>ENA-OYXA01000019-OYXA01000019.1-human-gut-metagenome-genome-assembly--contig:-NODE-19-length-124606-cov-13.386902_pt1 | contig 124606 bp, 124 predicted proteins | sample MGYA00244212_ERZ653411 | MGnify/ENA primary metagenome ERZ653411 (study PRJEB26926, sample SAMN06165066) | human gut metagenome | biome: ENVO:00009003; feature: ENVO:2100002; material: ENVO:00002003...
CGGATTCTCCGAGCTATAACTTTTTGTTATACGGTGTCAGTATCGTCTAAGTGCCATTTTCTTTTGGTTTTCATTCCATCAAAATGGTCTGACTTTGACTTATTTTGCGAAAGAATATACTGACTTGAATCTGTTTGGTATGCCTATTTCAGCAGAGCTCTTCCAATCGTTAAATCCATTTTTTGTAGTGTTCCTGACTCCGGTGATTATGGCTATTTTTGCAAGTCAGCGTAGACGTGGTAAAGAGCCTTCGACTCCTAAAAAGATTGCCATCGGTATGGGAATTGCTGCATTGGCATTTATTGTAATGGCAGTCGGATCTTATTTTGCTAATTTGCCGTTGCATGAGGATATTGTAGCTGTTGGAACTTCACCAGTGAAAGTTACTCCATTTTTATTGATGCTGACCTATCTGATCTTAACAGTAGCTGAACTGTATATCTCTCCTTTGGGAATTTCATTTGTGTCTAAGGTTGCTCCTCCTAAATATCAAGGTATTATGCAAGGAGGATGGTTGGGAGCGACAGCACTGGGTAATCAGTTGCTAGTGATTGGTGCTATCCTGTATGAATCAATTCCTATTTGGATGACATGGACTGTGTTTGTTGTAGCTTGTACGATTTCAATGTTTACAATGATTTTCATGTTAAAATGGTTGGAACGTGTAGCGAAATAAAATCCTGTCATTGACTAAATAACCAAAATGCCCCGGAACATTTATAATATTTGTTCCGGGGCATTTTGGTATATCAAATATCCAGTCCCATTATATAATCATTCATATAATACCCGTTACCAATCGGGAAATCACCTTCCCGCAACTTTCTCATTCCCATGTGCTCGTAAAACTGCAAAGCCTTATTATTACGATTTACGTTGAGCTCCATCAAACAAGGTCCCGGATGTATCTCCTTGATACACTTGATTGCTTCCTTGAATAAAAAACTGCCGCAATGCGTACCCTGAAAACGGGGGAGGACATATATCTTCTGAAGATGGAATACATCCTTTTCCTGTTGTTGAATGGAAACGTATCCGCATGGTTCATTCTCTTTATAAGCAATGGAGTACACATGTCCCTCTTCCTCCATTTGTTTGCGCACATTGGAAGGTGCATACATCCAGTCCATCATATAATCCAGTTGTTCGGGAGATAAAATTTCCTTGTAGGTGGCGGGGAATACCTCCTTTGCCATCTTATGAATAAGCTCGCAATCGGCTACCGTTGCTTTTCGAATTGTAAACATACGTATTTTCTATTTCTTGGTTTAACGGGCACAAATATAGCCATTATTTCTTTTTATAATAAGGTGGAGAGTCTCTAATGTTTTAATTATTATTAATTTATAGTACTTTGTAATGCAAGGTACTAAAGTAATGCATATATTTGTGCATCTAAAAGAAGTGAATAATGAAAGTAGACAATGTAAAATCACAGATGAGGAAAGGCATGCTTGAATATTGTATCATGCTTTTGTTGCACAAGGAGCCCGCTTATGCTTCTGATATTATTCAGAAATTGAAAGAAGCCCAACTGATCGTAGTTGAAGGCACCTTGTATCCATTGCTTACCCGTCTGAAAAATGATGACCTGTTAAGTTATGAGTGGGTGGAATCTACCCAGGGACCTCCCCGCAAATACTATAAACTCACTGAACAAGGAGAAGTCTTTTTGGGAGAGCTGGAAATTTCCTGGAAAGAACTTAACGATACAGTGAATCATATAGCCAATAGATAATCCGAAAAAGAAGAAATAAAAATGAAAAAGACATTGACCATAAATTTAGGAGGAATTGTCTATCATATAGATGACGATGCCTACCGATTGTTAGATAATTATCTGTCTAATTTGAAGTATTACTTTCGTAAACAGGAGGGTGCGGAAGAGATCGTAAACGATATTGAGATGCGTATTGCCGAACTGTTTGCAGAGAAAGTAACTGAAGGAAAACAGGTCATCACAGTTTCGGATGTAGAAGAAATTATCGCTCGTGTCGGCAAACCGGAAGACTTTGGAATTGCTGATGAGGATATGGACTCACAGAAAAGAACGGAACAAACATCGTCCGCTAATCAAGGCAGTACGCAAACCGCTGCTCAACGCCGCTGGTTTCGTGATCCGGATAATAAATTGTTGGGAGGCGTAGCGGCAGGGTTGGCAGCTTACTTCGGTTGGGATATCACATTAGTGCGTATATTGATGATTATCCTGGTATTTGTACCTTATTGCCCGATGATTATACTTTATATTATCGGATGGATCGTTATTCCGGAAGCCCGTACTGCCGCGGAAAAATTGAGTATGCGTGGAGAAGCAGTGACCATTGAGAATATTGGCAAAACAGTGACAGACGGTTTCGAACGTGTAGCGGACGGAGTTAACAACTATATGAACTCCGGCAAACCTCGTACCTTTCTTCAAAAGATAGGCGATGTATTTGTTTCCATTGCTGCTGTTCTCTTTAAAATATTTCTGGTAGCTCTTGTCATTCTCTGCTGCCCTGTCTTGTTCGTACTGGCCGTTGTACTGGTAGCACTGGTGTTTGCAGCAATTGCCGTGGCAGTTAGCGGAGGAGCACTGCTTTACGAGATGCTGCCTGCCATCGACTGGATGCCGGTTGCTTCCGTATCTCCAATGATGACACTGCTAGGTACGATTGCCGGAGTTGCCCTCATCGGCATTCCGTTAGGAGCTTTCTTGTATACTATCTTGCGGCAATTATTCCATTGGTCACCGATGGGAACGGGTTTGAAATGGTCGCTATTGATTCTATGGATATTGGGTGCAGTCATAATGATTATTAATCTTTCAGCTCTTGGCTGGCAACTGCCTTTGTATGGCTTGCACTGCTCTTAACGAAGTCTCATTCTATTAAAAAAGGATAATATTTATTCCTTTATAAGTAAATGTACCCCGATAGTGTGTCCGGGGTACATTTTTTGTTTACTCTAATTCATCGTAAATCGAGAAATTTTTAGTAAGTTTGTAAATACGTATTCAGGAAATAAAAATGGGTGAACATATATGTTTTAGGAGAAACGAACGTTTAGCGACAGTCAACCCTTATTGGAGAGGAAATCCGATGGTGCGCGGGCGTTTTTTTAATCGGCAGCATCGCTTCCGTCCGGGGATGGGGAGTGTACTGAAATGGCGTCTTTCGCCCAATCCCCAACGCAAAGAGAAGAAAACGGTGAAATGGGATCCGAAAGTTTGTTATCTCCGTTCATTGGATGCGGTGGTGGGAGATTCCCTGATATGGCTCGGACATAATTCTTTCTTTCTCCAGTTAGCAGGTAAACGAATCATGTTCGATCCTGTGTTCGGCAGTATTCCTTTTGTGAAGAGACAGAGCGAGTTTCCCGCTAATCCTGACATATTTACAGGGATTGATTATCTACTTGTCAGCCATGACCATTTCGATCATTTGGATAAACAGAGTATAGCCCGTTTACTGAAGAATAACCCGCAAATGAAACTCTTTTGCGGCTTGGGAACCGGTGAGCTGATTCAGGGATGGTTTCCCGAAATGAAAGTGATTGAAGCCGGATGGTATCAACAAATGGAAGATGAGGGATTGAAGATTACTTTTCTACCGGCACAACACTGGAGCAAACGTTCCGTACGTGATGGTGGCCAGCGACTGTGGGGAGCTTTCATGCTGCAAGGAAATGGAATTTCTCTTTATTATAGCGGTGATACAGGTTATTCCAGTCACTTCCGTGAGATTCCCGATCTGTTCGGAGCACCGGATTATGCTTTGTTAGGCATCGGGGCATACAAACCTCGCTGGTTTATGCGTCCCAATCATATATCGCCTTACGAATCATTGACTGCCGCCGAGGAAATGCATGCTGGGCTTACCATTCCCATGCATTATGGCACATTTGATTTGTCTGACGAGCCTTTGCATGATCCCCCGAAAGTCTTCGCAACAGAGGCTAAGAAACGGAAGATTCCGGTGAAGATTCCCTATTTGGGAGAGATTGTGAAATTGAATAAACAGAAATAATTAGATAAGTACCTGCCATGAATTAATCGTTATTTTTCTAGGTACGGATTTCACGGTTTTTAGTGTTGTTATTGTTGCAAAGTAACCGTGTTAATCTGTGTAATCCGTGCCTAAATTATTATATAAACTAATTATGAATACATATTTACGAATAAAGAGATGAAGAAATTAGAAGTAAAAGATTTGAAAGAAAATTTTTTCGAAGCGATTGGAAAAGAGTGGATGCTGGTTACAGCCGGAACAAAAGAGAAGTTTAACACGATGACAGCAAGTTGGGGTGGCATCGGCTGGTTGTGGAATAAACCGGTTGCTTTCGTTTTTATCCGTCCCGAACGGTATACATACGAGTTTGTAGAGAAGAACGATTACCTGACACTTTCTTTCTTAGGAGAAGAAAATAAGAAAATTCACGCTGTTTGTGGTTCCAAGTCGGGACGTAATATGGATAAAGTAAAAGAAACCGGATTGAAACCTGTATTTACAGAAAAAGGAAATGTCCTGTTCGAGCAGGCACGTTTGAGTCTGGAATGTAAGAAACTTTATGCTGACACTATCAAACCGGAATGTTTTCTGGATAAAGAATCAATAGAAAAGTGGTACGGTGGTGCTCATGGAGGTTTCCATAAGATGTATATTGTAGAAATTGAAAATATTTATTCGGAGTAAATTTAGCGAACTTTTTTATAATTTTAGCCGATTTTGATGAATGCAATGGAGAAGCCCCTGAACTCAAAAGATTGAGAACAGGGGCTTCTTTTAGTTTACTATGTTTATTCTACTATGTAATTAACGTAAAATTTTATTTAGACGGAGCTTTCTTCACCCATTTGTCCAACCATTCAAAGAATGTGCGCTGCCATAACACTCCATTCTGTGGCTTCAATACCCAGTGGTTTTCATCCGGATAAATCAGCAGCTCTGCAGGAACACCACGCATCACGGCAGCATCAAAAGCAGCCATAGCCTGATTAGCCAGGATACGGTAGTCTTTTTCTCCATGGATACAGAGAATAGGAGTATCCCATTTCTCTACGAATAGGTGAGGAGAGTTGGCAAACGTACGCTGTGCCACCGGATTCTGTTTTTCCCAGTATGCGCCTCCCATATCCCAGTTGGCAAACCATTTTTCTTCAGTTTCCAGATATTGCATTTCCATGTTGAAGATACCATCATGAGCAATGAACGCTTTGAACCGTTTGTCGTGATGTCCGGCCAACCAATATACGGAGAATCCTCCGAAGCTGGCACCTACGCATCCCAGACGATCTTTGTCCACATACGGCTCTTTTGCCATTTCATCGATAGCAGTGAAGTAATCCTTCATACACTGGCCACCGTAATCGCCGCTAATCTGTTCGTTCCATTCCACACCGAATCCCGGCAAACCGCGACGGTTCGGAGCAACGATGATATAATCATTAGCTGCCATAATCTGGAAGTTCCAGCGATAAGACCAGAACTGGCTTACCGGACTCTGCGGACCTCCTTCGCAGAACAGTAAAGTCGGATATTTCTTGTTCGGATCAAACTGTGGAGGATAAATCACCCATGTCAACATCTGTTTACCATCTGTTGTTTTCATCCAGCGACCTTCCACTTTACCCATTTCCAACTGGTCATAGATTTGTTTGTTCTCCTGTGTCAGTTGAGTGGTAGAACCATCCAGTGCCACAGAGTAAATCTCATCACCCATACTCATTGAATGACGTTTCGCAATCAGCTTATCTCCGAAAAGAGCTACCCCTTCGTAATCATACATTCCTGAAGTAATAGCCTTTACCGAATCATTTGCCAGGTCAAGCGCATAAATTTGTGATTCTCCATGCCACACACCTGTGAAATAGATCACTTTTGCATCTGCTCCCCAAACAAAGGCATCCACATTCGATTCGAATGCCTTACTCACAAAACGCTTCTCGCCAGTTTCCAGGTTCATGATGAACAGACGGTTCAGATCAGCTTCGTATCCGTCACGTTCCATGCTTTGCCAGGCAATATACTTGCCGTCCGGTGAGTATTGCGGATTGGTATCATATCCTTTGTTCTCTTCAGTAATATTTTCCGTTTTCTTGGTGTTCAGGTCATATACATAAATATCCGAATTGGTAGAAATCGCATATTCCAGTCCCGTCTTTTTGCGGCAAGTATAAGCCACTTTGTCCGAGGTTGTATTCCAGGCAAGTTGTTCGATGCCACCCCAAGGCTTCATCGGACTTTCATACGGTTCGTCGTTCAGAATATCCACGATATTGGAAATGCCGTTACCATCAAAGTCGGCAACAAAAGGATGCGGAGCGGTCGTCACCCATTCATCCCAATGTTTGTACATCAGGTCGGTAACGATGATACCGGTAGCTTTCGGCAGGTCCGGATACTTATCAGCAGTGCTTTCTTTCGTCTTTACTTGTGAAATAAACAGCAGTTTTTTGCCATCCGGTGAGATGGAATATCCTTCAATATCTCCGTCGTAGTTGGTCAGCTGCTTGCGCCCGCTACCATCCGGATTCATTTCATAAAGCTGGCTGCTTCCGTTGTCATTGCTTAAGAATGCCAGTTTGGTGCCTCCTTTAATCCAAGTCACCTCATTTTCCTGATACGGGGTACGAGTGATTTGTTGGTTTTCGCTTCCGTCTGCGTTCATCACGAAAACTTCGCGGTTACTTTTGTTTTCCGGTACGCTGTAATACGCTACCGTATACGCAATTTTCTTTCCGTCGGGCGATACGGCGAATCCGCCGATACGTCCCATAGCCCAAAGTGCTTCGGGAGTCATGCGCTTCCCTTCGATCTTAATATCCGATTTCTCGATAAGCACCTGATCTGTCTTGCCTGCGTCTTTGGTTCCTCCGCAGGCAGCTAACAACATTGCCGCCGACATCATAATTAAATTAGCTTGTCTCATATATTTTATAAAATGTTTATTTTCTTGCGAAGATAGTGAAAAAAGGATTTAAATCTTCTTTTTCTGCCAGTTTCCTTTCTTCATATACCAGTAGCAGAACATCAGCGTGAAAATACCATATACGCATTCCGTTGTCCAGGCAAATGCGACGTCCATCCGCAGGTACATGATGAAATATGCAGAGTATGTGACGTAGATAGCCAATACACAAAGTTCCATAGCCAGTGCAGTCCGCGTATTCCCTGTACCTGATACCGATTGGAAATAAACATTGGCAGGCACCAGCACCAGATAGGCAGAACACAATACCCATAGTGAAGGCACGGATGCTGCTCTCAAATCCGGCATATCTGTATAAATACGTAGGATCAGATCCGGAAATAGACAGAAGAATATCAGAATTGGCAATACAAATATATATCCAATGCGAATGTGCTGCCTGATAGTACCCCGTACACAATCCTGTTCACCTGCACCGATCAGATTGCTGACCAATGAACCACAGGTGGATGCAAATGCCATTGCAATCATAAACGGGATTCCCGACACGTTTCGGATAATGTTCGCGATTGCCAAAGAGCGCTCTCCCAAATGTTCCACAAATAGAAAGAACATAAACCAGGTAGACAAAGAAACAAAGTTCTGAATCATTGTCCACACAGAAACATTCAGTATTCGTTTCAGTGTTTTCCCTTGGAACTTAGGCAGTATATTCAATGCATACTTCCTGCAGTCAATCCGCTTCCAGGTATAGATGATAAAGAAAATCACCGATACCATTTCAGCCAGCGAAGAGCCGATAGCAGCACCGGCAATTCCCAATTGCGGGAAACCGAATTTACCGAAAATCAGGATATAATTGAATACCACATTCGAAAGTACCATCACAATAGAGTTCAAAGTCAGCGTCTTGGTTTGTGTCGTACCTACAAAGAAGGCGCGGAACATCACCATGATGAAAGAGAAGAAGAACCCGTACACACGCCAATGAATATAACTTTCGGCTGCATCATAAATATGAGGAGACGAAATGATATTCTTGAGGATATATGGTGAGAATACGATGGAGAACGTGAATAAAATCACTGCCATGGCAAGCAGGAAATATATGCCCTGATAAAAAATGGGTCCGATTTCCTTGTAGTTTCCTTCTCCATTGCGACGCGCAATTAATATCTGGGCACCGATGCTGAAACCGAATGCCATCATGAAAATGGCAAGGTAATATACACCTGCAATGGCGGAAGCACCTAATTCGATTTCTCCGACACGTCCCAGAAAAGCAGTGTCCGTCATACCAATCATCTGTTCCATAATCAGACTGATTAGGATAGGGTAGGAGATTGTCCAGATTTGTTTATAAGAATATTTAGTTTTCATCTTATTTTATTTTTTAGAGAAAGAAAGCCGGGCAACCAAAATAGGATGTCCGGCTTTCTTAGAATATGATTCAGGAATTACTCCTTATTTTTTATTCTGTCTTTGCTGCTGCAATTGCTCTTGTTGCTTTTGCATCGCCTCCAGGCGAGCAGCAAATCCGGTCTTTTTCATTTGTTTCGGGTCTTTCTTTTTCGCTTCAAGAATAGCCAACAATTTAGTTTCGTCAGTCGTTCTACGAAGCAGAATCATAGTACCCACACTAATCAGCGTTGACACGAAGTAGTAATAGTTCAAACCTGACGGATAATCGTTCAAGACGAACAAGAACATAATCGGCATCAGATACATCATCCATTTCATAGCCGCCATTTGTGGCTGCGCTCCGGTATCCTGCATAGACATTGTGTACTTTGTGTTCAAGATGTTTGTCAACGTCATCAGCAAGCAGAACAAGCTAAGGTGATTGCCAAGGAACGGGATATGGAACGGGAATGTGATGATAGCGTCATAAGTAGAAAGGTCGTCCGCCCACAAGAAACTCTGTTGACGCAGTTCGATAGCACTCGGCACGAACATAAACAAAGCCATCAGGATAGGGAACTGCAATAACATCGGCAGACAGCCACCCATCGGGCTTACCCCGTATTGGCTGTAAAGGCTCATCACCTCCTGCTGTTTCTTCATTGCATCTTCCTGCTTGGGATATTTCTTGTTGATTTCATCAATTTTCGGTTTCAATACACGCATCTTGGCAGAAGACATGTACGTTTTCCAGGTAGCCGGATAAACCAGCACTTTCACCATAATAGTCAGAATCAACAGAACGATACCCATGCTCAATCCCCAGCCGGACAACCAGTCGAATACGTTGATCGTGATAAACTGGTTAATCCAGCGAATCAGCGGCCAACCCAGGTAAACCAGTCGGTGAAGCTCCCATTTCTCGTCACGTCCTTTATCCAGCGCTTTCAGCGTCTTGAAGTGGTTCGGACCGAAGTAGAAGTACATCTCTGTCGGTTCTTTGCCTGACGGATCAAAGAAAGTATTCATTTCAGCAGAATAATCTTTGATATATCCGCTTCCCTGTTGTTCCATTTTTGACTTAACGGAAACCTTGTCGAAATCCTGTTCAGCGATAAATACAGACGAGAAGAACTGATTCTTGAAAGCTACCCAATCAATGCGTCCCGGCAAATCCTGACTGTCATCTTTGGCAGCAGACAAGTTGTCTACATTGTCACCTGTTACTTTATAAGTCAGTTCCGACAGACGATTCTCATAAGTGAATCCTTTTTCCAGTTGGCGGGCACGTTGTGACCAGTCGATGTCCACATACTTAGTACTAGCCAACTTGTCTTCCATGCCTGTCGCTTTGATTTCAAAGTTCATCAGGTAGCTATCCGGTTTCAGCGTATAGATGAAATCGATATAGCTTGCGCTATCCGCAGCCAGACGCATTGTAACACTACTGTCCGTCTTGTTCACAGCTTCAAAGAAATAATCTTTGGTCTGGATGGCTCCTGCCTTGTTGTAAAAGTTGAAGTTCATCGAAGCATCGTCACCGTCGAACAACATGACCGGCGTCTTTTTGTCTTGTGCCATATAATCTTTCAGCATGGCTGAATAGACACGTCCGCCTTTGGTTGTGAAAGTGATTTCCGCTACATTATTCTGGATGCTGATTTTAGAGTCGGTTCCATGCAAGGCATTGAAAAACAAAGCAGAAGAATCGGCAGCCGATGCCACCTCTTTTTGACTGTTAGCCAGTGCAGCTTCCGTTTTAGCCTTCAACGCTTCCTCCTGCTGCTGTACCACGGCAATAGAATCGTAGTATTTTTTTTGCGCAGCTATCTGTTCCTCGCTTGGACGGCTCAAAAAACTGAATCCTACCAATAATATACCTATCAGAACGAGACCTGTGATGGTGTTTTTATCCATTCTTATTTTAATTACAAATTATATAAATTACAAACTACCGGTTGTTTACCACGTATCGCGTTAGCCGTTCACCGTTGCTTTTTCGTTTTCGATGGCAGCTTTCACAAATGCAACGAACAACGGATGAGGGTTCAGTACCGTACTGCCATATTCCGGATGGAACTGTGTGCCGACAAACCATTTCAAAGTCGGGATTTCAACGATTTCTACCAGATCCGATTCCGGGTTGATACCTACACATTTCATGCCGGCAGCTTCATATCGGTCTTTATAATCATTGTTGAACTCATAGCGATGGCGGTGACGTTCCTGAATATGTTCCTGTCCGTAAGCCTGATATGCTTTCGAACCTTTCTGCAATACACATTCGTAAGCACCCAGACGCATCGTACCACCCATATTGGTGATTGCTTTCTGCTCTTCCATGATATCAATCACGTTGTGCGGAGTCTTTTCATCCATTTCACGTGAGTTGGCATCTGCGTATCCTAGTACGTTGCGTGCAAACTCAATAGCAATACATTGCATACCCAGACAAATACCGAAAGTCGGAATGTCATGTGTACGTGTATATTTGATAGCGACAAACTTGCCGTCGATACCCCGTTGACCGAATCCCGGACCAATCATTACGCCCGCCATACCTTTCAAAGCTTCAGCTACATTCTCATCTGTCAGTTTCTCGCTGTTTACGAAATGAACTTCCACTTTGCGGTCATTGTAAGTACCCGCTTGCGATAAAGCTTCACGGATAGATTTGTAAGCATCCTGCAAATCGTATTTTCCAACCAGTGCAATATTGATCGGTTCTTTAGTCTCTGCAGCGTGACGACGTTCCAGGAATTTACGCCATGGACCGAGTCCCGGAGTTTCTCCTACCGGCAGTCCCATCTTTTCGAGGATAGTGCTGTCCAGCCCTTGCGCTTGCATCAGGATAGGTACTTCGTAAATTGTTTCCGCATCAATAGATTGCACAACGGCTTTATCGTCTACATTACAGAATTGTGCCACTTTCTTACGCAGTCCGTCACTTAGCGGATGCTCGGCACGCAGTACCAGTACATCCGGCTGAATACCCACACTTTGGAGTTCCTTTACAGAATGTTGCGTCGGTTTTGTTTTCAATTCTCCGGCAGCAGCAAGATAAGGCACATAGGTCAAGTGTACGCAAAGAGCGTTCTTACCGAGTTCCCATTTCAACTGACGGATACTTTCGAGGTAGGGGAGTGATTCGATGTCACCTACCGTACCACCGATTTCAGTAATCACAAAATCAAACTTGTATTTATTACCAAGCAGTTTTACATTCCGTTTGATCTCGTCTGTGATGTGAGGAATCACCTGGATCGTTTTACCCAGATAATCTCCACGACGTTCCTTGTCAATGACGCTCTTGTAGATACGTCCCGTAGTAATGTTGTTCGCCTTTGTCGTTTGTATACCCAGGAATCGCTCATAGTGTCCCAAGTCGAGGTCGGCTTCGTGTCCGTCTACGGTTACATAGCACTCTCCGTGCTCATAAGGGTTCAATGTTCCCGGGTCGATGTTGATATACGGGTCAAACTTCTGGATGGTTACATTATAACCTCTTGCTTGCAGCAACTTACCGATGGATGATGAGATGATCCCTTTTCCTAAAGAAGAGGCAACACCACCGGTGACGAAAATATACTTTGTTTCTCCCACAGCTATAACTGTTTTAATAATTGTTTACTTAGTAGTATTCTTACGAACTTAAAAACCGCAAAATTATAAAAAAAAGAGGAAGATTACAGTCTTTCGTCTCCACAATTTTATTAAAAAATGCAATTTTAAAAGAATCCTATGATTTCTGAACAAAATAATGTAGCTTTGCACTCTAAACCATAGACAAATATGATGAGAATTACTACTTTATGTTCAGCGTTTATTCTGTCAATCTTATCGTTATCGCTTTTTGCACAGGAATCTGTCGATCCCTCTCCACTTCCGACTGACTCTCTGCAGCCTGCTCCTGAAGCGATTAAACCTGCCAAAACGGTTAAATCTTCAACAGTTGTGGCAAAAGCCAGAGTTGTGAAAGCAGATACGCTTTCGGCGGAGCTTCAGAAATATTTGATGCTTAAACTGAATATGTCGGGGCCGACTCCGAAACTGGATACCGTTTCTTATTTATATAATAAGTATGTCGCGCAATTAGATTATTTGAACGACCTGTCTGTGCCGCCACGTTATATTCCGTCTGATCCCGATTATTTTCGTCTGTTCACACCATTGGCATATTATTATGCTCCGATGGCACAATATTCGAAATTGGAATGGAAGCCTATGCAATGGGACACCACTCCTCAACTGACAGCGGAACTTCTGCCTTATGATACCCTGGCATTTACCAAAACCCAGCGTGCCGAGAAAATAGTGAACAGTGCATTGATGGATCTTTATTTGGAACGTCCGAACTTGGTTGTCACTACAGAAGACCGCATCATGAGTCGTGATGTATTCCGTCACGATGTGAAGCCGAAAATATCTCCCAAAGCAAACGTTATTCATCTGTTTCAACCGGAAAATATGGATGATAATGTAGGGAAAGCCAATATGAAGATTAGTCGGCCGAACTGGTGGGTGACCGGAGGTAACGGATCGTTGCAGATCAGTCAGAACCACCTTTCGGATAACTGGTATAAGGGAGGTGAAAGTAACTTCTCCGGATTAGCCACTTTTCAGATTTTTGCCAACTATAATGACAATGAAAAGGTGCTGTTTGAGAACCAGCTGGAAGCTAAAGTAGGTATGACTTCCACTCCGTCAGATGAATACCATAAATATCTGTTCAATACAGACCAATTTCGTTTGTATAATAAATTAGGTTTGAGAGCTTTCAAGAATTGGTATTATACCATTTCGTCCGAGTTTAAGACACAGTTTTTCAACGGATATAAAGCTAACAGCGAAGAATTGGTTTCATCTTTCATGTCTCCGGCAGATTTGGCGGTCAGTGTCGGTATGGATTATAAATTGAGTAAGAAGAAATTTAATCTTTCTGTGTTTATGGCGCCGTTGACTTATAACTTGCGTTATATCGGTAATTCTGAAGTAGACGAAACAAAGTTTGGCTTAGACAAAGGAAAATGCTCTAAAAACGACTTTGGTTCCCAGTTGCAATCCACATTGAACTGGACCATCATCTCTGCAGTAACTTTAGAGTCTCGTCTCAATTATCTGACCAACTATCATTGGGCACGTGTAGAATGGGAAAATACATTCAACTTCGTTTTGAACCGTTATCTTTCTACCAAGCTCTATATACATACCCGTTTTGACGATAGCTCGAAACCGACTGAAGGAGATAGCTTTTTTCAGTTGAAAGAATTGCTTAGCTTCGGTATCAATTATAAGTGGTAAGTAAGAAATAGAGATCAGGCGCGGAAATTCTGCGCCTGATTTGTTTAGGGATGTTGTATAAAATATGGGTGGTAAAATAGAACCAATGTGATAGCGGATTTTTCACGTCCAAGATAGTCTTAACTGTATATTTCTATTTGTGTGTAAAAAAAGAAAGCGTTTTTTCTTGTTTACTATTTATAATTTTATCTATCTTTGTCACCGAATTCAATCCATTGCCTAAGGGGTAATGGAAAAATGAGGGGTAAAAATACATGATCATTAAGAAAAATGACGATCGAAATCTTCTGCCAACAGATGTGATTGGCAGCAGCGTAGCGCGCTCAAAACGTTGGTTGGTGGCAATCGTACGTATTTGTCACGAGAAAAAAACGGGTGAGCGGCTTACGAAAATGGGGATCGAAAATTTCCTTCCAATTCAACAAGAAGTCCATCAATGGAGCGACCGCCGTAAAATTGTCGACCGGGTACTGCTTCCGATGATGATTTTCGTTCACGTTGATCTGCAAGAACAAAAAGAAGTCCTGACTTTATCTTCTATCAGCCGTTACATGGTATTACGTGGGGAGAGTACTCCGGCTGTTATTCCTGATCAACAAATGTTGCGATTTAAGTTTATGCTCGATTACTCGGATGAGACGATTAGCATGAGTACATCGCCATTGGCTCCGGGAGAGAAAATACGGGTAATCAAGGGACCATTGGCAGGATTGGAAGGGGAATTAGTACATGTGAATGGGAAATCGAAAGTTGCTGTTCGATTGACAATGTTAGGGTGTGCATGTGTAGATATACCGGCTGGGTGTGTAGAGCCGGTATCTGAAAATGGGGATTTACGTGATTGAGTAATCAATCTATTTTATAGGGGTATGGGGATTTTACTGCAAAAATGTAATGAAAGTCTGTAAAATAGCAGGCAGTCTATCTGACATCGGTAACCAAACAGTGGATATATTTATCGATGACCTCTCTTAAAAATAAAAATCCATAAAGTATTATGAATTATATCTTTACAAAAGATATAGTGTAGAAATGTATGTACGTATCGAAAGATGAAGGGATTCTTTGTTGGGCTACACCAACATGGAAATCGTAGTCATAGTCCTTGTACTGATCATAATCAATCAGATAAATCAAATTTCGAAATATTATTTTATTCATTTATACTATAATGGAAAAAACATTGAAGGACATAGTGCAATATGTCCGCAAAAATTATTTCAGTTATTGGGTTATTTTAGGTATTGACACGGCAATTTCTGTATTATGTTCGTTGGTCGCCTATGTGGTAATTCATTATATGGCGCGTGTTCCACTGACCGACTGGATGCTCTGTAAATTTGCTTGCGTTTCTTTGGTGGCAAGTGTTGCGGGCTCTTTATTATTCCATACTTATCGTAATACAATTCGTTTCTCACAGGCACGTGAACTTTGGCGTATCATGTGTGCCGTTTTATTTAAAATAGCCTGTTTGGTCATTATTTCTTTTGGAGTTATATATGAGACCCAATTGCCATATAATTATAAAATATCCTATCTTCTATTTGATGGTTTATTGACTTTAGTGATCTTGACGACCTTTCGTGTATCATTGATAATCGTCTATGATTTTTTATTGGATTGGGTGAATAAAAAGAACACACGTATTCTTATTTATGGTACTAATGAAGAGAGTGTAGCCTTGAAGTTACGTCTTAGGGATAGTGCACATTATAAAGTAGCCGGTTTTTATGTATATGGTAAAAATAACAGCCGACGCCGATTGGCAGATCTTCCCGTTTATTACTTTGAAAATGAATCGGATGTTGATTATATCATGCGGAAGCGCGGAATTAAGGGGATTCTGTTTGCCCGTTATGAAGATACCCGTCTGGAAGAAAAACGCCTTCTGGAATATTGTAAAAACAATGAACTTAAAACATTGATAGCTCCTACTATCAGTGAAGCGGATTCTGATGGAAACTTTCATCAGTGGGTACGTCCTATTAAGATTGAGGATTTGTTGGGTCGTGCCGAAATTAATATCAACCTTCGTCAGGTTGCAGAAGAATTCAGGGGAAAAGTGGTGTTGGTGACTGGTGCGGCAGGCAGTATTGGTAGTGAACTTTGCCGTCAATTAGTGCAGATGGGAATTCAGAAACTTATCATGTTCGACTCTGCAGAAACACCTTTGCATAATGTCCGTCTTGAGTTTGAGAAAAAATATCCAAATATAGATTTTGTTCCGGTGATTGGTGATGTGCGTGTGAAGGAACGCGTTCGTATGGTATTCGAATTGTATCATCCTCAAATCGTCTTTCATGCCGCCGCTTATAAACATGTACCATTGATGGAAGAAAATCCTTGTGAGGCTGTACTTGTCAATGTGACCGGTTCTCGTCAGGTGGCTGATATGGCTGTGGAATATGGTGCTGAAAAGATGATTATGGTGTCTACGGATAAAGCTGTAAATCCTACTAATGTAATGGGCTGTTCCAAGCGTTTAGCTGAAATCTATGTTCAAAGTCTGGGATGTGCTATCCGTGAAGGAAAAGTGAAAGGTAATACCAAATTTATCACCACCCGCTTTGGTAATGTATTGGGTAGTAACGGTTCTGTCATTCCTCGTTTTAAAGAACAGATAGAGAATGGTGGGCCGGTGACTGTTACTCACCCCGATATTATTCGTTTCTTCATGACCATTCCCGAAGCTTGCCGTTTGGTAATGGAGGCCGCCACAATGGGTGAGGGCAATGAGATCTTTGTTTTTGAGATGGGAAAAGCAGTCAAGATCGTTGATCTAGCGACTCGTATGATCGAATTGGCTGGCTATCGTCCGGGTGAAGACATCAAAATAGAATTCACGGGATTACGTCCGGGTGAGAAGCTTTATGAAGAGGTCTTGAGCGATAAAGAAAATACGATCCCAACAGAGAATAAGAAAATCATGATCGCCAAAGTTCGTCGGTATGAATATACTGATATTCTTGATACTTATGCAGAGTTTGAAAGGTTGTCGCGTGCGGTAAAGATCATGGATACCGTGCGGTTGATGAAGAAAATAGTTCCGGAGTTCAAATCAAAAAATTCTCCGCGATTTGAAGTACTGGATAAAGAATAAATAGGAAATAATCAACAAAAGATTCTATAAATAAATTATCATTTAATATGAATAAATCATTGCGCACGCATTTGAATGTACGAAGCTTGTATGAAAGTCTGTTTTCTTGCCTGATAGCGGCATTTCTGCTTGCTTCCTGTCAGTCTTATAAGAAAGTACCTTATTTGCAGGATGCGGGAGTTGTAAAGGACACCAATCAACAGGAAAATTTATATGATGCCAAGATAATGCCTAAAGATTTACTTACTATCATAGTGTCATGTACTAGTCCGGAACTTGCAGTTCCGTTTAACTTGACGGTGGCAACTCCTGCCAATGTGGCTACTGCCAGCACCCAATTGACTACCCAGCCTGTTTTACAACCTTATCTGGTAGATAATGAAGGCAAGATCAATTTTCCTGTTCTGGGTGAATTAAAAATAGGTGGACTGACGAAAAGAGAAGCTGAACAACTGATAATAGACAAACTGAAACCTTACATAAAGGAGACTCCGATAGTTACTGTCCGTATGGTAAACTATAAAATTTCTGTATTAGGTGAGGTTGCCCGTCCAGGTACATTTACTATCAACAATGAGAAAGTCAACTTGTTGGAAGCTCTTGCCATGGCCGGTGACATGACGGTCTGGGGAGTTCGTGACAATGTAAAACTGATTCGTGAAGGTGCTGATGGCAAACAGGAAATTGTGACATTGGATTTAAACAAGGCGGAGACAATTCTTTCTCCTTATTATTGGTTACAGCAGAATGATATAGTCTATGTGACTCCTAATAAAGCAAAAGCTCGTAACTCCGATATAGGTAACAGTACCAGCTTGTGGTTCTCCGCTACTTCTATTCTGGTATCATTGGCAAGTTTATTAGTAACAATTTTCAAATAGTAATATAGATATGATTGGGGAAAAAAGAGAGAACCGGGGTGAGCAACCGGAAGAGCAGGTGGATATTCAGGAAATCCTTTTCCGTTACCTGATCCATTGGCCTTGGTTTGTGGTTTCTGTAATAATCTGTATCGCCTGCGCATGGGGCTACCTGCGTTTGGCCACTCCTGTCTATGATATAACTGCCACAGTCTTAATCAAGGATGATAAGAAGGGCGGTGGTGCGAGCATGTCCTCCGAACTGGAAAAGATGGGACTGGACGGCTTCGTTTCCTCGTCGAACAATGTAGACAATGAAATCGAGGTGCTGAAATCAAAGTCTCTTGCCCGTGAAGTGGTCAATAATCTGGGACTGTTTGTGACTTATAAGGATGAAGATGAGTTTCCTAATAGGGAACTTTACCGTACCTCGCCCGTAGTGGTGAGCTTGACTCCACAGGAGGCGGAAAAACTGTCTGCACCAATGGAAGTGGAGATGACTTTATTTCCTAATGGTGGGATGGATGCGTTGATAACAGTGAAAGACAAAGAGTACCGGAAACAATTCGATAAATTACCTGCTGTTTTTCCGACCGATGAGGGGACGATCGCCTTTTTTGAAAGCAAGGATACATTGACGACCAATCAGGCTAAGGAGGAAAGTAAAGAGCGTCATATAAAAGCTTTTATAAACCGGCCGATGTCTGTGACCAAAGGATATATCAAATCTTTGTCGATAGCCCCTACATCAAAAACTACTTCTGTAGCTGTTCTTTCGTTAAAGAACTCAAATACCCGGCGTGGCAAGGACTTCATCAACAAACTCCTTGAGATGTACAATATCAATGCCAATAATGACAAGAATGAGGTAGCCCAAAAAACCGCAGAATTCATCGACGAACGTATCGGCATTATTTCCAAGGAACTTGGAAGTACAGAACAAGACTTGGAGAACTTCAAGCGTAGCGCCGGAATTACAGATTTGAGCAGTGAGGCGCAAATAGCCTTAACCGGTAATGCTGAATATGAAAAGAAACGTGTGGAAAACCAGACTCAAATCAATTTGGTGATGGATTTGCAACGCTATATGCAAGGTAATGAATATGAGGTCTTGCCAAGTAATATTGGATTACAGGATGCAGCATCAGCTGGTGCAATAGACAGATATAATGAAATGTTGGTTGAAAGAAAGCGCTTGCTCCGTACATCAACCGAGAATAATCCGACGATCATAAATTTGGATACTAGTATCCGTGCGATGCGGAGCAATGTACAGGCTACGCTGGATGCTACATTGAAAGGATTGCAGATAACCAAAGAAGACCTTGCCCGTGAGGCGAACCGCTATTCTCGTCGTATTAATGACGCTCCGACCCAGGAACGCCAGTTCGTAAGTATCGCCCGGCAGCAGGAAATTAAGGCCGGTCTTTATTTGATGTTACTTCAAAAACGTGAAGAGAATGCCATCACTTTGGCAGCTACAGCAAATAATGCCAAGATTATTGATGAAGCGTTAGCGGACGACAATCCGGTTTCTCCTAAGAGGATGATGGTCTATCTTGCCGCCTTGGTATTAGGAGTAGGATTTCCGGTAGGTATTATTTATCTGATTGGCTTGACCAAATTCAAGATTGAGGGCCGTGCTGATGTTGAAAAACTAACTTCTCTTCCTGTTATTGGCGATATCCCGTTGGCGGATGAAAAGTCCGGTTCTATAGCTGTATTTGAGAATCATAATAATTTGATGAGCGAGACATTCCGTAATGTACGTACCAATCTTCAGTTTATGCTTGAAAATGGCAAGAATGTGATTCTGGTGACTTCTACCATCAGTGGTGAAGGTAAGTCTTTTGTATCATCTAATTTGGCTATTAGTCTTTCTTTGTTAGGGAAAAAGGTTGTGATAGTAGGTCTTGACATTCGTAAACCGGGATTGAATAAGGTTTTTAATATTTCCCAAAAGGAACATGGTATTACCCAGTTTCTGACCAATCCGACAAAGAATCTGATGGATTTAGTACAGCCTTCCGATATAAACAAGAATCTGTTTATTCTTCCGGGCGGATCAGTTCCTCCCAATCCAACGGAATTATTGGCTCGTGACGGCTTGGAAAAAGCCATCGAAACGTTGAAGGCTAATTTTGACTATGTGATTCTGGATACGGCCCCCGTGGGTATGGTAACTGATACCTTGCTGATAGGTCGCACAGCTGATTTGTCGGTATACGTATGCCGTGCTGATTATACCCGTAAGGCAGAGTTTACTTTGATCAATGAGCTTATGGAAAACAACAAACTGCCTAACCTCTGTATCGCCATTAACGGCTTGGATCTTCAGAAAAAGAAGTACGGCTATTATTATGGTTATGGTAAATACGGCAAGTATTATGGCTATGGCAAGCGTTATGGTTATGGCTATGGTTATGGAGAGAAGCATACAAGTCGGGAGGGTAAATAAACTGCTATTGATAAAACCAAATCAAACATAATATGCGTGATTTCAAAGAGATTCGGGTCGCAGTAGCCGGAACTGGCTATGTGGGACTGAGCATAGCGACACTGCTATCACAACATCATCATGTAACTGCCGTGGATGTAATCCCGGAAAAGGTGGAGAAACTGAACAACAAGGTTTCCCCTATCCAGGATGATTATATCGAGAAGTATCTGGCTGAAAAGCCGCTTGATCTTGTTGCCACTTTGGACGGGAGGTTAGCCTATGCTGATGCCGACTTTGTGGTAATAGCCGCTCCTACAAACTACGATCCTGTGAAGAATTATTTCGATACGAGTCGTGTGGAGGAAGTTATCGATCTTGTGCTTGAAGTGAATCCCGATGCCGTAATGGTCATCAAATCGACAATTCCGGTGGGATATACCCGTAACCTTTATGTAAAATATGCCCAGAAAGGAGTCAAGAAGTTCAACCTGCTGTTTTCACCGGAGTTCCTTCGTGAAAGCAAGGCCCTTTATGACAATCTCTACCCGAGCCGTATCATCGTAGGTTATCCGAAGATCATTGACGGTCCGGAGTTTGCTGAAGAAAACAAGGCGATCTGGTCTGTCACGGATGTCACTATGTTACAGGAAGCAGCTAGGACATTTGCTGCCCTTTTGCAGGAAGGGGCTGTCAAAGAAAACATCGACACGCTCTTTATGGGCATAAAAGAAGCGGAAGCAGTCAAGCTCTTCGCCAACACCTATCTGGCTCTCCGTGTCAGCTACTTTAATGAGCTTGACACATACGCTGAAATAAAGGGATTGGATAGCAAAGCGATCATTGAGGGCGTAGGCCTTGATCCCCGTATTGGGACACATTATAATAATCCTTCATTCGGTTATGGCGGTTACTGCCTGCCGAAAGATACCAAACAACTCCTTGCCAACTATCAGGATGTTCCTCAGAACATGATGTCCGCAATCGTGGAATCAAACAAAACCCGTAAGGATTATATAGCTGATGCAGTACTCCGCAAGGCAGGTTATTATACGGGAAATGGACAATGGGACGCATCCAAGGAACATACTTGCGTCATCGGTGTATACCGCCTGACCATGAAATCGAACTCTGACAATTTCCGCCAGTCCGCCATTCAAGGTATAATGAAACGTATCAAGGCGAAGGGTGCGGAAGTGATCATCTATGAACCCACGCTTGAGGACGGGACTACATTTTTCGGCAGCAGGGTTGTTAACGATCTTGCTGGATTCAAGGTGCAGAGCAAGGCTATCATAGCCAACCGTTTTGACAACAGTCTGGAAGATGTGGAAGCTAAGGTTTATACACGTGACATTTTTAGAAGGGACTGACCATGTTGTCATATAATGTAGAGCTGGACGGAAAGACTGTGCTTGTAACGGGTGCTGCCGGTTTTATTGGTAGCAACCTTGTCATGCGCCTTTTCCATGATTTCCGAAATATCAGGGTAATCGGTGTTGATTCCATCACCGATTATTACGATGTCAATATCAAGTATGAGCGTCTCAAGGAAATAGAGTTGTTAAACCGTGACTGGACTTTTGTCCATGCCTCGATTGCCGATAAGGATGCGGTAGAAAGAATTTTCTCTGAAGACAGAATTTCCGTTGTCGTAAATCTTGCGGCCCAGGCGGGCGTCCGTTACAGTATCACCAATCCTGATGCCTATGTCCAAAGTAATCTTATCGGTTTCTATAATATCCTTGAAGCCTGCCGTCATTATGAGGTGGAGCACTTGGTTTATGCTTCTTCATCATCCGTATACGGCAGTAACAAGACAGTTCCGTATTCAACTGATGACAAGGTTGACAACCCGGTCAGCCTTTATGCAGCAACAAAAAAGAGTAACGAGTTGATGGCTCACGCATACTCAAAACTCTATAATATTCCATCAACAGGCTTACGTTTCTTTACGGTTTATGGTCCTGCAGGTCGTCCGGATATGGCGTATTTTGGGTTTACCGACAAGCTTGTAAAAGGCGAAACTATCAAGATTTTCAATTATGGTAATTGTAAGCGTGATTTTACCTATGTGGATGATATTGTGGAGGGAGTAGTACGTGTTATGCAACACGCTCCAGAAAAAGATAATGGGGAAGACGGACTTCCGATTCCACCATACAAAGTATATAATATCGGTAACAGTCATCCAGAGAACCTGCTTGAATTTGTAACTATTCTTCAGGAAGAATTAGTCCGTGCCGGTGTGCTTCCGAAAGACTATGATTTTGATTCCCATAAAGAACTTGTGCCTATGCAACCGGGTGATGTGCCTGTAACTTATGCTGATACTACTTCATTGGAACAGGATTTTGCTTTTAAACCGGGTACAAGTTTGAGAGATGGTCTAAGAAACTTTGCAGAGTGGTATGTAAAGTTTTATAATACGGAGAAATAAAACAATAAAACAGTAAAACTATGAGCATTTTTGCGGGTAAAACCCTAATGATTACCGGTGGAACAGGTTCTTTCGGTAATGCAGTCTTGAATCGTTTCCTTCGTACCGATATCGGTGAAATTCGTATATTTTCACGTGACGAGAAGAAACAGGACGATATGCGCCACGAATATCAGATTAAGTATCCTGATGTGGCAAATAAAATAAAATTCTTTATCGGTGATGTACGTAACCTCCAGTCTTGTAGGAACGCTATGCCGGGAGTAGACTATATCTTCCATGCTGCTGCCTTGAAGCAGGTTCCGAGTTGCGAATTTTTCCCAATGGAAGCTGTCAAGACGAATGTAATCGGTACTGACAATGTATTGACGGCTGCTATTGAGGCGGGTGTTGGTGCCGTAATCTGCCTTTCCACGGATAAGGCTGCCTATCCAATCAATGCTATGGGTATCACCAAAGCTGTTGAGGAAAAGATAGCAGTGGCAAAAAGCCGTTATTCCGGCAAGACCAAGATTTGTTGTACACGTTATGGCAACGTGATGTGTTCCCGTGGTTCAGTCATTCCTCTCTGGATAGAGCAAATTCGCAATGGTAATCCTGTAACGTTGACCGAGCCTAAAATGACGCGCTTCATCATGTCATTGGAAGAGGCGGTGGATCTCGTATTGTTTGCTTTCGAACATGGTCAGAATGGTGACATCCTTGTTCAGAAAGCTCCGGCTTGTACCATCCGGACTCAGGCGGAAGCTGTCTGTGAGCTCTTTGGCGGCAAGAAAGAAGATATTAAGGTTATCGGCATCCGTCATGGAGAGAAAATGTATGAAACATTGCTGACCAATGAGGAATGTGCCAAAGCAGAGGATATGGGCAATTTCTATCGTGTACCGGCAGATAACCGCGGATTGAATTACGATAAATATTTCAAAGAGGGTGAGACAGAGCGTAACACGCTTACAGAGTTCAATTCAAACAATACGCGAATCCTTAACGTGGAAGAAACCAAAGCCAAGATTGCAGCTTTGGACTATATAAAGAAGGAGTTGAGTGGTGAGGGCAACTTCGTACAATAATAAAATTATGAAGATATTAGTAACCGGTGCCAAAGGTTTTGTAGGGAAGAATCTTTGTGCCCAACTTAATAACATCAAGGACGGTAAGGCTCGTTGTTATGGTGAACTGAAGATTAGTGACGTATTCGAGTACGATCTTGACTCTACTTCGGAACAACTGGATAATTGGTGCAAAGAGGCCGATTTCGTATTCAATCTTGCCGGGGTGAACCGCCCTAAAGACAATGATGAATTCATGAAAGGTAACTTCGGTTTTGCAAGTACACTACTTGACACCTTGAAGAAATATCATAACACTTGTCCCGTCATGCTTTCCTCCAGTGCGCAAGCCTCGTTGACCGGTCGTTTTGGTAACAGTGAATATGGTCGTAGCAAAAAGGCGGGTGAAGATCTTTTTCTACAATACGGCAAAGAGACAGGAGCCAAGGTTTTGGTCTATCGCTTTCCGAACCTTTACGGTAAGTGGTGCCGTCCAAACTATAACAGTGCCGTAGCCACTTTCTGCAATAATATTGCCAATGACTTGCCTATACAGGTCAACGATCCGAGTGTAGAACTTGAGCTACTTTACATTGATGATCTTGTGGACGAAATGATTCATGCCCTGAAAGGCGAGGAACATCATTGCGAGTTCGAGGGGCTTGATGTACATCCGGAGGCTGACGGCAGATATTGCTATTGCCCTGTCACCCATAAGGTGACGCTTGGTGAAATCGTTGACTTATTACATCAATTCGCGGAAATGCCTAAGACACTGATGATTCCAGAAATCCCGGCTGATTCATTTGCCAAACGTCTGTACAGTACTTTTTTGAGCTACTTACCAAAAGAAAAAGCGATCTTCGACTTGAAAATGAATGTAGATCAACGTGGCAGTTTCACAGAACTTGTACATACCTTGAATTGCGGCCAGGTAAGCATTAATATCTCCAAACCAGGTGTAACCAAGGGTGAACACTGGCACAATACCAAATGGGAACAGTTTATTGTAGTCAGTGGGCATGGTCTTATTCAACTCCGTAAGGAAGGAACAGACGAAGTGCTTAACTATGAGGTGAGCGGAGAGAAAATACAGTCTGTCATCATGCTTCCCGGTTATACTCATAACATCATCAATCTTTCTGATACGGAAGATTTGGTGACAGTGATGTACTGCAATGAGGTATTCAATCCTAATAAGCCGGATACATACTTTGATAAAGTAGAAAAATAATATGGAAAAACAACCTAAATTCGATTATTCAGATATAAAATTCAAGGATAATGGTAAATTAAAGCTGATAATCGTTGTCGGCACTCGTCCCGAGATTATCCGTTTGGCGGCTGTCATCACCAAATGTCGTCAGTATTTCGATGTGATTCTTGCTCATACCGGTCAGAATTATGATTACAACCTCAACGGTATATTCTTTAAAGATTTGAAGTTGGCAGAGCCGGAAGTATATATGGATGCCGTAGGTGATGATTTGGGAGCTACTTGTGGTAATATCATCAATTGTTCATATAAACTCTTTGCTCAGACAAAGCCGGACGGAGTTCTTGTACTTGGTGATACCAACTCATGTTTGAGTGTAATTGGTGCGAAGCGCCTGCATATTCCAATTTTCCATATGGAAGCAGGTAACCGTTGCAAAGACGAGTGCCTTCCGGAAGAGACCAACCGTCGTATTGTTGATATCATCAGTGATGTGAATATGGCATACTCGGAACATGCGCGAAGATATCTTGCCGATTGTGGTCTACCTAAGGAACGTACCTATGTCACGGGATCACCTATGGCGGAAGTACTTCACAATAACCTTGCCGAAATTGAAGCCAGCGATGTACATCGGCGTCTGGGTCTGGAGAAAGGAAAATATATTTTGCTCTCTGCTCATCGTGAGGAAAATATCGACACCGAAAAGAACTTCATGTCGCTCTTCAATGCTATCAACCGTATGGCAGAGAAGTATAACATGCCGATTCTTTATAGTTGTCATCCACGTAGTCGTAACCGTCTTGCAGAGAGTAGTTTCAAACTTGATGAACGGGTTATTCAACATGAGCCTCTTGGCTTCCATGATTACAATTGTCTTCAGATGAGTGCTTTTGCTGTTGTTAGTGATAGTGGTACATTACCTGAAGAATCAAGTTTTTTCACCAGTGTGGGACATCCCTTTCCAGCTATTTGCATTCGAACCTCTACTGAGCGTCCAGAGGCTATTGACAAGGGCGACTTTATCATTGCCGGTATTGACGAGAAATCATTACTTCAAGCCGTAGACACAGCCGTTGAACTTTGTCGTGAAGGTCAGCATGGTATTCCTGTGCCTGACTATGTAGACGAGAATGTCTCAACCAAAGTTGTGAAGATTGTGCAGAGCTATGTCGGTATCGTCGATAAAATGGTGTGGAGAAAGTTCTGAAAAATATCAATCATCTGAACTGAAATAGGCTGAACGGATGTTCCAAATAGATTACAGTTTATTCTAAGTATGTCAAATGAACTTTATTACGATGAATATTAATCTATCCAACTCCTAATGCAGTCAACTCTATAAAACAAGAGATCCCTATGAATAGAATAGCAGCAATCTATGGTCATCATGGCAATGGGAAGACACGTATTCTCAATTTCGTGTGTGAGTTGATTCGTGAGAACGAGGGCGAAAGCCTGTCATATTTCGCACGCTTTAATGAATGATAAATTAGAAAAATGCTGCAAAATACGTATCGCAAGCAAGTGATAAACTTTATGACGCTTATGAAGTAGCAAGATGGAATAAAATTGAAAATCAGTATCAGATTATAGAGGGGCATCTTGTAGGAGTGGAATCAAGAACTATGACAAGGCTTTGGATAGTATTCCAACCGACAAGTCCAGTCAGGGTGTTGGCGCTGTAGGATTAAAAATCTCGATTTCAGTATGTACTGAATTAAATCCTGATTCCTATATAGGAACCATGAAGAAAATGATTTTAACAAATGCAATGACAAGCTATTATGGTTCAACTTATGTTATCAATCATGCCAAAGGATACTATTCAGCAAGGTTTATTCTGAAAGCTTATCTTCGAACCCCTTTATGCGTATATATGGGTGTGAGGGGGGGAGGAATAAAGTAAGGATATAAGCTCATTTTCCGACAAGTTTTTAATGTGTTTGTACATCTCAGTTGCATGTGTCTATTATCTATTCAATAGAAAATAATAAATGTTTAGTATAAAGACTCAAATAAGGAAAAAGTTCATAGGAACTGATAGTCGCAGTAAAAAAATGTATAAAAATACTGTGGCAATGATCGGTATTAGGGGAGTTTCAATGATTCTTACCCTGATATCAGCTCCTATTATGCTTCATCATGTAGATAGGGCAGATTATGGAGTATTACTAACCCTCACCTCAATTGTAGGTTGGGTTGGGTATATGGATGTTGGTTTAGGAAATGGACTCAGAAATAAATTACCAGAATTTTTGGCAAAGGGAGACTTTCATTCTGCTAAGAAGATTGTAAGCAGCTGTTATGTAACTCTTGCTATATATGTAGCATTAATTATAGTAATCTTTTTGATGGTTAGTCCTTTTGTTGATTGGTTAGGGGTTTTGAATTCCCCTACAAGTGATGCTGGTGAAATTCGAGGACTTACAAATGTAGTGTTTATAGCTTTTTGTATTCAGTTCTTGTTTGGATTAATAAATTCAATTCTATTTGCTTATCAAATGCCTGCGTTCCAATCATTGTTTACCTTCGTGGGACAATTTGTTGCTCTCATTGCGTTGGTAATACAGGTATATGTGTTTGATGTTACTTCCGTCTTACAGATAGGTGCTGTCAACAGTATAATTCCTCCTTTAGTTCTCTTTTGGGGATCTATCGGACTTTTTAGAACGAAACTGAAAGAAATTGCACCATCCTTCAAACTATTTGAGTTCAAATCAGTTGGTAGTATCTTAAGCCTTGGATTGAAGTTTTTTGTCCTCCAAATGATTACAATTGTACTTTTTCAGGCCAATAGCATTATCATAGCAAGAGTCGTAAGTCCAGAAGCAGTGGTAGAGTATAATTTGGCATTTAAATATGTTAGTCTTTTGACTATGATTTTCACTATTGTCATCACTCCTGTGTGGTCTGCAACAACGGATGCTTATGTTCGTAAAGACTTTGAGTGGATAAACAAGACGCTCTCTTTTTCACGAAAAGTCTGTATTGCGTCTATTTTTATTGGCGTATTGATGGTATTGGCTTCTAAGTTTGTATATGGCATGTGGCTGGGCAGGGGCTCAATAGACATAAATTATTCAACCACAGGTCTTATATTATTGTATATTTCATTTGAAATGTTGTACAAAGTCTATGGAACTATCATTAATGGAACAGGAAAAGTATTTGCGCAAATAATACTGACAGGAATAATTGCAATCATTTATATACCGCTTGCAATATTTTTGGGCAATTTATGTGGCTTGTCTGGAGTGTTAATAGCAAATACTATTGTATTTGCGCTGAATTACGTATGGTCTAAACTGCAATGCAATAAACTCATCAACCAAACTGCAACGGGGATATGGAACAAATAACCACATATAACGACAAGACAAAGTGGTATGAGTATGCCATTCTTCTATTCATAATTCTATGGTCGGGAGGAGGCTTCACCTATGGACTTTTCCTTGAATGGATGTTGTATATGATGCCAATCGTTGGAATCATCTTTTTTCAACGAGATTATAAACTTTCAAATTCGACAATCCTGCTAATTGGTGTTGTTTTGTCTGTTCATTTCTTACAAATGGTGAATTTTGGTGGGGCCATTATCAATCTTATTAAGCCAACATGCTTGCTCTTAGTTTGTGCTATATTTGCTAAGATAATTTGCTGTAAGTTTGTAAAAGTATATTTAGATTTAGTCTGTTTCATCTCACAGGTTTGCTTGGTATTGTGGGTAATTTGCTTGTTTCCATTGGGACTATCCTTTCTTCGGTCAATTGCATCACAATTTCCTCTTTTAGGTTGGGATAATATTGAGAACAATACAAATATTGTAGATACACTATACATATTTAGTATCCCCCAAGATTTTAAAGGTCTTATGCGAAATTCAGGTCCCTTCTGGGAGCCAGGGCGTTTTACCATTTATATAACACTAGCATTAGCTATTAATCTTTTCTATTTCAAAGAAAAGATTACGTCGAAGAAGAGTCTTGTGTTGCTACTTACAAATCTAACAACTTTTTCTACGACTGGATATGTAGCTACGGCTGTATTGTTTGTCGGATATATATTTTTTTCAAACATCAAGAAAAGCTATAAATTCATTTTGTCTGTCATATTGCTTGTTGTTGTATATTATGTGGGGCAATTAGATTTTATGACCGAAAAAATTGCTGAGCAATCAGCTGATGACTCCACTTGGTCAAGATTTGGCGCCATTGCATATCATTGGAATCAGATAACGCAATCTCCGATTATTGGCTTTGGTCCATTTCTTTCAAATGTTTTTGGAGATGAACTTTTTAGCCCAAATGGATTAACTGATTTGATGAGGTATTATGGCATTCCATTATCCATAGTGTTTTACTACTTGTTATATAGAGGAACAAAGGTATATGTCGGTAATAGTCACAAGGGGGCGAATGTATGCGTTTTTGTATCCTTGCTGCTTTTATGTTTCTCACAAACAATTACATATTCACCTTTCTTTATGATTCTATATTTTTTTGCATTTAATACATACACGTATGATAAATAAAATCGGAATTCTTTGCACATATTCATTCCCCGAAGGGATGGCCCCTACAATAAGAATACTATCCTATGGGCAGGGGTTAGTGGATAATGGATGTAAGGTTGAAGTAGTGGTGTTTCAGCCAAAGGTAGTTGATGATGCATATTCTCTTTCAGGTTGTATTGGAGGTGTTAAGTACACCTATGCCCATAAGAGGGATACGAATAAGTCCAAGTTATATAAACTTTTTGTTGATAGACCTAAGTCTCTCTTAAATGCCATAAAGAAAATAAGGAATTCCCATAAAGAGGAAAAGTTTGATTGTATACTCTTAAGCTTTGACCATCCTACATATCTCCTCTTTTTTGTTCCAGTGTTGCGAATCATGGGAATCAAGATTGGATTTATTGGCGACGAGTTTCCCGAGCCTATTAGGAGGCTGAAATCTGCAATTCCTTTCTCTTATAAACTCGCATATAAATTTGTTTATCAGTTCATTTTGTTCAGGGTTCTCATGACAGAGGCTCTTCAAAGATTTTACGATGAGTTGGTATGCGAGAAGCCTACGTATATTCTATGCTCAATTTTAAATACAGCTCGTTTTGATGGTATAGTAAAGCAAAAAGTTTCCCGTAAGTATATGTGCTATATGGGGAATATGATGTTAGCAAAAGATAATGTTGATAACATCATCAGAGCTTTTAAGAGAGTATGCGATGATTTTTCCGATGTTGATTTATATCTTTATGGCACACCTAACGACAAAGATAAAAGTATTGTCGAAGGAGTAATAGCAGAACTAGGACTAGGAAATAGAGTTTTTATTAAAGGAAGAATAGATTATAACTTAGTTCCACAGACTCTTGCAAATGCGGAGATTCTTGTAACGTCTCAACCTGTTACAAAGAGAGCGGTGGGTGGTTTTCCAACGAAATTGGCAGAATACATGATGAGTCATACACCGGCAATAGTGACGAATGTAGGAGAGATTCATTACTATGTGCAAGATAACAATACCGTTTACTTGGTAGAGCCTTGCGATGATGTCGCATACGCAGAAAAGATGAGATATATCCTATCACATCCTCAAGAGGCAAAAGAAGTGGCAGGAAGAGCGTATAACTATGCTATAGCCAACTTTGGTTCAAAAGAAGTGACTAAAAAACTTATTGATTTTCTAGACAATACATTATAGATAAATATGAGCATTATTATATCTCGCAATAATTTCCACTTCTACTTTCAGACAGACATGATGATGAATAGAGAGGGTACTTCAAAGAACCTCTCAAAAAGAAGTTATTGCATCTTGTAGCTCCCTCCAGATTACATCATGGAGTTCCTTATTAAGGCAATGAGAAAGGTGTAGTATTACTCTTATTGTAATTCTGTGGAGCTATTCTTTTTATAATCAATGAATTATTTTAGGCTATCTCGTAAACTCGGTTTGAGTATCGGATATGATGTCTGTGATTACGGATTGGTAATTCCTCACTGTGGGACTATCGTAGTTGGAAATATCAATAGGATTGGCCCATACGCAGTATTGCATACCTCACTTACATTATCAATACAGGCAGAAGGATTGGCAAAGGTTTGCTTCTATCTACAGGAGCAAAGATAACTGGAGGTGAGATATTGTGCGACCATATAATAATTGCTGCAAGTTCTATAGTTGCCAAGTCTTTTCCAGATGGAAATGCGTTATTTGTGGGATGTCGGCTGTAAAGAAAGCAAATCGTTTAGACTGGTATTCACCTTTGAAAGATGAATCAAAACGAAGTGTTGGCGCGATAGAGAATCTCAAAATTAAAATGGGAATACAATGAATAAATTCTATGTAGTTTGTAATACTTACTATCCAAATACTGCTTTTAGTAATCGAGTGTTTAGTTTTCTTCGAGGTTTTTCAGAACTGGGTGTTGATGTTGAGGTTGTTTTCCTTACTCCAGACTCGGAGATGAGTAAGGTTCAGGAAACATATCCCCATATCACATTTAAGTATATGTGGGAGAATCTGCCATTTTCAAACCGCATTTTCAACAAATTTGCTGATGAGTTCTATGGATGGAAGTTTGCATGGAGTCTGAAACCTGGTGATGTAGTCTTTCTTACCAACTTCGGAAATGTGTTTTTTAAGGTTGTAAAGAGAAAAGGAGTAAAGGTTGTTCATGAGAAAACAGAACATCCGGATGTTTATAGCTTCAAAGGCTTCAACGTGGAGCGTTACAAGCGTGAGGTTGTAAAGGTAGATGGGATGTTTGTGATCTCAACGGCACTCAAGGATTATTTTGTATCTTGCGGTTTGCCGAAAGAGAAGATTGAGATAGTAAACATGACGGTTGATAGCAATCGTTTTGTTGGACTCACGAAGCAACCATCAGAAAAGTATATTGCCTATTGTGGAACAGCATCTAATAACAAGGATGGTGTGGATGAGCTCATCAAGTCTTTTGCGATTGTAAACAAGACTCACCCTGAGGTGAAGCTTTACATAATCGGCAAGACTCCCGATAAGAACGATGCTTCTGGCAACCTGAAGTTGATAGAGAATCTTGGAGTGAAGGATTCGATCGTTTTTACCGGTATTGTATCAGCGGCTGATATACCTCAAATTTTGAAGAATGCAGCAGTTCTTGCTCTTGATCGTCCGGACTCTTTGCAAGCTCAATGCGGATTCCCTACAAAGCTTGGAGAATACCTCTTAACAGAGAATCCTGTCATAGTGACAAAAGTAGGTGATATTCCTCTTTTCTTGAAAGATGGTGAGACTGCGCTTTTGGTCGAAGAGCGTAATCCTAAGGAATTTTCGTCAAAGATTATTTGGGCACTGGAGCATCCAGAAGAGGCTACGGAAATAGGAAAAGCAGGTGCGCAGGTCGCTATGAGGGAGTTTAATTATCTGAATGAGACCAAGAAGATTATTGATGTAATAAACAGATTATCATGAGTATAATAAAATCTGCATATTTGGAGCTGGTAAAGGTACTTTCACCCGTTAGGCATGCTCGTATGATAGGTGTGAGCCTTGGGGACAATTGTTTGGTTTATCGTAGTATGGAATGGCCCTCCGAACCATATCTTGTTACAATTGGCAATAATGTACAACTCACCAAAGGGGTTGCAATACATACACATGGAGGAGGAAATGTAGTAAGGCGCAAAGTGCCTGATTTCGATGTGTTTGGAAAGGTGGTAATCAAGGACTGGGCTTATATTGGAGCCCATGCCCAAATAATGCCGGGGGTAACTATTGGCGAAGGTGCAATGGTGGCTGCAGGTTCAGTGGTTACGAAATCTGTTCCAGATGGAATGGTAGTAGGAGGTAATCCTGCCAAAATACTATGTTCTGTGGAGGAGTATATCGAACGGAATATGCAGTATAACGTGCATACAAAAGGTATAGGAGAAAAAGAGAAAAAGCAATGTTTGCTCACTATGGATGAAAGCATGTTTTTGAAAAAGTAATTAAGAAGATATAAACTATGATTCAGTTTAATGTACAGGACATAAGCGAATACAGAGGACAGCTGATGGGTATTGCTACTCTTTTGGTCATCTTTGGTCATTCAGTGGGTAATGGTGTAGCAATGCCAAGATGGATGGAATCTCTCTGTGGATTGTCATCTGTAGGAGTAGATATATTCCTCCTTGTAAGCGGCTTGGGGCTATGGTACTCGCTCACAAGTCTGAATGGAAATAATGTTCAACAAGGAGTAAGGTGTTGGTATTTAAGGAGATATAAGAGAATATTGATTCCATATCTTATCATTATTGGTTTCCATTATACATTGTCTGTATTACATGGGATGCCTATTTCTCAGGCTTTGTTTGAACTATCAACACTCAGTTATTGGGTCAATCATCAGGGAGCTTGGTTTATTGCAATGCTGATACCGGTGTATGCACTAACTCCGCTTCATTACCGAATCTGCAATAAAGTAAAGAGTCCTGTGTTGTATTCTTCGTTGCTTATTGCTTTTATGGTTGTAATCTCTGCGCTGAACTATCCGGTTGAAAGTACAGGCTGTCAGATGGTGATTGATAATGTCAAACAGGTGTTGTATCATTTGCCTAGTTTCTTGATAGGTTTCATGTTAGCACCTTTTGCAAAGACAGGCAAGAAGATCTCATACTTTTGGATGAGTATTTTGCCTCTTGCACTTGTAGCAATAATGAAAGTCATGCAGTGTGGATATTGGCCGGAATTTTTGGTGTTACCTTTCGTTGCGGTATGTTGTCCGACTTTTAAGTATATGGGTAAGATCTTTTTTTCTGTACTGAATTTCTTAGGTAAAATTTCTTTGGAGTCATACTTGCTAAACGTAGTAGTTGGAACTTGGATTATCTGGTATTTACCAAATCTGTATAACTCTTCAATGAACAAGGGGTGTTATTTGTCCTACTTCATAGTATGTGTAGTAGGAACTGTGTTGGCATACCTAATACATTTGATGTGCAACAAACTGTTCTTTAAATCGAAAGAACGATAAATACATAATATGACATTAAAACATTTTTTCGAAGTATATCCTCCCAAGCGTATGTGGAGGAAGATGTGGATAGGTCTTGCTGACCTACCAATGATGCCTCAACATAGAGCTAAGTGCTTGAAAATGGCGGGAGTAAATATTAAAGGTCGTGCTATGATTTATGGTGGAGTAGGTGTTGATACGGTCTATCCTGACAGTATCTATATCGGAAAAGGTGTGCGTATCACCGCTGGCACAAAGATTCTGACTCATTATCTTGATCCATCCCAACCTGGTGTTCATTTTCGCAGAGGTGAGGTGCATATCGAAGATGATGTTTTTATAGGACTGAATGTGTGTATCTGTAGTTCGGTTACTATTGGCAAGGGAGCCATTATAGGAGCAGGAAGTGTGGTTACTAAAGACATTCCACCCTACTAGGTTTGGGCTGGAAATCCTGCCCGTTATATTAAAGACAGAGCAAAATGAAAATAGCAATTCTGATACCTACTATCAAACCAGGAGGTGCAGAGAAACAGGCTGCATTACTGGCAGCAACACTCAGTGAGGAGAATGAGGTACACTTTGTTTCATTATGGGGGAAGAAGAACCTCTCGGTGATAGTGCAAAAGTTTCTGGAGGATGCGCATGTACAAATTCATTATCTTTCTGGAAAGAGCTTCGGCAAGTGGAAGGAGTATTATCAACTGTTGAAGCAACAAAAGATAGAAATTGCATTCAACTATCTGACAACATGTGATGTGACGGGTGCAATGGTGGAGAAACTTGCAGGCGTGAAGACTGTATTCAATGGCATTCGAAACTCGCGACTGGCTCCGGCGAAGACCGTATTGGAATGGTTTGCGCACAACTTCTTTGCAGATTATACTATATATAATTGTCAGTCGGGAGCAAAACACTTTGAGAATCTGGGTTTCTGTAAGAAGAAGACCATTGTGATTCCCAACTGCTTCCCTAATATCAGCAAGCCGATAGAGCGTACTGACAAGGATATAAAGACTATTATTACGGTTGGTCGTTTTGAGCCACAGAAGGACTATCTAACAGCCATCAAAACCATAGCTGATTTGAGGAAGACAAGGCAGGACTTTGTGTTCACCATTATTGGACATGGTCATATAGAGACTCAAGTCAGAGATTGGGTAGAGGAATATGGTTTGACGAATTACACTCAGATTCTTATAGCCCCAGACAATGTACAAGAAATTCTTAAATCGGCTGATATTTATCTCTCGACGAGTCTTTTTGAGGGAACGAGTAATAGTATCATGGAAGCAATGAATTGGAGTATTCCTGTAGTGGCAACAAATGTAGGAGATAATAATCAATTGATAAAAGATTCTTGGAATGGTTATCTGATTTCAATAGGAGACTATAAAAGATTGTCAGAACATCTTCTAAAACTGTTACATGACGATAAGCTTCGCATTGAAATGGGTATACGGGGAAATGAACGTCTGCATAATTATTCTGTAGAACGTTTTGTAGAAAACTATTCAAAAGTTTTAGAAAAATGAAAATAGCATTTATAGGAGGACGTACTTTTTACCATCCAGATGGTATCGCAACATATATGTATAATCTTGCTACAGAATTAGTTAAGATGGGGCACGAACCTATCGTATATCAAGAGAGTGATCATAATGGAGAAGAATGGGTGAATGGTTTTAAGGTAGTTCATCAAAAGTCATTTAGGAATGCAGCTCTTACAAAAATATTATTGGGATTCAAATCTACAATAATGGGACTTTTCAAAGAGAAAGATATACAGGTATTCCATTATAATTGCGGTGCTCCAGCACTGATTAGTTCTATATGGCCAAGATTGCTTGGTAGGGTTTCTCTTATGCAGAATCACGGATTGGAGTTTAATAGGACAAAATATTCATTGCGTAAACGTAATATTTTGAGAAAAAAATTCTATTTTGATTGTAAAATCAATAAGTATTTAACAGCGGTTTCGCAAGAACAAACAGATTTTATACGCGAACATTTTCATAAAGATTGCCGTACTATTTCATGTGCTGTAAATATTCCACAGGAAACGTCTAAAAGCGATGTGTTGGAACGTTTTGGCATTATTCCTAATAATTATATTGTTTTTATGGGACGACTTGTTCAAGATAAGAATCCTGATTATTTGATAAAAGGTTTTATGAATAGTCAACATGGTGATAAACAGTTGGTTATTTGTGGATGTGCTGCCCCTAGATCATCATATGGCGATTATTTACATATGTTGGCAAAGGACGATCCAAATATTATTTTTACAGGAGCGATATTTGGTGCAGACAAAGATACGATACTCCGTAACGCATGGGTATTTTGTTTACCTTCTTCAATGGAAGGTCTACCAATTTCTTTATTAGAAGGAATGAGTTATGGTAAAGTTTGTATAGCTTCAGATATTACTGCTAACAAAGAAGCTTTAGGTGATTCTGGGATTTGGGTGAAAAAAGAAAATGCAGAAGATATAACTTATGCCCTAGACCGTTTATATACTAATTTTGAAAATTACGAATGGCAAAAAAAAGTTAATCGTGAACGATGCGAAAGGTTGTTTTCTTGGCCCAAAATAGCAAAGGACTATATTGACTTTTTGAGTGAATTGATAAAAAAGTAAATGTTATAATTATGCTGGATTTTTAAGTGAAGAAAGTTGGCAAGATAGAAGTATTATGAAATCTAATCATATATGAAAACAACTTTGACATATAAAATTCTTTGTCTATTGGGCTTTAAATATCCAATAGAGGATTATGGAGATGTAAGTCTATGGAAGGTATTAAAACAGTTTTTTATAAATTGGTATCATCGTCTAATAATTAATGCAATGAATTGGGCAATTTTAGAACCATTTAATCCTAGAAAACTTAGACCTGCGATTCTTCGTAAACTGGGAGCAAAGGTGGGAAAAGATGTGTTCATTGGTGACTATGTTCGTGTAGACTTGAACCATTCTGATTTGATTGAGATAGAGGATGGTGTGCACATTGCAGGTGATTGTCGTTTACTTTGTCATAAGAAGGAACTTGCAGAATATAAACAGGGAATGACTTATGGCATGATGCCTTATAAATATGGCAAAATTCATTTGTGCAAGAATTGCGCTATAGGGACTGGTTGTATTGTGATGCCAGGTGTGACTGTAGGTGAAGGTGCTGTTGTTGGTGCCGGTGCTATGGTGACTAAGGACATTCCAGCTTGGACATTAGCGTTGGGATGTCCTGCTAAAGTGGTAAAAGAATTTCCTAAGGATGATCCTAAGTATGTTTCAAAAAAATCTCAATAAGTTTCAGCAGATTTAGGTATTCTGCAAAAAACAGCTACATAAAAAATGAAAAGGGTATTGATTACAGGTGCCAACAGTTTTGTTGGTGTGAATGTGGAGAAATGGCTATTGCAGACTCCGGATGAGTTTATTGTAGAGACTGTGGATACCATGAATGAGGCTTGGAAGAAGGCTGACTTTGCGAAATATGATGTAGTGTTCCATGTAGCCGGTATTGCACATGTGGATCCTAAGCCTAAAATGGCTCCGTTGTACTATAAGGTAAATCGGGATTTGACTATAGAGATTGCGAAGTGGGCAAAGAAACATGGGGTGAAGCAGTTCATCTTTATGAGTTCAAAGATTGTATATCATGCGAGCAAGAGCCTGAAGGGGGATGTGATAACAGAAAACACAAAACCACATCCTAATGATTTCTATGGAGATAGTAAACTTCAAGCAGAGAATGGTTTGAGGAAACTTGAGTCATCCAGTTTTAAGGTAGCATTACTTCGTCCTTGTATGATCTATGGCTTAGGTAATAAGGGCAACTTACCTCGGTTGGCCTGGTTGGCAACAAAGACTCCAATTTTCCCTGCTTGGCATAATAAGCGAAGTATGATTCATGTATACAATTTGGCAGAGTTAGTTCGTCAGGTAATTCTTCGTGAATTGAGTGGTATATTCCATCCTCAGAACAAGGAATATGCAGATACCGTAGAGATAGTTCGTTATTTTGCTAAAAAATATAACAAGAAAGTATGGATTACAGTGGGAATCAATCCATTAGTTTGGTTGGGAAGTTTCTTTCTCAAATCTATTTGTAAGATGTTTGCAGACTCGTGCTATGATCAGAAAATTAGTACCTATGATTTTGAGTATCAAGTAGTGAAATTTGAGGAGAGCTTAAAAGACGTAGAGGCAAGGAAAAACATGAAGTAATGGCAAAAGAAAATAAGTATTTTTTATACGACAAAGGAAAACGATAATTATAATTTGGTTGCACATATAGCTGGTACTTTAACTTATTGAATATAACAAAGATATATAAATGGTATAATGTTTTACAAAGTAATCAAGCGGATATTTGATTTTATCTGTGCCTTGATAGGCATCATTGGTACATCACCTTTATGGATAGTCGGCATTATCGGAATCTTGATTTCCGACTGGGGACCAGTATTCTATACAGCTCGTCGTATAGGTAAGAATAACAAACCATTCAAAATGTATAAATTTCGTTCTATGCGAGTGGCAAAAGCTGTTACAGAGGCTTCTTTAAGACCTGACGAAGATCGTATATTTCCGTTCGGTCATTTTATCCGCAAGGTGAAGATTGACGAGTTACCACAGTTGTTGAATATTTTAAATGGCACTATGTCGATAATTGGACCACGTCCGGTAGCACAGGACCAATTTGAGATGTTTCGTTATGGAAAATGGAATGAGGCGGCAAAAGTGTCGGTAGGATTGAGCGGACCGGCAGCACTTTATGACTTTATCTATGGTGATCAGATCACAGATGAGAAAGAGTATATGGAAAAGGTATATCCTACACGTCGTGAATTAGAATATACGTATGTCCAAAAGGCTGGCATATTCTACGATTTAAAGATGATAGTATATACTGTCGTTTGCATACTCTATGCAGTGTGTGGTAAAGAATGCACTTGGATGTTGAATGAGTTTGTTGAGGATGCAAAGATGACAATGGATAAATGAACGAATACAGTACCGATCAGATGAATGATGATCAATGGTGTTAGAGTTTGGCGTAAGCAGAGAAAAATAAAATAAAAACAAATGCAATGAAATATTTATTAGTAGTAGCACATCCCGATGACGAAGTCCTGGGGGCAGGTGCGTCTATGTGGAAATGGTCACATGGAGGTGATGAAGTCAATGTGGCAATAATGTGTACAGAGGCAAAGGCTCGTGCGTTCCGTCCTTCTGATGCTGAATTGGAAGACGATACGGATGCAGCTACAAACTTTATCGGTGTAAGTAAAAAGTATGAAGCAACGTTCCCGAATATTGAGATGAACACAGTGCCTCATTTGAAGTTGGTACAGTTCATTGAGAGTGCTATTCGTGAAAGTGAACCAGATATTATTATTACTCATCATCCAGCTGATACCAACAATGATCATTTGCAGACTTCAATGGCTTGTCAGGAAGCTATCCGTTTGTTCCAACGTCAGCCAAGTGTGAAGCCAGTGAAAGAATTTTGGTATATGGAAGTGCCTTCATGTAGTGAATGGGCTATTAATGATGCCATGAACTTGTTTCGTCCTAACTGTTATGTTGAGGTGGGTATGGAAGGTGTGGAAGCCAAGTGCAAGGCGTTGGCAATGTACCGTGGTGTTATGCGACCTTACCCTCATCCTCGTAGCAATGAATATATTGAGGGATTAGCGGCAATGCGAGGCAGTCAGTGGGGATGTAAGTATGCTGAAGCATTTCAAGTTGTACTGAGAAGATATTAATGTGTGGTTTATGGAGTTTATGAGAGGTCTATGGGCGTTTTGTTCTTACCTCTTTGTTCCTAGAAAGGTAAAGAAGATGCTCAATAATTGAATGTATAGTATGGAAATAAATAAACAATTACTTGAAGCTCTCTTTGCAGAAGCTAAAGAGAATCCACGTTTACGTCAGAACTTCGACCTACGCACTTCATCTGCCGATACCAGTCAACGTATGCTAAACGCATTGTTGCCAGAAACTAAGGTGCCTATCCATCGACATGAAGATACTACCGAAACAGTAATCTGCCTGTGTGGTAAGTTGGACGAAGTAATTTATGAGGAAGTAGTTTCGTATGAGAAGGATACGGATGATTTTCAGAAGGGGGTAAATGTACAAGATGTAGCTCGTAAGGTTGAGTATCGAGAAGTACAGCGTATCCATCTCAATCCTACAGAAACCAAGTATGGTTGTCAGATACCTAAGGGTGCATGGCATACTGTGGAAGTGATTGAACCATCTGTCATCTTTGAGGCTAAAGATGGAGCTTATGCTCGTTAAACGATGAAAAACAGATGGAATGAATAGGAAGTACTGAAAGTGCTTTTTAATACGTTATGTTATAATTGAATATTTACAATGAGATGGAAAAATGTAGGTCCCTAGATTCATGTGACAAACATGAATCCCTACATTTAGTAGATTAGGAGCAATATAGTGGTATTGTCCTAATCTCGCTCTTCATATTAGTGTTAACACTAATATGATTTCCAAAAATACCAACTGTCTGTGAAGATCGTTGATATTTTTTTATACAATAAGCTGTGGTGGAAATCTAAAAGGAGCTATTTTTGATAAGAAATTATTTGGGAATACTCTTTCACCGCATCAAAACACGGACATCCTTTCATTGGATTCAAGTCCCGGTGTCCCACGACCAGTGCTTTCGGAAACTGTCTTTTCAACTCCCTCAACAAAGCAAGCAAAGCTCCTTTTTGCTCCAATGTACGTGTATCTTTCGGTTTCCCGTTCGCATCCAGTCCTCCCTCATAACAAACACCTATCGAATGGGCATTATGATTACGACAGTGTGCTCCAATCTTTTCTAAAGCACGTCCCCGGTGAATCTCCCCATCACGAGTAATGTAAAAATGATAGCCAATATCACGGAAACCACGGTGCAAGATATGATCCTGTCGGCAAGCCTCCGCCGAAAGGGATTTTCCTTCCGGTGTGGCACTGCAATGAATGATAATTAATGTAATAGTCCGCATGGGGTTACATGCAACTTTGTATTCCGAACACACCTCCGATGGCGGTGGCTACAGTGATAACGATTTTGAGGACTAAGCTCCATACAGAGCGGGAAGATGATGATTTACTCATACAATAACAGGTTTTAAATAAATTAATAATAGTTTTCTTTTACCACAGATTTACTGTAGGTTTGCCATAGGTTTACCACAGATCTACACAGACTCACACAGATAAATAATCGACTACTTTAGCAACTACCAATTCAATATAATCTGTGAAAATCTGTGTAGTCTGTGGTGAATCTTTTAGGCAGCCGGGTCAGGCGCCTCGCCACCTCCATCCGGTTTCGGATCAGGGTTGTCACCCGAGTCAGAACCTCCTCCGGCAGTTGTCGGTTTCTGATACTCCGCCTGCTGCTTCAACTGGCTGTCGAGCTTCAGGTTCGTGGTAGACAGATTACCGGTGGCACGAGCTTTCAGACGCATGCCGCTAATATTCTTCTCCAACGAGAATTCTTCCAGCGTATCGGCTGCCTTACTACGAATACCCACACCAAAAATGGCAAGATCATCGATTTTCACACATTTGCCATCCAGCAACAATTCCTTGATGCAATCTACCATATCCGAAAGCACACCTTTGATGACACCACCGGAATACGGTGAATTGTGCTTCGACATGTGTTCGGCAAGCTTTGCCAAATCAAATGTCTCATCGCTTACTGCACGGGCGAACCACTTACCCGCATTCAAGCCTTTCTTCTGCTGGTTCTGATAAATTTTGTAACGAATCATAAAACAATAAATTAAAGGGTTAAACATATTGTCCGGGGATTCTTTTCCCTTTCGACGATACAAAAATACTACTCCGGATCTCCCGGAAATCAGCAGTATACGGTTGTGTCTGGTAGCGGTCGGTTATTTGTCATTATAGTCGGTTATTCAATGGAAAAACGTTGGTTATATAGTCGTTTTTTGTTATTTTTGTAACAGTAAATCAGAAATATATCCATCATGAGTGAATTTAAGATACGTGCTTACGGGCGCATGGAACTGGCGCAACTCTATTCTCCACAACTAACTGACATCGCTGCCTATCGAAAAATGAAGAAATGGATCTCTTTGTGTCCCGGACTTCTGCAACGCCTGTACGACTTAGGCTACGAATCAAAGCGACGCTCATTTACACCGTTGGAGGTGAGAGTTATTGTGGATGCTTTAGGAGAGCCTTAAATAAAGCGTCGCTTTATGGTGTCTAAAGCACCGCTTTACGATGTCTAAAGCTTAGCTTTACACCTCCTAAAGCGATGCTTTATGCAGGAAAAACGATTGTATCAGTCAAAACGGATGCGGTAATTGAAATGACTACTGTATCCGTAAGTAAAACGGGTACAGTAGGTACACTTTTTCCGGTTCACTCATACACACACGCACGCGCATACAACCCTTTACCGTCCATACTGATTAATTTTCCGTGTTTGGTGAGCCGTTTCAGCCAAGTGAGGGCTGTGTTTTCCTTAATTCCCATGGCAACTGCTTCTTCCAGTAACTGTGTACGAGTAAATTCATCACCCAGTTTCTGGAAAAGATAGTCACGATCGGCATTAGGACGATGGCTGACTTCTGTACTGGGGAGGAACGATAGAATATGCGTGGCATGACAGTAGAGAGGTTCCGCAAGGCTAAGCACAGCATGAAAGTCTTCCTGTGAAATGGATACATCCCAACGGGTAATGATGTCATCTTTGCGGTTGTCCGCAGGAATCTCCTTGTCCGGTGTGAAAGGAGAGGTGGGAGAGGTCTTGAAGTCGTAGGGCTGCGGGCTTTCGAGAGCACGCAATACGGCTACTTCCGACATGATTCTGCATAGATTGACAGCCAGACGTGCCACAAAACTATACATTTCCCTTCCATTAGCTACACTGGAGCGTTCAAACAAGTCGGAAAAGACGGTGTCGATTTCTTCTTTTTGTTCATCCGTGAGTTGCAGGGTATGAATGCCGTGCGATTTTATCACGCTCAACTTTTCTTTCCATTCCAGTCCCATAGCGGTGAATATCTCCTCCCAATCTATCTCGTTGTCCATAAATTGGCTGATCCATTTACTGATTCCGCACATGTAATAATATAATTGGCGGGAGTATGATCCGTCTTCTGCCGTCGGAATGAAAGTTTGCACCTGCGACGGCGTACCCGAAATCAGGACGGAAAGATAGCTTTTCTTCACTTCCCGGTATTCCTGGTCGGTGCGGCGGTTGTAGGACAAGCGGTCGTGGTCGAACGCTTTGCGCAGGGTATCGCTCCAATGACCGTGGTCCGATCCGATGGCGGTGGAAAGAGTGTCCGCTTCCGCTTCGCAGATAAGTCCGGTTCCGTCGGAGTCCATGATGTTTTGTAGGATACCCGTACCGGTGTTGTTGCCCGAAATGAGGAACATCCTGTTAGGGGGCATTTGTGGAGCCTCCTTTTTGGTTCGTTCTTTTCCCATTGCATCGTACTCGGCTTTCTCTTTTTTGTATGCTTTCATCTGTATGGCCACTTCTTTGCGGATCTCGTCGTGGATAGGTTCCACGAGTAAGCGGATGTAGGAAAGGATACCTTTGCCGGAAGCCGAAGGAGCCACTACGAAACATTGGAGGCTGGGGTGATGGTATTTGCCGCCATATAGGCATCGCACGTGGCGCGACATACAAGCACCCAGGGCAGTGAGCGCTCCCAATAACATGATGTCGTGTTGTATTGGGCTGCTCCCGGCTTTTATGATACGTTGCAAAAATTCCGGCCAGTTGTTTTTCGGAAAAGTGGGCAATTGATGTTGCGGTTCACTGCCCGGCAATAGTTCTTCTTCCCCTTCTCTTTCTTCGGAGATATTGTCATTCCCTACCTTATTATACGCGCCCGTGTGTGGGGGAAATTTGCGTGCTGTACCTGCTGTACCTTTTGTACCTGTGGGATGTTTGGGCATTTCTTCTATGCAGATGCTTACTCCCGTCGCTTCGGCCAGGTGGAAAGCGGTGCCCAAGTGCACTTCTCCACGTTGGGTGTGGAGTGCGTTGGAGAATACCCGTTCGGCATGTTCGCGCTGATACTTGGGAGACACCCGGCACAGGCGATGAAAAAAGTCACGTCCTGCTTCACCGCAATCCGTTGCGATGGCGAATGACAATTGTACGTATTCAAGATAAGTGGGAGCAATGTCCGCTCCTGCCGCTTCGACTGCTTCGGTGAGACGGCGTAAAGATTCAATATCGGTCATTTTGATTTATGATTTTTGATTTATGATTTATTCGTTGGTGGTTCTGAACAATGCTTCCGGGTCGTAACTAAGGAAACAGGATCTCACGAGGTCTTTGCCGGAGAAATCTACTTTGGATTTTGTTTCGGAAGAAACTGCTGTTACCGTATTGTATGCCGTCTCTACGTACCGCATCGCCCAACTCATGTTGTCTGTGATATTTGGGATGTCATTTGTCGTGGAGGAATAATGGCAGGGAACAAATGCCTTTACACCCAGTCCGCTGGGGCTGACAAAGGTGAGTACAGGTTGTAGGAGAGGATCGTCATAGAGCATACGTCGCATTTCCACTGCTTCCTGATAAGAGTGGAGACCGTCCACATCTACTATCACCAGGTGAGACGGGGAGACGAAATCCTTACTGCTACGGCGGGTGAATGTGCCGCAGGGGGTCACATACGGTAGTAATGACGCTTTGGCGGTTCGTATATCTTCGGAGTTGCGTACTTGTTCGGTCAGGGCTTTGAGATTCTCGTTGCAAGTAATCATTTGGAAAACTTGTTCGATGGAGACTTCGCAGAAGGGGATAAGCGTGGGAGGAGTCATCAGTCGGCCTTGTTTGTCTTTGATAGGAGCGATAGGTGGCATGAAATAGGACATTCTGTAGTTGTTTGGCATCATTTTCTTTTTGTTTCAAGTTAAAATGTTTATTTTTGCAAAAAAATATGAGTGTGTTTCAAAACACGGCGTAAAATTAGTAAATGCAAAATAGACATCGTCCCGACATGTTGGGATGAAAGTGAAAATAATTAACCGTTACGGTGTAATTTTAACAATAAAAAAGAATGGAAAATGAAAAAGGTTTATATGTAGCTTTAGGAGTTTACATAGGAGAGTTGCAAAAGCGTGCGGATTTGAAAAATGACGAAATACGGAAGAGCGTACACATCGGCCACTCTACTTTTAATGATTTAAAAAAGGGGCAAAACGCCCATTGAGTGATTACGTAAAAGTGGTGGAGTGCTGTCTGGATGCCTTCAATGAAGAGGAAGCCGGAGTTATCTGGGATGAATGGAGGAGAATGTATTTTCGATACAGAAGAAGAAAAGAGGAGGAGAGAGGAGAACGGTGAAAAAACAGATAAGGTAAAAGTGGCAGGCGGGAAAAAGTTTCCCGCCTGCGGTCTTTATGAATGGATTTTTTTGTAGCTTTGTGAAAAATAAGATTGATATGGAAGATTTGCAAAGATTATATCCTATCGGGATACAGACTTTCTTTAAGATACGTGAGGGGAATTTTCTCTATATTGACAAGACGGAATATGTGTACCGGATGACGCATTCGGCTTCCAGCTATCTGTTTCTAAGCCGTCCCCGACGTTTTGGAAAATCTTTGCTTACCAGTACCCTTCACTGTTATTTCGAGGGACGGAAGGATTTGTTTGAGGGACTGGCCATGGAGACATTGGAGAAGGAATGGATACAACACCCGGTGTTGCACTTCGACATGAGTACCGCTAAACATGTGGACAAGGAACAACTGAACGCGGAACTGGAATTGAAACTCATGGCATACGAGGAGATTTATGGACGTGTAGAAGAGGAACTGTATGTGAATCAGCGTCTGGAGGGACTTATAAAACGTGCTTATAAGCAGACCGGTAAAAAAGTGGTTGTCTTGATAGACGAATATGACGCTCCTCTGCTTGATGTGGTTCATGAGGAGAAAAATCTGCCACAGTTGCGTAATGTGATGCGCAATTTTTACAGTCCGTTGAAGGCGTGTGATCCTTATCTGCGCTTTGTTTTTCTTACGGGTATAACCAAGTTCTCGCAACTTAGCGTGTTCAGTGAACTTAATAATATCACCAATGTGAGTATGCTGCCTGATTATGCTGCCATTTGCGGTATCACTGCTGAAGAACTCCGTACTCAAATGGCTCCCGATGTAAAGCATCTGGCTACCTGGTTGGGAATCACTGCAGAGGAGATGTTGGACAGACTGAAGGAAAATTATGACGGTTATCATTTTTCGTGGCCGTCGCCCGACGTTTTCAATCCTTTCAGTTTGCTGAAGGCGATGGCTTTGGGAGAGATCGGCTCTTATTGGTTTGAGAGTGGTACACCCACTTATATCATAGAGATGTTGCGTAAATATGCTGTATTGCCATCAGAAATTGGTGGCGAGGAAGCGTCTCCCAGTGATTTTAACGTACCTTTAGAGTTGGCTACCAATTATATGCCGTTGCTTTATCAGGCTGGTTACCTTACGATAAAGGGTGCGGATTTGGAATTTGACGCATATATGCTTGATATTCCAAACAAAGAGGTGCGTGTCGGTCTGATGAAAAGCCTGATCCCATCTTATGTGAAGAGTGACAGTCATGAGGTGAACAGTGTGGTGCGTAATTTGGCGCGTAACATTGTGCGGGGAGATATGGACGAGGCTTTGAAGCTGCTTCAGGCTTTTCTTTCCACTGTGCCTTATTGCGACAACACGGATTATGAGGGGCATTACCAGCAGATGCTATATGTGATATTCTCATTGCTGGGTATTTATACCGATGTGGAGGTGCACACACTGAAAGGACGTGTGGATATGGTGCTTCGCACGAGGACTACTCTCTATCTGGTAGAACTGAAATTGAATCAAAATGCGGAGACTGCCATGAAGCAAATTGATTTGCAGCAATATGCAGATCGTTTTACTCTTTGCGGGCTTCCGGTGGTAAAGGTTGCAATAAATTTTAGTGCGGAGACTCGGACAATTGCTGATTGGGTGATTTCAAGAGGAACGTATGCATAGTTGTATTATAATTTAAATAATTTTAAAAGAGTATGAGTAGCAAGATATACCCCATTGGCATACAGAACTTTGAAAAAATCCGGAAAGACGGTTATTTCTATATTGATAAGACTGCTTTGATTTATCAGATGGTGAAGACAGGCAGTTATTATTTCTTGAGCCGTCCCCGTCGTTTTGGAAAAAGTCTGTTGATATCTACGCTTGAAGCGTATTTCTTGGGCAAGAAAGAACTTTTTGAGGGCTTGGCCATGGAAAAGCTGGAAAAGGATTGGACTACATATCCCATTTTTCATATCGATCTTAATACGGAGAAGTATGATACGCGGGAGAGCCTGGATAGTATATTGAATTTCACATTGGAGAAATGGGAACAGCAATATGGCACCGCTCCGTCGGAAACAACTTTTGCATTGCGTTTTCGCGGCCTTATTGAACGGGCTTATGAGCAAACCGGGCAGCGTGTGGTCATTCTGATAGATGAATATGATAAGCCCATGTTACAAGCAATAGGTAATGAGGAGCTTCAGAAGGAATTCCGTAATACCATGAAAGCTTTTTATAGTGTGCTGAAGACCATGGATGGTTGTATTCAATTTGCATTTTTGACGGGAGTGACGAAATTCGGTAAGGTAAGCGTGTTCAGCGATTTAAATAATCTCGATGACATCTCAATGCGGAAGCAATACGTGGATATTTGCGGAGTTTCTGAAAAAGAATTGCATGATAATCTGGAAATTGAACTGCATGAACTGGCGGATGCAAAGGAGCTGACTTATGGTGAACTGTGCAATAGATTGAGGGAGTACTATGATGGCTATCATTTTACATACAATTCTATCGGAATATATAATCCGTTCAGCTTGCTTAATACTTTTAAATATAGAGAGTTCGGTAGTTATTGGTTTGAAACGGGAACTCCTACTTATCTAGTGGAGTTGCTGAAAAAACATCATTATGACTTGGAACGTATGGCGCATGAGGAAACGAGTGCCGCTGTATTGAACAGTATTGATTCAACATCGGACAATCCCATTCCGGTCATTTATCAGAGCGGTTATCTCACTATAAAAGGGTATGACGAAGAATTTGGAATTTATAGTTTAGGCTTCCCTAATCGCGAAGTAGAGGAAGGATTTATTAAATTTTTGCTTCCCTTTTATGCGAACACCAATGCGGTAGAGTCGGAGTTTGAAATATAGAACTTTAACGCGAAAATGCGTAATATTGAGAAATGGATAGTGGAGTAATCTGTGAAATAATTGATGGAAAATCCCGGCTGAAGAAATAAAACGGCTGGGATTTTTTGTTTAGGATGTCTATTTGCCATTCTTGAAAAATATCAAATGGTAGCTATATCTTTTCCGTGTGCGATAACGAAAACGCAAAAAATAACAATTTATTATGTAGAAAAAGTTGGGGGAATGCTTCGTAGTTCATAAATAATGATTAAATTTGCCGCGATTTGTAATGCGGAGTTTGCAAAATGACGAATAATACTATAAAGCATCTAGGTATTGTGGAAAACATCCAAGGTTCTCATCTGTCGGTGAGGATTGTCCAGACATCGGCTTGCGCGGCTTGTAGCGCAAAGGGGCATTGTTCCTCGGCGGATAGTAAGGACAAAATCATAGATATTATAGATACCGCGGCTTCTTCCTATCAGGTGGGAGAGAAGGTGATGGTGGTCGGCGAAACGTCGATGGGCATGATGGCAGTGGTATTGGCTTTCGTACTTCCTTTCGTACTTCTTATATTTTCATTGTTTCTTTTGATGGCGTGGATAGAGAATGAGTTGTATGCAGCACTTCTTTCTCTGGCTGTCCTTATACCTTATTATTTCGTTTTGTGGCTCAATAAAACGCGACTCAAACAACAATTTTCATTTACTATAAAACCAATAAATAACTAAAAACATTATGAATTTGATTCTGATTGCAGTGATTTCATTGGGAGCTATAGCGCTCGTGCTGGCCGCTATTCTTTATGTGGCTTCCAAGAAATTTGCCGTGTATGAAGACCCGCGGATTGCTCAGGTGGGAGAAGTGCTTCCCCAGGCTAATTGTGGTGGATGTGGCTATCCCGGTTGTAGCGGATTTGCCGACGCTTGCGTCAAAGCCGGTTCGCTGGATGGTAAATTCTGCCCCGTAGGTGGACAACCTGTCATGGCACAAATTGCTGATATCCTCGGACTTGCAGCCGGTGAAGCTGAACCGATGGTAGCAGTGGTAAGATGTAACGGAACGTGTGCCAATCGTCCGCGTACCAACCAATATGATGGTGCGAAGAGTTGTGCTATTGCCGCTTCGCTGTATGGTGGGGAAACGGGATGTAGTTACGGATGTCTGGGGTGTGGCGACTGTGTGGCTGCTTGTCAGTTCGATGCCATCCACATGAATCCTGAAACGGGACTTCCGGAAGTGGATGAAGCGAAATGTACCGCTTGTGGCGCCTGTGTGAAGGCTTGCCCGAAGGCGATCATCGAAATCCGTCCGCAAGGAAAGAAGTCACGCCGCGTGTATGTCTCTTGTGTGAATAAAGACAAGGGAGCGGTGGCACGTAAGGCTTGTACAGTGAGCTGTATCGGCTGTGGCAAGTGTGTGAAGACTTGTCCGTTCGAGGCTATTACGCTGGAAAACAACTTGGCTTACATTGATCCGAACAAGTGTAAATCTTGCCGGAAATGTGTGGAAGTTTGTCCGCAGAATAGCATTGTCGAGTTGAATTTCCCGCCACGGAAACCGAAAGAAGAAGCACCGGCTGCTCCGAAACCGGCTGCAAAAGTGGAAACTCCTGCTGCAAAGGCTACAGAAGCTCCGAAAGTAACAGAATAATAACAGAAAAAAATACAGAACTGTATGTTAAAGACATTTTCAATTGGTGGAGTTCATCCACACGAAAATAAATTGTCGGCACATCAACCTATTATCACAGCGGAAGTTCCTGCAAAGGCTGTTATTTTGCTGGGGCAGCACATCGGTGCGCCTGCAAAACCGGTTGTAGCGAAAGGGGATGTGGTAAAGGTAGGCACACGGATTGCCGAACCTGCCGGCTTTGTTTCGGCAGCAATTCACTCTTCGGTCAGTGGTAAAGTGGCGAAGATTGATACCATAGTCGATGCCAGCGGTTATGCGAAACCTGCCATCTTCATTGATGTGGAAGGCGACGAATGGGAAGAAACAATCGACCGTAGCACCACACTGGTGAAAGAGTGTGAACTTTCCGCAGAAGAGATCGTGAAGAAGATTGCCGATGCCGGAATCGTAGGTCTGGGCGGTGCTTGTTTCCCTACGCAGGTGAAACTTTGTCCTCCTCCTTCTTTCAAGGCTGAATGTGTGATTATCAATGCCGTAGAGTGTGAACCTTATCTGACTGCCGACCATCAGCTGATGCTGGAACACGCGGAAGAAATTATGGTAGGTGTTTCCATCCTGATGAAAGCGGTGAAAGTGAACAAGGCGTTTATCGGAATCGAAAATAATAAGCCGGATGCTATCGAACTGATGACCAAAGTGGCTTCCAGCTATGCAGGTATCGAAGTAGTGCCCTTGAAGGTGAAATATCCGCAAGGAGGTGAAAAGCAGCTGATTGACGCGATTACCAAACGTCAGGTGGCGAGCGGTGCATTGCCTATCTCTACGGGAGCAGTCGTGCAGAACGTGGGAACAGCATTTGCCGTTTATGAAGCTGTACAGAAAAATAAGCCGTTGTTCGAACGTGTGATTACCGTGACAGGAAAGTCGGTTGCGAAACCTTCCAACTTCCTGGCTCGTATCGGTACACCGATGAAACAGTTGATTGACGCTTGCGGTGGTCTGCCCGAAGATACGGGTAAGGTGATCGGTGGCGGTCCGATGATGGGTAAGGCGCTCGTAAATATCGAGGTTCCTACTGCGAAGGGCAGTTCCGGTATCCTGATTATGAATCAGAAGGAAGCCAAACGCGGCGAAGCTCAAACCTGTATCCGTTGCGCGAAGTGCGTGAGTGCCTGTCCGATGGGACTGGAACCGTACTTGCTCGGAGCTTTGTCCGAAAACGGAGATTTTGAAACAATGGAAAAAGAAAGAATCATGGATTGTATCGAGTGCGGCTCTTGCCAGTTCACTTGTCCTGCCAACCGTCCGCTGCTCGACTACTGTCGTCTGGGCAAAGGCAAAGTTGGTGCTATGATTCGTGCACGTCAAGCTAAAAAATAACGAATATGGAAAATAAATTAATCGTATCACTATCACCCCACGTTCATGGCGGAGACAGCGTACAGAAAAATATGTATGGCGTGCTGATCGCACTGATTCCGGCTTTTCTGGTGTCTCTCTATTTCTTCGGACTGGGTGCCCTGATTGTCACGGCTACTTCCGTTGCGGCTTGTTTGTTCTTCGAATGGGCGATCGGGAAATATTTAATGAAGAAACCTACCACTACCATCTGCGACGGCTCTGCCATCATTACAGGTGTGTTGCTGGCATTCAACTTACCGTCTAATCTCCCTATCTGGATTATCATTCTGGGTGCACTGTTTGCTATCGGTGTAGGCAAAATGTCTTTCGGCGGATTAGGTTGCAATCCTTTCAATCCGGCACTGGCAGGACGTGTGTTCCTGTTGCTTTCTTTCCCGGTGCAGATGACCAGCTGGCCGGTAGTCGGACAGTTGACCGCTTATACGGATGCTACCACCGGTGCCACTCCGCTGGCATTGATGAAACAAGCGATTCATGCTGCAGATAAGAGTGCGGCTATGGATGCTTTAAACCAGATTCCGGATGCATTGAGTTTGCTGATCGGACAGAATGGCGGATGCTTGGGTGAAGTGAGTGCATTGGCTCTATTGATCGGACTGGTTTATATGCTCTGGAAGAAGATCATCACTTGGCATATTCCTGTGTCTATCCTGGCTACCGTGTTTATCTTTGCAGGTATCATGCACTTGGCAGATCCGGAAAAATATGTTTCTCCAATATTGCAGTTGCTCTCCGGTGGTCTGATGCTGGGTGCTGTCTTTATGGCAACCGACTATGTGACTTCTCCGATGAGTAAGAAAGGAATGTTGATTTATGGTGTATGTATCGGTCTGCTGACGGTTGTCATTCGTCTGTTCGGTGCTTATCCCGAAGGTATGTCGTTCGCCATCCTGATTATGAATGCGTTCACTCCGCTGATTAACACCTATTGTAAACCAAAACGCTTTGGGGAGGTAGCGAAGAAGAAATGAAAAAGTTAGAATCATCTTTAAAGAATATGTTGCTGGTACTTACGGGCGTGACTGCTGTCTCCGTAGCGTTGCTGGCTTATGTAAATGAACTGACAAAAGGCCCCATTGCCGAAGCGAATGCGAAGACACTGAACGAGGCTTTGAAAAAGGTTCTTCCCGAATTTACCAATAATCCGGTAGCGGAAAGCGATACGATCTTCAGTGAGAAAGACGGAAAGAAGAATGTTGACTTTATCGTTTATCCGGCTAAGAACGGTGAAGAACTTGTAGGAACCGCTGTCGAAGCTAAATCAATGGGATTTGGCGGTGAACTGAAAGTGTTGGTAGGCTTTAATGCCGAAGGGAAAATCTATAACTACTCTCTGTTGGCTCACACGGAAACTCCGGGATTGGGCTCTAAAGCCGACAAATGGTTCGGAGCGTATGATCCCGCGAAAGGAGAAAAGGCAGTATCTCACGAAGAGAGTACGAAATCTATTTTGGGTATGAATCCGGGTGAAGCTCCGTTGACCGTCAGTAAAGATGGGGGAGCAGTGGATGCCATCACAGCTTCTACCATTACTTCACGCGCTTTCTTGAATGCCGTGAATGCTGCTTATCAAGCCTATAAGGCCGAAGGCGGGGAAGTGAACGGGGTAACCGGTGCTTCTCAAAAAGCGAAAGGCGCAGACGCAGATGCTGCTGACGCTGCTACGGGAGCTACGATCAAAGTTGAACTAACTGATTCAGTCAGTGCTAAATAAGAAAGGAGACAGATATGAATAACTTTAAAGTAATGATGAACGGGATTATCAAAGAGAATCCTACGTTTGTACTCCTGCTCGGTATGTGTCCTACATTGGGTACTACATCATCGGCTATCAATGGTATGGGCATGGGACTGGCTACCATGTTCGTATTGATCTGCTCGAATGTGGTGATCTCTTTAATAAAGAACCTGATTCCGGACATGGTGCGTATCCCATCGTTTATCGTGGTGATCGCGTCTTTCGTAACCTTGCTTCAAATGGTGATGCAGGCATACGTGCCGGGACTGTACGCTACGCTCGGACTTTTCATCCCGTTGATTGTAGTGAACTGTATTGTGTTGGGACGTGCCGAAGCATTCGCCGCCAAGAATAACGCAGTTGCTTCTATGTTCGACGGTATCGGCATGGGACTTGGTTTCACCATTGCCCTGACATTGCTGGGTGCTGTCCGTGAATTTCTGGGAACCGGTAAGATTTTCGATCTGACCATCATGCCGGAAGAATATGGAATGTTGGTATTTGTATTGGCTCCGGGTGCTTTCATCGCTTTGGGATACCTCATTGCGCTGATTAACAGTTTCAAGAAAGCCTAATTCAATTAAATAAGAAAAGAATATGGAATATATATTGATATTTATTTCGGCAATCTTTGTAAACAACATCGTGTTGTCGCAGTTCTTGGGTATCTGTCCGTTCCTGGGCGTATCCAAGAAAGTAGAGACTGCGATGGGTATGAGCGCTGCGGTTGCTTTCGTGTTGACCATCGCTACCATCGTTACTTTCCTGATTCAGAAGTTTGTATTGGATGTTTTCGGGCTGGGATATTTGCAGACGATTACGTTCATTCTGGTCATTGCCGGATTGGTGCAGATGGTGGAAATCATTCTGAAAAAAGTATCGCCTGCTCTGTATCAGGCTTTGGGCGTGTTCTTGCCTTTGATTACAACCAACTGTTGTATTCTTGGTGTGGCTATCCTGGTGATTCAGAAAGACTACGACCTGCTGACAGGTGTTGTGTACGCGTTTTCTACGGCCATCGGTTTCGGTCTGGCACTGGTGCTTTTTGCCGGATTGCGCGAACAGATGAGCCTTGTGAAAGTACCTAAAGGAATGCAAGGCACTCCGATTGCCTTGATTACCGCCGGTTTGCTTGCTATGGCATTCATGGGATTCTCCGGCGTGGTGTAAGGATTTCAGTTGATAATTAAATAGGGGATTGGAAGCTCTGCTGTATGGCGACATACAGCTTTGAGTTTCCAATTCTTTTTTATACCTGATTGCCACCCAATCGTACCTAAATTACTTTTCAGCAAATAAAATTGTGGCAAATTATTGCTATTCCATTTTATTTCCATACATTTGTAACTCAAACAATGATAAGCCGAGAAACTAACCATTTTTATAAAGTATATGAAAGAAAGAATTTTAGTAACAGGCGGGACAGGATACATAGGGTCTCATACTGTTGTAGAACTACAAAACAGTGGATATGAAGTAATCATCATCGATAATTTATCAAATTCAAGTGCTGATGTTGTTGACAATATAGAGAAAGTTTCCGGTATTCGCCCAGTTTTTGAAAAGCTGGATTGCCTGGACTTTGCTGGTCTTGATGCAGTATTTACAAAATATAAAGGAATTAAGGCGATCATTCACTTTGCAGCGAGCAAAGCAGTAGGAGAATCGGTACAGAAACCGTTGCTTTACTACCGTAATAACCTGGTTTCTTTGATTAACCTTCTCGAACTGATGCCAAAACATGGAGTAGAAGGTATTGTGTTCTCTTCTTCCTGTACAGTATACGGCCAGCCGGATGAATTGCCGGTGACAGAAAAGGCTCCGATTAAGAAAGCGGAATCGCCATACGGAAATACGAAACAGATCAATGAAGAGATTATTCGTGATACGGTAGCTTCAGGTGCTCCGATCAATGCGATTATGCTGCGCTATTTCAATCCGATTGGTGCGCATCCTACGGCATTGCTGGGTGAACTGCCTAATGGGGTTCCTCAAAACCTGATTCCATATCTGACCCAGACAGCCATCGGTATCCGTGAGAAACTTAGCGTGTTTGGTGACGATTATGATACACCGGACGGTTCTTGTATCCGTGACTTTATCAATGTCGTTGACTTGGCTAAAGCACACGTGATTGCTATCCGTCGTATCTTGGAAAAGAAACAAAAAGAAAAAGTAGAAGTATTTAATATTGGTACAGGACGTGGTGTTTCTGTATTGGAATTAATAAATGGCTTTGAAAAAGCCACTGGCGTAAAATTGAATTATCAGATTGTCGGACGTCGTGCAGGTGACATTGAAAAAGTTTGGGCTAACCCGGATTTTGCTAATAAAGAGCTGGGTTGGAAAGCCGTAGAAACTTTAGAAGATACTTTACGCTCTGCATGGAACTGGCAGCTGAAACTCCGTGAAAGAGGGATTCAATAAAAGAGAAACTTGTTTTAAATAACATAAAAGTTTAAACAAATCGTGCATGCGATTTGTTTAATTGATGCTAATCGACCTGAAGCTATTTATGAGTATGCGAATATTCGTAAATAGTACTTATGTCTCCCCGGCATAGACAGGAAAGATTGCATAGTAGTTTTGTCGTGTTTTATTTTGTGTTTGTGTTGTGACGGTACTACGACGTGAGTCGTGGTACCGTTTTTTTGGTACGCCCAGCATGGATGTTCTGTTTTATAAAATATTTAGCACTAATTCTTTTGTTATCCAAAATTATTTTGTAATTTTGTATCAAATGAATAAGATATGAGAGTAGTATCACATAAGAAATTGAAAGATTTCTACGAGACGAAAGGGTGTGAAGATTCACGTGTTGCTTTAGAACGTTGGTATGATATAGCGGAAAAAGCAGAATGGCGGAATTTGTCTGATATAAAAGCGGATTTTCTATCGACTGATTATGTGGGCAATCAACACTATGTTTTTAATATCAGAGGGAACAACTATCGGCTGGTAGTGGTTGTTAAATTTACGGTGGGATACATTTTTGTCCGTTGGGTGGGAACTCATAAAGAGTATGATAAAATAGATTGTTCAACTATATAATATAATAGATATGACTAAAATAACGAAAGAACAATACGAATTTGCATTGGCAAGAGTCGAAGAACTTCTGCCTTTGGTGGACGACAGCACTCCTGCAAATGACAAGAGCATGGTGGAGCTTTCTGTTATGTCTGATATAGTGATTGCGTATGAGAAGGAACATTTTCCTATAGAAAAACCAACCGTAGCAGAATTGATAGAATTGTCCCTTGAAGAAAAGGGGATGACACAAAAACAGCTTGCCAGTGAAATAGGGGTTAGCCCTTCACGCGTGAATGATTATATTTCGGGTCGCTCGGAACCTACTTTAAAAATAGCTCGCTTGCTTTGCCGGGTACTCAATATACACCCCGCTGCCATGTTGGGATTTTGAAAAAATAGTCAAAACATAATTGTTAGTGAGATTTATTTGTTTAATGTACCTTTGAAGCAGAATACGTCAGTTCCCCAATCAATTTCTGGTAAGACGAATCCGGGAGTAAACAGCCCGAATACGGATGAGCCGGAGCCGCTCATGGATGCGTAGATTGCTCCTTGATGATAGAGCTCTTCTTTGATTTCTTCGATAACGGGATGTTGCGGGAATACACTTGCTTCAAAATCATTGATTAGGATATCCTTCCATTCTGCAACTGGACGCAGGATTGCCTCTTTGACCGGATATTCCGGACGGTGCGGGTGGATATTTGAAAAGGCTTCCCGGGTAGAAACGAAAACGTTCGGCTTGACGATCATGATTTGGTAACCGCTTAATGAAAGCTTGATTGGTGAGAACAGGTTTCCGATCCCTTCGGCATAGGTCGGCTTGTTTTTAATAAAGAAAGCACAGTCCGCTCCCAAAGTGGCGGCATATACCTCCAGCTGTTCTTCAGATAATTCCAGCTGAAAATGATCATTGAGCAACTTCAGCATAAAAGCGGCATCGGATGAACCGCCCCCCAGTCCGGCTCCCGAGGGAATATGCTTATATAAATGAATTTCGACAGGGGGAAGATGAAACTCCTTATCCAGCAATGAATAGGCCTTTGCCACCAGGTTGTCTTCCGGATTGCCGGCTATCTCCATGCCATACTGGTGGAGGATAATCTTCTTTTCTGTTTCAGAAGAAGTACGGATTTCGAGAGCGTCTTCGAGGGCTACCGGATAGAAAACGGTTTCCAGATTGTGATATCCGTCCGGGCGTTTTTCCGTGATGGAAAGTCCCAGGTTTATTTTGATATTAGGAAAAGCGAGCATAAGGTTATTTACTATTTTACAATTTACGATTTACTATTTGCAGTGCCGCACATGACAATTAATCATGTGTTGAATGTAATTCGGGAGCAAAGTTAGTAAAATCTTCATTTTTCCTTATCCATTCTTCATGATTATATTCTATCTTTGTCGTCCCGACTGGAAAAACTCTGTTATAAAGGAGTTTGTCCGGTCGCAAAATAGTAAATAGTAAATTGTAAAATAGTAAATACCTCGATGGCCGAACAGAAAAGAAATACCCGCAATTCAAAGTCTACTAAAATACAACCGGTAAATGATTATGGACGTATTCAGCCGCAGGCGCCTGAACTGGAAGAAGCAGTTTTGGGAGCTTTGATGATTGAAAAAGACGCTTACTCATTGGTGAGTGAGATTCTTCGTCCCGAATCTTTTTACGAACGCCGGCATCAGTTGATTTATTCTGCTATCACCGATCTTGCGATGAATCAGAAGCCGGTGGATATTCTGACTGTAAAGGAACAACTTAGCAAACGTGGAGAATTGGAAGAGGTGGGAGGCCCGTTCTATATTACTCAATTGAGTAGTAAGGTGGCTTCATCAGCGCATATTGAGTATCACGCCCGTATTATTGCACAGAAATCTCTGGCGCGTGAGCTGATTACATTTACAAGCAATATCCAGAGTAAGGCGTTCGATGAAACGCTGGATGTGGACGACTTGATGCAGGAAGCGGAAGGTAAACTTTTTGAGATTTCGCAGCAGAACATGAAAAAGGATTATACGCAGATCAATCCGGTGATTGACGAAGCCTATAAGCTGATTCAGAAGGCTGCGGCGCGAACCGACGGTTTGAGTGGTCTTGAGAGTGGTTTTACAAAGCTCGACAAGATGACTTCCGGTTGGCAGAATTCCGACCTTATCATTATCGCTGCACGTCCTGCGATGGGTAAGACCGCCTTTGTTCTTTCTATGGCTAAGAATATTGCTGTCGATTATCGGAACCCGGTGGCGTTGTTCTCTCTTGAAATGAGTAACGTTCAGTTAGTGAACCGTTTGATTTCCAATGTCTGCGAAATTGAAAGTGGAAAGATCAAGAGCGGACAGTTGGCTGGTTATGAGTGGCAACAGTTGGACTATAAACTGAAGAATCTGATGGATGCACCGCTTTACGTGGATGATACTCCGTCTCTGTCTGTATTTGAACTTCGAACGAAAGCGCGTCGTCTGGTACGTGAACATGGAGTGAGAATCATTATTATTGACTACCTTCAGTTGATGAATGCGAGCGGTATGGCATTTGGTAGCCGTCAGGAAGAGGTTAGTACCATTTCCCGTTCGTTGAAAGGACTGGCGAAAGAGTTGAATATTCCGATCATCGCACTGTCGCAGTTGAATCGTGGTGTGGAAAGTCGTGAAGGTATTGATGGTAAACGTCCGCAGTTGAGTGACCTTCGTGAATCGGGAGCCATCGAGCAGGATGCCGATATGGTGTGCTTTATCCATCGTCCGGAATACTATAAGATTTATCAGGATGATCGTGGTAATGACCTGCGTGGTATGGCGGAGATTGTCATCGCCAAGCATCGTAATGGTGCGGTAGGCGAGGTGTTGCTCCGGTTTAAGGGAGAATTTACCCGTTTCTCCAATCCGGAGGACGATATGGTTATCCCGATGCCGGGTGAGCCTGCCGGGGCTATGTTAGGATCGAAAATGAATACAGGTAATGCAGGTTCCGTACCTCCTTCTCCCGCGCCTGATTTTGCACCGCAGACAGCGAATCCGTTCGGAGCACCGGGGGATGGACCTTTGCCGTTCTAGTTGCGTCCCTGTGGTGAAATAACGCGCAATTTTTTATCTAACCTTCTCGGTCAACCGAAAAATCTTATTAACTTTGCAAATCTTTTTGAGAAACAATAAAAAATTAAATATATGAATATCTCTTATAACTGGCTGAAAGAGTATGTCAACTTCGACCTGACGCCCGATGAAACGGCTGCTGCGTTGACGTCTATTGGCTTGGAAACAGGTGGTGTAGAAGAAGTGCAAACCATTAAAGGTGGTTTGGAAGGACTGGTGATCGGTGAAGTGCTGACCTGCACGGAACATCCTAATTCTGACCATTTGCATATTACTACTGTCAATCTGGGAGACGGTGAACCGGTACAGATTGTTTGTGGTGCCCCGAATGTGGCTGCCGGACAGAAAGTGGTGGTAGCTACTTTAGGTACAAAACTTTATGACGGTGACGAATGTTTTACCATCAAGAAATCAAAAATCCGTGGGGTGGAATCTACTGGTATGATTTGTGCCGAAGACGAAATCGGTATCGGTACGGATCATGCAGGTATTATCGTATTGCCGGAAAATGCTGTTCCGGGTACGCTTGCCAAGGATTATTATAATATCAAGAGCGACTATGTGCTTGAAGTGGACATCACGCCTAACCGTGCGGATGCTTGCTCTCACTATGGGGTGGCTCGTGACTTGTACGCTTATCTGATTCAGAACGGCAAACAGGCTACTTTGCAACGTCCGTCGGTAGACGGCTTTAAAGTGGAAAACCATGACTTGAATATTGAAGTGAAGGTGGAAAACAGCGAAGCTTGTCCGCATTATGCCGGTGTTACGGTGAAAGGTGTCACTGTGAAGGAAAGCCCGGAATGGCTGCAAAACAAATTGCGTCTGATCGGGGTGCGTCCTATTAATAATGTAGTGGATATTACTAATTATATCGTTCATGCTTTCGGTCAGCCGTTGCACTGCTTCGATGCCGGAAAGATAAAAGGCAATGAAGTAATTGTAAAGACAATGCCGGAAGGAACTCCGTTCGTTACGCTGGATGAGGTGGAACGTAAATTGAACGAACGCGACCTGATGATTTGTAACAAGGAAGAGGCCATGTGTATTGCCGGTGTATTCGGCGGACTGGACTCCGGTTCTACGGAAGCTACGACAGATGTATTCATTGAAAGTGCTTATTTCCATCCTACATGGGTGCGTAAGACAGCCCACCGTCATGGCTTGAATACGGATGCTTCTTTCCGTTTCGAACGCGGTATCGATCCGAACAGTGTGATATATTGCTTGAAACTGGCTGCTTTGATGGTTAAAGAACTGGCTGGCGGTACGATTTCTTCTGAAATAAAAGACGTGTTCACTACTCCTGCACCCGATTTTATAGTTGATCTGGCTTATGAGAAAGTACATTCTTTGGTAGGAAAAGTAATTCCGGTAGAGACAATCAAGAGCATTGTGACCAGCCTGGAAATGAAGATCACTAATGAAACGGCGGAAGGGCTGACATTAGCTGTTCCTCCTTATCGTGTAGACGTGCAGCGTGATTGTGACGTGATTGAAGATATTCTTCGTATCTACGGATATAACAATGTTGAAATCCCGACTACACTGAACTCCAGCCTGACTACCAAAGGTGAACATGATAAATCGAATAAATTACAGAACCTGATTGCAGAGCAATTGGTGGGCTGCGGATTTAATGAGATCCTGAACAACTCATTGACGCGTGCTGCTTATTATGATGGTATGGAGACTTATCCGTCCAACCACCTGGTGATGTTATTGAATCCGTTGAGTGCGGATTTGAACGCTATGCGTCAGACTTTGCTGTTCGGTGGACTGGAAAGTATTGCTCATAATGCAAATCGTAAGAATGCTGATTTGAAGTTCTTCGAATTCGGTAATTGCTATCATTTCGATGCTGACAAGAAGAATGAAGAGAAGGTATTGGCTCCTTACTCGGAAGATTATCACTTGGGCTTGTGGGTAACCGGTAAGAAGGTTTCCAATTCATGGGCACATGCAGATGAGAACAGTTCGGTATATGAATTGAAGGCTTATGTAGAAAATATATTGAAGCGTCTGGGACTGGATGTGCACAATCTGGTTGTCGGTAATCTGACGGACGATATTTTTGCTGCCGCACTTTCTATCAATACGAAGGGTGGTAAGCGTCTTGCTTCCTTCGGTATCGTGACTAAGAAGCTGTTGAAAGCATTTGATATTGACAATGAAGTGTATTTTGCCGACTTGAACTGGAAGGAACTGATGAAGGCTATCCGTTCTGTGAAGATCAGCTACAAGGAAATCTCCAAGTTCCCTGCTGTGAAACGTGACCTGGCATTGTTGCTTGACAAGAATGTGCAGTTTGCCGAAATTGAAAAGATTGCTTACGAAACAGAGAAGAAGCTGCTGAAAGAAGTGGAACTCTTCGATGTGTACGAAGGTAAAAATCTGGAAGCAGGCAAGAAGTCGTATGCGGTGAGCTTCCTGCTTCAGGATGAGAGCCAGACTTTGAATGATAAGATGATTGATAAGATCATGTCGAAACTGGTGAAGAACTTGGAAGATAAGCTGGGTGCCAAACTTAGATAAACTTAAAATTTCAATCTAAAAATATAAACCAATGGGAAGAGCATTTGAATATAGAAAGGCCGCTAAACTGAAAAGATGGGGCCACATGGCTAAAACATTTACAAGACTGGGTAAACAAATCGCGATAGCTGTAAAGGCAGGCGGTCCGGAACCTGAAAATAACCCGACTTTGCGTTCGGTGATCGCTACTTGTAAGCGTGAAAATATGCCGAAGGATAATATTGAACGTGCTATCAAAAACGCAATGGGTAAAGACCAGAGCGACTACAAGAGCATGACTTACGAAGGATACGGTCCTCACGGTATTGCTGTATTTGTGGATACGCTGACAGATAACACAACCCGTACGGTGGCTGACGTTCGTTCGGTATTTAATAAGTTTGGCGGTAATCTCGGTACAATGGGATCTCTCGCGTTCCTGTTCGACCACAAATGTGTATTCACTTTCAAGAAGAAAGACGGATTGGATATGGAAGAACTGATTCTGGATCTGATCGATTATGATGTGGAAGATGAATACGAAGAGGATGATGAAGAAGGAACAATCACTATCTATGGTAATCCCAAGAGCTATGCCGCTATTCAGAAACACCTGGAGGAGTGTGGCTTTGAAGATGTCGGTGGAGACTTCACTTATATCCCGAACGACATGAAAGAGGTGACTCCGGAACAGCGCGAAACATTGGATAAGATGATCGAACGTTTGGAAGAATTTGACGACGTGCAGACTGTTTATACCAATATGCAGCCGGAAGAGGGAGAATAAGACAAGGTTATGGAATATGTGTATAGAACCCAGGGAACTTGCAGCACCAACATCGAACTGAATGTGGAAGATGGAGTGGTGAAAGAAGTTGCTTTCTGGGGAGGATGTAATGGTAACCTTCAAGGTATTTCCCGCCTTGTGAGAGGAATGAAGGTAGCGGATGTTATCGCAAAACTTGAAGGAGTGCATTGTGGTGGCAGACCGACTTCATGTCCTGACCAATTGTGTCGTGCATTACATGAGATGGGATATTAATCGACTTCTTTTATTTTTGTAAAATTTGATATTTTTCAAGACCTTCGGCAATTTATTTTGTCGAGGGTCTTTTTTTTGCGGGAATCCATAGGGGGCCGGGCGTTGTTTACTTACTTGTCGGTATTTTGAACTAAAATTGACCTTCACTCGTTATTTATAAGTATATTTGTAAGGTTAAAACTATTATGCAAAAATGAAGAATATTTTTCAAGACTTAAAACGCAAAGATCATAAACGCTATCTGGGTGGACTGGATGTTTTTAAATATATTGGTCCGGGGCTTCTGGTTACGGTAGGATTTATTGATCCGGGAAACTGGGCTTCTAACTTCGCCGCCGGTTCCGAATTTGGCTATTCCTTACTTTGGGTGGTTACATTGTCTACTATTATGCTGATTGTGCTTCAGCACAACGTTGCCCACCTGGGGATTGTTACCGGACTTTGCCTTTCGGAGGCGGCCACTAAATACACTCCCAAATGGGTGTCGCGACCTATTCTTGGTACGGCGGTATTGGCGTCGATTTCTACTTCTTTAGCGGAAATTCTGGGAGGTGCCATTGCGTTGGAAATGCTCTTTGATATTCCTATTATATGGGGAGCTGTGTTGACTACGCTTTTTGTCTCTATCATGCTTTTCACTAATTCGTATAAAAAGATAGAGCGTTCCATCATTGCATTTGTCTCCGTTATCGGGCTTTCGTTTATCTACGAACTGTTTCTGGTGGAAATAGACTGGCCGGCTGCGACAGCAGGGTGGGTGACTCCTTCTTTTCCGAAAGGAAGTATGCTGATTATCATGAGTGTGTTGGGAGCGGTAGTGATGCCTCATAATCTGTTTCTTCATTCGGAGGTGATACAGAGTCACGAATATAATAAGAAAGATGATGCTTCTATTAAGAAGGTCTTGAAATATGAGTTGTTTGATACTCTTTTCTCAATGATTGTCGGCTGGGCGATTAACAGTGCCATGATTCTTCTGGCTGCCGCTACTTTCTTTAAAAGCGGTATTCAGGTAGAGGAACTGCAACAGGCTAAGTCATTGCTCGAACCTTTGTTGGGAAATAATGCTGCCATCGTATTTGCACTGGCATTGCTGATGGCGGGTATTTCATCCACCATTACGAGCGGAATGGCGGCAGGTTCCATCTTTGCGGGTATTTTCGGTGAATCGTATCATATCAAAGACAGCCACTCGCAGGTAGGAGTCCTTTTATCTCTGGGAATTGCCTTATTGCTGATTTTCTTTATTGGAGATCCTTTCAAAGGATTGATTATTTCGCAGATGATACTTAGTATTCAATTACCTTTCACGGTATTTTTGCAGGTGGGACTGACGTCTTCCCGAAAGGTGATGGGAGATTATGTCAACAGTCGTTGGAGCACGTTTGTGTTGTATTCGATTGCCATTATTGTTTCGGTACTGAATATCATGCTTTTGTTTTCATAAAATGAATATAAATCAATACATATAGATCGATGAAGATTATTACTTATAATGTGAACGGACTACGTGCCGCCGTATCTAAAGGTTTGCCGGAATGGCTGGCGCAGGAGAATCCTGATATTCTTTGTCTGCAAGAGACGAAACTGCAACCGGACCAGTATCCGGGAGAGGTGTTTGAAGCGTTGGGTTACAAGTCTTATTTGTATTCGGCGCAGAAGAAAGGATACAGTGGAGTGGCCATACTTACCAAGCAGGAACCGGACCATGTGGAATATGGGATGGGAATGGAGGCTTATGATAATGAAGGACGTTTTATCCGGGCGGATTTCGGAGACTTATCGGTAGTCAGTGTTTATCACCCTTCGGGAACGAGCGGGGACGAACGCCAGGCTTTTAAAATGGTGTGGCTGGAAGATTTTCAAAAGTATGTGATGGAGTTGCAGAAGTCCCGTCCCAATTTGATTCTTTGTGGTGATTATAATATCTGCCATGAGCCGATCGACATTCATGATCCTGTCCGGAATGCAACAAACAGTGGTTTCCTTCCTGAAGAACGGGAGTGGATGACACGTTTCCTGTCTGCGGGGTATGTGGATTCTTTCCGTACGCTTTGTCCCGAAAAACAGGAATATACCTGGTGGAGCTATCGTTTTAATTCGCGTGCCAAAAATAAGGGTTGGAGAATTGACTATTGCATGGTTAGTGAGCCGGTACGCCCGCTGTTGAAACGTGCGTATATCCTGAATGAGGCCGTACATTCCGATCATTGTCCGATGGCGTTGGAAATATTATAGGATAGTAATACTCAATTTACGGGTGTCTCCTCCGTCGCGAAATTCGCAGAGGTAGACACCTTGCCATGTTCCCAGGTTCAGGCGGTGATTCTTGATGGGGATAGTGACCGAGCTTCCTATCAGGGAGGTTTTTATATGGGCGCTCATATCGTCGGGGCCTTCGAGGGTATGGATGAAATAGGGGGCACCGTCGGGAACCAGTTTATTAAAGAATGTCTGGAAGTCATGCCGTACGTCCGGGTCTGCATTTTCGTTGATAGTTAGTCCGGCAGAGGTGTGTTTGATAAAGATTACCAGCAGGCCACTTTCGGGAAGTGCTGGTAGTTGTGAAATGATATCACGCGTGATTAAATGAAATCCACGCGAGTAATGAGGGAGTTGAATATCGAATGTTGTAGCCATTGTTTTATCTCTTAGAATTTGGAGGGTGGATTCAGGTCCACATAGGGGTCGTTGATAGCTGACGCCATCATTGCATTGACGGCAATTCCTGCATCCTCTTTATAATTTCTTCTCTTGTTCCATTCACGTACATCTTTGAGAGTGACATCACGTTTCTTTCTGTTTTGGGGAAAACCACTTTTTCTTTTCCTGTCAGCATATTCATCCTTTCTGGCTGCGCTTATCATAGCTTGGATGGCAATGGCTGTCGATTCTTTATATGAAATAGTTTTGTTCATATTTTCTTTTTTTGATTTTAATCTTTACGCCCTATCTGATGCAAAGATACTTTTTTATATTTTTGTGCGAAATAAAAATGCAAAATAGTTTATGGAAGATAGAATACAGAAAGCAGTGGAGCTTTTTAAGAGCGGATACAACTGTTCACAGTCGGTAGTAGCGGCCTTTGCGGATATGTATGGATTTACACAGGAACAGGCGTTGCGTATGGGTGCTTCCTTTGGCGGGGGGATAGGACGAATGCGTGAAACGTGTGGAGCTGCCTGCGGCATGTTTTTGGTGGCGGGCCTGGAAACCGGCGCTACGGAAGCGACAGACCGGGAAGGAAAAGCTGCCAATTATGCGGTGGTGCAAGAACTGGCGGCTGAATTTAAGAAGCGTAACGGCTCGCTGATTTGTGGCGAATTGTTGGGATTAAAGAAAAAAGATCCCGTTTCAACGATTCCGGAAGAGCGTACTGCTCAATATTATAGCAAGCGTCCCTGTGCAAAAATGGTGGAAGAAGCGGCAAGAATTTGGTCTGAATATCTCGAAAAGCATCCTAAATGAAAGAAAAAATGCTTTTTTATTACAAAAACGATAAAAAAGTGCTCAATAAAGTGTTATATAACATAAAAATAACTATCTTTGTCCCCGAAATAAAATCTGAAAGTCTTTTTGACCGGATGATTTTAAGCATGTCTAACTAAAATTGCAAAGCAAATGTTGAAAGAAAAAGCTGGTGTAATTGCAGGTACTATCTGGAATGCACTGAACGAAACAGAAGGAATGACTGCCAAGCAGCTTAAAAAAGCAACTAAATTGGTTGACAAAGATCTGTTTCTCGGCCTTGGCTGGTTATTGAGAGAAGACAAAGTCTCTGTGGAAGAAGTTGAAGGTGAACTCTTCATCAAATTGATCTAAGCGAGTAACTCACTTAAGCAATAAAAAAATGCGTTGGTACATGATCATAATGTTATCAACGCATTTTTTTTTATTCCGCCATTTACGTATCTTTGCACACCAAAAAGATAAAATAATAAGAATTCAGAATGAAGAATATTCGCAACTTTTGCATTATTGCTCATATTGACCACGGTAAGTCAACGTTGGCCGACCGTCTGTTGGAGTTTACTAACACCATTCAGGTGACTTCAGGGCAGATGCTTGATAATATGGATCTGGAAAAAGAAAGAGGGATCACTATCAAGAGCCATGCGATCCAGATGGAATATACTTATCAGGGGGAGAAGTATGTCCTTAACCTGATTGATACTCCGGGACACGTGGACTTTTCGTATGAGGTGTCACGTTCTATCGCTGCATGTGAAGGGGCATTGCTGATTGTCGATGCTTCGCAGGGAGTGCAGGCGCAGACGATCTCGAATCTGTATATGGCCATTGAACACGACCTTGAGATTATTCCGGTTATCAATAAATGCGATATGGCGAGCGCCAATCCCGAAGAAGTGGAGGACGAAATCGTTGAACTGTTGGGTTGCAAGCGCGAGGAGGTAATCCGTGCATCCGGTAAAACGGGTATGGGAGTGGAAGAGATACTGGCTGCTGTGATTGAACGTATTCCTCATCCCGAAGGGAATGAAGAGGCGCCGTTGCAGGCTTTGATTTTCGACTCTGTATTCAACTCTTTCCGTGGAATTATAGCTTATTTCAAGATTGAAAACGGCACGATTCGCAAGGGCGACAAGGTGAAGTTCTTCAATACGGGAAAAGAGTATGATGCCGATGAAATAGGGGTGTTGAAAATGGATATGGTGCCTCGTAACGAACTTCGTACGGGGGATGTAGGATATATAATTTCCGGTATCAAAACTTCCAAAGAGGTGAAGGTGGGAGATACCATTACACATATTGCCCGTCCGTGTGACAAGGCTATTGCCGGGTTTGAGGAGGTGAAGCCGATGGTGTTTGCCGGAGTGTACCCGATTGAGGCGGAAGATTTTGAAGATCTTCGCGCGTCTTTGGAAAAGTTGCAGCTGAATGATGCGTCGTTGACTTTCCAGCCGGAGTCTTCATTGGCTTTGGGTTTTGGTTTCCGTTGTGGTTTCCTCGGATTGCTCCACATGGAGATTGTGCAGGAGCGCCTGGATCGTGAGTTTGATATGAATGTGATTACTACGGTACCGAACGTGTCCTACCATATATATGATAAGCAGGGCAATATGAAGGAGGTGCACAACCCCGGTGGTATGCCCGACCCGACGATGATTGACCATATCGAAGAACCGTATATCAAGGCGTCTATTATTACCACTACCGATTATATCGGTTCGATTATGACGCTTTGTCTGGGTAAACGCGGTGAATTGATTAAACAGGAATATATCTCCGGTAACCGGGTGGAAATCTATTACAATATGCCTTTGGGAGAAATTGTGATTGACTTTTATGATAAGTTGAAGAGTATTTCTAAAGGGTATGCGTCGTTTGATTATCATCCGAATGGTTTCCGTACTTCGAAGCTGGTGAAGCTGGATATTTTGTTGAACGGTGAGCCTGTGGATGCACTTTCTACTTTGACACATATTGACAATGCTTACGATATGGGACGCCGGATGTGTGAGAAGCTGAAAGAGCTTATTCCGCGCCAGCAGTTTGATATTGCCATTCAGGCAGCTATCGGGGCTAAGATTATTTCCCGTGAAACGATTAAGGCTGTTCGTAAGGATGTGACAGCGAAGTGTTATGGTGGTGACGTGAGCCGTAAACGTAAACTGCTTGAAAAGCAGAAAAAAGGTAAAAAACGAATGAAACAAATCGGTAACGTGGAAGTGCCGCAAAAAGCCTTCCTCGCCGTACTGAAGCTGGATTAAAAATACTGCCGCAAGCAATTTTTCAGAGATCTGTTCTGAACAAATTGACTTGCGGTTAGTTTTTAATACACCAGGTGATTGCCTTCTGTCTGCAGAGCTTTCCTTGGCAATTACTTTTTAGCAACAAACAACTATAAATATGAGAAAAGTTCTGTCTTTTTCGGGCTTCCTGATGTTGGGGCTCGTGGTTTCGCAATTCCTGCCGATGATGGCAGGAGATGGGTATGGAGCTGTTAAATCCATATCGAATGTACTACTCTATGTATGTCTTAGTTTTATAATGATTAATGTAGGCCGTGAGTTCGTCCTTGATAAAACACGGTGGAAAAGTTACGCTCAAGATTATTTTATAGCTATGGCTACGGCTGCTTTACCATGGTTTATGATTGCTATTTATTATGTGTTTATTTTGCTTCCGCCCGAGTTTTGGAATAGTTGGGAAGCATGGAAGGAGAATTTATTGTTAAGCCGTTTTGCTGCACCTACATCAGCCGGTATTCTGTTTACGATGTTGGCGGCTATCGGACTGAAGTCCAGTTGGATTTATAAGAAAATACAGGTATTGGCAATTTTCGATGACTTGGATACGATTCTTTTAATGATTCCTCTTCAGATTATGATGATCGGGCTGCGCTGGCAGTTGATTATTGTGGTGGTGATTGTGTTCTTGTTATTGTCGATCGGCTGGCAAAGATTGAATAAGTATGATTGGCGTCAGGATTGGAAGGCTATCCTCTTTTATTCAGTGATTATATTTCTGGCTACTCAAATACTGTATCTGGGGAGTAAAGAATTGTATGGGGACGAGGGAAGTATTCATATTGAAGTCCTGTTGCCGGCATTTGTTCTGGGTATGATTATGAAACATAAGGAACATGACACACCTGTGGAACGAAAGGTGTCTACCGGGATTTCATTTTTCTTCATGTTTCTGGTGGGAATGAGTATGCCGCATTTTATCGGAGTGAACTTTGCGGAGACTCATGCAGGTTCTTATTCTGTAACGGGATCACAGGAGATGATGTCGTGGGGAATGATTATGTTTCATGTGGTGATTGTCTCTTTATTGTCGAATATAGGAAAACTTTGTCCGATGTTCTTCTATCGTGACCGGAAATTAAGTGAGCGACTGGCTCTTTCCATCGGTATGTTTACCCGTGGTGAGGTAGGGGCCGGAATCATTTTCATTGCATTGGGATATAACTTGGGTGGTCCGGCATTGGTTATTTCAGTGCTTACTCTGGTATTGAATCTGATTCTGACGGGTATCTTCGTTCTTTGGGTGAAGAATTTGGCTTTGCGGAGTTATACTGACTGAAAAAATCACCACAGATTAATACAAAACGGAGTTCATTCACCACAGATTACACAGATTAACACAGATTTTTCTTCATAAAGTAAGAGGGTGTTTCAAAAGTAAATTGACCTGTCAATCTGTTATTTTTTAGACGCATCTAAAAAATAGGCTTTTAAGGGTTTTGACGCATTTTCTTGGTTAATAACCCATTTATATTAAAATCTGTGTTAATCTGTGTAATCTGTGGTGAAAATTATGGTTCGTCTACAAATTCGTCTTCCATTCCGTCGATCGGTAGAATCTTTTGGCTTTCTTCGTGTGGCAACTGTTCCACTTGCCGCAGTTTGCGTTCGATGGCACGTGTTCGTTTTCCCATGACTTCTTCGAGTTGGTCACCGGCGCTTTGCAGGTTCTTTTGTACTTTTTCAAGTAATCCTCCGAATTTACTGAATTCTGTTTTGACAGCTCCCAATACGGTCCAGACTTCTCCGGTACGTTTTTGGATAGCAAGCGTGCGGAATCCCATCTGAAGACTGTTGAGGATGGCGCCTAATGTTGTCGGACCTGTAACTACAATCTTATACTCCTTTTGGAGTGTTTCGATGAGACTGGTGCGTCGGATTACTTCGGCATATATGCTTTCAAACGGGAGGAACATGATGGCAAAATCTGTGGTAAAAGGCGGGTCCACATACTTATCATGAATGTCTTTTGCCATCTTTTTGATTGTATTTTCCAATTGTTTGCCGGACGATTCCATCAATGCTGCGTCTCCCGCTTCGAATGCATCGTAATATTGTTCGTATACATCTTTCGGAAATTTGGCGTCGATGGGGAGGTAGACGGTGCTGTTGGCGTCATCTTTTCCCGGAAGTTTGATGGCAAATTCTACAAATTCGGTTCCGCTCTTTTTGGTTTTGACATTGGCGTCGTACTGTTCGGGGCTCATCATTTGTTCTAAGAGTGCACCCAGTTGGACTTCGCCGAACGTTCCTCTCATCTTTACGTTGCTCAATACCTTTTTTAGTCCGCCGACATCTTGAGCAAGAGATTTCATTTCTCCCAGTCCTTTTTGCACGTTCTCAAGTTGCGAACGGACGATTTCGAATGATTGACCGATACGTTCATTCAGGGTTTTCTGGAGCTTTTCTTCCACCATCAGGCGCATGTCATCCAGTCGTTTCTCGGTGGATTTCAGTAATGCTTCCTGCTGGCGGGCCATCATGTCGAATTTCTGTCGTTGCAGTTCTCCGGTAGTCATCATATTCTTGTGCAGAACATCTTGGAGCTGTTGCATATTCTGGTTCAGCGTTTGCGTCATTTCCATGCGAAGTTCCCGGATGCTGCGGTTCAGTTCTTCCCGGTTTTCCTGCATTTGCTGACGCAAGGCTATTTGTAATTGTTCTGCTTGAGTTTGATTGTTGCCTTTGGTTAGTGATAATACAAGTAGGACTATCATTAACACGGCAATAACAATAAGTAGAATCAGTTCCATTAATATGTCAGAATTTCGTTTCCGGTTTCAGTAATCAGAATCATATTTTCCCATTGGGCGGAAGGCAGTCCGTCGTCGGTGCAGACGGTCCATCCGTCGGCATCGTCTACAAACACTTCGTAGGTTCCCATATTAATCATGGGTTCGATGGTGAAGGTCATGCCCGGCACGATCATCATGCCTGTGCCCCGGCGTCCGAAATGTTCTACGTCCGGTTCCTCATGGAATTGCATCCCTACGCCATGTCCGCAGAGATCACGGACTACGCTGAATCCGTTCTTTTCTGCATGTTCCTGGATGGCGGCGCCTACATCACCCAGCTGTTTCCAGGGTTGTGCGGCAGCAATTCCTATTTCCATACATTCTTTGGTTACCTGTACTAACTTTTGCATATCAAGGTTGACGTCTCCAATCATAAACATACGGGATGCATCGGAAAAATATCCTTTGTAAATGGTGGAAACATCTACATTGATAATATCTCCGCTTTTCAGAATCTCATTTTTATTGGGTATTCCGTGACACACTACATCGTTGATGCTGGTGCAAACACTTTTGGGAAATCCTTCGTAGTTGAGTGGGGCAGGGATGGCACCGTGACTGGTGGTGAAATCATACACTAGCACATCAATTTCTTCGGTGGACATGCCTTCCCGGATATTCTCTGAAATATAGTCCAGCAGTGCAGTATTGATCTTGGCACTTTCCCGGATACCTTCCAGTTGCTCGGGAGTACGGAGTACTTTGCGCGGTGGAAGTTTATAACCTTGCTTTCTGTATTTCTGTATTTTTGCTTCTACTTCTGCCGGATAATTAGAGGGGGTAAACCGGAATCCCTTGATAAAGTTCTTCATTATGATAGCATATTTAATCGTATGACAAAGGTACGAGAATAAATGGAAAATATGCTTTCTTGTTTTCTAAAACTTTTCGATTCCTGATTGTCGGCACGGGTTACCATTCGTATGAAACACTAATTTGAGGTATCCATTCCCATCTTTTGCGGAGGACATTGTATTGGTATTGTACCCCTGTTTTTATTTTCCAGTTTTTATTTATTTTGAGAACAACATTACTACCCAATTGGGTGGGTTCCACTTCGGAAGGGAGGCCCCGGTGTTTTCGGGTATCAAGGTTTTGTACGCCATATATGTTGAGAGACCATTTGGGAGATAAATTATATTCTATTTGGCTTTGGATATGAAAGCAACTGGAATTTTCTGCAAAATTACTTTTACTGTGCAGCACAAGATTCTTGTTTATTCTTAACCAGGAGTAAGTGGGTAAAAAGGTGGAACCCGGTTTTAGGAATGTCTGATAAGTGCGAATGGAAGGTTTCGAAAAAATCATGGAAGATTTTAAAGTCGGTAGTGTGGGATCAAAATCTACAAATGGTTTTCGAGAGTACATGTTTTGCTCTACTTTTTCGATAAACTTTCTATTTATCTTGATCTCCTGATCGGATTCCAGCATTTGCTGAAGTCTCAATGAATCCTGTTTGTTCCATTCTTGTCCTGTTGCGGATAAGGGGAACAATAATAGGCAAAAAATATTGAATTGATATTTTCGAATGTCCATACACTGTGCTAGTAAAGTTTATTGTATGGACGGTGGAAAACAGGAAATGCTGCTCTAAACGATTAGCGACTAATAATAATTTCACATAATATGAGAATACTTTTCTTTTATTTATGATAGTTTTTTAGCCTTGAAAACCGGTTGTATCTTCTGAATCTCCGACTCAAAACCAAACCAGTAACCATGTCCTTCTTCATCGGTGGGAAGGAAACATAATCGTAGATTCTCGCGATATGCTCCGTATTCTATTTCCCAGCTTTCAGGTGGTAGCTGTCTTTTGGTTCTTACTTTTTCTGCCGGAGCTTTTTTTAATGACATACCCGCTTCTATCCATGCAATGCTGACTTGTGTCAGGTAGTCGGGATAATGATTCTTGCAGAAGTCATAGAGGATTAATCCTCTTTTTTCCAGGCTAAGAGGGGTGTCAATCACATCTGTTTGAACTAAATGATCGAGTAACTCATGTATAAAATGAGGGTTTTCGAGAATGAGTATCCGTGTGATGCTTCGCCAAGTTGGGGTATTGTAGAAACCGTCTAACAGGCGGGACAGATAATGTGCTGTCTGTAATTCATCTACGGTGATTTCACGAGTTTGAAGAACTTCGTATGGAGGGAGTGGAGAGTACTGTATGCCTAATTCGTCCGCTCTTCTTTTCATTTCGGTGCCCGGAAGTAATTTGAGGGATTCCAGTTGGATTTCTCCTGTGCCATACTCTGCTAAAGTACGGACATCATCGAAAATTTCTGATAGATGGTAGAGTGGGAGTCCTGCTATTAAGTCGGCATGAGTTTCCATGTTTTCAAGGGAACATAGATACTTGAGTCCGGTCAAAGCATCGGAGAGTTTGCCTATTCTCCGGCTTTGTTCAAGCACGTTTTCCCGAAGGCTTTGGATTCCGGCTTCCAGGTGTAGCAGTCTTTTAGGAAGGGTGGCTAATTCCTGTTTGAGTTCATCGGAAAGGAGTGCAGGATGAATTTCCAGATGAAAACAGATATCCGGGTATTCGCGGAATAGATTTAGTAATTCTTTTGCCCGTTTGTTGTTGTAATTGAAAGTGCGGTCCAGTACCCGTACATTCTTGATTCCGTGTTGGTGTATCACGTCAAGACGTTTCCGGGTTGCTTCAAGAGATAGGGTGCGAACCGGTTTTTCACCTCCACTGACACAAAAGGCACAGGTGTTAAAACATCCGCGGGTAGTTTCTAATTGCACAAAGGGTTTGCTCCAATTGAAGAAACGGCTCTCTTCAGGAGGAACTAATTCGGAAAAGTTCATGACACGGGCGAGCCCGTTGTCATGGTATGCTTCCGATTCATCCAGATAGCAGAGTCCTGTGATTGATTTCCATTCTTTTCTTGGCTGATTCCACACTTTTAACCATAAAGGAAATACTTCTTCGCCTTCTCCGCGAAACACTCCGCTTACAAATTTGTTCTTATATAAGAAAGCTTCATTATCTCCTAAAAACTCGGGACCTCCGAGTATAACACAGCAGTGAGGTAGTAACGCTTTTGCGCGTGAAACGATGTGCAGGAGTTGCTCGTGATTAAATAGCCAGTTGGTAGCTGCAATGATATCCGGTTGATGGCGGTAGATTTGATTGACGACACTACCGGTATTTTCATTGATAGTGGCGGAGACCGTACACCATTCAATGTCTGTATTATTTGCTATCTGGGCATGTAAGGCTGGCAATGCCAGCGAAGAATGAGCGTACGAACTATTTAAATCAAGCCAAAGAAGTTTCATGTGGAAAATTTAATATTATCTTTGCAAAGGTACAAAAAACTTGTGGCTTGTGATGTATAGTAAATATAAAATGCTAATTTTGTATTAATAAACGCAATAAACTAGAGAATTATGAAAATGATAAAGAGATATGCAGGTATCTTGATGATGCTGACTTTATTGGTTGGCTTTACTTCGTGTGAGAGTGAAGAAGAGACAGAATTTAATCTGCCTGGCGAGTGGTATACTAATGAAGAAATTGATTTCGGGGCATATACCTGGGGAAGAGGTACGCTCATGACATTTAATGCGAGAAATCAAGGAACGATTGGTTCTGCTGGTGATCCAAATTATCTGGTTTTTGAGTGGAGATGGATTGATGGAGGATATAATTCAATGGAATTATTTTTCTACGGTGACCGCACTTATGCCTATATTTGGGGTGCAGAAGCTACCGGCAGGACATTTAGTGGAACATGGTATAATAATTGGCAGGATTTTAGAGATAGAATAGATGGACAGCCATTTTATATGAGGCGTCAATAAAATAATAATGAAGATTAAAAATAAAGCCAGAGTCGATTATGATTCTGGCTTTATTTTTGAATATAGGAATTTATTTTTTCAGAAACAACTTCTTAAACTCCGCCGGATAAGGTGTCTCGAACTCCATCAAATCTCCCGTTACCGGATGATAGAAACAAAGTTTGAAAGCATGGAGTGCCAGTCGTCCGATAGGGTTGGGAGCATCTTCTCTTCCATATCTTCCATCACCGATAATAGGATGTCCTAAATCTTGCATGTGTACACGAATCTGATTCTTTCGGCCGGTTTCCAAATCGAGTTCCAACAGAGAATATCCGTTGGCACGTTTGATGGTCTTATAGTGGGTAATAGATTTTGATCCACCGTCATCATATTCACTGGAACTTACATAAAGCGTTTTATCAGTCAGCCAGGAAACGACTGTATCATAATCTTTTTCCATACTTCCCTCCACCACAGCTACATATCGACGGTCAGTCACGATATCGTGCCAGTTATCACGTAGTGTCCGCTGTGTTTTTTCGTCTTTAGCAAACATCATCAGGCCGGAAGTGTCCCTGTCCAGGCGATGAACGATAAACACACGGAATTGACGTCCGGAACGTTGCACGTATTCGTTAAGTATTGTATAGGCTGTGCGCTCTTTCTGTCTTTCTGTATTGACTGATAAAAGTCCCTGCATCTTCTCGACAACAATGATATAGGCATCCTCATATACGATTTTCAGCAGTCTGTTATTAAATTCTTTTTTTCCCTTTTGTTTGCTGATTTGCACTTTCATGCCCGCTTCAAGAGGAAAGTTGAATTGTGTGGTTATCACATTATCAACAAATACAACCCGTTTGCTTAACAACGATTTTAATTTCGTACGACTTGCGTCCGGCATCTTGGTAGCCAGGAACTCCATTAGTTCCATGGGTTCTTTCACTGCATAATTGGTATATTGAGCACGTGCTTTTTCAGCAGGAGTTCTTCTAGGTCTTTTTCCCATTTCTTTTTTCTTTTGAAATTCTATTATCATCACGGATTATCGAAGTTCCAGCAACACCACATTTTCTACGTGGTGGGTGTGAGGGAACATATCTACCGGTTGAATGGCTTTCACCTTGTATTTCTCATCGAGTAATTGCAAATCCCGTGCTTGAGTAGCAGGATTACAACTTACATACACAATCCGTTTCGGTTCGGCAAACAAGATGACATCAACTACATCCTGGTGCATACCGGCACGAGGAGGATCAGTAATGATTACATCCGGGCGTCCATGCTGATTGATGAAATCCTGCGTCAGTATATCCTTCATATCACCGGCATAAAACAATGCATTCTTGATATCATTGATTTCTGCATTTACCTTTGCGTCTTCGATAGCTTCCGGCACATATTCGATACCGATTACCTGGCGAGCCTGGCGTGATACGAAGTTGGCGATTGTTCCCGTTCCTGTATAGAGGTCATATACCAGTTCGTTGCCTGTTAATCCGGCAAATTCACGGGCCACTTTATATAAATTATAAGCCTGTTCCGAGTTGGTCTGATAGAATGATTTCGGTCCTACTTTGAAACGCAGTCCCTCCATTTCTTCAAAGATGTGATCTTTCCCTTTAAATACATGCACATCCAAATCATTGATTGTGTCATTGCACTTATTATTAATAATGTATAGAAGAGAAGTGATTTCTGGGAAAGAGTCCGCTACGAATTGGAGTAACTGCTTGAACAGTTCCATTTCGTGATCTTCCGTAATCTTGCAAATGACGATTACCATCAGTTCGCCAGTTGAAGAGGTGCGTACAATCATATTCCGCAGCATACCTTCCTGTGTGCGCAGATTGATGAAAGAGTAATCGTGTTCGTAAGCGTAGTCACGTACAGCGTTGCGGATACGGTTGGATATATCATCCTGTAACCAGCATTTCTCAATAGCCAGCACCTTGTCAAAGGCTCCCGGAATGTGGAAACCCACCGCATTCATCTGGTCATACTTCACATCCTGACGAACTTCTTCGTTTGTCAACCAGCGTTTATTTGAGAAGGTGAATTCCAGTTTGTTCCTGTAGAATTCCGTCTTGTCAGAACCGAGAATCGGAGAAATTTCGGGAAGTTCGATTTTCCCGATACGTCTCAAATTATCTTCCACTTGCTTTTGCTTATATCTGATCTGCTCCGAATAGGGGAGCACTTGCCACTTGCAGCCACCGCATACGCCATAGTGTTGGCAGAAAGGAACAGCGCGATTGGGCGACAGCTCGTGAAACTTCACCGCTTCAGCTTCGGCATATTTATTCTTTTTACGCTTGATTTGCAGGTCTACGACATCACCCGGCACTACATAGGGAACAAAAATCACCAGGTCGTTTACTTTTGCGATGGCTTTTCCTTCGGCAGCCACATCCATGATTGTTACCTTCTCCAATAAGGGAAGCTCTTTTTTCTTTCTTGCCACTTTTACACCAGTCTAATAATTACTTTGCAAAAGTAGGTATTTTTTTTGGAAAAAATTCGGGTATACAGAAATATTCCGGATTGTAATGTCGAAATTGCATTTTGATAGAAAGTTTTTTCGCAAAAAGTTTTCAAGTTTGCGAAATATCCTTAGATTTGCGAACAGAAAAAAATCATAATGTAACTTTAAACACAATATTATGGATAAAAAAAGAGTTTATACCTTTGGTAATGGTCAGGCAGAAGGAAAGGCTGACATGAAGAATTTGCTCGGTGGTAAGGGAGCCAACCTTGCAGAAATGAATTTAATCGGAATTCCTGTCCCTCCCGGATTCACAATAACTACAGATGTTTGTACGGAATACAATACGTTAGGACGTGATAAAGTGGTTGAGCTACTGAAAGATGAAGTGGTAAAAGCGATCACTCACGTGGAAACGTTGATGAAATCTAAATTCGGTGACGTTGAAAATCCTTTGTTGGTGTCTGTACGTTCCGGTGCGCGCGCATCTATGCCGGGTATGATGGATACGATTCTGAACTTGGGATTGAATGACGAAGTGGTAGAAGGTATTATCCGTAAGACAGGTAATGCACGCTTTGCATGGGACTCTTATCGTCGTTTTGTGCAGATGTACGGTGACGTAGTATTGGGCATGAAGCCTACCAATAAAGATGATATCGACCCGTTCGAAGCAATCATTGAAGAGGTGAAGAAAGCGAAAGGGGTAGAACTGGATAACGAGTTGAAAGTGGAAGACTTGCAGGAACTCGTAAAGAAATTTAAGGCTGCCGTAAAGGAACAGACCGGAAAAGATTTCCCGACTGGTGCATACGAACAACTTTGGGGAGCTATATGTGCCGTATTTGATTCATGGATGAATGAACGCGCTATCCTTTACCGTAAGATGGAAAGTATACCTGATGAATGGGGTACAGCTGTCAATGTACAGGCTATGGTGTTCGGTAATATGGGTGAAACTTCGGCTACTGGTGTTTGTTTCTCACGTGATGCCGGTACGGGTGAAGACCTTTTCAATGGTGAATATCTGATTAACGCACAAGGTGAAGACGTAGTGGCCGGTATCCGTACTCCGCAACAGATCACCAAGATTGGTTCTCAACGTTGGGCTGTATTGGCTGGTGTGACCGAAGATGTTCGCACAGCGAAGTTCCCTTCCATGGAAGAGGCAATGCCGGAAATCTATAAAGAATTAGATGCTCTCCAGACTAAACTGGAAAATCATTATAAAGATATGCAGGACATGGAGTTCACCGTACAAGAAGGTAAACTCTGGTTCCTTCAGACACGTAACGGTAAGCGTACAGGTGCTGCTATGGTGAAGATCGCTATGGATTTGCTCCGTCAGGGCATGATTGACGAAAAGACTGCTTTGATGCGCGTGGAACCGAATAAACTCGATGAATTGCTTCACCCTGTATTCGATAAGGATGCTTTGAAGAAAGCCAAAGTGTTGACTCGTGGTCTTCCGGCTTCTCCGGGTGCTGCAACCGGTCAGGTGGTGTTCTTTGCTGACGACGCTGCTGAATGGCATGCTGCCGGTAAACGTGTGGTAATGGTTCGTATCGAAACTTCTCCGGAAGACTTGGCCGGTATGGCAGTTGCCGAAGGTATTCTTACGGCTCGTGGCGGTATGACTTCTCATGCTGCTGTTGTGGCTCGTGGTATGGGTAAATGTTGTGTATCAGGTGCAGGTGCATTGAATATCGATTATAAAAACCGTACCGTAGAAATTGACGGTGTTGTGTTGAAAGAAGGCGATTATATCTCTCTGAACGGAAGTACAGGTGTAGTTTATAATGGTAAGGTAGAAACACAGGCTGCAGAACTTTCCGGTGACTTTGCTGAATTAATGACGCTGGCTGATAAGTATACTCGTCTGCAGGTACGTACGAATGCAGATACTCCTCATGATGCGGAAGTGGCTCGTAACTTCGGTGCAGTAGGTATTGGGCTTTGCCGTACGGAACACATGTTCTTCGAAGGTGAAAAGATCAAGGCAATGCGTGAAATGATTCTGGCGGAAAATGCGGAAGGACGTCGTAAAGCATTGGCTAAGATTCTTCCATATCAACAAGAAGACTTTAAGGGTATCTTTAAAGCAATGGCTGGTTGTCCGGTAACGGTTCGTTTGCTCGATCCTCCTTTGCATGAGTTCGTTCCTCACGATTTGAAGGGACAGCAGGAAATGGCAGATACTATGGGTGTGAGCCTGCAATATATCCAGCAACGTGTAGAATCATTGTGTGAGCATAACCCGATGTTGGGTCACCGTGGTTGCCGTCTGGGAAATACTTATCCTGAAATTACACAGATGCAGACACGTGCCATCTTGGGTGCTGCACTCGAATTGAAGAAAGAAGGAGTGGAAACTCATCCGGAAATCATGGTTCCATTAACTGGTATCTTGTATGAATTCAAGGAGCAGGAAAATGTAATCCGTGCGGAAGCTAAGAAGTTGTTTGAGGAAGTAGGAGATAGCATTGACTTCAAAGTGGGTACAATGATTGAAATTCCGCGTGCCGCTTTGACTGCCGACCGTATCGCTTCTTCTGCCGAGTTCTTCTCATTCGGTACAAATGACTTAACGCAGATGACCTTCGGTTATTCTCGTGATGATATAGCTTCTTTCCTTCCTGTTTATCTGGAAAAGAAGATTTTGAAAGTAGACCCGTTCCAGGTTCTCGATCAGAATGGTGTGGGACAGTTGGTACGTATGGCTACAGAAAAGGGCCGTGCTATCCGTCCGGATCTGAAATGTGGTATTTGTGGTGAACATGGTGGTGAGCCTTCTTCAGTGAAATTCTGTCACCGGGTAGGTTTGAACTACGTTAGTTGTTCTCCATTCAGAGTGCCGATTGCCAGATTGGCGGCTGCGCAGGCAGCAATAGAAGGATAGTCAAATACGCTGGTTAGGTACTTAACTATCTGATAAATAGACTGTAAATACTTGTGAAAATATTTGCAGTCTATTTTATTTTATGCCTGTTGGGTACTGATGTCCGTTTACCATCCAATATTTATTTGGTATTTATTATAAAAAACTAACTAAATGTTTGTTTAATCATAAAAACAGCTTTACATTTGCACCCCAGAAATCGACCGAATTGGGGTCTAACGTTTAATTTAAAAAAACAAAGAAAATGAAAAAGGGTTTATTATTGGTAGTTGTAATGTTAGCAACTATCGCTGTAAAAGCACAAGACATTTACGTAGGCGGATCTTTGAACGTTTGGCGTAACAGCACAGGCAACACTACTTCTTTTAAAGTTGCTCCGGAAGTTGGATACAACTTTAATGAAACATGGGCATTGGGTGCTGAATTGGATTATTCACATAATTATAATGGTGGACTAACAAAGAATTCAGTAATTGTTGCTCCATACATTCGTTGGTCTTACTGTGAAACCGGTGCGGTTCGCCTGTTTCTGGACGGAACTGCTGCTCTCGGCTTCGTGAAGGTTAAAGACGGAGACACTACTAAAGCCGGACAAGTGGGACTTAGACCGGGGATTGCTGTTAAATTGAACGATCACTTCTCTTTCATTGCCAAGTATGGTTTCCTGGGATATCGTAGAAATATAAATACGCTTGGAGATTCTTTTGGTCTTGAACTTACTAGTGAAGATCTTTCAATTGGTTTCCATTACGCATTCTAATAAGAAGAAAACAAATCAACAAATTAGGAAAGGGAGTTCTCAAAAATAGGGAATTCCCTTTTTTTATGTATAATCTCTATAAATTGCGCACTTGTTAACGAAAAAGTTGTTTAATACAAATTACAATTATACATTTGTATTGTTAAACAATGAGGTCAATAGAAACCTTTAGTATTAATTTAAAACTTTAAAATTATGAAGAAGAGTGTTTTGTTTGTTTTATTTGCACTGATTTCAGTGGCAGGTTTCTCTCAAATTACAGGTTGGAATGCCAAAGTAGGTATGAACTTTAGTAATTACACCGGTGATCTTGATCTGAATGCAAAGGTTGGATTCAAACTTGGTGGAGGTTTTGAATATGCTTTTACTGATACATGGTCACTGCAACCTTCATTATTCTTAACTAGTAAAGGTGCAAAGAAAGATGGCAATAGCATTAATGCAATGTATTTGGAATTGCCAGTAATGGCTGCTGCACGTTTCAATGTAGCAGATAATACTAATCTGGTGGTGAATGCAGGTCCTTATTTTGCTTGTGGTATTGCCGGTAAAACAAAGTTTGACTTAGGTAATGACACAGAACGTAAAGTCGACACTTTTGGTGATGATGCTTTGAAGCGTTTTGATGCAGGTCTTGGTGTAGGAGTTGCATTGGAATTTGGTAGAATCATTGCAGGCTTGGATGGTCAATTTGGTCTGGTTGATGTGGAAAAAGTTGGTAATCCTAAAAACATGAACTTCTCTATTATCGTGGGATATAAGTTCTGATAAGAAAACACTGAAAATACAGAAAGCCGTTGCAGAAGACAATTCGCAGCGGCTTTTTTATTTTATGATTGAGAAAGTCATTTCCTTTATTGGATATACAATAGGAATGTACAGTCAGTTTACTATCGGCTTTTTATTAATCTGATAGCTTTTTCAACTTTTTAAAGTGCTCGATTACGGCTAAATAGTTCTGATCCTGACAGGCGTCGAATTTGTTCCAAAGATCTCCTAATACGACAGCTCCTCCGAAACCGAAATCTTTAATCTCCAGCAAATTATCTTCATTGATACCTCCCAATGCCATCACTTTCGAATCGATAATTTTGGCTCTTTGTGCTTCACGCAATTCTTCGGCAGTATATGTTGTATAGTAATTCACTTTAGAGATACTATCATAAATAGGACTCATAAAAACATAGTCGTAAAAATGCTTTCTGTTTTTTACCTCCTCCACTGAATGGCACGAACAGCTGATGTGACCATAATAATCATGCGGCTCTTTGGGATTACGTGCATTCAGGTGGATCCCCATCAGATTAAATTCTTCTTTCAAATAGAAATGTTCATGCGTGACGATACGGCGGTGATATTTATCCGGAATAAGTGTCAATAGCCGTTCCGAATACATAGCCGGAGTTTCCGGCTTCCTAAGATGTAGGACATCCAGCCCCTCTTCGAAAAGAGCGGTAATAATCTTATCTTCTTCGACGAAGAAGGTAGGGGTGGTAACTACAATTAGTTTCATTTCTTTTGTTAAAATTGGATTGCTTAGCAAAGTTACTAATTAACTATGTCAGAAACCAACCTTTATAGTGAAAATTTGTTAGATTGCCATGTCCGCAGGTCGATTGTCCATAGTTCGCCGGCTAAAACATCTCCAAAATCACAGATTATTTTCAGCACTTCCGTAGCTTCAACACTTCCTACAATGGCAGGAGTAACTCCCATCACGCCTTTAGGCGGAGGAGGCATCCGTTGCATTTCTTCTTCGTCAGGATAAAGATCCCGGTAGTTCTTTTTCTGGTTTCCGTAGTTGAATACAGAAACCTGTCCTTCAAAACCGCAGATAGCACCATATACGTAAGGCTTTTTCTGCTCTATGCAGATATCGTTAATCAGGTAACGGGTGGCAAAGTTGTCACAGCCGTCGACTACTATATCATATTCCTGAATGATATGATAAGCATTTTCTTTTGTCAACCTGGTAGAGTAGGGATGTATTCTGATCTCGCTGTTGAGAGCGGAGAGCCGTTCCGCTGCACAGATAGCTTTCGGTTTACCCAATTCTTTTTCGGAATAGAGAACTTGTCGTTGCAGGTTAGTGATGCTTACCAAATCGTCATCTACCAGTCCGAGACATCCCACACCGGCGCCTGCCAGGTAGAGAGCGATGGGAGAGCCTAGCCCTCCCACACCTACAATAAGCACTTTGGCTTCCTGCAGTTTCTTCTGACCTTCTTCTCCGATTTCGGGAAGTATGATTTGTCTATCGTATCGCATCTGCCTATCTTTTAAAATCAAAAGACTGATCCCAATCTTTCCAAACTGGTTCGCGACCTAGTTTCTTCAAGTCACGTTCCACTTCAACCGCCTTTCGCTCATCACTTACGTGAAATTGTTCCAGGGTTTGAGGATAACTGTAATATCCTCCGGGTTCAGTTTTACTCTCCGCACTCATGGTTGTAACACCGAGCGTTGCCATGTGATTTCGGATTTCTGCACTTTCACGGGTGGAATAGGAGATATCTACGTCGTGGTCGAAGATTCGCATCGCGAATGTAAGTTGAGCCAGTTCCCGGTCGTTCATGACTACATTCGGTTGGAAGCCGCCATTTTCAGACGGGCGCATACGTGGGAAATTTACGCTGTATTTCGTTTTCCAGTAATGCTTTTGCAAATAACGTAGATGATAAGCCATCATCGTTACGTCTGTCCGCCATTCTTCCAAGCCGATCAGGACACCCATGCCAATCTTATGTACACCTGCCTGTCCCATACGGTCGAAGCCGTCTACACGCCATTCGAATTTAGACTTCATGCCTCTCGGATGATATGTCTTGTAATTTGCTTTATGGTAAGTCTCTTGAAAACAGATCACTCCATTCAGACCATGATTAGTCAGTTCCTGATATTCTTCTGCTTTAAGGGGCATTACTTCAATTTGCAGGTTGCTGAAATAAGGTTTTGCCAAATCCAGCGCCCGGGCAATGTAGGGAACACCTGCTGCGGCAGGGTTTTCACCGGTTACGAGCAGTAGGTTCTCAAAAGGAGCCAGTCGTTTGATGGCTTTGTATTCGTTGACAATCTCTTCCTCTGTCAGTATCGTTCTCTTCATCGGATTGCTGATGTGGAAACCGCAATAGACGCAGGAGTTGGTACATGAATTAGTCAGGTAGAGCGGTACGAACATGGAGATAGTCTTACCGAACCGTTCCATCGTATATTTCTGACTAAGGCGTGCCATCACTTCCAGATAAGGAGTGGCGGCAGGTGAAATCAGCGCCATAAAGTCGTTGACATCCAGATGCTCTTTTTTACCCAATGCACGGCGTACGTCGGCATCTGTTTTGGAATAGATGGCTTTTGTCGTCTCTTCCCAGGATATTTTTTCTAATTCGTCGGAGAACATTTTAATCAATTAAAAATTAAAAATTGAAATGAGGGGAGAAGGTAGGTCAGTGGGCTGACTTTCTGTTTCTCCCTACTCATTATTTGTTGGTTTTAGCGCTTTTCTTTAAATCGCGTGACAATCTCATTGCACAGAAATTAGGTCCGCACATCGTACAATATTCTCCATCGATATGATGTCCTGCACGAAAATAGGTCTGCGCCCGCTCCGGGTCGAGAGACAGGTCGAACTGATCTTTCCAGCGGAACTCATAGCGAGCTTTACTCAATGCGTTGTCTCGTACCTGTGCACCCGGGTGTCCTTTTGCCAGGTCAGCGGCATGAGCGGCTATCTTGTAGGTAATGACTCCTACGCGTACGTCCTCTTTGTCGGGTAAGGCAAGGTGTTCTTTCGGAGTGACATAACAAAGCATAGCCGTACCCAGCCATCCGATTTGTGCGGCACCGATAGCAGAAGTGATATGGTCGTATCCGGGAGCAATATCCGTCACCAACGGGCCGAGTGTATAGAATGGGGCGTCATGGCATTTTTCAATCTGACGTTCCATGTTCTCTTTGATTTTATGCATCGGAACGTGTCCGGGGCCTTCAATAAATGCCTGAACATTCTTATCCCAGGCACGAAGCACTAATTCTCCCATGGTATCCAGTTCGGCGAACTGCGCTTCATCGTTCGCATCGTAGATAGAACCCGGACGAAGTCCGTCGCCTAAAGAAACGGCTACATCATATTGTGCCAGGATATCACAAATATCATCAAAGTGATCGTATAAGAAACTTTCCTGATCGTGTACGAGACACCATTTACTCATTATGCTTCCTCCACGGCTGACAATACCGCACAACCGCTTATCGGCAAGATGAACATTATGGCGGCGGATCCCTGCATGAATGGTGAAGTAATCTACACCTTGTTCACATTGTTCAATCAATGTATCCCGGTAGATTTCCCAGGTGAGGTCTTCCACTATGCCGTTCACCTTTTCAAGTGCCTGATAAATAGGAACCGTGCCGACGGGTACGGGACAATTACGGATAATCCATTCGCGTGTTTCATGGATATTTTCTCCTGTGGAAAGATCCATCAAGGTATCGCCACCCCATTTGCAGCTCCACAATGCTTTCTCCACTTCTTCATCTATGCTTGAGGTAGTAGCCGAATTTCCGATATTCGTATTGATTTTCACAAGGAAGTTGCGTCCGATAATCATCGGTTCAGCTTCTGGGTGGTTGATATTGGCCGGTAATACAGCACGTCCTTCTGCAATCTCCTGACGGACAAATTCTGGAGTAATGTGGGTCTTAATTCCCAATTCCTCGCAATTCATGTTCTCGCGGATTGCTACATATTCCATTTCAGGGGTGATAATCCCTCTTTTGGCGTATGCCATTTGAGTGATTGCTTCTCCTTTTTTAGCGCGATAGGGCAGAGCGATGTGCTCGAAACGTAAGTGATCGAGACTTTTATCGTCCCTTCTCATTTGTCCGTATTCCGAAGTAATTTCGGGAAGTTGTTCCACATCACCACGGCCTACAATCCATTCTTCACGCATACGGGGCAGTCCTTTTTTAAGATCAATGCTCATATCTGCATCGCTGAACGGTCCGCTGGTATCATATACATATATCTCCGGGTTCGGTGTTGCTATCTTTTCTTCGCCTTCAAAGCTGACACTGGGCACTTGTTCCACTTTCCGCATCGCTACACGGATATTCGGATAAAGTTTACCGGGTAAATAGACTTTCTGCGAGCGGGGGAATTTTATTTTTTGTTCCATAGTTTATTCGTTTTTAATCAAGAAAAGCCGTTAGAGGTGAACTTGCTTCTGCCACGAAGTCGACGGCTTGTAATCCTAATCCTGCTTCGTAAGCCTGTCTTCCGGCTTCTGTAGCCGCTTTGAATGCTTTTGCCATTTCTACCGGATTTCCGGCAACGGCTATTGCGGTATTAACTAATACAGCGGAAGCTCCCAGTTCCATTGCTTCGGCAGCATGACTGGGTGCACCGATACCCGCATCTACGACTACCGGGATACCTGCCTGTTCGATAATGATTTGCAGGAATTCTTTGGTCTGCAATCCTTTATTGGTACCGATTGGTGCACCGAGCGGCATAACGGTAGCTGCGCCCGCTTCTTCCAGACGTTTGCAGAGTACAGGGTCAGCCTGACAATAAGGCAACACGATAAAACCCAGTTTTACCAGTTCTTCCGTAGCTTTCAGTGTCTCGATAGAGTCAGGGAGCAGATAGCGTGGGTCCGGGTGAATTTCCAGTTTCAGCCAGTTTGTTCCAAAGGCTTCACGAGCCAACTGTGCTGCAAAAACAGCCTCTTCTGCATTACGTACACCGGAAGTATTGGGCAATAGCTGAATATTCGGATGAATAATATGTTTCAGCATGTCATCCTCTTTGTTGTCCATGTCGATTCGTTTCATGGCAACAGTAACCATTTCCGTGCCTGAAGCCAGAATAGCTTGTTCCATTACTTCATTGGAATTGAATTTTCCTGTTCCCAGGAAAAGACGGGAGTTAAATTCGCGTCCCGCAATTACTAACTTTTCCATTCTATATATATTATAAATTAAATTACTGATTGTACATCATTGCTTTACGCATGATTCAGGATTCTACGTGTTTCTTCTATCGGATTATCCGCTCCGAGAATGGTTCCCGACAGGGCTATCCCGTTTACTCCTGTGTGAAGTATGGCAGGAATATCCTCATAAGTGATTCCTCCAATCGCTACTACGGGGATTTCGATATTCGCCTCTTTCATCTGTGAAAGGATGGAGGAATAGCCTTCCAATCCCAGTACAGGGCTTAAATTCTTTTTAGTGGTAGTAAACCGGAAAGGACCGATGCCAAGGTAATCGGCACCGGCACGATAGTGCTGTACAACATCTTCGAATGTATTTGCAGTGCCGCCGATAATGAAAGCCTCTCCAAGAATTTGGCGGGCCTGGTCGATAGGCATATCCTTTTTGCCCAGATGCACACCGTCCACTTCCAGCTTTCGCGCCAGTTCAACGTGATCGTCCAGAACCAAAATTGCTTCGTGCTCTTTACAAAGCGGTTTCAGTTGCAGGGCTACTGCCTCCACTTCTTCGAGAGGAGCCTCTTTCATGCGTAGTTGGATCCATTTGCACCCGCCTTCGAGTGCCATACGTGCCGATTCGAGGTACGAGTACCGTTCGGTCTGATGCGTGATAAATTGTAGACTGACCATTCCCTTATCCTCCGCAAGCAGCTTTGATAATCACCAGGTTATCGTTCTCATGCAATATGAAACCCTCCCATTCGGTACGGGGAATCATTTTGTTGTTTACGGCGATAGCAATGCCTTGAACCGGAAGTTCGAGCTGTGCTGTCAGTTGTGTAAGGGTAGAGTCGGGAGTAATTTCCACCTCTTTGTTGTTCACTTGTACTTTCATTGTCCTATCAGAATAAATAAGTTGAAAGTAAATACAAAGAGCGTGCTTGAATGGAAAGGCGATAAGAAGAAACACAATCCCTACGTCAGTACTAACTGCCTCAGGTTCCTAGGGTATAATCTCAGCCCCTCATGGGGCACCCCTTTGTCTTTACGGGGACAAAGTAAGTGAAAAAGAAACAGAAAAACACTAAATCATTCGATTTTTTTTCATTTTTCTGTTGATTCCTGTTTTTTGATAGGATGAGAAAAGATAAATCGGGCGCCATTTTTGTAATTCTTGTCAATCCAGATATCACCTCCCATATATTGGATGGTCAGTTTGCAGATAGCCAGTCCCAATCCTGTACCCTGTACGAACTCGTTCAGCTTTTCGAAACGTTGGAATACCAGCTCCTGTTTATCTTCGGGGATTCCGGTGCCGGTATCAGTTACCGAGAACAGCATACATTGCTTTTTTTCGTCCACTTCATAATCCAGCGTAATACTTCCTCCGGCAGGAGTGAATTTCAAGGCATTGTTCAGCAGATTGATAATAATCTGCTGCAGGCGCAAGGGATCTGTGTAGAGCATGTAAGGCTCTTTAGGCATTTGCAGTTTAATGTCTACATCCATTGTCTTGTTCCGGTTGGTCAGAGTAATCATATTCTGGCAATGGTTCACCAGCTCACACCATTCATAGTTGAATTGCAGTTTTCCTGATTCCAGGCGTGATATATCCAGTACATCACTAATCAGTTGGAGCAACAGATTGGAGTTGGTCTGGACAATATCTGCGTATTCTTTCAGTTCGTTATTCTGCTCTACCGAACCGATAATCAGACTGGAGAAACCGACAATAGCATTTAGCGGAGTCCGTATCTCGTGGCTCATATTCGAAACAAAGGCACTTTTCAGTTGGTTAGCTTCTTCGGCGCGCTCTTTAGCATCACGCAATTCGACTTCAGACTCTTCCAACTTCTTTTTATCTTCCCGTAGTTGTTTCGTAGTTCTTTCAAGGTGATTCTTCAGGATTTTAGTCCGGTAATAGTAATACAGCGAAATCATTAGACTTCCTACTAATACGAGAAATATAATCAGGATGAATTGTACTTCTGTCTTATAGGCCACAAAGAATGGGATGGGCTGATTGATTACCATTGAGTTAACAGGTAACTTCTTGTTTTCAAATCCCCATTCCTTTAGTTTCTTCGCATCAAATTTATATCTGTTGGGTAAGATATTGATACTGCTGATATCAGTTTCCTTCTGGTCTAAAAAGCGGTAGGCATATTCTCCCATGCTTTGTCCCACTCCTTCATATTGCGGGACATATCCTCCGATAGCCCAGTAACCTATTGCAGTGGAAGTCATGCTGAACATAGGCAGGAGAGGATTGGCTTTGGAAAAAGCATAAACGGAGTTATTCATGTAAGTAATACCCCGGTTATCGATTCTCCAGATGCCAAGCAACATGACTGTGTTTCTGGGAAGATTGCGCAATTGACTGGCAGCCATATCGAGTGTATGGATGCGGCCATCGACGTAGGTGATAGACAACTGTGGGAAATGTTGCAGGTTTTTCTTGAACCATGCCAGTTCGGCAAGTCCGTTGTATGTGTTATCCGATACAAATACAAGGTGTTCTGTTTCCGGATAGAAATCCTGTATCATTTCAATATCTTTTTTAATGTCATATTCGTATGTGCTACAATATCTTACGTTGTATTCCTTCATGCGTTCCATTAAGTTAATGCTTTCGGGATTATAGCTTCGGATGTCGGTCGAATCCTCCGGAATACGTATTCCGTTGCGTGATGCCATTGCACAGAAAACAGGAAGCTGCTTGTACTTTTCATCTTCGAGATGGAGGAAACTGCTCCATGCTTCACCACCCAGGAGAATAACTAATTTGGCTTTCGGATGTTTGTCCAGAATATCGGTCAATGTTTTTTTCCATTGATGCGCCTGCGTTAAGTCTGTTGCATTCATATTTTCTACCATGGTCGAATATCTTCCTCCCAATTGGGTGTAGGTCTCTATAAATGTGCTGATGTTATCGTAGGTATATTTAGTGTCAGAATTATAAGAGGTGATAAACAGGATTTCTTCCTCAGATTCTTCTGTGGTGGCAGCATTGCCGAAAAGGGGGAGGAAAAGGAGTACAGCAATGGAGACAATAAATCGTATTTTTTTTCTTTTATACAGTATCATAATTGTTTGTTATGTTGTTTTATGAGTTGCAAAAATACAACTAATGCATCTGATATACAATAAAAGTCTGTTTCTTTTTAATCTGTAAAAAAGGTCGCTGTGAAAAACACAACGACCTTTTCCATAAGTATAGTTTAGCTTGTAAATTTGATTACATTCTTTTTTCAACCACATCCCAGTCGATGATATCCCACAGGGCGTTTACGTGGTCGGCACGGCGGTTCTGGTAATCCAGATAATAGGAGTGTTCCCAAACGTCAAATCCAAGAAGTGGTTTCAAACCGGCACGTACCGGATTGCTGCCGTTCCCCTCTTTAGTGATTTTCAGTTTACCGTCTTTATCTACGGATAGCCAAGCCCATCCTGAACCAAACAATCCGACTGCTGCTGCATTGAATTCTTTCTTGAAGTTTTCAAAGCTGCCAAAGTCACGTTTGATGGCTTCTCCCAGTTTACCGGCCGGCTCCTTCTTTGAAGGTTTCGGGGCAAATTGCAGGAAGTACAGGTTGTGGTTCAATACTTGTCCGGCGTTATTGAATATAGCTCCATCCGGTGCGGCTGCAACGATTTCTTCTACCGTTTTACCTTCATATTCTGTTCCGGGCACGAGGCTATTCAGATTATTTACATACGTTTGTAGATGTTTTCCGTAATGGAAATCTATTGTTTGCTGACTGATTACAGGTTCCAACGCATTGTTAGCGTAAGGAAGTTTAGGCATTTCGTAAGTCATGGTCATCATAATTAAAGACATTAATATAGTATTCATAATGTTACAAGTTTTAATTGGCTTGTTATACTATAATAACAGAAGCCCTTTGCAAAATGTTCACAGCATCTTACTTTATTTGTAAATGTACTGTATGCGTTCCACTTCTTTCGGATGCTCACGGTCGGTCCGGCAGATCCATTGGCCCGTATTATCATATTCATAATAAGAATTGCTATCGATCTGGTTTCCGTATTTATCGTACAGGCAGGTCAGGCATCCCGATGTTTTCTGGTTATTGCCTAAAATCCGTTGGTAAACGATTTGTGTCAGATAACCGTATTTATCGTATTCATAAGCATCTTTTTGTGAAATAATCTGATCCGAAGAATTGGCAAAAAGCAGGTTTTGATGTTGGGATGAAATCAATCTGCCTTTATCATCATATTTGTTTGCGGTGTACGCCTGAAGTTCTCCATTCTTATTATACTCTTTGGTTTCGGTCAATAACCCCTGTTTATTATAGGAACTTATGATGACTCTTCCATCTGTATACTTGAGCGAATCACTCTCGATACTTCCGTCCGTACCGATACGGCGTGTCCGTCGGTAGAGATCCGTTTTGGTTTTCGGATTCGTTTGCACTTCAAAGATGCAGTGACCTTGCGGATCGTATAATCTGTTCGTTTGTATTTCATTGCTTGGCTGACCGTTCTTTACGGTAAGCGACAATGTAGAAATGAGCTGCCCCTTATCATCATACGAATAAGTGGTCGAGGTATTTCCCGTACTGTCATTTTCCGCAGACTTAATCAATCGTCCTCCATTATAGTATTTCACAGAAGTAGGAGTGGATATGATTGTTTGCAGAATAAACGGTGTCCGTAGTGCATTGGCCTGGTCACGAAATTCCTTATACCTGTGTGTGCAAAGAAAATCCTGCAGCATACTCAAAGATTCGGAATTGACAATGGCAGCTTTTAAAAGCTCAAAATCAGCTTTTTCACTAAGATATTCAAGGTCGTCCAGATGAGTACGTGCTGTAGAAGTCAGGTAAGGTGATTGCTTATACTCGTCAATAATCTGCCGGATGGCTGTTGCGTTTCCTTTCTCCCGGAGGCTGTCGATTCCTTGAAACAGAAAATCATCGTATAACGCGCGAACTTCCGGAAGGAATGGACGCGTATCTTTATCCGTGAAGAATTTCTGCATGTTGGCGTTATCAAAAAATGCCTTGAAATTCGCTGATGTCGGATTACTCTTTACAATCTGGTAAAGCCGTTTGTTTTCCGCAGTGTTGATTTGAGAGATAAATTTGCCGTTCGGATATTCCGTGATGTACGTTTGATAAATATTCAGCGTAGGTGTTTTCAGCATACCTTCCAGTAAAGCCATTTCACGGATGTCCCGCACCTTTTGCAAGATGGCAGAATCTCCCGGATAACCGCTTGACTGGATACTGTCCATCAACGTCTTGCTAAAAGGAATTTGATCTTTCGAAGCATCCAGAATGGAGATAACGGCCAGTTCTGCTTTGTTTTGTACGTTGGAAAGTTGTATTTTCTCTTCTTCACAGATATTGGGAAAATAAGCTTTCGTTGCCCTTTCGTAGCATCCGAAATAGTTGGTGGCAGCCTGTTCGCTTTGCTCGTTCCACAATCCGTTGAGCACATCCAATAATGCCAGTTCCTCGGCATAATAGGTTTGTGTCTCGTCATCTATCTTATCACGGTTTTTCTGCCATTTGTCGGCGTCATTATCGTTCAGATACCTTAGCAGCTTTTCCAGGCGGCTCTGCTTTTGTGCCATTGCCTGTGGAATGCAGGCGACCAGAAACAAACTCAAAATAATCGATAAAAATATACTTCTTTTCATTGCTTTTTGGTGTTAGGTTAAAATAGTTAGTGATGAAAATTCATAAAAATACCTTCATTCTCGAATGAATATTATACTTTTGTATTGAGAACAAATTTGAATGCCAAGGGTTTGTTAAAAATCCACATTGTTTTTATAATGCTGTTATGAATACCAATTATATAGATGAATTGAACGAGAGTCAGTGTGCTGCAGTGACTTATAATGACGGTCCTTCGCTGGTGATAGCCGGTGCAGGTTCGGGGAAGACGCGTGTATTGACTTATAAAATCGCTTACTTGCTGGAACAGGAGAACGGCTACAATCCGTGGAATATCCTTGCACTGACCTTTACGAATAAGGCGGCGCGCGAGATGAAAGAGCGTATTGCCCGTCAGGTAGGTATGGAAAGGGCACGTTATTTGTGGATGGGGACTTTCCATTCCATCTTCTCACGGATTCTTCGTGCCGAAGCAACATTTATCGGGTTCACTTCCCAGTTCACCATCTATGATACGGCTGATAGTAAGAGCCTGCTTCGTTCCATCATCAAAGAGATGGGATTGGACGAGAAAACTTATAAACCGGGAGTAGTGCAGGCACGCATCTCCAATGCCAAAAACCATTTGGTCACTCCTACGGGATACGCTGCCAATAAAGAGGCTTACGAAGGAGATATGGCTGCCAAGATGCCTGCTATCCGTGATATCTATACTCGTTATTGGGACAGATGCCGTCAGGCGGGAGCGATGGATTTTGATGATTTATTGGTATATACCTATATTCTGTTTCGTGACTTTCCGGAAGTGCTGGCACGTTATCGCGATCAGTTCCGTTATGTATTGGTGGACGAGTATCAGGATACGAATTATGCGCAGCATAGCATTGTTCTACAACTGACTAAAGAAAATCAACGGGTCTGTGTAGTGGGAGACGATGCGCAAAGTATCTATTCTTTCCGTGGGGCGGATATTGACAATATTCTCTATTTTACAAAAATCTACCCCAATACGAAAGTTTTTAAACTGGAGCAGAATTATCGTTCCACACAAACCATTGTTTGTGCTGCCAATAGCTTGATTGAGAAGAATGAACGCCAGATACGGAAAGCCGTGTTTTCGGAGAAAGAAAAGGGGGAACCTATCGGCGTATTTCAGGCGTATAGCGATGTGGAAGAGGGAGATATTGTAGCTAATAAGATTGCAGAGCTACGACGGGAGTATCGCTACGGATATGCTGATTTTGCCATCCTGTATCGTACGAATGCACAAAGCCGTATTTTTGAAGAGGCTCTTCGGAAACGGAGTATACCTTATAAGATTTACGGAGGACTTTCGTTCTACCAGCGAAAAGAGATAAAAGATGTGATTGCTTATTTCCGTTTGGTAGTGAATCCGAATGATGAAGAAGCATTCAAGCGAATCATTAATTATCCGGCTCGTGGTATTGGAGATACGACAGTCGGGAAGATTATATCGGCGGCTACCGATCATGGCGTAAGTCTTTGGGCGGCACTCTGTGAACCATTGAGTTACGGACTGGATATAAATAAAGGAACGCATGCAAAACTGCAAGGCTTTCGTGAATTGATAGAAGGTTTCATTGTCGATCAGGCAGATAAGAACGCTTATGAAATAGGAACGAATATCATCCGTCAGTCCGGCATTATCAACGATGTTTGTCAGGACACATCCCCCGAGAATCTAAGCCGTAAGGAAAATATAGAAGAGTTGGTGAATGGAATGAATGACTTCTGCGCTTTGCGGCAGGAGGAGGGTAATCCGAATGTGTCTCTTACCGATTTCCTTTCGGAGATTGCATTGCTTACCGATCAGGATTCCGACAAGGCGGATGATGGGGAAAAGATAACGTTGATGACAGTTCATTCGGCTAAAGGATTGGAGTTTAAGAATGTATTTGTGGTCGGTCTGGAAGAAAACCTGTTTCCCAGTGGGATGGTAGGAGATTCTCCCCGGGCACTGGAAGAAGAACGTCGTTTGTTCTATGTAGCTATTACTCGTGCGGAGGAACATTGTTATCTGTCTTTTGCCAAAACCCGTTTCCGTTATGGAAAGATGGAATTTGGAAGCCCCAGTCGTTTCTTGCGTGATATCGATGTTCATTACTTGCAATTGCCGCATGAGGCAGGAGTGAGCCGTGCTGTCGATGAAGGTGCAGGACGTTTCCGTAGAGAGATTGAAGGAGGATTCACCCGTTCAGCTTCTCCGTCGCGTGCCCCTTTCGGAAGTACATCTTCCGAACAACGTGAACGTCCGAAAGCACAGATCATTGCTTCCAGCGTACCGAGGAATTTGAAGAAAGTTAGTACTGTTAGCCCAAGTAGCGGTGCACAGGCAACCTCTTCCACTTCGCCATCGGTAGCAGGAGTACAGGCCGGACAGATGATAGAGCACGAACGTTTCGGATTGGGTGAAGTGATTAAAGTAGAAGGAACGGGAGACAATGCGAAAGCAACTATTCATTTTAAAAATGCGGGAGACAAACAACTATTATTACGTTTCGCTCGTTTTAAAGTGGTAGAATAAATAATAACACTAAATAGAGAGACTCATGAAGAAACAACTAACAGTAATTTTGCTTTCCGCTTTGATTGTGAGTGGATGTGCGTCGGGGCGTATGGGAAATCCGGGAGCTATCATGGCAGGTGCTTCTATCGGAGGTAGTCTGGGAAGTTCGATAGGCGGACTTATCGGAGATAATAATCATGGCTGGAGGGGCGGTTACCGTGGTTCTGCTATTGGGAATATTGTGGGAACCATTGCCGGTGCGGCTATTGGAAACGCGTTGACGGCGCCGAGGCAAGAGCAAATAGAGGAAGATGCGTATATTCCTGAAGTACGGGAAGTGCGTGTGCAAAAGTATAAGAAACAGCCGCAAGTGCAACAGCCTATTTCTCAACTGAAGTTGCGCAAGATCCGTTTTATAGATGATAATCGCAGTCATGTGATTGATGCGGGAGAAAATAGCAAGATAATCTTTGAGATTATGAATGAAGGGAGAAATCCTGTTTATAATGTAGTTCCTGTGGTAGAAACGGTGGGGAAGGTGAAGCATCTCGGCATTTCTCCTTCCGTGATGGTGGAGGAAATTCTTCCGGGTGAAGGCATCCGTTATACCGCTTCCATTCATGCAGGTGAAAAATTGAAAGACGGTGAAGTGACATTCCGTGTCGCAGTGGCGGACGAGAATGGAATGATTTGTGATTCGCAGGAATTTACCTTGCCTACACAGCGCGGAAACTAGAGTTAAAAGCCCGAAATATTCGGTTTAAATATAGTGACGGTATTTGCCTTGGATAGTGACGCTATCCTAAGCATATACCGTCACTATATTGGTGGGATAGCGTCACTATTTTAATGGCTATTAATAAGGTAGTTCTTTAGATAAGTTTATGTGAATCGAACAATGCAATTGAATGATATTGTAGGGTTTTATAATAATATTAAGTGTCATGTAATCATTTTATTTCGTATCTTTGTTCATATTTCCAATAAAAGCATTAGAGTGGTATGAAAGAGACATTTAGAAGATATCCTATCGGAATACAGAATTTTGAGGATTTACGTAATAATGATTGTGTGTATATTGATAAAACTGCATTAATTTATCATTTGACTCATACAAATAAGATTTATTTCCTTAGTCGTCCGCGTCGCTTTGGAAAAAGTCTTCTAGTCTCTACTCTTGAAGCTTATTTTTCCGGAAAGAAAGAGTTGTTCGAAGGATTGGCTATGGAACAGTTAGAGAAAGAATGGACTGTTTATCCTGTGTTGCATATTGATTTTAGTAGAACGAAATACACCACAATCGAAGATTTGCAAGAGCAATTGAATCTTTATCTAAGCGAATGGGAGAGGACTTATGGGAAAAATGAAGAAGAAACGAGCTATGCAGCCCGTTTAACCGGTTTGCTTCAACGAATCTACCAACAGACAGGAAAGCAGGCTGTTGTATTGATTGACGAATATGATGCACCTTTATTGGATAGTAATAGCGACTCTGCTTTACAAGGACAATTGCGAACTGAAATGCGGAAGTTTTTCAGTCCTCTTAAAGCGCAAGGGCAATATCTTCGTTTCTTGTTTCTGACAGGAATCAGCAAGTTCAGTCAGATGAGTATATTTAGTGAGCTGAATAACTTGCAGAATATCAGTATGAGCGATGATTATAGTGCTATTTGTGGTATTACAGAGCAAGAGTTGCTAAGTCAGATGCAACCGGATATTGAGAGGATAGCTCAAGCGAATAATGAAACCTATGAAGAAGCTTGTCGGCATTTGAAACGGCAGTATGACGGTTATCATTTCAGCAAGATTTGTGAAGATATTTACAATCCGTTCAGCCTTTTCAATGCATTTTCGCAAAGAGATTATAAGAGCTTTTGGTTTTCTACCGGCACGCCTACTTTCTTGATTGAAATGTTACAGCGAATGGACTTCAGTCTTACTCTATTGGAAAAGATGGAAGTGAAAGACGAAGATTTTGATAAAGCGACAGAGGTTATTACCGATCCGATTCCTGTACTTTATCAGAGTGGCTATTTGACTATTAAAGGATATGAACCTCTCTTTCGTACATATACATTAGGTTATCCCAACGAAGAAGTTAAGATAGGCTTTATTGAGACTCTGATCCCTTCCTATCTCAATCAACCGACACGTGAAAGTAATTTTTATGTAGTCTCTTTTGTAAGAGACCTGATGAAAGGTGATATTGAGCAGTGCCTTCTTCGTACTCGTTCTTTCTTTTCTTCTATACCTTATGATTTGGAGAATAATCAGGAAAAGCACTATCAGACTATTTTCTATTTGTTATTCCGTTTGATGGGGCAATATGTGGATGTAGAGGTTAAGAATGCTATTGGTAGGGCTGATGTGGTAATCAAGATGCCTGATGCGATTTATGTGTTTGAATTTAAGGTAGACGGAACTCCCGAAGAAGCGTTGGCACAAATTAATAGTAAACAGTATGCCATTCCTTATGAGGTAGAGCATCGCAAGGTTGTTAAAGTTGGAGTGAATTTCGATAGTACAACGCGGACTTTGGGACAGTGGAAGATAGAATATTCTTAGTAGAAAGAAATTGAAGCATATATACTTGAAATCAAACATTTTCTGCTTACCTTTGTTAGCTTGAAACAAGATAACAAGAAAGGAGACGAACTTATGTCAAGTAATTATATTCGTTTCGATTGGGCTATGAAACGTTTATTGCGTAATAAAGCCAATTTTGCAGTTCTTGAGGGCTTTCTAACTACTCTTTTGAATGAAAAGATAATCATTCGGAAGCTTTTAGAGAGTGAAAGCAATCAAGAAGATGAGTTTGATAAGTATAATCGTGTAGATATGCTTGCTGAAAACTCGAAAGGTGAACTTATTCTGATTGAAGTTCAGAATAATAATGAGTATGCTTATTTTCAACGTATGCTGTTTGGTACTTCAAAATTAGTAACCGAGTATATTAATCGTGGAGAAGGTTATGATAAGGTACGTAAAGTATATAGTGTCAATATTGTCTATTTTTCTTTAGGTAGTGGCAAAGATACCGTATATCACGGTAAAACGGAATTCCGGGGAATTCATCAGGGAGATATGCTTGAACTGACTCCTTTTCAAAAACAAACTTTTAAAGTGGATACAGTAAGTCAACTTTATCCTGAATATTATATTTTGAAGGTCAATGATTTTAATCAGGTAGCTAAAAGTCCGTTGGAAGAATGGATCTATTATCTGAATACAGGTGATATTCCTGATAGTGCGACTGCTCCAGGTTTAACAGAAGCCCGTGAACGATTAAAACTTGACAAGATGACTAAAGCAGAGCTTGATGCTTACTATCGCCATTTGGATAATATTGTCATATTAAAAGATAATATATTCACTGAACGTGCTGAAGGACGCGCAGAGGGTCATGCTGAAGGGCGTGTAGAGGGTCGTATGGAAGGTATTAATGAAGGTCGTCTGGAAGAGAAAAGGGAAGCTGCAAGCAATATGAAGTCTTTAAATATTCCTCTCGATGTTATTTCGCAAGTCACAGGTTTGTCTATAGAAGAGATAAAGGCGTTGTAATAAACGCCTTTATATAATTGTTAGTATCCTATATCATCTTAGACATGATATAGGATTTTTTATATATAGAAGTCTTGAAATGAGAACATACATAAAAATAGGATATTTTATGCGTTTCTCCTGCTTGAATTTAAGACAGAGTCTTGTATGCAAATAAATATGTGAGTAATTAGGGATTATGGAAATCCGTGGTGCTTTATTTTATATTATTTGGATGCTTATTGTTTGCTGTAAAGAGATTATTTGCGGATATTCGTTTGATTATTTGATAAGTACTTTCTTTTTGCTATATTTGATTTGGATGGAATATAGTGTGAAATAGCTGAAAATATACCGATAAATTTGGGTCTCACCGATGAATGTATTGTTCCTCGGTGAGGAAGGAAGCGACGCACACCGGGCAACGAGTCGTTCCTCGGTGAGGAACAAAGCTTAGTTAGCGGTAAATAATTCGTTTTTTATCCCTTATTTATGTAATATTTAGTCTGAAAACGGTATATTCTTGCATTGATTTATGCATTTATTTCTCTTCTTGCTTTTATTTTGATTTAATATTTATAGAGTGAATCTTAAAAATAGACTAATTTCTTTGGTTGGAAAGATTATTTTTGATATAACCAAAAACTCAAAATAGTTTTTATATTGTCTGTCAATTATTGCAAATAATGCTACCTTTGTGCTATTCAAACAGATAAAATAAGTCACGCTATGAAATTACTAACGAAACTAAGCGGTACAATTACATTTAAAGATAAACAAAAGATGCGCCTTTTGCTAATAATATTTATTCTGGAGATAGTATTATTTTTCATTCTAGGACAATTATATTGTGAGGCTAGAAAAAAAATGTTCAGTGAAAGAGTGGAAAGTGTTTTTAAAGCAGTTTTTTTGCAACATTTACAAGAAGATGCTTTTGATGGTTATTTTTACACTAGTGGGAGGAAACAGCGATTGGAGGAGTATCCTGATACGGTTTATATAACAGATGAAAGTGGAAAACGTGGATACTGCTTGGATAAAGAAAAAAGTTCTAAAAATGTAACATCTGATCCACGATTAAGTTTTTTACATACTGCTTATTTATCTAAACATCCTTTAGTAGTGGACTCTTTATATGAAAAATGGCAACTGCATTTGAAGCAGCAAAGTTTGTCTGGCACTTTTGCATTGCAGCTTTTGGTATCCGATAAAGATGAAAATATTACAGAAAGTGTATACCCTGACTCTTTTTTACATGAAAATTGTATACCAGAATTCGATATTACGGCAGGTTATCGTTGCGAGGTTGAAGTAAAAGGCTTTTTCTACTTTTCATTTTTTACTCTTGTGGGTGTAAGAGGCTTTGTTTATGGCTTTATTTATTGGCTGTGTGCAGTTATTATTAATATAGTGATATTTTTTAGAAAGAGATGGCAAAAGAACATTGTTGTTCCTACCTCTGTTCATATTTATCAAATGGACCAAGATATTATGTTTGATGCAGATTTGAGAAAGCTTATATTTGGTAAAGAGGAAATTCAGATACCACCACAAACAGCTATTTTATTAAAACATTTTTTAGAAGCTCCAGATTACATATTGAAAGACAAAGAAATCAAGAAAATATTTTGGTCGGATAAATCAAATAATGATCCGAGACTTCATAATGCAATAAGTCGTTTGCGAAGAGTTTTTGAGAATGTTCCATCTATTGAGATTCAAAGGTATGAAAATATTGGATATCAATTACAAATTAGAAGGAACAAATAAGAAACTATAATTTCCGATGAAATGGGATTTTTTTGAATAAGAGCCTTATCTCTATGATAGTATATATAGTAGATAGATTCGGTTAGATAGAAATGGATAGATTAATCTATTGGTGGTTGTAATCCAATTGCCTACTTTCGTTTCCATTAATTAATCGATAAAACTATAGTATATATGAAGAAACTATTATTCTTTTCTATTCTGATGATGGCGGTTCTTTCTGTAAATTACTCATTAAAAGAACCTCGAGTAAATACATTATTATTAGATAATATTGAAGCTTTGGCGGCTGATGAGCAAGATGTGCCTACTAATTGTTGGGGCAGTGGTTCCGTAGATTGTCCGGTTACAAAAGTTAAAGTAGAATATGTTGCTACCGGATATAGCCTTGAAAAATAGTATAACTCTCCTGTTTCTTTCTTTTTTCTTGTTTATCTCTTGTGACCATAAGCATAAAGAATATGCAAAGGGTGTATTATTCTATTCGGGATTTCCGCACGAGAGAGAATTAATAGGAGAAGTGATTGAGCTTGATACAGCCTTGCTTCGTTATCCGTTTAGGATACGAATCGAAGGAGATAGAGCCATTGTGATGGATTTACATGGTCTTGATCATTATGGACACTTATTCCAATATCCTGGTTTCCAGTATTTATCTTCTTTTGGGAAGCGTGGTGATTCACCTACAGAAATGTTATCAATGGAGAACTTTCGTTTACAGAATCATGTAGTCTGGACATTGGATGCCAATAAAAGTGAATTAACTAGGTTAGACTTTTCTTCATCCGGTGATTCACTGCTTCGTGACGAAACGGTAACATTGGATGAAGATATACTTCGACCACTTGATTTTGCTATATATAATGATTCAATGTTTATTATTCCTGACTATTCCGGTGAAAATCGTTTATGTCGAGTTAACCGTAATGGGAGGCTTATAGATAAGATAGGGATTATTCCGACTATTGATGAAAAAGCATTGGAAAATGCTCGTCCGGCATTGGCTCAAGCATGGAGGAGCTTCCTTGACTACAATCCTAACAATGGAATATTGGCGGCAGTAACCCAATTGGGAGAAGTCGTTGAAGTTTATAATTTGAAAGATAGTACTCATATTATTCGTATCGGTGAGCATGGTGAACCTGAATTCAAAGTATCAGATGGATATGGTATGCCAACAGGTATTATGGGTTTTAGTGATGTACAAGTAACAGATAGTGCCATTTATACTGTATTTCATGGAACGTCTTTTAAGGAGATCGCAAGACAAAGCGGAAGGCTTCCTGATGGAGGAAAATATATTTATGTATTTAGTTTGGAAGGAGAACCGTTATGCAAATATGTGCTCGACCATTATATATATGGTATTTGGGTGGATGAAGATACTAAAACGATAATAGCGACAGATGTTAATGATGATCAGCCGATTGTAATGTTTAGTATTAAATAGGTAAAGTAGCAATTTTGCTGCAATATTATTATAAATGAGAAATTATGTTAGTTATAACTATTTTGTATTATGGTTAAGGGTGTAGTTCTAATATTGGGAGTAGTTTGTTTTACATTTTGTGGATGTAAAAATGATCAACTATCAACGGAAATTGAAAAGATAGTAAAAGAATGGACAGGAAAGAAAATTATATTTCCTCAAGATGTTTTTTGTAAATCGATTGATAGGGATACTTTGTGTATTTCTCCCAATTCTACGCCTTATAAAATACTAGTATACACAGATTCAATAGGATGCACTAGTTGTAAATTACATTTGTATAAATGGAATGCTATTATTAAGGAAGTTAATGACGAAATGGCAGGTTTTGTTAATTTTCAATTTTATTTTCATCCTAAAAATATCGAAGAAATATTCTTTTTATTTAGAAAGGACTCATTTAAATATCCTTGCTATATGGATATATGTAATCAACTTGATAAACTCAATACATTTCCCAAAGACAGTAGATATCAGACTTTTTTGTTGGATAAATATAATAAGGTCGTTTGCATTGGTAATCCTACAGAGAATCCTCAAATATGGAGTTTGTATAAGCAAATAATAAATGAAAATAAAAGAGTAGAAAAAACAGACTTATATGATAAGTCTTTGATAACATCATTGACAGTTGATACAACTATTTTGGAACTTAAAAATCTGGAAATAAATAAGACTACTACTGCAAAGTTTAGTCTTAAAAATATTGGACCTAACCCTTTGGTGGTGAATAATGTAACTACTACATGTGGTTGTACAGTACCTAACTGGTCAAAACAACCGGTTTTACCTAATAAAACAACCGATATTGTAGTGCAAGTTACTCCTAATAAAGAAGGATATTTTAAGAAAAATGTTACAATATATTGTAATATAGAAAGAAGATATGTTAAACTTGTAATACAAGGTAAGGTAAATAATCAAAGTAAATAAAAGCTATATATTAAGTAAGGAGGTGTTATTTATGTGAAAAACAAAGAAATGAATAATGATTTTTATATTAGGTTTTAATCTTAAAAAAAATAGATAATGAAGAAATTTTTGTTTAGTGGAATATGTGTTTTAGCCATAGTAACTGTGGCGGTATTGAATATCAAAATAGATTTAGGTTCTCAATCTTCAACGTTATCATTGTTTAGCTTGGCTAATATAGATGCACTAGCTGGAGGTGAAACTGATGTGTCAGGTAGTAGAACTCCTGACTATAGTTGGACTAGTGATGAAGAAACTCATTGGGAGGATGGGTGTCTTGTTACAACCTATAATAGCCATATCGGTTGTCTTAGTATTAATAGTGACAGATGTTATTCGGGTGTTACTACGATGAGGAATAGAGATTGTCCAAATTAACTAGGTTTTAAACATCAGATATCTATTACTAGGTATCTGATGTTTAATTAATATGTGGCGATTGGTCGTCTTGTTACTTTCTAATAATACGTTCTTTTTAATAAAAGAAACATAATTATAGCTCGTTTATGAAAAAAAAAATTGTATATATTTTTTTTATTATTGTTGGTTTCATGCAATAATCCTCGTAATAATTCTTTAAAAGAAATAGAAGATAGGAATCTTACTTTGTTGGAATATGACTATTGTAGTAAGAAGAATCATTTGCATGAATTTGATTCTGTAACTTTTGTTCCATTAGAAACAAATGAGAGATCATTAATATCTAGTATAACTAAGATATTGTATAAGAATGAGACATATTATATTTTTGATAAAGTCCAAGCTATGATCTTTTTATTTGACGATAATGGTTCATATATTACTAAAATTCATAATATAGGGAGTGGACCAGGAGAATATGCTGATATATCAGACTTTGATATAGATGCAGATTTAAATATATACATATCATCTATTGTAGGACGAAAAATAATAAAATATAAATATCCTGATTACAAGCTGTTTACAGAATATAAAACTAATGCAACTGTAATGGAAATAGCTGTTGATGAAAAAACGGGAAAGATATGGGGAACCAATATATTTCAGACTGAAGACGGTATTTGTTTAGGATTTTATTCGAATGAGAAATTTGTTCCGGTAATAGCATCTAGAGGTATTGCAGATAATGCTAATACTCCATTTAAAGCCCAAAGTTTTTATAAATCAGGGAATCATTTATTTTTTAATCCTAGATATTCTCCATATATTTATATGATAGATAATGATGAAGTAAGCAAATATATGAAAATAATATCGGATGATTTTGTAGATAATTCAGATCTTGAATTAGAAAAGGACTTTAAAAAGGAAAGAGGGGTAAGAGAACAATATTCTACTAATGAGTGCCTAATTTCAGGTGTTAATTCATTCTATCAATGTAAGGGACATTTTCTGGCCGAAATATGGAGAAACCATGGAGCACCTTTACTTTTGGAATATGAAGCAAAAGAGAAAGAAGGTTATTTATTTTGCCCTCTTTTGGACCCTCAAATAAAAGCATTTACGAAGATTGCAGCAGTTTCTTCTGATTTTTATATAAGTTATATTAATGCTCAGTCTTTTTTGAATAATTATGAGGAGACTGTTACTCGTAAATATAATTTGGTTGATGATAGTAATCCGGTATTAATGAATATATATGTGAAATAAAAAAATACATTTTTTAGCGTTGTTTTGACCTATGATAAATGAGAAAGGTCAGTAGAGAACATGAACAGGAAATACTAAGTAAATGAGGATTAATTTATGCTTAAGAAGCTTTGTATATATATTCCATCTATCCTTGTTTTGTTATTTGTGTTAGAATGGCAATATGCAAGAAAGTATTTATTCTACGAAAAAAAAACTATGCTCCCTTTAGAAGTTGCTTTACAGGCGGCAGGTGGAAATAAAAAAGAACTTCAAAAAGTACTTCACTATTATAAGAAGAATCCTATTGATAGTCTAAAATATAAAGCAGCTTGTTTTTTAATAGAGAATATGCCTTTTTACATTTATTCTAGTGGAGAACAATTAGAGAATTATAAGTCTTATTATGCTTGGCTAAAAGTACGTAAGGGTAAAACTGCGCAACAAGTTTCGGATTCAGTCAAGAAAGTCTTTGGTGCAATGAAAGAACCTAAAAAGAAACGCGATATTATGGAAATGGATTCTGCATATTTGTGCCATAATATTGATTGGGCATTTAAAGTTTGGCAGGAGCAACCGTGGGGAAAGAATATTTCGTTTGAAACATTTTGTGAGTACTTATTGCCTTACCGAATAGGGGATGAACCGTTAACTTATTGGCGTGAGATATATTATAAGAAATACAATTCATTGTTAGATTCATTGCGGATGTCTGACACCTTGGATAAAGAAGATCCATTAGTGGCAGCCAGATATTTAATGGCGAGATTGCCGGATAAAAAGACATTCTTTACTTCTATAACTCCCTTTTCTTTCGGACATATCGGACCTGAATTTGTACAATATAAAGTCGGTAGTTGTAGAGAATTGGCAGATTTTGAGATTTACTTATTTCGTGCTTTAGGTATTCCTTGTGCAATCGACTACTTACCTGCACGTAATGATACGAATTTCGGGCATCTTTGGACAATAGTATGGGATAAAAACGGAGAAGGATATATGTCCGACTTTATGACATTTTTGACACGTGTTCGCAAATGTGCTTTGTATCGGCAGGGAGGAACTGCCAAGATATATAGATATACATTTAGTGTAAACAGAGAGTTACATGAACAGATGTCACAATATGGAGAGAAGGTACATCCATTTTGGCATATTCCTAAGTTTAAGGATGTAACTTTTGATTATGCGTATTCATACCAAAAGAATCTGGTCATTCCTTTGGAAAAGCAGTATAAAGAGAAAAGGAGTGGGAGGATTGCTTATTTATGTGCCAGTAATAGAGATCGTTGGATTCCGGTTGATTGGACAGAATACGATGCCGGTCATTTGGCTTTTCGATATGTTCGTAAAGGGGCAGTTTTAAGAGTTGCCACTTATGAAAAAGGATCATTACATTTCTTGACTGATCCTTTTTATCTGGATAAAGAAACTAATGCCCCTCACTATTATTCCGTCGGGAAAAAGACGCAAGATATGGTTTTGTATGCTAAGTTTAATCTTAAAGAAGAAAGTAGTTTTAGAAACAGAATGATAGGGGGTGTTTTTACCGGAAGCAATCATTCGGATTTTTCGGATGAAGATACACTGTTTATTATACAAAGTAAACCTGATCGTTTGAATACTACTGTAAAATGCTGGTCTGATAAAGAATACCGTTATCTTAGATATATCGGTCGACCTAAAGCTCATTGTAATGTTTCAGCAGTCGCCTTTTATGAGAAAAATGATACTGTTGCTTTAACGGGAAAGATAATAGGAACTCCCGAACACGAAAAACAGAATGGGGATCATGACTATACCAATGTCTTTGACGGGAAAACATGGACTTCTTTTGATTATTCCAAACCCACCGGTGGATGGGCGGGATTGGATTTAGGAAAAGAAGTAAAAGTCGATCGTATAGTTTATACTCCGCGGAACAGGGATAATTATGTTCGACCTGGTGATGTATATGAATTATTCTACTGTGAAAGAGACTGGCAATCTGCCGGGACAATCAAGGCGACTGCCGATTCACTGGTGTTTCGGAATATTCCGGAAAATGCATTATTACTTTTACGAAACCATACTCGTGGAAAGGATGAAAGAATTTTTGTTTATGAAAATGGAGAACAACAATGGAGGTAAGGTTTAATATCAGACAAGTTGTAATGTGGAGGATAGTTTTATTTTCAGGAATTATCTCCTTGATATGTGCTTGTTCTTATTCCGGTAAGAAGGTGTGTCCTCCTTTTGATATTTCTTTCTCCGGACATACGTTGTTGGCTATAGCTCCCGGTTTTACCATAAAGGCAACAGAAGATACTTTAAATAAAACCTATCCGTGCTTAAGATCGGGGAAAATGTTTCCGTTGACGGGTATTTTAAAGGTGGATGGTAAATCTTACCGTTTTTTAGGAGGAGATTCGTTACGTATATCCTCTCTAGCCCCTCTTTTATGGGGCACAGAACGAAGCGTATAAGTTTAGATAGCTCTTGTTTGGGGTAAACACTTTGTTATTCAGTATGTTATGTTGTTGCACTACGGACGGAGATACAAAACGAAACGTTTAAGTAGGTTTAATTCTTGTTTAATTATGGAGGGGTAGAGTAGGGGTTTTCTTTATTGAAACTTTAATTCTGGGGCTGTATGGTTTAGCTGTACGGCCTTTTTTGTGTCTTATTGGTAAATACCTTGTAGAGTGAGAGATAACGGTTTGTCGGGCTTGTTTTGAAGTGGTTATTCAGGGGGAAGATTTTCTATGAAGGGATAGAGTAGGGGAGAGGCTTTAAAAAGGCGTTTTTGGAGAAAGGGGTTACGATTGGGGTTACATAAAGGGGTTACACTTTTCGGAGAAAGGGGTTACAAAAGTCGGTTTTTAGGGGGAGGCTTACAAGGTAGGAAACATACCGTTTTTTTTAGTTCGAGCGTGAAAAACGAGCGATAGGAGAGAGGAAAAAACACCGTTTTTTATCTTTTTACAGTATTATATAGGATGTAAATCAGTGCTTTAACTCTCTTGTGTGTGCTTATTTAGGGGGTAACACCCCTAAAATGGGCTGTTCAATATATTACCAGAATGCTCAAGGAAGATCATTGGAAGGCTTACAAAGTACTTTCATGACCTCTACCCTACGTCCGCAAGTCCAGAACTCTGAGCACCCGAAGCAGGCCTTTCTTTGGCTTCCTTTATACATTCCAGCTGTTCGACCCGTTCTCGAAGCCGTCCAATTTCTTCAGCCTGCTCTTGAATCGTAGCAAGAAGGCGCTCTATAATGGATGCTGAAAAGTCTTGTTTAGTAACTTCGTTTTTATTACTGGAAATCGGTTCATTTTCGGGTATAAGTGCTTCGGGAATATGTTTTGTTTTGAGCATCTCTCCCCTACCGGTTAGAAGCCATTCTGGATTTATATCCCGAAAATAGTCGATTATTTTATTCATCATGCCTTCTCCGATATCTGCCCCTCTCTTTTTTTGAGCACTAAGATAGCCGTTTGAAAGTCCCATTTCTTTCTCTACAGTTGTCGGTTTTAGACTTTTTTCGGCTAAATAATCATATAATCTATCTATTGCTTTCATTTTAATCGAAAATTTTCGGTTTATAATTTTGATATATCGACAATAGTCGGTATATTTGCATCGAGTTAAGAAATTAACAGCGGCCAAATATACAAAAAGGCCATTTGATTAACGAATTTTTAATATTAAAGAACATGAAAGCAATTAAAGTGACAGTTGACTATGGCGAATGGAGCAAGGTGAGTGACTTTCTCCGCGAACTTGACGGAGAAGACCTGTTCTCTTACCAGATCGACAATGTTTCATTCGTGATCGTGGCCAATGGCGAGTACTCAATGTCCTGGGCGAAAGCGATGCTAACCAAGACATTTGATGAAGAGGTGATAGTAATTAGTTTAAAATAAGATAGTTATGAAAAAGCAAGTAACTGTAACAAAAGAGAACCGGGAATTTTTGGAAAAAGCTTTCAAGGTTAGTTCTGTTATGATTTGGAAGGCTCTCACTTTTGAGAGTGACACGGATCTTGCCCGGAGGATCCGGAAGCTGGCTGTAGAGCGCGGCGGTATCGAAATGTGTTTTTGCCCGGTACTGGAAACGATGCATGACAGTGATGGTTATATGCGCCAGTACCTGCCCAACGGTGTCATGCTGGAATTCAACAAGAATGACGGTAATGGTTCTGTGTTTTTCAAGGGAAAAGAGGTGAGGCATTATGACCGGGTAATGGTCAGTGAGATAAAGTTCATCCAAGGCTGGGCGATGACATTGAAATAAGGGAGGGTGATATGGAATACTACAACGGTAAACTTTGTATCTCGATGCGGGAGCTTGTGGATGGTGGTATTATGACCATACCCAATTATAAGCAGCTGGCTGCTCGCAAAAAGATCGATATCGCCCGCCGCGGTGATAGAGGAGGTTGCGCCCTTGTGGTAGTTGATAGTTTCCCTCCCCGCTACAAGGAAGATATCTACACTCGTTTTCCTGACAGTGACTCCGTTCGCCTTGCCGGTTGGGTTCGTTCGAACTACGAGATCGATCAGGCTGCTGTCGTTTTCTTCCACGACCGTGAGAAGACCGGCCTTGATTTGAAGACGGAGAAGATCCGTGAGTATATTACGAACGCCAGCGTCCTGAATACCTGTATTCGCCTGTATGACAACGCGCGGACCTACCAGCGTATTGCCGGCGACAAATACGACTGGGGTAAGATGGCCGCCGCCGTTGACAGTCTCCGTGCGCAATTCGGGCACACGCTTCCGGGCAGCATGCTGCGTTTCCGCAAGAAGGTCGCCGAGTACAGGCGTGACGGCTACGGCTGTCTTATCAGCGGCAAGTTCGGCAACCAGTCGGCCCGTAAGGTGGACTATCGTACCGAACGCCTTATCCTGGGCATTGCCGTGCTTCCCAACAAGCCGTTCAACACCAACGTGGCGGAGATGTACAACCAGTTCGTGTGCGGTGAACTGGACGTTTATGATCCCGAGACGGGCGAGCTGTTCAATCCGGACGACTTCACCGACAAGAACGGCGAACCCCGTGTTTTGAGCGAGACGACCATCAACAACTACCTGAACAAGCCGAAAAACCGGGTGTTGATAGAACACAAACTGTCAAGCTGGACCACGTTCATGCACGAGCAGATGCCGCACGTTCACCGCCATGCCCCGGAATTCTCCTTCAGTAAAATCTCGTTCGATGACCGCGACCTTCCCCGCAAGCTTAAAGATACCAAGGCGCGCCCGAAAGCATACTACGCCTATGACGTTGCCAGCCAGTGCGTGGTCGGTTTCGCGTACAACCGCAACAAGAATGTGGACCTGGTGGTGGACATGTTCCGTTCCATGTTCCGGCTGATCGACCGGAAAGGCTGGGGCTGCCCGGCGCAGGTGGAGGTCGAGAACCACCTGATGAGCCAGTGGAAGGACAGTTTCCTGAAGGCCGGCGTGATGTTCCCGTTCGTCCGTTTCTGTGCCCCCCAGAATTCCCAGGAGAAGTACGCCGAGCAAATGAACGGTGCCAAGAAGAAGGCCGTGGAACACCGGAACCACCTCGGTATCGGGCGTTTCTACGCGAAGGACCGCCACTACCGTACGGAGAGCAGAAAGGTCTTTGACGAACAGAATGACACCTATGAGGACAAACAGTATTACAGCTGGGACGAGCTGGTCGCCGATGACATGCGCGACGTGATGGAGTTCAACAACTCGCTTCATCCCAACCAGAAGAAATACCCCGGCATGACACGCTGGCAGGTTCTTGAGGCGAACATGAATCCGAACCTTGAACCCATAAACAAGGCCGTTCTGGCCCGCTTTATCGGTGATCATGTGGAGACAAGCGTTCGCCGCAACTCTTACTGTCAGGTCGGATATACGGACTGGTGGCTGAGTGGTACCGGGGTGCTGGAACGTCTGGCACCGAACAACTGGAAGGTGGACGCCTACTACCTGACCGACGATGACGGCAACATCACCGACGTGTATATCTACCAGAACGGCATGTTAGTGGACAAGTTGCAGAATGTCGGCACGTTCAACACCGCAGACTGTGAGCAGACCGACGCGGACAGGACGGTATTCGTGGAACAGCAGAAAAAAATCTCCGGCTTTAACGCATACATCAAGAACAACGCCATTTCCGGTGTGGGGGTATTAAAACCCCGTCCGGAGAAAGAAAAGGCCGTAGAGGCCGTGGAATTGCCCTCCATGGACATGGAAAGCCCCGCTTTACAGGAGACTTTCCTTCCGCCGGAGGATTACAGCCGCAAGGCTCTGGATGATTTCATGTAACAGCATTATAACGATATTAAATTAAGATTAGAATATGATTACAACGGAAAATAAAAAACGCATATCGGAGGCCATCTCGTCCCAGCGGGCTAACTACCCGAGTGACGCCAAACACGCCGCCTCCCTGGGTATAACAACTTCGGTTTACAGTGCCGTGAAGAACGGCCAGACCGAGAAAGTGTTGAGTGATGCCAGCTGGATCACGATCGCCCGCAAACTGGGTGTCAGCCTTCGCGGCGGTATGGAATGGAAGGCCGCCCGCACTGCCACGTTCGAGTATATCACCGCCCAGCTGGAGTTCTGCCAGGAAGGCGGCCTGAGCGGTATCCTGTGTGACATGGCCAATATCGGCAAGACTTTCACCGCGCTTTACTACGTGAAGGGACACCGCAACGCCATCTATATCGATTGTGCCCAGGTGAAAAGCAAGCAGCGTCTGATCCGTAAGATAGCCAAGGAGTACGGCGTGAGCAGCAACGGCCGTTATGTTGATGTTTATGACGACCTGGTGTACTACCTGCGTTCCATCGAGACCCCGCTGATTATCCTGGACGAGGCTGGCGACCTCCAGTATGAGGCATTTCTGGAACTGAAGGCGCTGTGGAACGCCACCGAGCACTGTTGTGCCTGGTACATGATGGGGGCCGACGGTCTGAAAGAGAAAATAAACCGCTCCATTGAATGCAAGAAGGTAGGCTACACCGAGATGCTGAGCCGTTACGGCGACAAGTACAGCAAGGTTACCCCGGATGACGGAAAGGAGCGCGAACGATTCCTGAACGAACAGGCCCGCATAGTTGCCAAGGTGAACGCCCCGGAAGGGACGGATATCGCCCAGATCGTGAGGAAGAGCGGCGGCAGTCTCCGTCGTGTCTATACCATTTTTGAACTGATGAAACGTGCTTGAAGATGAAGAGCCCAGCGGAGAAGGAAAGAAAGGAGTCGGCTCCCCGTCGTGCGTACAGCCCCGGGGAGATTATCGCCCGTAAGTATGAACCCCTTCCGTGGGGCCCCCGGTGGAGCGGTCCGTTCGGCTGTCCGGACATTAATGAACTGTGGTTTATCAGCGGCCAGTCGGCCAGTGGCAAGAGTTCTTTCGTGATGCAGCTCGCCTACGAGTTGTGCGGTTACGACAGCGTGCTTTATCTTTCCTACGAGGAGGGGTTGAACCAGTCGTTCCAGCAGCGCCTGATCCGTTTTCACATGGACGAGATGCGCGGGCGTTTTCGTGTCGCGGTTGATGACACGCTGGAGGAACTGGTGGAACGCCTTGCTCGTCCGAAAAGTCCGCACTTCGTTATCGTGGACAGCTTTCAGGTGGCCGGGTGGACCTATGACCAGGTCAGTATGCTGGTCAAACGTTTCCCCCGGAAGAGCTTCATCTTCATTTCCCAGGAGCACAAGGGGCAGCCGATGGGTAAGGCCGCTGTCCGGCTCCGTTACCTGGCAGGCGTGAAGATTCGTGTCGTGGCTTACAAGGCCTTTTGCCAGGGACGTGCGACGGAAAATCCCGGCAGTTATTTCGTGGTTTGGGAGGAAGGCGTTTTAAGGACAAGTAATAATTTATAAACATCATAGGAATGAGCAAGTTCAAGGAAATTATCGAAATCGTGGCCCCGGTTTACATCAACCCGAAGCCGGAAGGAGTTCAAGCACGTGAGACATATCACTCCGACGGTCACGTGTGCAGTTGTTGCAAGGGCAACCGGTGGTTCTGGGGTGAGGACGAAATGGGTGAGCGTGTGAAACGTGACTGTCCCGTTTGTAAGGGCAACGGCAGCCTTGATGCCGTGATAACCGTCGAATGGTCCCCTTCAGCAGTACGGTCATGAGAAAGGAGTATTACAATTATGTGGTGAAGCTGCCCGTGTTGCTTCATGACCTGTTCCGCGAGAAAGTCGCCGACTACCATTTCACCGACATGACCGTGGTGATGAACCATCTGGTGAAGTCCTACATTCGTGTGACGTGTGGAGGAAAAGTTTCCACGGCTACCCGGCGCATCCTTCTCCACATGGACCGTATTCCCGACATGGGATTCTTTTTCCGCCGTCAGGAAAAGGCGGTGCTGTTTTTTGAGATGGATCCGGCCGTCACTGACAGCTTGCAACATGCCATTGCCTCCGGTGGTTGGGGCAACCGCCAGCGGCTTGCCGTTTGCCTGGTGTGCGCTTTCTGTTGCGGTGCCGACGTGACCCTGAATAACCTTTCGATGGAACTCGCCGCTGAAGAGGTGTTCCGCCGCCCGGAAGGTTACCTGGTCCATACTTACGTGAGCAACTATCAGTACGTGTTTCTAAAAGAGACGGCTTCGGCCCAGCGCATGAGCGTGGAAGGTATCCTGACGGCAGCTGCTGAACTGCTGGTGGGATCGGATGACGGCGGTACTGATTACCATATCCCCGAAAGTCTTGGGCGTGTCGCTGAAAGCGTGCTCGGAATAAAGGGCAGCACGTTGAAGGATTTCCGCCGCCAGCGTCTGGTGAGTATCCGCACGAACACCATCGGTCCGGACCGTATCTCCGCCTTCATGGAAAGGCACGGTATCGCTTCCGCCCGGGAATTTCTTCGCCGCGTGGTCCTTTTCTTCCTGGAGGCGCGGTACCTGATTTACCGCAAGGAAATAGAGCTCGGGGAGGATGACCTTCCGGAGGAGGAAGAGGCTGACTGGGAGGAAACGATGTATAGTCAATACCAAAAAAGAGATTTTGCGATTTCAACATATAATGATTAACAATTAAAATTTAACTGAAATGATTACAGAAAAACAGAAAGAGGCGGTAAAGAAACTCTGCCAGTACGTGGATAACTTTTGTGAGGAAAACGGCCTTAGTGCTTTTATGAGCGTTGCCGCCAGTGAGGACCATCCGGACGGTCTTGAACAGATAGCCGGCTCGATTATTACCGGCAAGACTGAACATATTGTCGGCTCTATTTCTGGGATTGTCAAAGCGAATAATAAAGTCTATATGTTGCTTTCCGTGGCGCTTATGCAGGCTTACACGAGGAAGGCTGACATCAACACCATCCCGTTCGGTGGAGATTTGAATATGAATTGAAACAAGCCATGTAAATAGTCATGAGTGAGGACAATAAACAGAGTATAATGAACTTCCGCAGGTTTTACGCTTCCTTCAACCATCTGCCCTGTCAAGGCGACCGTGAGGAGCTCAAACGACAGATCGTACACGAGTACACATGGGGGCGCACGGACAGCCTTCGTGAGATGAGTCGTGACGAGTACAACGCCTGCTGTGAAGGACTGGAGAAATTGACCGGGCGCAAGGATGAACTGAAACGGAGGCGCAGCGTGTGCCTCCGCCTGATGCAGCGCCTGGGTGTCGATACCACAGACTGGGCACGTATCAACAATTTCTGCCAACACCCCCGGATTGCCGGCAAGCCTTTTGCCCGTATCGGGTTGGAGGATCTGGAGGCGCTTTCGGTGAAGCTCCGGACGATCGAGCGCAAGGGCGGGCTCCGGCAGAGGAAAGACGTGAGAGAACCGGGCGGCATCGCCTATGTTTTTATAGACCCGAATGCCCCCAAATGTTAAATATCAACCTTTTAAAAAAAAAGAACGATGAGTGACGAAACAAGACAGGCCGTCATCATGACGGACGAGGAGAAAGCTGAATTCGAAGCTTTCAGAAAAGAGAAGGCCCGCAAGGCCAGACAGGAGAAACAGAAGGCCGATCGTGAGGCTTACAAGCAGATGGTGGACGAGGAAATCGAGAAATCAATCCCGGTACTGCTCGCCATCAGCGGACAGATCAGGGAGAGCAAACAGCGTGTTCTGGATAACTTCCGTGATATTCTGGCTATGAAATCCGACCTGTTCGGGGACCGTATCAAAGATGACCAGCGCACGCACACTTTCACCAATTCAAAAGGTGACCAGCGTATCACGTTGGGTTTCTACGTGACCGATGGCTACCGTGATACGGTAGAGGATGGCATCGCTATCGTGAAGGAATACATAACCGGGCTTGCACGTGACGAGAAAACGAAAGCACTGGTATCGATGGTGCTGAAGCTGCTCTCCCGTGATGCCAAGGGCACGCTGAAGGCGAGCCGTATTGTACAGCTGCGTAAGATTGCCGAGGAAAGCGGTGACGAGCAATTTCTTGAAGGCGTACGCATCATTGAGGAAGCCTACCAGCCGGAGGTTAGCAAGCAGTTTATCCGTGCCGAACGTAAGGATAAGAACGGGGTTTGGACTCCGATCCCTTTGGGAATGACGGAATCATAAAAGAACAGGGATGAAACGGTTTAACACTCAGACAAGATTTGTTCCCTTGAAAATAGACGATAATTTTAAAGTGGAACACATTCTATCAAAAGACGGAAAAGTGAAAGATTTTAAAACGCGAAAAGCAGTTGAGAAGTATTGTAAAGAAAATCATTGTATTTATTGCGAGGAAAAATTCATCTTTTACAAATAACAATAAAAAATGAAACAACAGATAAAGAAAGAACCGAAAGTAGCCTTGTGCCGGCGTTGCCATGGCACGGGCAGAATTGAGACCGGGCGGCTTTTCCGTAAAACGGAGACCTGCCCCCAGTGTGAAGGTAGCGGGCGTGTGACAGTCAGCGCGGAAATGGCGCTGGATATCCGCCCATACAAACCAAAGGAAAAGCCCATGGAGGATTAGCAGGTTATGGGAAAGCGGCACGGAGTGAGTTACCAGAAGCGTGTGGCTGATATCAACAGGATATATGACCAGTATGTCAAGACCGGTGTTCCTAACCGGGAAATTTGGCGGCGGTACATATATCCTGTGTATGGTATTAGTGAGCGTACTTTTTATAACATCCTGAACGCTTCGGCCGATCCTAGGAACGACTTGCCGGAAGACACGCAGCTGTTTTTCAAATTTGGGGAGGAATGAATATGAAAGAGTTTTTTGAAGTATTGGAAGAACATGCGGACGCTGCTATTTTTATAGCCTTCTTTGTCTATATGCTGGCGGATTGCATCACCTCCAATTTAAGGAAGAAATAATAAATATCGTACAATATGGAAGTAATTGATATAATGCAGCACATTGATGAACTGTTACAGGGGTATTCTAATGAGGAATGCGCCCGAATTCTGAAAGAAGTGGTAAATGGATGCCAGACACGCATCGAGAGTTGCGAAGAAGGTGTATATACAGACTTATAACGGGTAATTCATGAACAAGGACGTGAAGGTCATCATCGGTCGTATTCTGAACGACCTGCGCGTGGAACTGGGTGACGAGTTCAACCGTAACTTCGAGCGGCAGGCCTTCTTCTCCGAGGCGTGGACGCGTCGGAGAAGTCCCACCCGCCCCGGCGGGCATATCCTGGTGGACAGCGGTGAGCTCCGGCGCAGCATCCAGAGCCGTACAACGGAGAACAGTATCACCTTTTATACCACGCTTCCTTACGCGGCCATTCATAACGACGGTGGCGAGATTGTGGTGACGGCGAAGATGAAGCGTTTTTTCTGGGCGAAATACTATGCCGCCACCGGAGCTTTCGGACGCAAAAAGGACGGCAGCCCCCGCAAGGACAAACGTACCGTCCAGCTATCGTCAGAGGCGGAGTTCTGGAAAGTGTTGGCGCTCATGAAAGTGGGCAAGACCATTAAAATTCCCCGCCGCCGTTTTTTGGGAACGTCTCCCGAGGTGGAACAGGCTGTGCGTGAGATTATCGAGGAGAATATAACGGAATACTTCAGTATTGATTTTGAAATAAATAAAAAATGAGAAAGGAACTTTACAACATGCTCCGCGAGCGTCTGAAAGAGGTGGGCGGCGGGGTAATCAAGCACATCGACCTCTGGAACCACAATGTGGAGTTTATCGAACAGGAGGACGGCTGGGCCCGTCCGGCTGTTTTCGTGGAGTTCTGCCCGATTCGGTGGAACGCTATTGTCAGCGGTGTTGAGTACCGTGCAGAGCCAGTGGTGAAGCTGCATGTTGTCACGGACTGGTCGGGTTCGGCTTCTGATGCCAGTCCTTTCCGCGAGGAAGCCTTGCAGGTGTTTGACCTGCTGGATAATATTCATGAGGCGCTCACGTGTATGGAGGGCGAGACGTTTACCTGCTTTGACCTGGTGGAGAGTCAGACAAACCACAACCATGAGGATATCATGGAGAGCATCGAGGTTTACCAGTGCGTAGCATACCGTCGGCTGGATACCTAAAAAATAATCCGCCATTTTTTGTTTGCAAATGGCGGATTATTTATATCTTTGTCATCAGAATAGCGTTGGAGGTCCAGTGCCGGATTGTAGTTCCGGAAGATTGCCTCCTCCGCTATTTCTTTTTTATGTGGTTGTACAGCTCCCTGCTGTCCGATATGCTGTGCAGCACGAATTCCCCCCAGTCGTATTCCCTGACGATGATCAATGCCTTTTCTTCATGCACTTCCGTTTCGAAGATGTGCGACTGCACCACTCTGGGAATCCCCTTGTGGTTGTCTGCCGTGCCCAGGTATTTTGCCTTCTCCAATACGGAGGCAATATCGAGCAGCATCCGGTTCTTTGCTTCGAAATACTTGAACGGTTGGTTGGTCCATTCGTTGATGGATTTGCGTGTGACCTGTATTTCGTGTGGGAAGGCCGGGTTTGTGATCGTGGTTCCTTGCACGGTCTTAGCCTTGTGGCGTGTGGTTCTGGCGTCAGTTTTGGCCATTTCCCTGACAATCCTGCACGCGGCGCACAGTTCGTTTTCCGGTATCTTTTTTACCAGTTCCACTTTTTTAGCCAGGTCGCAGCTGTTGCACTGCCTTATGGTGTAGGGGTTGTAGTCGGGTACCGCTTTCTCTTGTTTTCCCGGGTTGAACCTGAACATTTCGCTTTTCCCGTCCCCGAAAACGCTCTCGGCACGCCCTCTCGCTTCATTCGCCGGTGTTGCCGGATATTTGGACTTTCGTACCTGCACCACGTCGCAGCGGCAGTTCCACCCGTTTGGCGGGAAGTATTCCTCCCAGAACGGGTCGTCGGGTGGCAGTGTTATGCCGTCAAGTTCCGCATGTTCGGGACGTACCTTGTCATCGTTTACAGTCCGGTATTGCAGGTGGTAACGGTCCCCATCCTGGATAAACCTCTCCCATTTGGCCGCCATTTCGGCTGACGCCTGCACGAAATTGTATTCCGCCCGCAAGTAGTTCGAGTTGTATGTCTCGTCTATCTTCCGTACATCGTTCAAAAAGCGTTCGAACGTCTTTCTTTCGCCGTTCTCGTCCAGCAGTGAGGGGAATGCCTCGTTCAGTTCATGGAAGGTCTTCATCCCGGAAAACACGTAGTCGGACCGTTGGAGCCTGCGCCGCATCGTGTCCGTCATCTCCACCTTCTGGAACGACGAGTCGAGTGCTGCGGCGTGTGCTTCCATGAACTCCCTCATTTTCGGCGTTTCAAGCACCTCGATACGTAATCGGGAACCTTCCAGCTTGTAGAGTGCCTGCATCATCCCGTCGAACAGCGAGGAGAGCTCCCGCCGTATCTCCCGGATGCGTTCCTCCCTTCCGGCTTCCAGCTGTGCCGTCATGTTCCCTGTCAGGCAGGCATATCTTTCATGGAGCCCCTCGTAGTCGGAGGGGCTTAGTCGAAAAAACGGGACGGTCGCATGTTTCTGGCTTTCTTCTTCCCGTCCTTTGTGCCGTTACCGTCGTCTTCCGGTTCTTTCCCGGGTAGTACGGGAGCCACCTGCTGCCTTCTTTCCCCTACCGGCATCCCGTATTTCCCCTCGAAGTACTTTCCGTCCACCTCATAGTTAGCCAGCACCATCTCCTCGTATGCTTTTTGCTGTTCGGGGGTGTAGTCCACCGAGTCATCCCATTCGAAGCGCATCCCTTTCACCGGAAACCCGTGCTTTGCCATTTTGGGTATGAGCTGGTTGTTCACGATGTCTTTCAGCATCCTGCAATCCCTTTCCACAAGGTTCTCGAACACCTCCAGGTGCGTTTCCGACTGTGAGAGGCTGGATCCGTCCTCGATGGTCATGGTCTGCCCGATGACGAGTTTGGAGAGCTCGGAGTTTGCCCGGTCCACGCGTTTGTCATAGACATTGAAAGCGTCGCCCTTCGTGCTCTCGACCACCTCGATGTCCGTTCCCTGCTGGAATACTCCCCATAGGCTGGCTCCCATGCTGTCCATCATTTTCTCCATCTTTGCCAGCTCCTTCTCGTCCCTGGTGGTGGTTTTTGCGATTCGCATGGGCATCCCGAATATTTCGGCGAAGGTGTCCCAGAAGGCGAGCGCGTTCTTCTTCGGTATGGTCTGTGTGGCCGCCTTGAGGAACAGCCCGAGATTGTCGGGGCTTCCCGCTTCTATGAGCCATTCGGTAAACGGCGGTTTCCGGTATTCTATTCCTGTCGTCCAGTCCTGCCCGAGGTCAGTGATGACCCGTCTGTATTCGGGGATGACATGTTTTCTGGGGATAAGTGTCACCCCGTCGAAGCACGGGCAACCGTCCCCGTCAGTGGTGACCTCCCCGAGCTCGATGAGCGAGTGTCCCCAGTATATTGAGTCCAGCGCGTACCCCATGAGCTGGAGAAACCATTCCTGGTTGAAATAGTGCAGCGCCTCCTCTTTCTCGTTTCCTCCCTGGTCCGTGATCTTGTAGGTTCGTGCCATGACGAATCCCTTGCGCTGCTCGATACATCCGGAAAGGTGCAGGTCCACCTCCACGTCGCGGTATATGTCATAGAGTGCCGCCCGGTTGGGGCTGTCCACGTTGATGGCCATCTGCCACGCGTTCCTCCAGTCCTGTATGTCCCTTCGCGTGAGCGCGTCGGTGGTACGTTGGAGCTCGACTACCAGTTTTCTGACCTTCTTGCGGTCGCTTTCCCTGGCGAGGTTGAAGTCCCCGTATTTTGTGCGCAGCACATGGTCCGCACCTGCGAACCTTTTCTTTATGTCCTTGAATAATCCCATAGCCTTACCAGTTGTACCGCTGCTTTTTCTGGCAGCCGTAAATGAATGATCCGTTTGCAATTTCTCCGTTTTCGTCCGTGACGACTGGCAGGTCGGGCACTATCTTCCCGGCTTGTACGCCTTCAAGCCACTTGACGGCTCTTTCGTAGCGTTCCTTGCGAATTTCCATGCCCATATTCTGCGGCAGTGACGCCGCCATGTGGTACAGTGCGATGTCGCAGGTGAACATGACGATAAGCTTGTTGCGTTTTTCCCCCTCGGCGGCGAACACCGCCGGGCAGTCGTATTTTGGGCGCAAGTACGAGGCTATCTCCTCCTGTGCCTCATGTTCGGCGTTTGTGCGGTTCTCCGCGCTGGTCCGTGAAATGACTTTCAGCGCGTTTTCCCCGACAACCACCCGATAGTCCTCTTCAGTGATAAACATGTCCTCCTCCTTCCTTTATCTGGTTACGAAGAGCGCCCGTTTTTCGATGTCCGCCACCGTCACGCCCTTCTTGAAGCGATGCCTTGCCACGAGCTCTTTGACGGCCTTTTTTGGTACCACCTTGAGCCCTTTGTTGATATATATCACGTAATATTTCATTCCGGTCATGCCTGCCATCCTGACCGCCTTCTTCACGGCCCGCTTGTATCTCCAGGCGAACCACATTCTTTTTATAAATCCTATCATTGTCACCAGCTGTTTTTTGAGGTTCTCCGGTGTCTGCCGAGCCTCGGTTTGTAATTCTGTTCCCTTGTATTTTTCTGGAGTATCCAGATGGCGGCCTCGTCTGCGTCCGGTGCGTCGTCATGTATCCGGCTTCCCCGTTCGAGTGCCAGGGTCTGTTCTATGCCCACCTGCATGTCCGGGCTTTCCTTGAGCGCCTCGTTATAAAATATAAATCCGCGCTCCCATAACGGTGAGACTGCTTCAATACGCTGTATTTTGTCCGGTTTCTTGCGGTAGTCCCCGCTGATCGGTAACTGGTACCCTCTACGGTTGCCCTCTTCGGTGAACTCGTCCAGGATGGTATCCTGAAGGAAGTTCGCTTCCATGAAGAAGCTGACCGCCACGCCTTCGGGCAGGTCCTCGTACAGGTTGTATAGCCATCGCACCATTCCCGTGACGCTGTCCTGCCGGACATAGCAGTCTATCAGGTGGAGTTCCGTCCCGATCTTTCCCCAGAGGCGCGAGGCTTTGTAGTCATTGGCCGTCGTGGATTTGAACGAGGGGTCGGTGTAGCACACGAGCATGTCGTATTTCCAGAGCGGCAACACCTTTTTGAAACGTATCCATTCCGCCCGGAAGATGGTCCCGTCCGTGATGGGGTTATGCATCATTTCTTTCTCCCATGCCCGGTAACCGACGAACTCCCTGTACTGCCGTGCTTCCTCCTTCGTCCACTTTTCTTTCCATACAGGTTCCCCGTTTTTATCCACCGCCTTGATTTCGGACACGTGCACGCCCTTGGACGCGGCGATGTTTGCCAGTACCGATTTCTTTGATATGAGGTTTCCCACCATGATGAACCGCCCACGTCCCACGTCAAGGGCCCCGAACAGAGCCTCTTTCACCCAGTCGGTCAGTATTTTCACACGCGCTTCATTCCGGCAGAGTTCGTCATCGTCTAGGTCATCGATGACGATGTAGTCCGGACGCGCCTCGCGCTCCCTGAGTCCGCGGGGTGACTGTCCCCGTCCGCAAGCGAGGAACTTGACGCCCTGGCGTGATGTGAATTCTCCTTCCGACCATTCCCCGATGCTCTTCTGTTCCCCGAAGTCCGCGATGATGCGCTGGTTGTATTCCAGTTCGGCCTGTATGTCCCCGAGCAGCCGGATGGCACTGTCCTCCGACTTGCCGACCACCACCATGAAATTGATGAGCCGTTTGGGCTGGAACATGAGCCATAGCGGGATGAATATGTCGAAATGGGTCGATTTGGCATGTCCGCGCGGCCATTTGAACACTGCCTTCAGGTTGGGTGTGCTCTTGACCTTCATTGCCGCCGCATTGTGGAACGGTGCGTTGTGTACGGTCCGGATGACCTCCCCGGTCACCTTGTCGCGAAGCTGGAGGAAGTGAGGGAAATAGTACTCGCAGAAAGCCGCGTAGTCGTTTTGCAGCCTTCTGATGCGTTTCTCTTTCTGTACGGCTGTCTCGTGCGAGAAGCTGGAAAGGTCCGTGAGTGACTGGATGCGCTTGCAGTGCTCCTGCCACTCTGCATATCTTTGTTTTATTTCCGCCTGGGTTGCCATACTACTGTCCCCCCAGGTTTGCCCCCATGCTTTCCACGATGTACTTGTCCTGGTAGCGGTTGATAGCCTTGATCAGTTCCGGTGTCAGTTCCGGGTCCGTCTGCGAGCGGTATTCAAGCCATTTGGAAAATGCCATGAACACTTCGATGGCATCCACCACGTTCGCCTTCTTGTCGAGTTTCTCGATGACCGCCGAGAGTTTTGCCAGCTTGTCACCGAGCCCGGCGATCATCGCGGCGTCCTCGGATGCGTTTACCTGTTCTATGAGCTTGTCTATGGTCAGCAGCAACTTGTTCACCAGCTCGGGGCGCGTGATGTTTTTCGCCGCCCTTGCTTCCTTCCATTTCCCCTCAGTACACCATTTGGACACGGTGACTGCCGAGACCCCGACTTTGTCGGCGATCTCCTTCTGTTCCATGCCGGAAAGGTACAGTGCCCTTGCCAGCGATTTCTTTTTTTCGATCTCTTCTTTCTTCATAAAAATGTGTGTAAAAGTTCATGAATCACGGGCAAAGTTGCGTCCGGGCGTGCGGGGTTTCCAAAAAACGCTGAAATGCTTTCATAGAAGTGTGCAACCGTTTCATACTTTTTTGGAAGGCGGCTTTTTTCACTTGTAATATTGCGGCGTGAAACTTGAAAAAAGCAGAAAAGAGAAATGAGCAAACGAGTACGAATTTCAAACAGTGTCCTGAACAGCTACGGTTTTCGTGTGCTGACTGAAGGGATGGACATCGGGCAGTATTGCCGTAACCCGGTGCTGCTGGACATGCACGAGCGTGGTAATGTAATCGGTTATATGAAGGATGTGAAAGTGGACGGTGACGAGATTACCGGTGAGCCGGTGTTTGATGAAGCGTCAGAACTGAGCCGGCGCCGCAAGAAACAGTGGGAGTTCGGCAGCATCCGGATGGTGAGCGTGGGGATAGATATCCTTGAGGTGAGTGACAGCGCGGAGCATCTTGTACAGGGGCAGACCCGGCCGACCATTACCCGCAGCAAGCTCACCGAGGTGTCCGTCGTGGATATCGGTGCTAACGATGACGCCATCGTGCTGACGAGGGACGGTGTGAGGATAGAGCTCGGCAGGGACGGCGAGTGCCCCTTGCCGCTATTGGATAACAAACCCAAAAATCAAAATTTTATGGATCAGAAAATTCTGGCCCTGTCGCTGGGCCTGCCGGAGACGGCTGATGAAGCGACAATCAATTCCCGCCTGGCGGAGTTGAAAGCATCGAAAGAGGAAGCGGACCGCCTGCGTTTGGAGAATTCCGCCCTTCAGCTGGCACGTGTCACGTCGGTGGTTGAGAAGGCGGTGAGCGAGAAACGTATCGGTGAGGACAAGAAACAGCAGTTTATCGATCTTGGCAAGAAAATCGGTGCGGAGGAACTGGAGAATACTTTCGCGGCCATGTCCCCGCAGGTGCGGCTCAGTTCGGTCATCGGTCACCAGGGCGGTGCTCCCACGGGCACGCAGCCTGTTAGCTACAACAAGCTTTCCGATGTTCCGGTTGACAAGTTGGAGGAAATGCGTGAGAAACAGCCTGCCGAGTACCGGAAGCTTTACAAGGCCGAGTACGGCATGGAGTGTGAGATTTGAAGTCAAACCTTTTTTAAAAAAACAGAAAAGAAAATGAGTAAGAAAGTACTTATGTTTTGTATGGCCCTGTTGTTCAACGGTGTGACCGGGGCTGTTTTTGGTGCGGTCTGCGGCATTCCTGCCGCCTTGTCGGCGCTGGGCATGAATGCCGTGGCTGTCGTGGTGGGTGCGCTTCCGGTGGAACCGGGAATCCTGCGCGCCGGTGTGTACAAGGAGATTTGGACGGGCGAATTGGTGAAGTACCTGCGCCGCGGTCTGGAGGCGACGTGGCTGGACGGTATTCCCGACAGTTCCTCGCTGGTGAATAACGACGTGATCCACCTGGTGGATGTGGGTGTGGACCCGGACGTGCTGGTTAACAACACCACGTACCCGATCGACCTCCAGGCGCTGGATGATGCCGACCTGACCATCAGCCTTGACAAGTTCCAGACGAAGGTGACTCCCATTACTGACGATGAGCTGTATGCGATCAGTTACAACAAGATGTCGCGTGTGAAGGAAAGCCACGGCAACGCCATCAACGACGCCAAGTTCGCCAAGTCCGCACATGCCATGTGCGCCAAGGAGAATACCGCCAAAACCCCTGTGCTGAAAACCACCGGGGAGAGGGACGAACAGACCGGACGCCTGAAGATGCGCATGGCTGATATCATCGAGCTCAAACGTTCTCTGGACAAATTGGGTGTTCCCGCCGCCGGGCGTCGCCTGGTACTGTGTTCCGACCATGTGAACGACCTGCTGGGCGAATCGCAGAGCTTCCGCGAGCAGTACAATATCAACCGCACGGATGGCACGGTGGGACGTCAGTACGGCTTTGACATCTATGAATTCGCGAACAACCCGTTGTATACCACTACCGGAAAGAAGAAAGATCTCGGTACCGACGCCGCTGATGGCGAGTTCCAGTGCTCCTTTGCGTTCTACACCCAGCGTGTGTTCAAGGCTACCGGCTCGACGAAGATGTATTACAGTGCCGCCGAGACCGATCCGGAATACCAGCGCAACAAGATCAACTTCCGCCACTATTTCATCTGTATGCCGAAAAAGGAGGATGCCGGTGCGGTCATGATGAGCGGTTATAAAGCGGCGTAAAATATGGGGAAAATAAAATTTTTGGTCATCCATTGCACGGCTACGCCTGAAGGGCGTGAAGTCAGTGGCGCAGAGAT
>ENA-OYXA01000022-OYXA01000022.1-human-gut-metagenome-genome-assembly--contig:-NODE-22-length-116287-cov-9.163759_pt1 | contig 116287 bp, 108 predicted proteins | sample MGYA00244212_ERZ653411 | MGnify/ENA primary metagenome ERZ653411 (study PRJEB26926, sample SAMN06165066) | human gut metagenome | biome: ENVO:00009003; feature: ENVO:2100002; material: ENVO:00002003...
TAGGAGTCCGTCTCGTGGGCTCGGAGATGTGTATAAGAGACAGTAGGAAAGATCATTTTTATTAATTGTAAACATATCTTTTCCCATAAAAACATTATACCATATACATAGGAATATATCAAACATTTGTTCTCATTTTTATCAAAAATCTTGCGCGTCTAACTCATCACTAAAGTAACGAGAATGCGACGCGCCGTTTTCAATTATTTTACTGTAAGAAAGTCCTCCACACAGAATCTTTCTGCTGCGGAGGACTTTCTTTAACACGTTTTCATCATCTGTTCGTTTATTCTACATCTACCGGCGAATCATACGATTCCATAACATTGTAGATCTGTTCTGCTGCTGTTGTACGCAGTTTCTGCTGTGTGCTCTGGTTTGCGCATTTTTCGTATTCACGCATAAAGGCAGTTGCTGCGGTGTCAACATCTTCGGCATTTTTCAGTCTGTCCAGCAGATTCGGATTGTAGTCGGAAAGGTAGGCCATCAGACTGTCGAGCTGGCCGGACAGGCTTCCAAGGCTCTTTCCAAGATCAATGGTATATCGGCACAGATACTCTTTGATCGTTGGATCTGTAAAACCACAGAGACCATATCCATATCTTCCGCCACTGTAAAGGCCAAAACGGGAACTTCGGATCACTTCGTCACGGGAAATGATTCCGGCATCAACAAGGTTCGTGTACTGCTCTCCGCTCAGGCTTGTGCGGCTGGTAGAGCCATACTCAAGCAGTGTCGGATTGAGGTCTGTGGATGCCTCGTTTGCAATATTTCCCATAATACCGGCGGCTCCTTCTTTTGTAAATCCGTGCATCAGGAAGTAATTCCAGATCTTTTCTGCGTTCGTTCCGCCGATTTCATCGTCGGCTGCAAAACGACGGATCGTCAGAATCGTGTCACAGTCCACCGGGCGGTCGCAGGTGATACCGGCGTTTTCATTCAGCGCTTCTACGATTTTTCCTTCTCCGTCATACAGCGCCACATGGCCATTATAGCAAATAACATCGCCTGCGCGTGCCTCATCCAGGCTTGCAACCTCCGTTCCAAGGCTGCGCCATCCGCCGGAGGTCGTATATTCACCGTCGTACGCACCGCAACGGGTCAGAATCTGCCATACAAAATGAGAGCAGTCAATACCGTCCGTCAGGGAGTTTCCACCCCAGACGTATGGTCTGCCAACGAACTGTTTTGCAAATGTGATAATACCGTTTCCGGTTGAGGTTTTTACTTCATAAACCGTTTCTTTTTTATAGGGAAAGGCTTCATTTTCAGACGGATCGATCACCTGATCCGCCAGTTTCATCTGATCCTCTCCGGTGCCGGTTACATATTCCAGCGCCTCTTTTCCCTGCTGCAGATAATCCGTACGGACAAAACCGCGGACGTCGCCCGATTCAATATAAACCCACTCCTGATCCGCATCGGCGATCACAAAGCAGAGTGCCTTTGCCGGAAGTGTTCCCACGATCCGTGCGCTGGTGGAACCGCTTTCGCGGACGTTTAATCTGGTATCGACCTTTGCGTAGGCGTACGCTTTGTCGACCTGTGCGAAACCTGCGCGGAGATCTTTTTTCATGGAGCTGATATATTTTCCGTAATCAATCGTCTGAATCCAGTCATCCGCCTGTGTCTCATCATTTTTCGGTGTTTCTGTCGGTGCTGGTGCAGGCGTCTCGGTTGGCACCGGTGTTTCTGTTGGTTCCGGGGTTTCGGACGGGGCTGGAGTCGGCGTTTCACTTGGGGATGGCGTTACCGACGGTTCTGGAGTTTCGCCTGGAGTTGGTTCCGGGGTTTCACTTGGAGATGGCTCCGGCATCTCGCCTGGATTCGGGTCTTCCGGTGTCTCCGTTGGAGTCGGATCCTCTGTCGGTTCTGGCGTTTCCGGTACTTTTGGCTCCTCTGTGGAAGCAGCATTTTCATCCTGAGATGGTACGGACGGTTCTTCTGCTGGTGTCTCGGTTTCCTGTGTTTCTACAGCCGGAACAACGGCTTCTTCTGTGTTTCCGTTTTCCGCTTCACTTTGCGTGGCCGGTGCATCCGCCTGATCTTTCTGCGTTTCCTGCACCGTTTTCGCTGTCTCCTCTGCATGCGCCGGTGCAGCCGAACCGAGAAGCATTCCGGCTGCCACGCCGAACGCTGTTACCGTTGTGCCAAATTTTTTCTTTGAAATCATATATGTTTTGCTCTCCTCTCTGCTGTTTGTCGATTTCTGCCTGCCATTTTCTGCTTTTGAGGCCGTTCGAATGAAATCACGAAAATGTATCGTTCCTGTAAAGTCTGGCCTCTTTTTTTGAAGATAAACCAAAAATGATATCATTCATTTTCATTGTGCAAAAATTTCACGTATTTTCTATATTGTATCACAGACAACAGCAGATGCAAAGAAACAAATCACATATTGAGGAATTTTTCTGTTTAACGCGTGAAATTGAGAGAGATTCTCTGTAAATTCTCAGGAACCGGACGGAATGCGGATCAGAAGCCGTTTTCCATTCTGCTCTGATACCGTCAGAACCGGAATATGTTTCTTGCGGAGCTGGTGCATGACCGGATAGGCCGCAAAGAGATCACCGCTGACACAGACAGCCTCCGGCTTTTCTTTTAACAAGTCCGACAGGTATTCCCGCAGGCGTATCTTCCATTCTGCTTTTTCAAGTGATGACACGGCATAACTGTCACAGATGTTCAGTTCCGGGGCCTCCGGCAGCGGTTTATGAAGAATAACTGCATGCTCCATGCCCGGCATCTGCCGCAAAAGCGCGTCATCCGCATCAATCGCATCGGTACCGATGTGGATCAGAACCGGTGCTTTTGGCATTCCCGCAAGGCTGATGCGACAGGCAGCGACGGCATCGTCAAGCGTTTCTGCGGTGAGAAGAAATCCTCCTTTGTGGCAGAAAGACACATCGGAAAGCCCCGTCGCTTCCTGCAGTGCTTCTTTTTCCAGGCCAAGCCATGTTTCCGGAAAATCATACTTGTAATTGAATGAATTTTCTTTTCGAACCGGCTGCACGCAGCAACCGCCGCGGTTCGATGGGAATATCAGAAATGCAATTTCAGTCGCGGAAAGCTGTTTCTGACATGGAAAAAATTCCGACAGAATCAGAATCTTTTCATCCATTGTTCCTGCCTTTTTCTCCGCTGCGATCCGCTTCCTGTGTTCGGCAAGAAGAGCTGCAAACTGCTGCTCCGCCCGCTCATCCGCACGAAAACGCTCCCATTTATGTTCCAAAATCCGTCCGGCCACTGCCACCGCTTCCAGGAAAGCAGCATCGCTTCCTCTGTTATCATCCCATACCGGATTGAACATGCCGATCATACTGGCGAGTTCATTCTTTTCTCCTGTATTATCATTGAGATCGAGCGGCTGTACAAACTTCTCGTCAAACCGCGCGGCCATCTCCGGACTTAAAATTTCTGTGCCAAGCGCCTCCCATAAAAGGCCAAACGCCGCGTACGGAACCTGGTTTTCCCGGATCCGGCTGTCTTTCTGGTGGTGGTCGTATTCTCCTCTTCCAATATCAAAAACAATCCCGTCAAAATCCTCCGGCACACGATTTCCGCGCTGGATGGTAAGCTGCGGATTAAAATGCAGAAGCAGTGCCGCAGAGAACACATCATCCGCATGAAATTTTCCGCCATGCGTAAAAGCAGCGGCATGTTCTTTTTGTATCTGTTCTAATAATGTCATAAAATTCCAACTTCCTTTTTCTTAAGATCTGCTCTATTTTACTCTATCTGGCGGCTGTTTCGCAACGGTTCTATGTAAAGAAAAGCTTGAAAACTTCCTGGCGCGTATTTATTAAAAATCATTTCCGCAGTCTGCACACTTATCTACGAAAATTCTTTTGTGGGTATTTGGAAAATCAAAATGAGCGGCTCCTCTTCCAAGGTTCCGCTCATTTTGATTTTTCTTCCTTTCATACCTGAATCCGGTCTGCAGCTGCATCACACATTGCAATCCGTTTTCCATCCATGCCAAGGATCAATCCACCGTTTATTCTCTGGATGACCTGTACGGTGCTGCCTTCTTTGATTTTACGGCTTCGGAGGAAATCCAGAACATCAGGGATTCCAAACATCCATTTGATGGTACAGATATCACCGGTTTTTTTCTTTGAAAGTGCCTGCATGGTATCCCTCCTTTTTACTTTTTCTATATTGTATTCCCTGAGGAAATATTTAGTCAATAAGAACAATTGGGATACGCTTCTAACTAAAGTTTGTGTGCAAAGCGCTAGAGTGTGTTTGAAAAAGGCTTTTCGTAGTCTGCATGTTCCAATTTGTGGGAGATTTTGTCTGAATGAAGGAGGCGTAGCGGTCTACGGCGACTGAATGAGGGCAAAATATACCGCAAAGTGGGGCGTGCAGGCTGCGGAAATGGTTTTTCAAACACACTCTAGTTTTTCAATCAGAGAAAGAGTTTGATGCACGCGATCGCAATCGAAGCCACAGCCACGATCCGTTTCAGCAGCGTCTGGTTGATTTTCGTTGCATTTTTGCTTCCGGCAAAGACACCGATGCCATGTGCGACCAGAAGTACCGGTAAAAGCAAAAAGACTTCTTTGTTTCCGGCGGCCGCGATCAGATAGCCTGCCGCAGACGGTACGGCGATGAAAATCGAATCAAACAAGGAAATACCGACCGCGGTGTGCGCCGGAATACCGAGCAGTGTCAGAATCGGCATTACAAGCACCGGTCCGCCTGCACCGGAGGCGGCACAGACAGCACCGGTTACAGCACCAAGTACCAGGTAAAACGGAACGCTCTGGACTGCTTTTTTCTCTGTATTTCCCGGCTTGTCTTTCCGAAGCAGGATGGAAATTCCGGAGAGCAGAACAACGAGATATAGAATTATTTTCATCGTGTCCGCCGGAATCAGAAGGTTGATCTTGACACCGGCAAGCGCGCCGACAAAACTTCCGGCCGAAAGCACACCTGCCGTTTTCAGGTCAAGGTTCCCGCTCTTATAATAATTTACCGATCCCAGAATGCCGGAAATCAGAAATGCTGCAAAGCTGAGTGCCAGGGACGCGGAGGACGGCATATCCAGGAATCCGGCGTAGAACATCGGAAGCAGAAATCCTGCGATTCCCGTCAGGCCGATACAACCGCCGACCACGAAATTCAGAAGGATCATCAAAATCAGATTTAACATAACTATAGATTCTCCTTATGGTGTAATTTTTTCAGCTTGTTCAAAATACCGCTCTGCCTTAGCAAGAATCCGTGCCTCATCAAGGGTCTGCACGGCATGGTCTTTCATCAAAATTTTTCCACGTACTACATTGTCGCAGACATCCGCTGCTGTCACGCACTCGAGCAGTGTATTGACAAGATTTCCGGTCGGATACAGATGCGGCTGCCAGAGTGAAATGGTGATAAAGTCCGCCTCTTTTCCAACAGCGATACTTCCGCCGTTTTCATGCAGATAGTCATATCCGCCCTGTGTCGCCATGCGGAGGATTTTCGCTGCCGGCATAACGGCCGCCTCGCTGATACCGACACCGCGTCCGACGTTCATCACGGAACGGAAAATTTTCATCTCATTCCAGAGACTGAGTCCTCCATGCGCCGCGCCATCCGTTCCAAGGCCGACGGTGATGCCGCGCTGCAAAAGAGCCGGCGTATCCGGTACTCCTTTTCCACAGTTGCTGAACGGGCAGTGGCATGTTTTTACCTCATACTTCTTCAGCAGATCCTTCTCATTTTCCGAGAGCAGAATGCAATGCGCCGCCAGAAAACGCTCATCCAGCACGCCAAGCTTTTCCAGATACTCGATCGGCCGCATTCCAAAACGCTGCAGAAAGAAATTGATCTCGTTCGGATATTCGTTCATATGTGCCTGCAGCAGGGCACCACGCTCTTTCGCATGACCGGCTGCTTTTAAAATCAGCTCTTCTGTACAGCTGATCAAAGACCGAAGAGAATAGGCGACTTTTAAGTTCCCTTTTCCATGGTACGCGTCATACAGCGCATCTGTCTGCGCCACATTCTGATCGGCGGTATGGCGGATAGCATCCGGCAGTGACGCATCATCCATGGTGGATGCAGATAACAGGCCGCGCAGCCCGGACTGCAGATAGACATCTGCCGCACTCTCCATAAAGTAGCTTCCTGCGTCCACAAACGACGTTGTTCCGGATTTTATCATCTCCAAGGCCGCAAGTTCGGCACTAAGTTCCATCTTTTCCGGCGTCAGGGTACTCTCAAACGGCAGCATAATGCGCGTCCAGATCATTGGAAGCGCATCGAGAATCTGTCCCTTTAAAAGCTGCTGCCCCGTGTGCATGTGACTGTCGCAAAGGCCGGGCATCAGAAGCTTTCTGCTTCCGTCAAGAAGCTCAGTTTCCTTATTTCCGGAGAGCGTTATTTCTTCTCCTTCCTGATACGGACGGATGGCAGAAATGATCCCGTTCTCTGTTTCGACGGTCTGCCCTCTGGCGATTGTCATATCGGGCAGAAGCACAGAGGTATTCGTTACGATCAGTTTTCCCATAACTGGTTTCCTTTCTTTTTCTATAACAGCAGGAGCCTGCCTCATCCCATTTTCTGTCTGGGAAGAGCCGGGCTCTGTTTCTCTTGCGTAGTGTTTAAATCGTTCCTGTCAGCATCATGACAACCTGTGCAATCACAGCGGAACCGATAAAGGTTCCTGTCATAACAAAGACGCCGATCAGAATCATTTTCCATCCCTGTTTTGCGAAGGTTTTTACCTGGTCGCCGATGGAAATTCCGGCATACGCACCTACCATGGTAAGCGGAGCTGTAAAGTTAATTTTGCCGACTGCGTCGATCACAAACTGTCTTGCCGGTGAAATCGGAGATGCAGCAAGCAGGCCGAGAATGGAAACGTATGCTACAATCGGAAGCTTCAGCGGAATCAGTTTGCTTACCACAACACCGACACAAGAAATCGCCAGCAGAATCAGAATTCCCGGAAGAGAATCCAGAAAGTTTACCTGAAATCCAACCAGATTGGCAAGTCCGATTCCAAGACCGGACAGTAAAAATAAGAATCCCCATTCAATATATCTCATCGCTTATGCTTCCCCTTTCTTTTTTGCGGCACGTTTTTCTGCTCTTCTGTCTGCAAATTTTCCAAGCGTCGGTTCCAGTTTTCGATACAGGAAGTTGCAGAGCGGAATACCGACAAAAATGGCTATGTAAATTCCGTCGATACCGGAAATCGTTTCACTGGCGCTGGCAAGTGCAGAGATCTGGTTCGCCATCGTCGGATAAATCTCGGTCAGTGAAGCGGTGGCGCTCGCCATCATGATGCCGGCTCCAACGCCGGAGGCCATACCGAGAGCATACGGATGGAAAATATTCAACATTGCGATTACGGAAACCATAAATCCAAAATAGATGGTGCCGACCATACCGCCGACCACGTAAATGGAAAGGCTGCCACGCGCTTCCGGGGAATCCGGTCCGAACATATCGGTGATAAGAGCAAGGTTTGTTTCACGGTTGATCGAATGAGTTGCTCCGATCGCTTCCCGCTTTAAGCCAAGCAGAAGTGCCAGCGGCATTGCAAGAAGAATAGTTCCAAGGTTTCCGAACTCCTGTAACAGAAGTGCCGGGCCAGCAGAAATGACCGTTTCAATGCTGGCTCCCGCATTGATGCCAAGCTTTGCAATAAACGGACAGATTGCCACAATAACGAGTTTTGATGCTGCTTTTACTTCCTTCGATTTTACGATTTTAGTCACCTGCGGACCGGACAGCACACCAAGAATCAATGCATAAAAAATCGGGAACAAAATAAAGTTTCCCGGTCCCAGCGGGATCTTGATCTGTCCGATGGAATCTGCGATCAGAATGAACACAAATGCCAGAATATAGATCTTCCACTCAGCCTGAATACGGCTTTTCAGTGATGAATACACATACTTTTCCTTTTTCATAACATTCTCCTCCACCATTGCTCTTTTTATGGTTCATTTTTGTTCTGTCTTGCAGAACAAGATGTATTCTAGCGGATTCGCGGTATGAAAAAAAGGACATATGGGATGTTTTCGGGGAAATTTTTCTTCTTTTTTAGGATTTCTTTTCTTTTTTTGAAAAAGTCAGAGCCAGACATTGCGTCCATGAAAAAAAATGTGATATACTCACCGCAGTAGATGTCTGACCGCAAAATGAGCTATGCCAGACGCAAAACTGGTTTTGTGATTGCACCAAGGAAAGAGAGTCGAGAAAATATGACACTAGAAGAACTGATCGAAGAAGTTCCGGCACTTGCCCCCTATTTCGAGCATATACCGGAAGAACTGCATAACCGTTACACGATCCGTGTCTACCCGCCGGGAACGATTATCCATCAGAAAGATTATAAGCTGGAAAAATTCGGCATCATCGCAAAAGGGGAACATCGCGTCATCAATGAATTCCAGAATGGCAATGTTTTCATGATTGAAAAGAACAAACCGATTGATTTCGTCGGAGAAGTGACAATCCTGGCCGGAATGGAAAAAACCTCGGTTACGATCGAAACGCTGACCGAGACAACCGTTGTCTATTTTTCCCGGAAAGACTTCGAGGACTGGATTGTCAAAGATATTCAGCTTCTGCGGCTGGTCGCCCACAAAATTGCATACAAGCTGTACCGCTCCTCCTATAACCGCGGCGCACGACTCTTCTATCCGCCAAACTTTCTGCTGCTCGACTACATTCTAAAACAGGCGGCGCACCTTGGCATCGAGCGAAAAAAAGAAATCATAATTCAGAAAACGCGGCAGGAGCTCTACGAAGAATGCGGTATTACCGTAAAAACGCTGGGACGAACGATCAGCAAACTAAAAGAAGATGGCGTGATTTCCCTGAAAAAAGGGAAAATCGCCATGACGCTGGAGCAGTATCATCTGGCGCAGAAGACGATTCATCATTATGTTAATTATTAAAGCGTGCTGGGAAAACATTTCTCATTACGTTCTCCACTATTTCTTTAGATTAAGAAAGACCCTGCATACGCAGAGCCTTTCTTACATTTTCTTTCGAGGACTAACCCTTGATACAAAAATATGTCAATCCCAAATGCATTACTTCAGAAAGAGTTGACATATTTTATCTGGCATAGCACATGTGACTGCATCCATTTGGAAAAAGCTCTGCTTTCATCGCTCGGATATATTCTTCTTCCGTAGAAGAATCCTCCAGAATCTCCAGCGTGCGGCGCAGATTTCGGATATCACGCTCCATAAAATCGGTATAATTTCCCCGGCCTACCAGCTTCAGATGAGTGATTCCAGCATCGGAAAGCTGTTTTAATGTACACAGGCCGCAGCCGGTTGCGCCGCAGAGGTAACCATCTTCCGATACAGGATTCGTCAGTTCTGATGCAGAATCCCCTTCGGATATAGAAATATTTTCTCCCGGACGATTTTTTTCTTGTTTTTCTAATTTAGATTCTGAAAGCGACATCGGTTTCTTCCAGTAAGGAACCCGGCAAAGATATCCCATTTCATCGCAGTGCAGGGAATTGCAGAAAGCACCACTGAACTGGCACAGTTCATTCAAAGCAAATGCCTCGAACTCCGTTGGATAAGTCCATTCTTTTCGAGCGGCTTCTTTCTGCGCAGTTATATGCCGAATCACTGCACGCATTTCCGAGATCGTATTTTTGCGCTGGAAAATGATCCTCTTCGGGTATTCTTTCGCAAAAACCTCTGTCATCGCAGAATTCACCGTTCCCAAATCCCCGCTCAGATGCACCTCACAGTCGATCTTTTCTTTTCGCAGGTACACAAGCAGCGCGGGATCCGCAAGAATATAACTGTCAAACCCTATGCTGCGGCACTGTTGGATGATCTGCGCAATTTCTTCATACTGCTCCGGCCGGTAATACAGTGAATTAAACGTCAGATGCACCGGCTTCTGATATTTCTGCACCATATTAGCCAGAATTTCCAGTTCACTGAACGATCCGATTTGTACATTATAGTTTAAAACCTCTCTCCGATTCAGCGGCAGAACCGTTCCGTATTTTTCTGACCAGGAAAATGGAACGTAACCGCAGAACAGCTCGTCTGCACCGGCGCGGACGTAACGGGGATAGTCATCAATGGAGCCGAGGCCTGATGTGATTTTCATAAGTTAAATCCTTTCGCTTGCGCCTCATTCAAATTCAATCTCTTCCTCCGCCTTAGCATACAAATCCAGCTGATTTTCAATATCAAGTCTCTGAACCAGCCAACCTCTTGCAAGACACATCTTCACAAAATCGTCTATACGATTTACTCCATTCATCTCTTTTAACGTTACAACCACACCAAACGGAAGAGAATCTTTTCTTTTCTGCAAGCATTCTTTCGTATTAATCTTAAGTCCCCATAACCCAGAATCATAAGCCTTTCGGGGAACCCTTTTTTCTTTTATTTTTTCACTGATATGTTTCACATTATCCCATTTGCGATACATTTTTCTTGCATCTTCTTCGTACAAAGTAATCTGTTTCTCTTCAGACTGTCGATTGTCATCAATTGCTTTAATCATGGTTGACCCTCTTTTGGCAACAACTCTGCCAAACTGAATATCCATTTCTGTACTCGTATAGTCAACACCCTGTTTGCGATCGCACTGTGGAAAATATGCCAGGGTAGCTCTTGCATAAAACGGGTGCGCATGATCTACAACAGGCACTGGCAGATTATAAGTATAAGTTTCATATTCCTCCGATGCCCCTGTCATAATGAAACGTATTTCATCATCCGGTGTTTTTAAAACCTCATTAATATGCTTTGGCACAACACCATATCCGATTCTATGTGAAATATCATCTCTTCGATTCCATCCGGCAGCTGCATCAATCAGCAATGCTTTCGCCACTTCCCGGCTTAATCCCATAATATGAATCAAATATGCCAGTTTACGTGAAATCCATGGCGCTGCAAATGAAGTTCCCGCTACGTATGCTGCTCCCATATCGTCTTTGCATACCACCATTTTATCTGTATAGACCGTTCCATCACCACCATAATAACTGACATCCGGTTTATGAAAAAACGACAGAACAGGTCCAATCCTGGTATAAGAAGCAGAGTTTCCTGCAAAATCCACAGCATTAACCACCATAGAATTCAGGGAATCTGCCGGAGATCCAATTCTCATATTCTTTTTGGTAACTCCTGCCGGAATATTTGTACCTGCTACCACAAAAATAACGTCATATTCACTCTGAATACGATCCAGCTCTGCAGCCTCCGGCGAAATAAAATTTGGTTTGATTTCAAGTTTTGATCCCAGCGATAAATTCCAGACTTTAATATCTCGATTGGACGCAACAATATTTCGGATCATTTTCAGAACAGTAAAAGAACTAAATCCGTTATTTGTTGCCACTCCAAAATGTCTTACGCGAAATCTGCCGCAGCCATCCGCAAGCTCCGGGTTTCCCTGTGGGCCATCTACGATAATATAGCTGACAGCTGTTCCGTGTTCATAATCTTTCCTGGACAGAGGAATATTAGGGTCCAATAGATTTTTATATTCAACCCACTCGTGAAAATACACTTTTTCATTGAACTGTGTATCTATCACACCTATGACCGGTTCGTTCTGTGGATGTGGGATTAATAATCCGGCATCCTCTTCCATATCCTCATACGCATCTAACACATCGTCTCTTGAAATCTCAGAGAATTAGATTTTGTGAGACTGTTCTGTACGCACCAGGTGTCAACATCCATGACCGCCGGACGGTTCTGACAGGCACGAATTTGTTCTGCCCACTGCCGGATCCTGACCTGCTGCGCTATAAGACTGGTTTGCGTAGCCATACCATCCCTCCCTTAATTATAGTCAGTCTAAAAAGTTGAGTACTGAACTTTTTGGACTATGTTAATTTGGTCAGTATGATTATGGCATAAATGTAGTGGGATAAAAAGGTACTCGGAATTTACCGTTTACTTTCAAAAAGCTGTTCAATCAGCTTTGCTTTATCCACATAGTAAAATCCAGATTTTCAAACTTCCTGAAAATCTTCAAATTCCACCGGTAATCTCTTGTATCCTGCTATATTTACACGCACCTTTCCAAATCAAATCTCTGGGGAAGAAATTCTTTCTGCTATCTCTTCACCAGCACAGCTCCTTCCACTTTCGCATAATACTCCGCCAGATCTTCCTCCATCTGCCTTCTCACCCGCTCCCAGTCCCCTGCTTCCATCTGGCTGTACAGCGCATGATTCATCGAGATTACACTCAGATCTTTCGAATAATACAGGAACCGTTTTCTCTCAAATTTCTCAAACGGGTTGGTCAGCATACTTCTCTGCATTGCTTTTTTATCCTGCAGCATCGTTTCATTGTACGGGCAGGTGCTCCGATCCACGGGAAGTCCCCGGGTTATTCTGTCCTGATAAAAAGCAATATAGTCTCTCAGAACCTCTTCTATTTTTGCATCTCCAATGGAATCCACATGACGGATAAAAGCCAGCAGAAACGGCATTTTATAAGAAAGTGAATAATCTCTTTCTTCCAGGAACGCAAAAAAATCTTCTTTGATGGTCGCATCGTTGTGTTCCTTAATTCCAAGCTGCTTCCGATATTTTTCCACTTCATCCGGACTGAATAAATATAATGTTTTACTGCCGAATTTGTACTGCATTTCTGGCGTTAATTTTCCGGCTCTGATCCAGCTTGTGATGGTTCCCGTATTCACAAAATATTCCCTGGCAACCTGCTCCTGGCTCAGATAATCGCCGTATTTTTCTTCAAAAGAATGGATATCCACCTCTGTAATCCGCTCAATCCGCTCTTCCATTCCATCAATCACCACCAGATCTCCCGGTTTATAATCCATTTTTGTGATATCGCCAAATGGAACATAATAAGGATTGGCAAAAACAGAATGCATACTGCAGGGCTTGATCATGGCGCCGTACTCATCGACTACGTCAATCACAATCACATTTTTCTTGGTGTCCGTTTTCCGCAGTCCCCTTCCGACCTGCTGCAGATAAAGAACCTTGGAAAGCGTAGGCCTTGCCATCACCAGAATGCCGAGTTCCGGATAATCCCATCCCTCTGAAATCATATTGCAGGCACACAGGAAACGGATTTCCTTTTCTTTAAACGCTTTCATAACAGAACTTTGATTTTTCGTCTGTCTTGTGTAGCTGGCCGCCGAAATATTTGCCTTATTAAGGAGCTTTGCCATTTCGTTCGCATGCGCAACATTGACACAAAAAACAACACCCTGTCTCGTGCCCGCTTCGCCAGACGTAAAATACTCTGAAAGTACCTGGACAATCAGCTCATTTCTTGAAGTGACCCGGATTCTTTTCTCCAGATCCGCATTGACATAATCCCGCCCATTAAACCTTACACTGGAAAGATCAAGATTCGTTTCAATCCGGTAAACATTCGCTTTCGCGACCACTCCCTTTTCCATCGCTTCTTTTAAGGATAACGAAGTCGTATACGATCCAAACACCGTTTCCAGCTTTCTTTTATCCGGCCGCTGATCCGTCGCCGTCAGGCCTATCGTAAATTCTGTCCGATAGTATTGCACAACTCTTTTCAGCACTGGCGCAACCGCATGATGTGCTTCATCCACGACAAGATAATTGTAATAGTCTGGTGTAGTGTCCGTATAATGTCTGGCCGCGAAGGCATACGTTCGAATATCAATCTTATCTTTTAACTCTGGCAGCGAAGCCTTTATTCTTTCTTCCCAGTCCAGCAAAAGATTGACTCCCGGAACCAGAATCAGTCCACGAAACTTTTGTTTTCCTTCCGCGAATGTCCGTAAATCTTCTTCCACAATTTTCGATTTTCCCGCTGCTGTAGGCAGCACAATCAAAAATGCCTTGATACCCGCATCTCTGCGCTTTTGTATCTCCTGCAGGCTGACAGTCTGATGTTCATACAGCTCAACTTTTCTTTCAACTTTGATTCCGTCATCCACAAAATTCGAAGAATCTTTTCCAAAATACTGTTTGATATCATCCTCAATCCGACTGGCAAATTCGCAATCCTCTTTGGAAAAGCGAAATAACTTGATCCCCCACAGGGCACACGTATTTTGTTTCTTGAGCTGATTGCGATATTTTTCCTCTCCAATAATTTGCGGATGATGGTAATCAAGGCCGTTTTCTTCGATCGCATATTTCTGATCCTTTGTTCTGACAAAATAATCGAGAAAATAATTCCTTCCATTTTCATCACAGATTCCATATTCCCGCGTCAGATATCTCAGCGCATTCATTCCATAAACACTTGAAAAATTCTCTTCGAAATGAATTTCCAGCGGAGAAGCATCGGCCTGCTCGCTCCGATCTCCTGTGTTTCGTATATAACCGCCTTCCAGGACAATTCCATCTTTGGCAAGATATGAATCCAGATTTTCCCGCGCATATCCCAGAAAGCGAAACACCCTTTGAAAGCGATGCATATAATCATTCTGCTTCTCCGTAATCAGCATATAGGGAAAAACCGGCTCTTTTGGCTCATGAGAACAGATACCATCATCAATAACAACCATATCTATCCCATTATCATAAAACCGGGAAATTCCGCCATTTGGATAACACACCTGTTCCCGAAATCTAAAATCTGCGTGTTCTGCTAGAAACCTGTCTTTTTCAATATCAGATTCAGCCACTTTTCCTTCTCCCTTCCCGGTCTTACATCATCCGTAATCCACTCTTCTTCTATTCGGATCTGCTCCACATCCTTGATAAAATCAGAAAAAGTATCCGGTGTGAAATCCGTAAAAAAACGGCCGCTTCTTTCGCCTTCAAACGTTCCATATTTAAAGGAGGTATAAATAATCCCATTAGTGTCCAACGCTGTTACCATCTTATGGAATACCATTTTTAATTCTTTTTTCGGTAAATGCAGAATCGATGAACACGCCCAGATGCCGTCATATTGATTCATCTCATCCAAATCCTGAAACATCATGTTTTTTACCGGAATACCGGTATAGGCACTGGCGTATTTGCACAGTTCTTCTGAACCGTCCATCGCCGTAACAGCAAGACCGTTTCCCAGAAAATACTTCGTGTCTCTTCCGGAACCACACCCGAAATCCAGCACTCTCTTTCCCGGCAAAGCGTTTAAAAATTTATCCTGCGTCGTCTGGAAATCTACAGAAACAGTGCCTTGTATGAAAGAAGCTGCATTTTGGTTGTAATAAGCGATTGTTTGGTTTTCCATATTGTGATGATCTCCTTGATAGAAAATGTAAAGCATGTGCTGTGCAAAACTGTTTTCTCTTTTTTAAACCGAAAACACTTCTTCAGACATTTTATAGATACTTACTTGTCAAGTTCGTTATATGCCTTTTTGACGATCTGCGCCATCAATAATCTTCTCTGCTTCAGGAATTCAGGATACGGTAACTGCTCAAAATTCTCAGGTAATGCATTCTGAGCACAGGCAAGCCGGTATCCTTCTTCTCCTAATTTCTCTCGGTACCGGCTGACATACTCCGCCGGAGCTTCATCGGAAATATCAATGTTTGTTGTATAGTCCAAGTATGTAAAGTTCGCAATCTGGTTTCTGTCACGGTCATTATCGTACCCGATCTTTTCAAGATAATGTTTCGGAAAGATATGATGCTTGTCCACGGAATTTTTGTCTCCATTTGCTCCTAATACAAAGTATTGTGACAGAGGTGCTGTGCTGAACAGCATAGGTGTTCCCAGTACATTGACTGCCGCAATATATCCGTACCAGGCCGGTGAATTGGCCGAAGAACTGTTCAACTCGGCTGGCAGCGAATAAACAAAGTAGTCATCCGTAAATCGGTTTGCGATAACAGAATTCAAATAGAATACGAATTCATCTGCATGATGAATATCTCTTAAATCAGCAAACTGTTTTTCAACCTCTGATTCTGTAGATCCCGTATAAAATCCAGTAATCGTAGACATAAAAATCCATTTGCGAATAATTTTCTGAAGTTCAACAGACGATACTTTATACTCATATTTTCCGATCAGATATAAAACATAGCTGAAAACTACCGCATTGGATGATGCCACCAGGCTGCCTTTCAAATAGCCTGCAGAAGCAAAAAGATTCATGAAGGCATGCCAGTTATTGAGATTGGTTACCATGTCTAAAGATTCTTTGAAAATTCTCAGATTCTCTTCACGCACATCCTGCGTGATTTCACCGGTCTTTAAATTTTTTCCGCGGAGCAGCAGATACGCGTATCGCAAACGCGCTCTCCGAAATCCTACGCCAACAGACATTCGAATCAAATGAGAAGGGTCAACCTGAAGAATCTGATTAAACGCGGTTCCATTTGCCGGTACTCTTGATTCCGCACAAAACCGGTTAATCTTTGCATGGACATCATTATCATAGACAGCAATCAGTGTTTCAATGAAATTTTTTTCCGTAAGATTCTGACCGCCGGAGTTTACACGGACAAAAATCTCGGCCACATCTTCTTCATCCGCTTTTGAACTGATTTTCAGGGTTGGCAGAGAATAAATTCCAAGATTCAAAAGGTTATTGATGTTTTCTTCAATGACATCTTCTTCCTCTTCCGTAAGTAGCTCTTCCCCGTTTTTCTCCCGGCTTTCATTTACCGATCGGATAAAAGACTTTCGGAATCTTGAAATAGTGTGCTCCTGGTCCGCCGCAAACACGCTGCAAATCTCGCTGATCCATTCCGGATTGCGTTCATACGCCTGTGTCCAGACGGCAAATTCGCACGTTAGAGGATTGAAGGAGATTTTGATCTTTCTTTCCTCATAATTCTGATCTTTGATGGTCACGCCATACATTGCTGCAAGTAATGCAGTCAAACGCTGCTGCCCATCGATAACAAGGTCATCCGGGCGTTTATAAACTTTTTCATTCTTGCCAATATGTCCCGTATTTTCATAGTCATCCGGAGATGACCACAGCATGATATATCCGATTGGATAGCCTTTCATCATGGAATCCAGCAGTTCACGAACCTTATTATCTTTCCAGACAAAAGGACGCTGAAGGTCCGGCAGACCGATCCGTCCATTCTTTACATCAGACAACAAATCAGATACCTTGCTGGGAATATTGTCAAATAATTCTTTTCCCATTTTCTTGATCTCCTTTCCTTTATTCATTCTTCATTTCATCAAACATCGCCTGAGCTAATGCATCCATGATAGCATGATATTTTCCAGCATCCTCAAACAACTTCGTGTATGTTTCTGTACTCTCAACATATGCTTCCTGTGCAGCATCGTCGAACAGCTGTGGGAAAATATTTTTTTCAAAAATCTGACGACCATCTGTCTTTGCAGCTTTTATCAGCTTCTTATTGTTTTTCAATTTCTGATGCAATGCAGTTATTACAACCTTATCACCATCTGTAAAATTACCCATATACTGCTGATTAATCTTTTCAATGACCTGCTCCAATGGACTAAGTGTCTCTGTCATTTTTACAGGCTTCTTTAATTTAGCAGTTTTATAAACGCCCTTTTCTTCCTTTACAAGCCCGATAGAACCCTCGTATGTTTTCTCAAGATTATAATACTTAAGTTTTACTCTATCACCAAGGTCAAACGGAATTTTGGGATCAGCAGGTACAACCTTTGCCAAATAAGAACAGAAAATGTATTCATCATGCATCTGCTTATCAAACATACGGACAATTTGCGTAATATATTCATACCATTTTACAAATGTTCTGCAAAGTTTACGGAACTGGTATCTCTGTTCCTGATTCAAATCATTATATTTCCGCTGTATCGGTAAAAGAGCATTCGTAATTGCTGCCTGAATTTTATTGGCTTTACGCTTATCTTCATCAAAATAAATTTTGTTTACATTTTCAATATCAGAATCATCGTAAATTTTAAATTCACGCAACATCTTCTGTGTTTTGTAAATCAAGTCAGTGTTGATTTCCTGAGCAAGTAATGTCTCCTGATAAAACGGCTGAAATGCTTTCAAAATATCTTCTTTTGAATTTACAAAATCAAGGATGAACGTATCCTGTTTATCTGGATGTGTACGGTTCAATCTGCTCAATGTCTGAACTGCTTTTACACCACGCAGTTTCTTATCAACAATCATCGTATGAAGCAATGGTTCATCAAATCCAGTCTGATATTTCTCAGCTACAATCAGAATATTTCCTTCGTCATGAAATATCTGTTTTGTCTGCGACTCATTCACACCATTCAGCTTACTCTCTGTCCATTCAATATCTCTTTTATCATCTGGATCTTTGATAGAGCCAGAAAATGCAGCCAAAATTTCCACATCATTATAACCATTTGATTCCAAATAGTTCTTAATCTCATGATAATATCGAACCGCAGCGAGTCTCGATGATGTTACAACCATCATCTTTCCTTTACCTTTGATTTTCTGCTTCGTCACATTACGGAATGTTTCAACAATAATTGCTGATTTCTGCTGAATGTTATACGGATGCAGTTCTTCGTATTTCTTGATTGTCTTCAATGCCTTTGACTGCGGAACATCAGGGTTATCCTTTGTGTTCTTCGCAATCTGATAACACGTTCTGTACGTTGTATAGTTCTGCAGAACATCCAAAATAAATCCTTCTTCAATCGCCTGACGCATCGAATATACATGGAATGGATGATAAGAACCATCATTCCATTCTGTGCCAAACATCTCCAATGTTGCTCCTTTGGGTGTTGCTGTAAACGCAAAAAATGAAAGATTTTTATGTCTTCCATGAGCAATCATTTCTCGCACCAAACGGTCATTATCATCCAACAATTCATCTTCAGCTTTTCCTTCCAGTTCAGCATACTCTTTCAGAGCATCCGACACATCTGCAAGTGCAGCTTTCAATTTTATTGCAGAAGAACCAGTCTGTGAAGAATGTGCTTCATCCACGATAATCGCAAATCGCTTATCTGTTGTATCATCCACTTCTTCATAAATGACCGGGAATTTCTGCAATGTAGTTACAATGATTCGTTTTCCGGCGTTCAAAGCATCCCTTAAATCCTTAGAAGATTTCTTTTCATCAATTGCACATACACTGCCAAACATATGGTCAAATCCCGTGATTGTTTCCTGTAACTGTGCATCCAGATTACGTCTGTCAGTTACAATAACAACCGATGTAAATACAGGCTCATTTGTATCATTATGTAAAGATGCAAGACGATACGCTGTCCATGCAATAGAATTTGACTTCCCTGAACCTGCTGAGTGCTGAATCAGATAATTGTTCCCTGAACCGTTCTCACGAACATCTGCAATCAGTTTACGCACTACATCCAACTGATGAAATCTAGGGAAAATCAGCCGCTTCTTTGTAACATTCTTTCCATCTTTCTTTTCGGTCTTCACCTCAAAGCTGATGAACTTCTGAATAATATCCAGCAAACTGTCCTTCTGTAATACATTTTCCCAGATATAAGACGTCACATAATTATCATCTTCTGCCTGCGGATTTCCGGCACCACCGTCATTTCCAGCACCGTTGGAACCCTGATTGAATGGAAGGAAATATGTATCAGTGCCTTTTAATTCCGTGGTCATCCATGCTTCGTAAAGGTCTACTGCAAAATAAGCAAGAATACGATGATTCAACCAGAAAGCAGGTTCCCTCTGGTCTCTGTCATACTGCCACTGCAATTTTGCATTGTCTACCGTCTGACCTGTCAACTGATTCTTTAATTCAATCGCAACCACTGGAATACCATTGATTGCAAGCATCATATCAACTGAATTGTTGTTCTGCTGCGAATAGTGCCACTGTCTGATACACTGACACACATTCTGCCCATATCTTTTTACAGCAACATCATTAAGAGTGGATTCCGGCTTGAAATAACAAACCTTAAAATCCATTCCACGATGTTTAAAACCATGTCGCATGACGGACAGCAGACCATCCATCTGTACGGCATCTTCAAAACATTTATAAAACTTCCTGTATGGGTCAGAATTACACTGTTTTTCAAAACGCTGCCACATAATTGGCTGAGTTGCTTTTACAAACCCGACCAATGTATGAATATCCAACGCCATATCGGAAGATGCAGTATATCCAGCATCTGTTGCCTTTTCATATCCACCATCAGGCGAAATCAAAAAGTCTTCGATGTTGGATTCAAACTGTTTCTCGTTTTCAGCCATAGGTTATACCACCCTTCTTTTTCCTGTAACTACTTCATAAATCAGTGATTTTTTGTATGATTCAAGGTCTTTGATGAGAGATTCTTTTTCAGCAATGAGGGAATCAATTTCCGCTGTTCTTTTATCAAGATATTTTACAATTTCTATTTGCTCATCTAATGTCGGATGCAAAATTTTAACAGAATAAAAATTTCCATTGGACAAATTTTGCAAGCCAACTGTGATACCGTTTGACTTCAATGCAAAAATATTTTTGTACGTCGTTGAATGAAATAAATATTCATAATATTTTGCATATACATCATCTCTAATCGCATGATAAACCCCATAGTGAAATGATACCATTCCTGTATATTTTGAAGCGAAAAATACACCCAAATGTCCCTTAAATCTATTTAATACTAAATCATCTGGAATAACATGCTTCCAATTATCATGTGTAGCTGATTTTAAAGAACGTTCTGACATATCATCTGTTGGAATCAAACCATCCACTTGCGACAAAGATAATGACACATCATTCGCATCAATTGGTCTAACATCCTCTCTAAACAGTAAGCTTGCAAGGACTAAATTCCAACTTTTTGGCATTTCAGGAAACCATACATAATCTGTGTATTTCATTTCAGAATCATGAATTCCAGTCATTGTAGCATTATCAATTACAGCCTGTTTCAGTTCCTTATATTCTTCAACACTTGCGTTCGCTTCTGCAATAATGTCATCAATTTTAGAACATTTTTCATTCAAATAATCGGCAATGACTTGTTGTTCAGTTAATGGCGGCATCGGAACCTTTAATGACCCCAACTGTTCTTCTGTAAACGAATGACGTAAATTTTTTGCTAAGTGTAACAGTTCTTTAGTATTATCTACCATTAAATAATAATAGTAATAGTAATCTCTTGACGCATTATCATGTGTTTTAAAATTACTATAAGCAGGACTTGTCACACCGTTATGTGTGACTTTACCAATACATCTAGGCGTAACATCAATATCAAAAAGACACATGAGTAAATCCCCATCTTCAATATATTGATATCCATCAAATGTTGCAGGCATTTTACCTGTTGGATTTTGTAAATCTCTTACAATTACACCGTTCATGGTCAATGACATCACATCTTCGCCAGTCCACTTTTCACATAAATTTTTCTCTTTATGCATGATGTATTTATTTGGAATCACATCCCATGTATCAGGAATTGAACCTACCCACTCAATCCCACTTTCTTTCATTGCCATAATTATTCACCCCCAAACAAATCATGCAGCTTTGCCATCAAACTCTTTTCATGTTCTTCAATACGTGCTGCAATCACATCTGATGGTTCAATCTGCTTATATTCATAGAATGTTCTTGTGAACGGAATCTCATATCCCACTTTTGTTTTGGATTTATCAATCCAAGCCTGTTGATTGTACGGAATGACCTCACGTTCAAAATAATCATCAATATCCTCTGCTAACGGAACATTCTCTGTATCACGTTTGGATGTATCGGCTACTGGTTTCTTTTTCTTCATGATGACATTTCCATCTTCATCAAACTGAGGTGTCTCAACAACAATCTTATTATATCCAAGGTCAACAGCATCCATGACCTTACTCTTTACAACAATCGTATTGTTGTTTTCGTCTACACCATTGTATGTATCATTCACATATGCACCATACGCTTCAATGATTAAATCACGACAAGCCTTCGTAATATCCACTTTTTTCTCGCCAATATTTTTACGTCTGCTGGATGCACACGCTGATGCATCAATCAGCTGTACTTTACCCTGATGTGTTACAGGCTTGTTCTTCATCACAATCCAAATGTATGTAGCAATCGGTGTGTTGTAAAATGCATTTCCCGGTAACTGTACAATGGCATCCAACCAATCATTTTCGATAAGATATCTACGAATCTCAGAAGGACCTGAACCTGCATCACCATTAAACAAAGATGAACCGTTCTGGATAATTGCCATCTGACCATCATCTTTTAACTTTGCAAGACCATTCAGCATAAATAAAAGCTGTCCGTCACCTTTTGCTGGCAGTCCCGGTGCGAATCTTCCGGCTGTACCTTTCTTATATTCAGCCGTTACTTCCTTTTCCTCACGTTTCCAAGGAATACCAAACGGCGGATTGCTGATAATATAGTCAAACTTATATCCGCTGAACTTGTCATCAGATAAGGTATCACCGAACTGCATATTGTTAGGGTCTCCACCACGAATAAGCATATCAGCCTTTGCAATACCGAATGTAAACGGATTGAACTCCTGACCGAATACAGTAACGTCCGCATCCGCATCCATCTGTTTCAATCTTTCTTCCATACAGGTAAGCATCTGAGATGTTCCCATCGTCATATCATAGACTGTCTTTGAAATGCCATCACCTGTAAATGCTGATTCATCGCCAGCTACAAGAAGGTCACTCATAAGATAGATGATGTCACGGCTTGTGAAATGTGCTCCGGCTTCTTCGTTATAAGATTCAGAAAATCTACGAACAAGATTTTCAAACACATATCCCATATCAACCGCACTAATTTTCTCAGGGGAAAAATCACCCTTATCTGTACAAAAATCAGAGATTACCTGGTACAGAAGACCTGCTTCTTCCATGTGTTTAATCTGAGAATCAAAATCCATACGTGCAAGAATATCCTGAATGTTATCTGAAAATCCATTCAGATACGCCTTGAAATTATCTACAATGTTTTCAGGGTCAGCAATCAATGTCTTGAATGTAAATGGACTTGTATTGTAAAACTGATAGCCTGACGCTTTACGCAGGAAACCATCTTTTACAGCCAGCTTTTCTACTTTTTTGTATGTATCAAGAACCGCCTGATGTGTTGGCAGTAAGCAATCATGAAAACGCTTGATTACTGTCATAGGCAGGATAACAAGACCATATTCATGTGGTTTGTATGCACCTACAAGGTCATCTGCAACAGACCATACAAGAGCTGCTGTATCATTAGAATTTTTACCAACGCTTGTAATTAACTCATCACTATTCGCCATTGTGTTTTCTCCTTTTCCACTTTCCTTCTAAAATCCCTCAGACTTTAAAAATTTATCTAATATATCGACCAACACATCTTTCATATTTGTATCGTTTGCAACACAATACATTTTCAAACGTTTTTTCATATCCTCTGTTAAGTAAAACTGTATTGGTACTTTCTTCTGTTGTGGTGTAGCCTGCTCCACCATATTATTCTTATTTATCATCAAAAATTTCCTTTCTCACCGAAATCATTTATTTATGATTTCATACTATCATGATTTCATCAGACACTCAAGGAAGATTATTTCAAAACCGATAAATCATATTATCCGAGCGCATGTCTATGTAAATCCATATAATATAAGTCGTCTCGTTTGTTTTTATTTTCTTCTATAACAAATTCACCACCACCCGATCCACTCCACGCAGCTTCAACATTTCCTCCATTCTTTTCCACACATCCAAATCCACCCCAAACAACGAATTATACCTCCCCACCATCCGCAAATGCTCCGGATACAAAAACGCCTGTTCTTCACAGAATCTGGGACACTTCCGCACCGGCACTTGGGCTCCTCGGCTTCCTTCGACACAAGTTGCATACATTGGACAATACTGCGAGGTATTGGTCTGATAAAAGGGAAGATGAAGACTGTTTTTCCCTTCCGGGAACTTCCCGGTACTGGTATCGCCGCAGCTCTCCCATTCATACCGTTCCATCCGAAATTCTTCTTTTAAATATTCCTGGTAAAACGCCGCATGAACGCTGTTTTGTTCAAACAGTATACGTTCTCCCAGCTTATAAGCCATCCGCGGATCTTTTTTCCGCTTGTTGAGCAGCACGCCAAGGCCGAGGGAAAACACCGGAAACTGAGCTGCCAGATGAGCCGTTCCCCAGTCATTTACGACAAGCTCGATGGTTTTGTTCTTTTGTTCACACCATCTGGCAAGATGCTGCAGACGTGCTTGTGTTTCCGACAGATTTTCTTCCAGCAGGAAAGGAAAGACCAGCGTAACCGCAAACGACTCCCGGCAGGCTTTGTCCATCATTACAAACAGTTCCTCTTCTTTCGGTGCCAGATGCGGGCAGAAAGCATTTCCTATATAGAGCCGATCCGGGTGAAAAACCGGCGGATCTGCAATCTGGTTTCTCCGAAAATAAGCATCAAAAAACACCGCACTTTCCATCGAAAGATACGCCTTATACCATTCCGGCCGGTCCAGTTCGAGCGCCAGCTCAATCGGCTGCCCGGATCCGGCAGCACTATTCTGCAATGCCACAAAGGTTTCCTTCGTAATTCCGGAAAACCATACTTTTTTCTGCTCTTCCAGACTTTCCAGATGAAACGCGTCCTGCTCCGCAGGATATCCTGTCATCTCTTCTGCAAGCGCGGCATCATCGTCCTCCATTTTCCAGCGGATATACTGGCTGTATTGCAGGGCAAGGTGCTGTACCGCATTTTGATAATCTTCTTGTTCCGTGGCGAAGGTATAAACAACATCAAAATCTTCCTCTTTTTCCTGCAGAAAAGTCGCATCACGAAGAAGAATCCGCTGGTAGGATGCCGTTTTCTGATCGTAAAATGCCAGTTCCCACGGTGCGTTTTTCTGCTCTGCCGTGGCCGGTGTCGCAAGACGGGTCTGAAAGCCATATTCCGAAATTGCCGTGATCCGCACTTCCTTATTGCCCCAGTATCCTGCCAGAATTCCAAACGGCAGCATGGAAATCCATGGCCATTGGCTGATTTCTTTTTCCCGTTCTTTTTTCTGTTTCATTGCTCCAACTCTCCCGTTTTCTGATACCCTCCAGTATACCTGTTTTTCTGGAAAACTCAAAGAAAAAAATCCATCCACGCCCAGAAACAGTCTCACCGGAGACCTCCAGGTCATGGATGGATTTTTATCATTATTTTGTAAACGTCTCAATCAGCTCTTTGGCATCATCATATCCCTGTCCTTCCAGTTCTTTCTGATACCACTCGTCCACGCCGTCTACTGCCTGTTTGAACGAATCGATGTCCATATCCTCATAATTGGTAATGGTAACACCATTTTCATTCTGCCAGCGGTTCATGATTTCATCATCACCGGCGCGGTTAATCTCACGCTCGTACTGTGTTGCCAGACGACCGCACTCATCGATCACTTCCTGCTGCTCCGGTGTCATACTGTCATAAATGTCTCCGTTAATACAGAAGAACAGACAATCATAAATTGCATTCCACATCGAGCAGTACGGCTGTACTTCCTGTACGCTGGCTGCATCGATAGCAGGAAGTGGATTTTCCTGGCCTTCTACGGTTTTCTGCTGCAGGGCCGTGTAGGTCTCGGACCAGTTCATGTTGGTGGCATCGGCACCCCAGCGTTTGTAGCATTCCATCAGCAGGTTGCTTCCTGCCACACGGATTTTCAGGTTTTTCATGTCATCGACGGTTTTTACTTCCTGCTTGCTGTTGGTCAGCTGACGGAAACCATTCTCGGCGATTCCCATGCAGTGCAGGCCGTACTCATCAAGGATCTCTTTCAATTTTTCGCCTGCCTCGCCGTCCAGTTTTGCATCCGCATCTTCTACGGAATCAAACAGGAACGGAAGGGATACGACGTTAAATCTCGGGTCAAAGGCAGAGTAAATCAGGTTGCTGTGCATTGAAATCTGTACCGGATCTCCATCGATCAGTGCCTGGATACCCTCGGACTGGTTTCCGTTGGTCAGCTGGTCTGCGGCATATACGTTGACTTTGATCTTGCCGCCGGTTGCTTTTTCAATCAGCTCACCGAACTTCCGGCCGCCTTCTGCCCAGGTACTGGTTTCTGTCGTGGAGCAGGTGAAGTTCCAGGTCTGCTCCGGCCAGTCGAGATCGCTTCTGTCTTCTACATCATATGTGCCTGCAGAAGAAGTATCTTTCTTTGTAAAGACTTCGATCAGGTCTTTTGCATCATCATATCCCTGGCTTTCCAGCTCGTTCTGATACCACGCATCCACACCGTCTACCGCCTGTTTAAAGGAATCGATGTCCATATCTTCGTATTTTGTGATCTTGACACCGTTCTCGTTCTGCCAGCGGTTCATGATCTCATCGTCACCGGCACGGTTGATTGCACGTTCGTAATCGACGGCTTTCTGTCCGGCCTCATCGACAACTTTCTGCTGTTCCGGAGTCAGATTGTTATAGATATCTCCGTTAATGCAGAAGAACAGGCAGTCATAAATCGCATTCCACATCGAGCAGTACGGCTGTACTTCCTGTACACTGGCTGCGTCGATAGCCGGCAGCGGATTCTCCTGGCCTTCTACGGTTTTCTGCTGCAGGGCGGTGTAGGTCTCAGACCAGTTCATGTTGGTCGCATCGGCGCCCCAGCGTTTGTAGCACTCCATCAGCAGGTTACTTCCTGCTACACGGATTTTCAGGTTTTTCATGTCATCGACAGTTTTGACTTCCTGCTTGCTGTTGGTCAGCTGGCGGAAACCGTTCTCAGCGATTCCCATGCAGTGCAGGCCGTACTCATCGAGGATTGCTTTTAATTTTTCGCCTGCTTTGCCGTCCAGTTTTGCATCCGCATCTTCTACGGAATCAAACAAGAACGGAAGAGATACGACGTTAAATCTCGGGTCAAACGCAGAGTAAATCAGGTTGCTGTGCATCGAAATCTGTACCGGGTCTCCGTTCATCAGTGCCTGGATTCCCTCGGACTGGTTTCCGTTGGTCAGCTGGTCTGCGGCGTATACATTGACTTTGATCTTGCCGCCGGTTGCTTTTTCCATGAGCTCGCCGAACTTGCGTCCGCCTTCTGCCCAGGTACTGTTCTCGGTGGTGGAGCAGGTAAAGTTCCAGGTCTGCTCTTCCCATCCAAGGTCACTGTAATCAGCGATATCATTGTAATCCTCATTGCCGGAGGAATTTCCTGCTGTGCTGCCATCCGCACCATCGCCACTGGAAGTATCGGAATTCGTTGCTGCAGCTACCGTTCCGGTATAAGCTCCGTCTTTTGCCAGTGCTTTTGGAAGGAACGTGGAAATCTGCGGAACATACGTAATCAGAAGCAGAACTGCTACCGATGCTGCGATCATTGGCATAACGGCTTTGGAAATCTGCTGAATGGTAACTTCCATTCCTTTTTTCAGTTTTACGGAAATGGCGACAAACAGGTTGACACCGACCGGCGGAGTTACCTGTCCGATGGCCAGGTTGACCGTTGCCACGATACCGAATGCTATCAGGTCATAGCCAAGGGCTTTGCAGACCGGAAGCATAATCGGGATGAAAATATACATGGCAGAGTTTGCATCGATAAAGCATCCTGCAATCAGGAAAATGATATTGACAATCAGAAGGAATACAAACTGGTTATGAGCAACGCTTCCAAGAAGATCCGACGCTGCCTGCGCAATACCAAACTTTGTGCAGACAAAGGAGAACAGAGAAGCACTTGCGACGATCAGCATAATTCCACCAGTTGTTTTGGCAGAATCTACCATCAGATCCCACAGGTCTTTCAGTTTGATCTCTTTATAAATAAAGATTCCGACAAACAGACCGTATACAACGGAAACGGCAGCTGCCTCGGTCGGGGTGAAAATACTTCCATAGATACCGCCAAGGATGATGACCGGCATTAAGAATCCCCAGAAAGCATCTTTAAAAGCATCCCATCTTTCTTTGGCTGTTGCTTTTTTCTGGGTCGGCTGAATGTTGTGTTTCTTTGCCTCCAGAAGAACAACGATGACAAGGGCCACACCCATCAGAATACCAGGAACGATACCTGCTGTGAACATATCGGCGATGGATACGCCTGTGATGGATGCATAAACAACGAATGCAATACTCGGCGGTATGACGATCGCAATCGAACTTGACGTCGCCATCAGGGCCGTGGAAAACGGAGCAGAAAATCCGCCTCGCTCAATCATGGCAGGGATCAGAACCATACCAAGTGCTGCTACGGTTGCCGGACCGGAACCGGAAATCGCACCAAAGAAGCAGGCTACGATAACGCATACGATGGCGATACCGCCTTTTTTATGGCCGACGCAGGTGTCGACGAAACGAATCAGTCGTTTGGAAATGCCCGCTTTTGCCATAATGTTTCCGGACAATACAAAGAACGGAATGGCAAGGAGCAAAAATTTACTGATACCGGAATACATATTGGTTGCTACGATGGTCAGGGATGTACCGGAGTACAGGATCGCGCAGATCGAAGACAGACCAAGGCAGATGCCAATCGGGATACCAAGGATCAGAAAAACAAAGAATGAAAGAAAAAGAATTGCACTGATCATTTTTTCTGTCCCTCCTCTTTTGCTTTTACGAATGTATCAATCAGATATTCGATCATGTGCAGCGTCATGCAGGCTGCGCCGATCGGTACGAAAGACCAGAAAATCCATTCCGGCCAGTTTAAAACGAACGTTCTCTTTCCGTTGGCAAGCTGGGTCAGTACCTTGTCCATGCCGTATTTAAACAGAACTACGGTAAAGGCAACACTAAATGCTGTGTTGACAACCAGCAGGATTCTTCTCGCCTTCGCAGAAAGACGGTCCGGCAGTAAAGAAAGATTGACCAGCTCTCCGTCACGGGCAGCGAGCGCTGCAGCGAGAAGTGTAATCAGGACAAATACCGCAACAACGAGTTCCTCGGTAAATGACCAGGACTGATGCAGTACCTTACGGGAAAGAACGTTTCCCACCGTAAGCACAACAATCAGGATCGTGGACAGCACGAGAACCAGTTTCTCAACAAATGCCAGTCCATTCATGATTTTTTTGTACACTTTCATATGTTTCCTCCCTTTTCCCGCTGTCGGATACAATGTTCCAGCAGGATCTATTCTTTGCCAGGCTGTATTACCGGGGTGAATTTGCAGCTGACAAACAAAAAAATCCGCCCCTCAACGAGGGACGGAACTGTTCTTTTCCCGCAACCACCCTTGTCTCTTCTTTGAAACAAGCACGAATACAACGCACAAGCATACGCGGTTTCTGTAACGGGAAACTCCCGTGAAAACCTACTGGAATTCCGGCACATAGTACGATACACGGCCGATTCGTTGGGCTTTCCTTCTCCAAGATGATTTTCAATCCAGATTCGTTGCTGTCTCGCACCTTTCCGGCAGCTCTCTGAAAACGATTTGTCTGCATTTACTTTTTCTTTTCTCAGAATTTGCTTTTACACGACAGAAGCAATTTTAACGCGATTTTTGTTGATTGTCAAGAATTGGCTGGAAAAATTTGTCGATTTTTTGAAAAACCGCATTTTTTTCGGTTTTGGACCTTTTTCTTGCATCTTTTCCATATCTTTTATATAATAATCTGCGGTATCCGAAATATGCAGCCTGATTTTTCATCTCGATCTTCCAACATCAGTCCTGCTTATTCATGAAAGGATGATTTTTATGATAAAAAAACTGATTTCCTTTTTTCAAAAAGATGCAGTGCTTACCGTCTCTTTTTTTCTTGCAGTGCTTTCCTGCTTTTTCTGTCCTCCCGGTCCACAGTATCTTGGCTATCTGGATTTTCATACTCTGATCCTGCTGTTCTGTCTGATGCTGATTGTCGCGGGCCTGCGGGAATGTGGCGTATTTGACTGGCTTGGCACCAGTCTTCTCCGGCATGTAAACTCAGAACGGATGGTTGCTCTGCTTCTGATTTCCCTGTGCTTTTTCTGCAGCATGCTGATTACCAATGATGTCGCTCTGATTACCTTTGTTCCGTTTGGCATTCTGCTTCTGCGAATGTGCCATATGGAGCAGAAAAAAATACTTCTTGTCACCTTTATGACCATGGCTGCAAACCTTGGCAGTATGTTTACTCCTATCGGCAATCCGCAGAATCTTTATCTGTATTCGCTTTCCGGACTTTCCCTTTTGCAGTTTCTGCTTATGATGCTGCCTTATACTCTGGGTGCTGCAGTTCTTTTTCTGATCTGCATTTTTCTGTTTTTCTCCGGAAAAAAAATTTCCGTTTCCCTGGGGAAAAAAGCGATTACTCATCCGCGGCAAATCGCAGTTTTTGCAGCTCTTTTTTTCTGCTGTATTCTTACGGTTGCCAAACTTCTCCCGCATAGTATTCTGCTTCTGATCACGATTGCCGGGATCTGCCTGGTGAACCGCAGCCTTTACCGCAGAGCAGACTACTCTCTTTTGTTCACTTTTGTGTTTTTCTTTCTTTTTATTGGAAACATGAAACAAATGGCAGCGCTTCGTATTTATCTGGAACAGATGATTACCGGACACGAACGGCTTCTTTCCGTCCTCACAAGCCAGATCATCAGCAATGTTCCTGCCGCCATGCTGCTTTCCGGATATACAAAAGAAATCCCGGAACTGATTGTAGGAACCAACCTCGGCGGCCTCGGGACTTTAATTGCATCTATGGCAAGCCTGATCTCCTATCGCCAGATTACGGCCGCAGACGCTTCCTGCCGCAAAAAATATATCCTGATTTTTACTGTTTTCAATCTTGTTTTTCTTGCTATTTTGTATCAGATACGCTAAAATAAAAAGAAGATCCGGCTGTACGGGTCTTTTTTCACGGCATTTTATACCGTCTCATTATTACTGTACTTAGCATTTTATATTGAAAAAGAAAGGGTTTCATTTATGAAGATAGATCTCAGAAACGTTCCGGATGCCGAGGTTTCCGGTATTGATCTTGCAAATGTTGACATTACTGTTCCGGCGCCGGAGACAGAACCGCAGCGTCAGTATTACTTTATGGCACTTTTAAAACAGCAGCTCGTACCGGAGCGTGCAAAACAAAACGGAAAAGAGTATCTGACTGCCTGCATCACAACCTTCGGCTGCCAGATGAACGCCCGCGATTCCGAAAAACTGGAGGGAATTCTGGAAACCGTCGGCTACCACATTGTGGAGACCGAAGATGCCGATTTTGTTGTTTACAACACCTGTACCGTCCGTGAAAACGCAAATCTGCGTGTCTACGGTCGTCTTGGACAGCTTGGCAAGTACAAAAAGAAAAATCCGGGCATGATTATTTCCCTCTGCGGATGCATGATGCAGGAGCCGCTTGTTGTCGAAAAACTCAAAAAAAGCTACCATTTCGTCAACCTGATTTTTGGAACGCATAATATCTACCGCTTTGCCGAGTATCTTGTCCGGTGCATGACAGAGGACCGCATGGTGATTGATATCTGGAAAGATACCGACAAAATCGTGGAAAATCTCCCGGTTGACCGCAAATATCCGTTCAAGTCGGGTGTTAATATTATGTTCGGCTGCAATAACTTCTGCAGCTACTGTATCGTACCGTATGTGCGCGGCCGCGAACGCAGCCGGAAGCCGGAGGAAATCATCGCAGAGATCAAACGCCTCGTTGCAGACGGCGTTGTTGAAATCATGCTGCTTGGTCAGAATGTCAATTCCTACGGAAAGAATCTCGAGGAGCCGATGACGTTTGCACAGCTTCTGCGCAAGGCAAATCAGATTGAAGGGCTGAAACGCATCCGTTTCATGACCTCACATCCAAAGGATCTCTCGGAAGAACTGATCGATGCAATGCGCGACTGCGAGAAGGTCTGCCTCCATCTTCATCTTCCGCTCCAGTCCGGAAGCAGCCGCATCTTAAAACTGATGAACCGCCGTTATACCAAAGAGCAGTATCTCGACCTGGTAGACCGAATCCGCGCAAAAGTGCCGGATATTTCTCTGACAACAGATATTATCGTTGGTTTCCCTGGTGAGACCGAAGAAGATTTTCTGGAAACACTGGATGTGGTCCGCCGCGTTCGTTACGACAGCGCGTTTACCTTCCAGTATTCCAGAAGAACCGGAACACCGGCAGCTGCCATGGAAGACCAGATCCCGGCGGATGTTGTAAAAGACCGTTTTGACCGTCTTCTTGCCGAGGTTCAGGAAATTTCCCGCGAGGTAACCGCAAGACATCTTCATACCGTACAGGAAGTTCTGGTGGAAAGTATCAATGAGCAGGACGCTTCTCTTGTCACCGGCCGTATGAGCAACAATACGCTGGTTCATTTCCCGGGAGATGCTTCGATGATCGGAACGCTGCAGAACGTTTCCCTGGACGAATGCCGCGGCTTCTACTATATGGGAACGCTTGTTTAACCAAAAGACCCTGCCCGCACAGTTTTTCAGTCTTTGAAAAGACTATGTTACAAAGCTGTGCAGGCAGGGTTTTTATATATAACTTCTCCTTTTATCCTCTCACATCTGGAGTTTTCCCGGAGAGCCGCCTCTGATAAAAAAAGTAGGTAATCATAAGCATAACTCCAGCTCCGACCCATGCGGAAATTTCTGCGAATGCCACTCCGCGGAACGCAAGGCGCGGTGCTAAAAGCAGCACAACCATGACGCGCATGGCAACCTCCACAATCCCGGACACCATCGGCAGAACTGTTTTTCCCATTCCCTGGCAGGCGTTTCGGAAGACAAACAGCCAGCCAAGGGCGAACAGGGCAACTCCGGTAACCGGCAGAAAGATACAGGTATAGGAAATGACTGTCGCATCATTCAGCATCAGGGATGCCAGAAACTTCGGGCAGAAAATTTCCAGTGCTGCAAAAGGAAGATTGACAAGGACAGAAAGCACGACACCTGCCCTGACTCCCTGTTTGATCCGGTCGTATTTTCCGGCTCCATAATTTTGTCCTGTAAAAGTCAGAAGTGCAAGTCCAAGTGTTATACCCGGCTGCTCGAACAGACCGCACACCTTCATACATGCAGCATAAGCTGCGACATAAGCCGTTCCCATCTGATTGACAAAAACCTGAAGGACCATACCGCCCACCGCAGTTACAGAATTCATCACAGCTACCGGCAGGCCTTTTCCAACGAGTGCGCCAAGAAGTACACCATCTGCCCTCCAGTCTGTTTTCCGCGGAAGCAGTTCTGCGGCGCGCCGGATATATACCAGACAGTAAAGGGCAGAAACTACCTGCGCCAGGACCGTTGCAAGCGCCGCTCCAAACACGCCCATGCCAAACGGAAATACAAATAGAAGATCCAGCACAATATTGACCACCGACGAAACGATCATAGAAGCCAGCGGCACTTTACTGTTTCCGACGGACCGGAGCAGCGTCATGGCAAAGTTATTAAAAATGGTAACGGTACTGCCCGCCAGAATGGTTCCAAAATAAACCAGAGTGTCTGTCATCATATCCTCCGGTGTCTGGAGAAAGACAAACAGACGGCGCATCCAAAACAGACTGCCCACCGTAATTACAATTCCAATGGCAAGGCAGATATAAACCGACATCGCAATTTCTTTCCGCAGTTTTTCGATATCATTCGCTCCAAAGGAGTGGGAAATACAGATCCCAAGTCCTCCGGTAAGCCCCATGGCAAAGCCGAGAATCAAAAAATGTACCGAACTGGTATTTCCAACCGCTGCCAGGGCCACATCTCCGATCCCCTTTCCAACGACCATGGAATCCACAAAGCTGTAAAGCTGCTGAAAAAGATTTCCGATCAGAATCGGCAGGAAAAACTGAAAAATCAGCTTCATGCTGTTGCCCTGCGTCATATCATTTGTTGTTTTTTGCATGATGATAATCTTGTAACCTTTCCTTTCTTCATTCCTTCTTGCAAATCATATAAAATCACTATATACTAAAAGAAGTTTGTTTCCATCCACAGTCAGTATGGAACATCCACTACGAACGAAAAGTGAGACATCTATGAATAACTTATATGAATATATCGACCCCATCGCCTCTCCTTATGAGGCTTTTCTTTTTGACAGCACGCGGGACTCCCTTCCGATTCCTGCTCACTGGCACTATTATGTAGAACTTCTCTACGTTCTGAAAGGAGAAATTGAGGTTTCCCTTGATAATGTGACATCCATCGAAACGGAAGGATCTGTGATCCTTTTTCCGCCCAAATGCGTTCATTCCATCGCGCTTGCAAAGGGGTCTGTTCCGGTGCAGTATGATGTGATTAAATTTGACCCCAATCTTCTGCCCACCTGCAAGACGGATGAGCTGGATCTGCGTTCGATTCTGCACGGCATCCACACGTTCCGCTGCCCCTGTATTTTTTCTCCGGATCAGGTACGGAAAATGGACCTTTTTCCTCTTTTTTCGGATATTCTTAAGGAATACCGGGATAAAGAGCTTGGCTATTCCATGATTCTTACAGCGGATCTTCGGAAAATCATCAGCCGTTTTGTACGGAACTGGCAAAAAAGCGGGACTTCTTTTCCGTCTCCCGGCGTGCATCCTTCCTACGAAATCAGTTTTGACCTGATTTCCGAATACATTGATTCCCATTATTTTGAAGAACTGACCGTAGAGAAACTTGCCGCCATGTGCAACATGTCGCACTCCACATTTTCCATGAATTTTTACCGCCGCTACAATATGACCTGCAAAGAATATATTACGGCAACCCGAATCAATGCGGCAGAAAACATGCTGCTTTTTTCCAGTCACGATGTTTCTTTTATTGCCAGAGAAGTCGGCTATCCGGACTGCAGCTATTTCATCCGGTGTTATAAAAAAATAAAAGGAATCACACCGAAACAGGCCAGAAAAATCCAGGCAGAAAAAAATAAATAACGTTATTTTTCAGAAAAGGGCACGCATTCATTTTGCGTGCCCTTTTCCATGCCTTATCGTTCTGCTGTCTCGTATACGCTTCGTACGCGATATGCGCCCGATACGCCGGTTCCCTTGGCGGTGAAGTCTGCGGTCGGCAGAATACGGAAGGTCTTTGTTCCTGCTTCCATATCAACGAAGTTATCGTCCAGGCGAAGCACACCGTTTTCGGTCTCTACGCTGACAGATTTTGCGAAGTTCTCTGCCGTTACGGTTACGGTATCGCCGTCTACTGATACAGAAAGTTTCGGATCTGCGAAATGGTAATGCTTCGGTGCACAGAACAGCGTTGATCCGGAAGATACGACGTTTCCATCGACAACCAGCTCATACGTCAGATGAACTTCCAGCGGATCCTGACCGTTGAAATCAAGATGCGGCATCCACTGTCCGCCGTAGGCCGGTGCGTTGACCTCGAAGGTTCCCTCTTTGACTACGGAAGAATCCGGACGGCGCAGAGACCATTTTACGGTTCCAACAATCGGCTCACCCGTTTCATTCGCAACGTGAAGATCTGCACTGACATCGATCGGATGCGGCAATGTGTTGACAAACGGTTTCTGATCGATCTCTCCATGCTCCTCGCAGGAAAGCAGAACCGGTGCAAACATCTTCTTCTCTGCGTACTGCAGGGCTTTCCAGTTTCCGTAGTAATCGACGCTTGCCCAGGATGCTACCGGCCAGATATCGTTCAGCTGCCATACAACAGCACCCATGCAGGTACCGCGGAAGCGGCGGAAATGCTCTACTCCGTAGCGGATGGCATCGGCCTGAAGAAGCTGTGAGCAGTAAAGAAGCTCATCGAAGTTCTTCGGGTACAGGTAGGTCTGTGAGATATAGTTCAGGATCTTTCCGTTGGCAGCCGTATTTCTCTGGTGCATTTCCATAACGCGTGAGAAGATGTTGCGGTCGCCGTCTTCTGTAAACCGTTTTACGGTCTGCAGTGACGGGAAGGACTGGAATCCGAACTCGGACAGGAAACGGTAATGGTGGGAACGATAAGCGGTAAACGGCTCGCTTCCGTGCCATACACCCCAGTAATGGGTATCGCCGACGTTCTCTGCATTGCTGTTTTCGTAATTTCCGCCTGAAGACGGGGATGACGGCCAGTAGAATTTCTCCGGATCCTCTTCTTTGACGATTTTCGGAATGATGTACTCGTACAGATGGATATAATCGTAATACTGTTTCTTGGATTTCGGCCATGCCATCATTTCGTACTGTGTCTCCATCTCATTGTTTCCGCACCACAGAGCGATGCTTGCATGAGAACGAAGTCTGCGTACATTCTGACGGATTTCTGTGGAGATATTCTCCTCAAAGTGATCTGACAGCTCATAGGAAGCGCAGGCAAACATGAAGTCATGCCAGATCAGAAGTCCTCTCTCATCGCAGACATCATAGAAGAAATCATCGAGGAAGTATCCGCCGCCCCATATACGCAGGGAATTGAAGTTTGCTTCCTGTGCGGATTTTAACAGCAGATCGGTACGTTCTCTCGTCTGGCGGGTTAAAATATTATCCTCCGGAATGTAATCCGCGCCCATCGCGAAAATCTGCAGTCCGTTGATTTCATATGCAAAGTTGCGGCCTTTTACCGTCTTTGCTGCTTTATCGGTGATAATTACTTTCTTCTCACCGTTTGTCATAACCATGTTGTCGCCGTCGTCGTAATCTGGCGCCTGTCCGGTCATGTGCTCATCATAAACTTCATCTTCCATCGGATCGGTATTGACCGTGATGGTGCGAAGACCCATTTTTTTCTCCCAGGTATCCAGGGTATCCTCTGCAACAAGCGCTACCTTTACCTGATACAGTGCCTGTGCGCCGTAACCGTTCGGCCACCACAGCTCCGGATTTTCTACGGTAAGAGAAGCCTGTACATGGTTGCTGCGAAGCTCACACGTAAGACCAGTCAGATTCTTTGCCGGTGCTGAATGGGTCAGCGGATCGATGCTGCCGCTTTCTGCGGTCAGAACGGTTTTTCCATCCGGAGAAGTAACCGTCATGACAATTTTTACATTTCCGTCGGTAACTCCCGGCATCCACTCGATCTCAGCATCTGCCGTCAGGCGAACAGAATCAACAACGTTTCCGTGAACCGTTTTTCCGGTTACGTGATGCTCCTGGCCTACAAATACCTGCGCCAGACGGGCTGTTTTTACTGCGAGAACGGAAGCTTCACGGAACAGTCCTGCATCTGGAAGACGCGGGCCCCAGTCCCAGCCGTACATGCACGCTGCTTTACGGATATGCGGGAATCCCGGCATTGCATCGGAGGATCCGCCAACCGGGCATTTTGTATCTTCTTCCGCAATGAATTTGGTCGGGGAATGCAGAATCACTTTTACCTGATATACGGTATCGGCTGCATCACCTGCAACAAGATCGGTAATATCGTACTCCCAGACACGGTTCATGTTGTCTACGGAGCCGATTTTCTCTCCGTTCAGATAAACATCCGCGATCGTATCAATTCCGTCAAAATGTAAAAACAGGCGGTCCGCTTTTCTGTCTTCCTCTCCGATCACGATTTCTGTCTCGTATGCGAAATCGTTCTCCATCAGTTTCAGTGCGTCGAGTTCATTGTCACGATAAAACGGATCCGGGATCAGACCTTTTTCCAGAAGTGTGCCGTAAACGGTAGACGGAACCTTTGTCTCAATTGGAGTCTCCGGAATATCGTAAACATTTTTTCCAAGGACCGTTAAGGTCCAGTTGTCTTTCAGACATATTGTATGCATTACAGTATGTCCCCCTTTCTTACATAGTTTCTGCTTCTTCGCGTAGTTTCACCACGCTTTTTCTTTCTTCCTATCTTACTTCTTTTGTGCAGAAAATGGTACAAAAAAGCTCTTGAAAAATAGGAAAAATCTCTAAATGCACAAAAATTTTCGCAAAAACAGGAAAACAGTGAGACAAATTCTCAATCATCACTTTGACAGATTTGGAAAATGTGATAGAATAAAAACGTTGGCATCCCATTTAAAAATGCCGACATTATTTTTCGAAAAGAAAGATGAGGAAAAAACTATGATACCAGAAAGATTAGCTGCTCTCCGCGAAAAAATGAGAGCATACGGCGTGGACGCTTATCTGGTTCCGACCGCCGATTATCATGAATCCGAATATGTAGGAACTTACTTTAAAGCAAGAACGTATATTACCGGTTTTACCGGTTCTGCCGGAACTGCTGTGATTACGCAGGACGAAGCGTGCCTCTGGACCGATGGCCGCTACTTCGTACAGGCAGCCAAAGAACTTGCCGGAACCGGCGTTACCTTGATGAAAATGGGCCAGGAAGGCGTTCCGACGGTAGAGGAATACCTGGCGGCAAATACAAAAGAGGGCATGACCATTGGTTTTGACGGCCGCGTTGTCAATGAAATGCTCGGCGAAGCACTGGAGAAAACACTTCCGGAGCGTTTTCTTTCCTATCGAAGCGACCTGATCGGTGAGATCTGGTCGGACCGCCCGGCACTTTCCGCAGAACCCGTGTGGATCCTTGATGCAAAATATACCGGTGAATCCGCTGCGGAGCGTCTTGCAAAAGTACGCGAAAAGATGAAAGAGAACGGTGCCGAAGTGCATATTCTGACTGCACTGGATGATATCGCCTGGATGCTGAATATCCGTGGAAACGATATTCCATGCAACCCGGTTGTCCTCTCCTATCTCGTACTGACAGAAACCGAGAGTCATCTGTTCATTCAGGAAGAAACCTTAAATGAGAAAGTAAAACAGTATCTTGCTGATCTTGGCATTTCCCTTCATCCATACGATGCTGTTTATGATTTTGTTTCCGGCATCACAGGAAAAACCATTCTTCTGGAGAAAGCCAAAGTCAACTACACGATCTGCCAGAGTGTCATGGGCAGCAATACGATTGTCAATGTCATGAACCCGGCTTCTTCTTTAAAAGCAGTCAAAACACCGGTTGAGATGGAAAACATTCGAAAAGCCCACATCAAAGACGGCGTTGCCGTTACCCGTTTCGTATACTGGTTAAAGAAGAATATCGGTAAGATCCCAATGGATGAGGTTTCCGTTGCTGAAAAACTGGAATCCTTCCGGAAGGAGCAGGAAGGCTTTATTGAGCCAAGCTTCGGAACGATTTCCGCTTACGGCCCGAATGCTGCTATGTGCCATTATCAGGCAACGAAAGACAATTTCTCTGTTCTGCAGCCAAAAGGCATGTACCTGGTGGACTCCGGCGGACAGTATTATGAGGGAACGACCGATATTACCAGAACAATCGTAGTTGGACCGCTGACCGAGGAAGAAAAAGAACATTTCACCATCACTGCGATGGGAACCCTTCGTCTTGGAAATGCAAAATTCCTCCACGGCTGCATCGGTATCAACCTTGATTACCTTGCAAGACAGGCATTCTGGGAGAGAGGTCTTGACTTCAATCACGGAACCGGCCACGGTGTCGGTTATCTCTTAAATGTACATGAGCGTCCAAACGGTTTCCGCTGGAAAATGGTTCCGGAGCGGATGGAAAACGCCGTTCTTGAGGAGGGCATGCTTACTTCCGATGAACCGGGTATCTATATCGAAGGAAGCCACGGCATCCGTACTGAGAACCTGATGCTCTGCCGCAAAGCAGAAAAGAACATGTACGGCCAGTTCATGTGCTTTGAGTTCGTTACCATGGTTCCGATCGATCTTGACGGTATTGACACACAGTATATGACCGAAAAAGATGTGGAACTGCTGAACAACTACCACAAAGAAGTATATGAAAAGATTTCTCCTTATCTGGAAGGAGACGAAAAGGAGTGGCTGAAAGAAGCCACCCGCCCGATTTCCAAATAAGATGCAAAAACGCTGTTCTGTGTTTTGATGATACAGAACAGCGTTTTTTATTATAATACTTTCGATAAAAATTCTTTGAGCCGGGGATGCTGCGGATTTGCGAAGAACTCCTGCGGCGTATTCTCCTCCTGAATATTTCCCTCGTTGATAAAGACCACGCGGGTTGCCACTTCTCTTGCAAAACCCATTTCATGCGTTACGACAACCATCGTCATGCCTGATTCAGCAAGTTCCTTCATAATTTCAAGAACCTCCCCTACCATTTCCGGGTCGAGTGCGGAGGTCGGCTCGTCAAACAGCATGACATCCGGGTTCATCGCAAGGGCGCGTGCAATGGCAATTCGCTGTTTCTGACCGCCGGAAAGGCTTCCCGGGTAAGCATCTGCTTTATCCGGCAGTCCAACGCGGTTTAAGAGCTCCATCGCTTTTTTCGCTGCTTCTTCCGGTGTCATCAGCTTTAATGTCACCGGGGCGAGCATGATATTTTCCTTGACGGTTTTATGCGGAAACAGGTTGAACTGCTGAAATACCATTCCAATCCTCTGTCGTACATGGTCGATATCGGTTTCCGGCGCCGTGATGTCAACGCCCTCGAAATAAATTTTTCCGCCGGTTGGAATTTCCAGACGGTTTAAGGAGCGCAGAAACGTCGATTTTCCGGAACCGGAAGGACCGATAACGGCGACAACTTCTCCCTGACGGATCTCTGTGCTGATTCCGTCTAAAACTTTATTATCCTCGAAGCTCTTCTGCAGATTTTCAACTTTAATTAATACTTTTTCGTTAGTGGTCACTCTTACGCAGTCTCCTTTCCAGTTTGCCCATGAAATAGGTCAGAATCATAACAAGAATCAGATAAAAGATCGCTGCGGAGAGAAGCGGAACCAGCGCATCGTACGTACGGCTCTGTACCAGAGTTGCTGCTTTTGTAATATCGATGGTTCCAATATAGCCGATGATGGCGGTCTCTTTCAACAGCACGATCATCTCGTTGATCAGCGCCGGAAGAACATTTTTAAACGCCTGCGGAATGATAATCAGACGCATGGTCTGTGCCGAATTTAAACCAAGGCTTCGTCCCGCTTCCGTCTGTCCTTTATCCACAGACATGATTCCGGAACGGAAGATCTCGGCAACGTACGCACCGGAGTTAATACCGAATGCAATTCCGCCGATCACGATATTGTTCAGGTTTACGGTTGCAAAAATAACGGAATAGAAAAACAGAATCTGAATCATGGACGGCGTTCCGCGGATAATCGTCAGATAGACGCGTGCCACAATGTTCAGAAGTTTTAATTTACCGGTCTGCTCGTGTGTCGAACGGATCAGCGCGATGAGAAGTCCGAGCACAACACCGATGCACAGTGCAATTACCGTGACAAGCAGCGTCGTCTTCAGACCGGTCAGCCACCACTCTGTAGCACCGTTGTCTACAAAGTAGCGGTTAAACTGATGCTGTAAATTTTCCATAGAATACATCTCTCCTTTGTGGTTTCATTTCCTGCAAAAAGAGCGGCTGCACCATTTTGCCTGGCGGACAGCCGCTCTTTTTCCTCTTATTAGATTACTTTCTTACAATAACAACCTGCGTTGCATTTGCGTAAGTATCGGTGAAATCAACACTCTCCTCACGCTCCGGAGTAACGGTCATTCCGGCTGCGCCGAAATCTGCTTTTCCACTGTTGACAGATGCAAGGATGGTTTCAAATGACATATCCTCGATTTTCAGCTCATAACCAAGCTTGTCGCAGATTGCCTTGGAAATGTCGGCATCGATACCAACGATATCATTTCCCTCTTTGTACTCCCACGGCTCGAACTCTGCGTTGGTTGCCATGGTAAGCGTTCCCTTGGAGTGGTCTGCGTCTGCCGGGGATTCATACGGATGCTGTCCGACTTCATCACCAATGTAGTTGCTCATGATCTCATCAAGAGTTCCGTCCTCTTTCAGCTCTGCCAATGCAGTGTTGAACTCGTCTCTTAACTCATTTCCTTTTTTGAAGCACATCGCGTACTCTTCGGTATCAAAAATGCCTTCTACAATTTTCAGATCATCGTTTGCTGCAACGAATTTTTCTGCCGGCAGGGAATCGATGACCACACAGTCGATCTTTCCATTTTTCAGTGCCTGAATAGCATCGGCGCCTTTGTTGTAACGCTGCATCTGGGAATCTGCATTAACGGCATCGCTCGCCTGAGAATCACCTGTTGTTCCGGTCTGTACACCAATCTTCAGATCTGCCAGATCCTCTACGGATGTTACTTCTACTTTCTTTGCGGTAGATGCAGAACTTCCGCATCCTGCCATCGAAACAGCAAACAAAACGGACATTGCAAGTGCTGTTGCTTTTTTTGCAAAATTCATTTTCATAATAATCTCCTTCTCTCCTCATGTGATGTATATTTATTCACTTTCTCTTATTATAACAGCATCTTTCTGAAATGCAAGGAAAAACGGAAAAAAAGCAACAGAAATACAAAAGACAGCCCGGGGGTTCTTTCATGGCTGTCTTTCCGTTTTTGTATTTAGTCCGTATTTTTTTCCGTCTGCTGCTGTGCAGCGCAGGATCCGCTGAATGCTCTTTTCCGATAAAGCATATTCCTCTGCGAGTTCGGAAACTCTGCTTCCGTTTTGATGTTTTTCGCAAATTTCCCGGTTTCTTTTTTCATAATGATTCTTTTTAAGATTTTCTTCATCGCCGTCTTTTTCTTGCAGACCACGCTTTGTAAAAACAGAGTGTCACCATCCTGTTCCAGCACAACGAAACAATCCAGATCCGTTGCATAAAATACCTGTTCCAAACCAGCTGATAAAAATTGCTGCAAGGGCAATCCATTCAGCAAGATCTATCACATTCAAACCAGATAGTTACTCACATACACAATACCTCTTTCCAGACTCCCCGGACTTCCGCGGAATGCCCACGCTGCGGCATCACTCGCCAGAAGAACGGCACAGGAAAGCTGCATCAGAAGTATCCGGTATTTTTTCTTTTTCTGATCCATATCCCTGCTCAAAACCATACAGAGGGCCGCAATATTTGTTTTGTCCTTCCTAAAACGGCAGAAGAAAACCCTCTCACACCGCCTTTCTTGGCGTATATGAGAGGGTTCCTGTTCTTACGCCTGCCCCAGTACGTGGTCGGAAATTCTTCCGTAGACGGAGATCAGGTAGAGGCCGCAGATGCCGACAACTGCGTAGATAATGCGGCTCAGCCACGTCATGTTTCCGAAGACCAAGGCGACGAGGTCGAGGCGGAAGAATCCGATCAGGCCCCAGTTGACGGCTCCGATGATCGCAACGGTGAGCGCGGTGTAATCCAGTCCTTTCATGTAAAGAAACCTCCTTTTCCCGGATTTTGTATCGTCTTTCTATCTCTTCCGGTTTCTTTATAAATCATTTCCCAAAGGGAGGCAGCTTATGCATTTTCTTTGATTTTTCGGGCAGAAAAATGGAGACCATTTTCAGGCCTCCATTCGTGCAATTTTGTTTTTTATTCAGACAGCAGCTTCTGCAGCAGCTCTCCTGCCGCTGCCGGGTTGGCTTTGCCTTTCATTTCTTTCATGACCTGGCCGACCAGGAATCCGAGGACTTTTGTCTTTCCGGATTTGTACTGTTCTACCGGGCCAGGATTGTTTTCCAGAACTTTTCTCGCGGTTTCTTCCAGAAGGCCGGTGTCGTTTACGGTTTTCAGTCCGTGTTCCTCGACGTATGCTTCCGGATCGACATCCTCTGCAAAAATCTGCTCAAATACCTCTTTCGCCACCTGGTTGTTGACCGATCCGGCTTCTGCCAGTTCGATCAGGGATGCCAGATGCTTCGGTGAAAACTGCAGATCCTCCGGCTCCTGCCCGTTCTCTTTTAAGAGACGTAAGGTCTCGCCCATCAGCCAGTTTGCCACTTTTTTCGGTTTGCCGCAGAGCGCCGTCGTCTCCTCAAAGAGATCGGAGAGCTTCTTGGAACCCGTCAGAATGCCCGCATCGTACTGCGGCAGTCCGTACTGCTCCACGTAGCGTGCCTGTTTCTCCGGCTGGAATTCCGGCATGGATTTCACAATGCGGTCGATCCACTCGTCGGAAATGTGCACCGGCGGCAGATCTGGGTCCGGGAAGTAGCGGTAATCCTTCGCATCCTCTTTCGAACGCATCGCATAGGAATACTCTTTGTTGTCGTCCCAGCGGCGGGTTTCCTGGACAACGGCTTTTCCTTCCTCGATCAGCTCGATCTGCCTTGCACGCTCTCCCTCGATCGCTCTTCCGATCGCCTTGAAGGAGTTCAGGTTCTTCATCTCTGTACGCGTTCCGAATTTCTCGCTTCCAACCTCGCGGACCGAAAGGTTGACATCGGCACGCATCGAGCCTTCCTGCAGTTTGCAGTCGGATGCGCCGAGATACTGAATCATCATACGCAGTTTTTCCAGATAAGCGATAACTTCCTCCGCGGATCTCATATCCGGCTCGGAGACGATCTCGATCAGCGGAACGCCGCTTCGGTTGTAATCGACGAGAGAACAGTCCTCCCACTCATCGTGAATCAGCTTTCCTGCATCTTCCTCCATATGGATCTCGTGGATGCCAATTTTCTTCTTTCCCGCTGCGGTGTCGATCTCCACATATCCATCGTGGCAGATCGGCAGATACAGCTGAGAAATCTGATAGTTCTGCGGGTTGTCGGGGTAGAAATAGTTCTTTCGGTCGAATTTGCAGAGCTGGTTGATTTTGCAGTTTGCAGCCAGTCCGACGCGCAGGGCGTAATCGACAACCTTCTTATTTAATACCGGAAGGGATCCCGGCATACCGGTGCAAACCGGGCAGGTGTGGGTGTTCGGCGCACCGCCGAATGCGGTAGAGCAGCCGCAGAAAATTTTTGTTCGCGTCGCAAGCTCCACATGTACTTCAAGTCCGATGACGGTTTCATACTGTTTTGACATTGTTTTGCTTCCTCCTTACCATTCTTTCGGCTGCCCGAATGCACCGCGTGCCTGCTCATAGGTGTACGCTGCACGGAACAGTTTTTTCTCTGAGAAACAGTCTCCGATAAGCTGCATGCCGATCGGAAGCCCCTTATCATCCATACCGCACGGAACGGTGATGCCCGGAAGGCCGGCGAGGTTGACGGATACTGTGTAAATATCGCCCAGATACATCTGCAGCGGATCGGAAAGCGATTCCCCGAGACGCGGTGCGGTCGATGGTGCTGCCGGGCTTAAAATCATATCGTATTTTTCAAATGCGCGGTCAAACTCTTTTTTAATCAGGGCTTTCGTGCGCAGTGCTTTCAGATAATACGCATCGTAGTAACCGGAGCTTAAGACGAAGCTGCCCAGCATAATCCGTCGTTTCACCTCTGGACCGAAGCCCTCAGAACGGCTCTTCTTATACATATCGTGGAGTCCTTCGTACTCTTTGGCACGGAAACCGTATTTCACGCCGTCGAAGCGTTCCAGGTTGGAGCTTGCCTCAGCGGATGCAATAACGTAGTAAGCCGGAATGGCATAATCAATGAGGTCGAGATCGAAATACTCTACTTCTGCTCCGCGTGCCTTCAGGACATCGGCAGCTTTTAAAATGGATTCCTTCACCTGCGGATCCAGGCCTTCGCCGAAGCAGCTGTTCGGAATACCGATTTTCAGATCGGAGACATCTTCTTTTAAAGCGCTCATGAAATCGTAATCGTCGCGTTTCATCGATGTCGCATCTTTTGCATCATACGAAGCGACCGTCTGCAGCAGTGCTGCACAGTCTGTCACATCCTTTGCGACCGGTCCGATCTGGTCGAGGGAGGAACCATAAGCGATCAGTCCGTAACGGGAAACGGTGCCGTACGTCGGTTTCATGCCGGTTACGCCGCAGAAGGAACTCGGCTGACGGATCGATCCGCCGGTATCGGAGCCAAGTGCCATCGGTACTTCTCCTGCTGCAACGGCTGCGCAGGAACCGCCGGAGGAACCGCCTGGAACGTGTTCGGTGTTCCATGGATTTTTCGTCACGCCGTACGCGGAAGTCTCTGTCGTACTTCCCATCGCAAACTCATCCATGTTTGTCTTTCCGATGATAACGGCTCCCGCCTCTTCGAGCCGTGTGATAACCTCTGCATCGTACGTCGGAACAAAGTTCTGCAGGATCTTTGACGCACACGTCGTCGCAAGACCTTTCGTACAGATGTTGTCCTTGACCGCAATCGGAACGCCGGCCAGCGGACCGGTGAGCTCTCCTGCGTCAATTTTCTTCTGCACTTCGGCCGCGCGTGCTCTTGCACCCTCTTCATCCACAAGAAGGAATGCGTGAATTGATTCTTCCGATGCTTTGACTGCCGCAAGTGACGCTTCTACAGCGTCCGCTACAGTGATCTTTCCTTCTTTGATTGCGGCAGAAAGCTGTACTGCTGTCATATCTTTGATTTCCATATCAATCTCCTCCTGCTATTCTACCGTTTTCGGAACCTTGTACTGGCCCTCTTTGACTTCCGGTGCATTGGCAAGCATTGCATCGCGGTCGTCGCCATTGGTTACTTCATCCTCGCGGAATACATTTCCCATCTCGAAAATGTGGGTCATCGGCTCGACCTTGCTGGTGTCGAGCTCGTTTAATTTATCTACATAATCCAGCATTTTCTGCATATCCTGCCGTGCGGATTCTTTTTCCTCATCCTTTAATTCCAGCTTTGCCAGGATGCCGACATATTCCATCGTTTCATCTGAAATCACATTTGCCATTTCACTCATTCTCCTTTTTTATTTTCCAGCAGGATCTGCTTACGGCTCCAGTCTTGTAAGATCACGCGGGAACAGCGTTGTCTCGCGGACGTTGTCCTCACCGATCAGCTTCATGGTCAGACGCTCCAGACCGATGCCAAGACCTCCGTGCGGCGGCATACCGTGTTTGAAAGCACTCAAGTACTGCTCCATGCCCTCTTCTGTCATGCCGCGGGCTGCGATCTTTTCAGAAAGCATCTTGTAATCGTGGATACGCTGGCCTCCGGTTGTAATCTCCAGACCGTGGAACAGCAGGTCGAAGCTCTTTGTGTATCTCTTATCCTCCGGGTCGTCCATCGCATAGAACGGTCTCTTTTTCGACGGATATTCGGTGACGAATACAAAGTCTGCGTCGTACTCCTCTTTGAAATACTGGCCGATCAGAAGCTCCTCCTCTGGCTCAAGGTCGAACGGGTTGCGGATCTTTCGGTTGTATTTCTCGGCTACTAGCTCTTTCGCTTTCGTGAACGGTACAGTTGGGATTTCTTCTGTCTTTGGAAGCATAACTTTCAGGATCTCCAGCTCTTTTGCGTAATCCTTTTTAAGAAGCTCCACCATGTACTGTAAAAATCCGGTTTCCATTGCCATGATGTCGGTGTAATCCTCGATGTAGCCCATCTCAAAGTCAAGGCTGGTATACTCGTTCAGATGACGTTTCGTGTTGTGTTTCTCTGCACGGAAAACCGGTCCGACTTCAAAGACACGGTCAAACACGCCGACGAGCATCTGTTTGTAGAACTGCGGGCTCTGTGCCAGGACAGCCGGGCGGTGGAAATATTCCAGCTTGAAGATGTTTGCGCCGCCCTCAGCGCCTTTCGCGCCGATCTTCGGTGTATGGATTTCGGTGAATCCCTGGGAATGAAGGAAATCACGGAACGCCCGTACCACGCCTTCCTGGATGCGGAATTTTGCACGCTCTCTGACGTTTCGAAGAGCGATCGGCCGCATGTTCAGCATTGCTTCAAGGGAGGTGTTCATTTTCCATTTGTTGACTGCGAGCGGCATTGGCTCGGTCGGCTCGGAAAGAACGGTGATGGTCTGCAGCCTGACTTCGATGCCGCCCGGTGCGCGGTCCTCTTTTTTGACCGTTCCGGTTACGGCAACTGCCGATTCCTCTTTCAGATCTTTCAGCGGGAAGTCAACGCTTCCTTCTTCGTACACACACTGAACGAGTCCCTCGCTCTTTCTTAAGATGACAAAGGCAACCTCGCCCATGTCACGGATGATGTGTACGGCTCCTTCGAGTTTTACTTCTGTGCCTTCCGGTGTCTCCAGCAGAGTTTTTACGGAGATGTCTTCTTTTTTCTTTACGCCTGTCATAAATTCCATGTCTTGTTCTCCTCTCTTTCTCGCCTGTCCCGGATTGTTTTTTTCAAATAAAAAAGTCCCGGAACAGTTTTTTAACTACTGTTCCGGGACGGGATATTTTATGTTCCCGCGGTACCACCCGCATTGCGTTTTTCTCTCCGGTTTTCCGGGGGAAAACGCCCACTCATTTATACTTAACGCGTATCACGGATCTGCCTACTTGATTTCCTGTTCGGATCTCATGTTCAGCAGACCGGCTCCGGAATGTTCCCCATTGTATGTTTCCTCCATGCTGATGCTCTCAGTCGGTGACATCGGCTTCCTGTCAGATTCCGCATACGGAGTTTCCTTCACTGCCTTTTTCATACTGTGCATTATAGCACAGCAGTTTTGCATTTGTAAACACCTAATTTTTACGGATTTTATATAAATTCTAATGCATTTTTCGTGAATTTTATCTATACAAAATTATTTTTTCGCGTGTTTATAAAATTGCGCAGAAATTCCGTTTTATTGGTATTTCGCACACAATTTACAGTTTTTTGATTCTCTCCACTGCCTCCACTGTATTCTCATACGTACCGAATGCAGTCAGACGGAAGTAGCCTTCTCCGCTCGGGCCGAAGCCTGATCCTGGTGTTCCGACTACGTTTGCGTCTGCAAGCAGGTGATCAAAGAACTCCCAGGAAGTCATATTTCCCGGTGTTTTCAGCCAGATATACGGAGCGTTGACGCCGCCGGATACGGTGTAGCCTGCGCCTTTTAATCCGTCGTAGATGACTTTTGCGTTCTTCATGTAGTAAGCAACCTGCTCTTTTAACTGTGCTTTTCCTTTCGGAGAGTAAACAGCCTCGCCGGCTCTCTGGATGATGTACGGAGCTCCGTTGTATTTCGTTCCGTGACGGCGTGCCCACAGGCTGTGCAGAGTCACATCGCCGGATTTGATGTCTTTCGGGATAACGGTGAATCCAAGACGCATACCGGTAAAGCCTGCGTTCTTGGAGAAGCTGCGCATTTCGATGGCACATGTTCTTGCACCCTCGCACTCATAGATGGAATGCGGAATGTCTTTTTCTGAGATATATGCCTCGTATGCAGCATCATACAGGATGATGGCTCCTACTTTATTTGCATAATCAACCCATTTCTGCAGCTCGGCTTTGGAAACCATAGCGCCGGTCGGGTTGTTCGGGAAGCACAGATAAATCAGATCCGGGGTTTCTTTCGGGAGCTCCGGGGTGAAGTTGTTTTCTGCGGTACACGGCATGTAAATCACATTCGTGAAACGCTCGGTTGCTGCGTCGTAGTCACCGGCACGGCCTGCCATTACGTTGGAGTCTACATAAACCGGATAAACCGGGTCGCATACAGCGATCTTGTTGTCCAGGCTGAAGATCTCCTGAATGTTGCTGCAGTCGCATTTTGCGCCGTCCGATACAAAAATTTCATCAGATGAGATATCGCATCCTCTGTCCTGATAATCATTTTTTGCGATGGTATCGCGAAGGAAAGCATATCCAAGATCTGGTGCATATCCGTGGAAGGTCTCTGCGTGTCCCATCTCATCCACTGCTCCGTGCAGCTTTTCAATGATCGCCGGTGCGATCGGCTGGGTTACGTCGCCGATTCCAAGACGGATGATTTTCGCGTCCGGATTTGCCTCGGTGTAAGCTGCAACTTTTTTTGCAATTGTGGAAAACAGATAGCTTCCCGGCAATTTCAGATAATTGTCATTGATTTTGAACATTATTATGTCGCTCCTTTTCACTTTTTCTTACTCTGTCAAAAGCGTCAGCACCATCTGTGCCATTTCAACCAGATTGGTGCCGCTGTCCATGCTGCATTTCTGCATGTAGCGATGGGCCTCCGACTCGGTCATGTGATTTCGTTCGATCAGAAGGCTTTTTGCACGATCGATGATGTGCTGTTCCTCGGCGCTGCGCACCTTGGGCTTTGCCCGCTCTTTCTTTCTGCGCCGTGCCGCACTCTGCAGCATCATCTCCAGTGTATTAACCAGCTCGTACACGGAAAGCGGCATCGTAACCGCCATGATTCCGGTTCCCTCCACCGCACTTAATGCGCGGCTCGATGCAATCAGAAGCATCTGGAAGCCGGACGGCATACACTCATTCAGATCCGTAAAAAACATATCCGGGAGCTTGTAGCCGCAGATGACGATACCGCCGTTTAAGTTGTTCATCTCTCCGAGCGCCGCTGCCGCTGTCGAACAGACAGCATCGATTTCATATCCTCTTTTTGCCAGAATATCCCGGATGCGCTTTCCATCTTCTATTTTGGGAAGTACTATCACTATGCTGCTCATGCATTTTCAGGCCCCTTCGTCGTCTAAATACGGTACAGATATTTCTCGGTCTCCCAGTCGGATACCTGACGGAGATACTCATGCCACTCTTCTTCTTTGGCATTGATATATCCATCCACAAATTCCTGGCCGAGTACCTGACACAGAAAATCGTCTTTCTTTAACTCTGCGACCGCTTCTCCAAGGCTTCCCGGGAGAAGGGTGATCTGCATCGCGTTTCGTTCTTCTTCTGTCAGATCGGAAATATTGCGGTCCACCGGGGACGGCGGAACGATTTTCTGTTTGATACCGTCAAGTCCTGCTGCCATGCAGACAGCAAGTGCTAGGTACGGATTGGCTGCCGAATCCGGGCATCGAAGCTCAATGGCCATGATACCGTCTCCCGTCAGCGGAATGCGGATCAGCGGGCTTCTGTTCTTTGCAGACCATGCCACGTAGATCGGTGCACCGTATCCCGGTGTCAGACGTTTGTAGGAGTTTACAAGCGGATTGGTAATCGCTGCGATTCCGCTGATGTGTTTCATCAGTCCGCCCATAAAGTAATATGCCTCTTTGCTGAGCCCGTATTCATCGGATTTGTCGGCAAACACATCTTTTCCCTCCTGAAACAGGGAGAAGGAAAGATGAAGACCCGATCCGTGAACTCCGGTTTTTGGTTTTGGCATAAAGGTTGCGTGAAGGCCATGACGTTTTGCAATCGTACGGATAGCAAATTTGGCAGTCATCAGCTGATCTGCCGTCCGAAGTGCTGCAGCCGGACAGAAATCCAGTTCGTGCTGGCCTGCCGCTACCTCGTGGAAGGAAGACTCAACGTCGATTCCCATTTCTTCGAGAGTCAGCACCATATCGCGCCGCGCGTTTTCTCCCAGATCCAGCGGTCCAAGATCCAGATAACCGCCTTTGTCGTGCGTTACACTCGTTGCTCCGCCGTCCTCATCGGTGTGGAACAGGAAAAATTCACACTCCGGTGAGATTTCAAACTCATAGCCCATCGCTTTCGCTTCGGAAATTACCTTCTGAAGGATGGTTCGGGAACTCTTTGCATAAAGATTCCCCTCTCTATCATACACATCACAGATCAATCTTGCAACCTTTCCTTGCTGCGGACGCCACGGAAGTATTGCAAAGGTGTCGAGATCCGGGTGCAGAAACATGTCTGCTTCCTCGATGGTGACAAATCCTTCGAACGAAGAGCCATCGAAAACGCACTGATTATTCAGGGCTTTTTCCAGCTGTCCGGCGGTGATGGCCATATTTTTCATCATTCCAAACATATCGGTAAACTGCAGGCGGATAAATTCAACATCTTCTTCCTCCGCCATCTGAAGGATCGCTTCCTTCGTATACTTTGCCATATCGATTCTCTCCTTTATCAAAGACGATTCTAAACGAAAAGGGTGCTTTCACGCGGCAGGGCAGAAAGACACCTTGCGTAAAAACACCCTTGTTTTGGGCATATTATAGCAGTTTTTCGCGTGTTTTGTCAAGAAAAACTTAGAGATTCGTGTATCCCATCAGGGATTCATCGACTGCCTTTGCTGCCTCGCGTCCCTCACGGATCGCCCATACGACCAGGGACTGGCCGCGGTGCATATCGCCTGCGGTGAAGACATTTTCTTTTGTTGTCTGGTATTTTCCGTCATCTGTCTTCACGTTGGTGCGCTGGTTGACTTCCACTTTAAATGCATCGGTCACATATTTCTGGGATCCTAAAAAGCCTGCTGCAATAAGAACGAGATCTGCCGGGAGAATCTCTTCGGTTCCCTCAACCGGAACCATCATCATGCGGCCGGATTTCTCATCTTTTTTCGGTGTCAGTTTTACGGTCTTGATCTGGCAGACTTCACCTTTTTTGTTTTTGATAAATTCCGTTACGGTTGTCTGGTAAATCCGCGGATCATGGCCGAATACGGCGATTGCCTCTTCCTGGCCGTAATCCGTCTTGCAGATCTTCGGCCACTCCGGCCACGGATTGTTCTCGGCACGCTGATCCGGTGCTTTCGGCATCATCTCAAGCTGTGTCACAGATTTGGCACCGAGACGGATGGAAGTTCCGACACAGTCATTACCGGTGTCGCCGCCTCCGATGACAACAACGTGCTTGCCCTTGGCATCGATGTAGGCATGATCCTCAAAATTGGAATCCAGAAGACTCTTCGTTACGGAAGTCAGGAAATCGACAGCAAAGTAGATGCCCTTTGCATCTCTTCCCTCTGCCTTGATATCTCTTGGATTTGCCGCACCGCAGCAGAGCAGGACACGGTCAAATTCTTTTAAGAGTTTGTCAGCTTTTACATCTTTTCCGATATCAGCATTCGTCACAAACTCGATGCCCTCGGCCTTCATCAGATCCACACGGCGGTCGATGACGCTCTTATCGAGTTTCATGTTCGGAATACCGTAGCGTAAAAGTCCGCCCACGCGGTCGCGGCGTTCAAAGACCGTAACAGAATGGCCGCGGCGGTTGAGCTGCATCGCTGCTGCAAGGCCGGAAGGACCGCTTCCTACAACGGCAACGCGTTTTCCGGTGCGCACTTTCGGCGGCTGCGGCGTAATCAGGCCGGTTGCCCATGCGTTTTCGATGATCGCGCGTTCATTTTCCTTCGTGCAGACCGGGTCTCCGTTTACGTTGCATGTACAGGCTGCTTCGCAGAGTGCCGGGCAGACACGGGAGGTAAATTCCGGAAAACAGTTTGTCTTGGTGAGGCGGCGGTATGCCTGCTCATAGTTTCCAAGATACACAAGGTCATTCCACTCCGGAACGAGGTTCTGCAGCGGACAGCCGGAGGCCATTCCCGCAATCATGGTTCCCGCCTGGCAGAACGGTACACCGCATGCCATACAGCGGGCAGCCTGCATCTGCTGCTCCTTTTTCGGGAGCTGCAGATGAAATTCCTTAAAGTTTTTGATACGCTCAAGCGGGGCAACGGTGTTTCCCGTCTTGCGCTGATATTCCATAAATCCAGTTGGCTTACCCATAATTCTTCTTCCTCCTACTTACGCATGCTTTCGTAAAATGCTTCAATCTGTGCCTGTTCGCTGCTAAGGCCCTTGTCTTCCATCTGGGCACTCAGCATCATCATGCGCTTATAGTCATTCGGAATGATCTTCTTGAATTTCGGCAGATATTCGTCAAAGTGTGTGAGAATTTCTTTACCTTTTTCAGAGCCGGTGTGTGCAACGTGTTTTTCAATCATGTTTTTCAGCTCTGCAATATCGTATTTGCTTTCTACCAGTTCAATCGAAATCATTTCCTTGTTCAAATTGCGGTACAGGTTGCTCTTTTCATCCAGGACATAAGCGATACCGCCGCTCATGCCGGCTGCAAAGTTCTTTCCGGTTGCGCCGAGGACAACGACACGGCCGCCGGTCATATACTCGCATCCATGCTCACCGACACCATCGACAACGGCGTAAGCACCGGAGTTTCTGACACAGAAACGCTCTCCTGCGATACCGTTGATGTACGCCTCACCGCTCGTTGCGCCGTAGAGGGCAACGTTTCCGACGATGATGTTTTCTTCCGGTTTATACTTTCTTGCTTTCGGCGGGTAGACAACCAGTTTTCCGCCGGAGAGGCCTTTTCCGAAGTAATCGTTCGAATCGCCCTCAAGTTCCAGGGTCAGTCCTTTTGGAATAAATGCTCCGAAGCTCTGTCCGCCGGCACCCTTGCACTGTACGGTGTACGTATCCGGCTCCAGAGAGGTGCCGAATTTTCTGGTGATCTCGGCACCAAGAATCGTTCCCACGGTACGATCGGTGTTGGTGATCTCGACTTTGACGTTCTTCTTCTCTTTCTTATCCATTGCCGGACCGAATTTCTTTAAGAGTACCTTCTCATCCAGGGTTGCGCCAAGTTTGAAGTCGTAAACATCTTTCGGATCGAACGTTACCTTCTCGCCTGCTTTTGCAAACGGATTGTTCAGGATCTGGCTTAAGTCTACGCGGTCTGCGTGCTCGTTCGTCACTTTATCATTTCTCTTTAAGAGGTCGGAACGGCCGACCATCTCGTCAACGGTGCGGAAGCCAAGTTTTGCCATGTATTCCCGCATCTCTTCTGCGATGAAGCGCATGAAGTTGATGACGTACTCCGGTTTGCCGCGGAAACGTTTGCGCAGCTCCGGGTTCTGCGTTGCGATACCCATCGGGCAGGTATCCAGGTTGCAGACACGCATCATGACACATCCCATGGTTACAAGCGGCGCCGTCGCAAAACCAAATTCCTCGGCGCCAAGAAGTGCTGCGATCACAACGTCGCGGCCGCTCATCAGCTTTCCGTCCGTCTCAATCATGACACGGTTGCGGAGGCCGTTCTTAATCAGCGTCTGATGGGTCTCGGCAAGGCCTAATTCCCACGGAAGTCCGGCATTATGGATCGAGCTTCTCGGTGCTGCTCCGGTTCCTCCATCGTACCCGGAAATTAGGATGACCTGTGCTCCGGCTTTTGCAACACCAGCTGCAACGGTACCAACGCCGGCCTCCGATACGAGTTTGACAGAGATTCTTGCATTCACATTCGAGTTTTTCAGATCATAAATCAGCTGTGCAAGGTCCTCGATGGAATAGATGTCGTGATGCGGCGGCGGGGAAATCAGGGATACACCCGGTGTGGAGTGACGTGTTTTCGCAATCCACGGGTAAACCTTTCCGGCCGGTAAGTGGCCGCCCTCGCCCGGTTTTGCACCCTGCGCCATCTTGATCTGAATCTCTTTTGCGCTGACCAGATATTTGCTGGTAACACCGAACCGGCCAGATGCTACCTGTTTGATTGCGGAACATCTCTCCGGAGACTCCAGGCGGTCATCACTCTCGCCGCCCTCACCGGTGTTGGATTTTCCGTGCAGACGGTTCATGGCAACCGCCAGTGTCTCATGTGCCTCCTGGGAAATGGAACCGTAGGACATCGCACCGGTTTTGAACCGCTTTACAATGGAATCTACACTCTCAACCTCTTCGAGCGGAACGCCCTGTTCCGGGTAATCGAAGTCCATCAGACTTCGCAGGTAACCGCTCTCCTCGCTGTCAACCATGGCAGTGTACTCTTTGAACATCCTGTAGTCACCGCGTCTTGTAGACTCCTGCAGGGTATGGATGGTACGGGGATTGTAGCGGTGCTCCTCACCCTGACTTCTTGCTTTATGACGTCCGAGACTGTCCAGCGTCAGATCCGTCGTCAGTTCCAGCGGATCAAATGCCTGAGAATGACGCTCATCAACGTCTTTTGCAATGTCTTCCAGTGTAATACCGCCGACACGGCTGACCGTACCAGTGAAGTATTTGTCGATTACATCCTCAGAGATACCGATAGCTTCGAAGATCTGGGAACCCTGATACGACTGAATCGTCGAGATACCCATCTTCGCCGCGATTTTTACGATGCCGGAAATGACAGCATGGTTGTAATCTTCAACGGCTGCATAGTAATCTTTCTTAATCATGCCCTCTTCGATCAGCTCATGGATCGTGTCGAGTGCCAGATACGGGTTGATTGCGCAGGCACCGTAGCCGAGCAGTGTTGCGAAATGGTGCACCTCGCGCGGCTCGCCGGACTCCAGAATAATCGCAAGAGAAGTTCTCTTTTTCGTTTTTACCAGATGCTGATGAACCGCAGATACAGCCAGGAGGGATGGAATCGCCACATGGTTCTCATCGACACCGCGGTCAGAGAGAATCAGGATGTTGGCTCCTGCCCGGTGTGCACGGTCAACCTCGACGAAAAGGCGGTCCATCGCACGGTCAAGCGGTGCGCTCTTGTAGTAGGTGATCGGAACGGTCACTGCCTTGAAGCCTTCGACTTTCATGTTCTTGATCTTCAGCATATCGGTATTGGTCAGGATCGGATTGTTGATCTTTAATACCTGGCAGTTCTTCGGCTCCTCCTCAAGCAGGTTTCCGTCACGTCCGACGTAAACGCTTGTGGAAGTTACGATCTCCTCACGGATGCAGTCGATCGGCGGGTTCGTTACCTGTGCGAAGAGCTGTTTGAAATAGTTGAACAGCGGCTGATGCTCATGGGAGAGAACGGCAAGCGGGGTATCGATACCCATCGAAGCGGTTGCCTCGACACCGTTTAATGCCATCTTTCCGATGGAGGAACGGTACTCCTCGTAGGTGTAGCCGAACGCTTTCTGCAGGCGCATCCGCTCTTCTTTCGTGTACTCTTCGACCGGCAGATTCGGGATTTTGATATCCTTTAACTGTACCAGATAACTGTCGAGCCATTCGCCGTACGGCTGTTTCTTTGCGTAATATTCTTTGACTTCCTCATCGTTTAAGACTTTTCCCTGTACGGTGTTGACAAGAAGCATCTTGCCCGGATGGAGACGCTCTTTTAAGACGATTTTTTCTTCCGGAACTTCCAGAACACCGACCTCAGAGGAGAGGATCAGAAATCCATCGTTAGTGATGTAGTAACGGGAAGGACGAAGACCGTTGCGGTCGAGCACTGCTCCCATCACATCTCCGTCGGAGAACAGGATCGATGCCGGTCCGTCCCACGGCTCCATCATCGTTGCATAATACTGATAGAAATCACGTTTCTCCTGGGAAATCGTATCGTTGTTTGCCCACGGCTCCGGGATCGTGATCATGACAGCCAGCGGAAGATCCATACCGCTCATGGTCAGGAACTCGAGTGTGTTGTCGAGCATTGCAGAGTCAGAACCCTGGGTGTTGACAACCGGCAGAACCTTGTGCAGTTCATCCTGCAGCATCGGGGAGGACATCGTCTCCTCACGGGCCAGCATCTTGTCGGCGTTTCCGCGGATGGTGTTGATCTCGCCGTTGTGTACGATGAAACGGTTCGGATGGGCTCTCTCCCAGCTTGGGTTCGTGTTCGTGCTGAACCGGGAATGCACCATGGCGATTGCAGATTCATAATCGACATCCTGCAGATCGCGGAAGAAGGTGCGGAGCTGTCCTACGAGGAACATACCTTTGTATACGATGGTACGGCTGGAAAGAGATGGCACGTAGGTGTTGTCGTTGCTCTGTTCGAAAACACGGCGTACGACGTACAGACGGCGGTCGAAAGCGATTCCCTTTTCCACATCCTCCGGTTTTTTGATGAATGCCTGCATGATGTAAGGCATACACTCTCTTGCCTTATGGCCGAGAACTTCCGGAACGGTCGGCACGGTTCTCCATCCAAGGAGTTCCAGTCCCTCTTTTTCCACGATGATCTCAAACATCTTTTTTGCCTGGTTCCGTTTCAGCTCATTTTGTGGGAAGAAGAATACGCCGACGCCGTATTCCCGTTCTCCGCCTAATGAAAAACCGAGGGTCAAACAGGCTTTGGAAAAGAATTTGTGCGATATCTGCAACAAGATTCCTACTCCGTCTCCTGTTTTACCCTCGGCGTCTTTGCCGGCTCTATGTTCAAGATTTTCTACGATTTTTAATGCGTTTTCTACGGTCGCATGGGATTTTTCACCTTTGATGTTCACGACGGCTCCGATACCGCAGTTGTCGTGTTCAAAGGAAGAACGGTACAGCCCTTCTTCTCCCATGACACGCTCTTTACTCTGTGTCATACGGCTTCCCTTCCTTTACCTTTTCTTATTTTCGGTTCTCTTTTGTTTTCCGGAAAAGAATGGAGGGGAACATTTCATTCCCCGCCGTTCTTTTTGGATTGCCCTTACTATACTCTATTTTTTTCATCCTGTAAAGAGCAAATTTAATTTTTATATAATTTTTTACAATTTTTCTTTACTTTCTTAGGTTATTGCTGCATTTTACCTAATTTTCTACACTTTCGATCCATTATTTCGCTGCATGGTACTCGGCTGCTGCTGCAATCAGGCCGCGGAACAGCGGATGCGGACGGTTCGGACGGGATTTGAATTCCGGATGCGCCTGGGTTGCAATGTAGAACGGATGATCCGAAAGCTCGACCATCTCGACAATTCTTCCATCTGGTGATACACCGGAGAGAACCATGCCGTTTTCGGTCAGTGCTTTCCGGAAATCGTTGTTGACCTCATAGCGGTGACGATGCCGCTCAGAGATCTCTTTCTTGCCGTACAGCTCCTGTGCCTTCGATCCGTCTGCCAGTACACATGGATAAGCGCCGAGCCGTAAGGTACCGCCGATGTCCTCGATGCCGTTCTGGTCCGGCATCAGTGCAATCACCGGGTGCATGGTATTCGGATTCATCTCAATGCTGTGTGCGTCGTGGTAGCCGAGCACGTTTCTCGCATACTCGACAATAGTCAGCTGCATGCCAAGGCAGAGGCCGAGGAACGGAATCTTGTTCTCTCTTGCATATCGAATCGCTGTAATCATGCCTTCGATACCGCGGTTTCCAAATCCGCCCGGTACCAGCACACCGTCAACATCACACAGATACTCTGCCACGTTCTCTTTTGTTACCAGTTCCGAATCCACCCATTTCAGATGCACGTTTGCATGACTTGCGATACCGCCGTGTTTTAATGCCTCGACAACACTCAGGTATGCGTCATGCAGCTGCGTATACTTTCCGACGAGCGCGATCGTCACCTCTTTGTTCGGATGGCGAAGTGCCTCTACCATATGGGTCCAGTCGGACAGATCCGGCTCCGGGCATGGAAGATGCAGGCTCTCGCAGACAACCTGCGCCAGATTCTCTTTCTCCATGGCAAGCGGAGCTTCGTACAGATACTCCACGTCCAGGTTCTGCAGAACATGGCTTGACGGAACGTTGCAGAAAAGAGCAATTTTGTCTTTGATCTCCGTAGTCAGCGGATGCTCGGACCGACATACAATGACATCCGGCTGAATACCGATTCCCTGCAGCTCTTTTACGCTCGCCTGCGTCGGCTTCGTCTTCATCTCACCGGAAGCTTTCAAATACGGAATCAGGGTAACGTGGATCAGGATGGCGTTCTCATGTCCGACATCGTGCTGGAACTGGCGGATTGCCTCAAGGAACGGCTGGCTCTCGATATCGCCGACGGTTCCGCCGACCTCAATGATGGCAATACGGTCCTCATCCACTTCTTTTCCGCGGTAGAAACGGCTCTTGATTTCGTTTGTGATATGTGGGATCACCTGCACCGTGCCTCCGCCGAAATCACCGTGGCGCTCTTTCTGCAGCACGGACCAGTATACCTTTCCAGTCGTCACATTGGAATTTTTATCCAGGCTCTCATCAATAAAACGCTCGTAGTGGCCAAGATCCAGGTCCGTTTCTGTGCCGTCGTCAGTAACGAAAACCTCGCCGTGCTGAATCGGGTTCATGGTGCCCGGGTCAACGTTGATGTACGGGTCAAACTTCTGCATCGTCACCTGATAGCCTCTGGCTTTTAAAAGCCGTCCAAGGGACGCCGCCGTGATTCCCTTTCCAAGGCCGGAGACTACTCCGCCTGTCACAAAGACATATTTTACTGCCATATTGATTTCCTCCTGTTTTCTCTTCTGATATTTTCTTTTCCGTCACAAGTTTCTCTAAAAGGAAATGTCGCCTGCCGGCGACATCTCTATGATGAAAGCCAGTTACTCCGCGCCTGCGTCGCTCCCGTAACTGCTGACAACATTCGTAATCCGGGCTATCGCCCTACTTACTCATGTCGTCTTGCCCGGCCAATATCTATGAATTCGCTCATGCAAGCATGGCTCATCCATAGCTGCTATCCGGGGCTTTCATTCAAAATCAAAAACGATTATAACACATCTCGAATTTCCTGCAACTTTTTTTTACTATTTTTTATTATTTTCGACATTTTCCACGAAATCCTAAATTTCTGCACCATATTTTATACATATCACGATTTTCTTGACATCATCCGCAAAAATGAGTATGATAATCAATGTTTTTAAAACATGCAGGTCTACAACTGAAAAAAGGAGAATACCTATGCAGCCATCGTCAAACAATTGTTATGATACCGGTCTCCGGGAGGAATGTGGTGTTTTCGGCATTTACGATCTGGATGGTGCCGACGTCAGTCCTTCGATCTACTATGGCCTTTCCGCCCTGCAGCACAGAGGACAGGAGTCCTGCGGAATTGCCGTCTCTGACACCAGCGGTCCAAAGGGCCATGTGAAATCCTACAAAGGCCTTGGCCTTGTCAACGAAGTTTTCAAAGAATCCGAATTAGAAGAGCTGTCCGGCAATATCGGCATCGGCCATGTCCGGTACTCTACCACCGGTTCCACTACCGTAGAGAATGCACAGCCGCTCGTTCTGAATTATCTAAAAGGCTCCCTCGCCCTTGCGCACAACGGAAATCTGGTCAACGCTATGGAACTGCGCGAGCAGATGGAAAACACCGGCGCAATTTTTCACACTTCGATTGACTCTGAAATCATCGCCTACGGCATTGCGCGGGAACGCGTTCATTCCAAAACGGTAGAAGAAGCGATTCTGCGCACGGTAAAAGAAATCCGCGGCGCCTATGCCCTTGTCATCATGAGCCCGAGAAAACTCATCGGCGTGCGCGACCCATATGGCTTAAAACCGCTCTGCATCGGAAAGCGGGACAACGCCTGGGTTCTCGCCTCGGAAAGCTGCGCCCTCACTTCGATCGGCGCCGAATTCGTCCGCGATGTCGCTCCGGGAGAAATTGTAACGTTTGACAAAACCGGAAATCTGAAATCCGAATTTATGCCGGTTGACGTAAAAAAAGCGCATTGTATTTTTGAATATATTTATTTTGCCCGCCTCGACAGCAAAATAGACAACATCAGTGTCTATGAAGCCAGAATCCGCGGCGGCGCAACGCTTGCAAAGACCTATCCGGTTGACGCAGATCTTGTCTGCGGCGTTCCGGACTCCGGACTTGCCTCCGCAAAAGGCTATTCCGAAGAATCCGGCATTCCGTTCGGTCTTGCCTTCCACAAAAACAGCTATGTCGGCCGTACCTTTATCAAACCGACACAAAAGGAACGGGAATCCAGCGTAAAAATCAAGCTGAGTGTTCTCGAATCTGTTGTAAAAGGAAAACGGATCGTGCTCGTCGACGACTCCATTGTCCGTGGAACAACGATTTCCAACCTGATCACGATGCTTCGCAAAGCCGGCGCGACCGAAGTCCATGTCCGTATCAGCTCTCCGCCGTTCCTGTATCCGTGCTATTTCGGCACCGATGTTCCTTCGAACAAACAGCTGATCGCAAGCTCTCACTCCACGGAGGAGATCCGTCAGCAGATCGGAGCCGACTCTCTTGGCTACATGCCGATCGATGAACTCCAGAACATGGTCGGCGATCTGCCGATCTGCCGTGCATGCTTCGACAGCCATTACCCAATGGAAGTACCGAAACAGGATATCAGCGCTCTTCTCGAAAGCTGATTCTATTTCGTCCCCTTTACCGCGCAGACACTGCGTCAGGTAAGGGGGGCTTTTTTGTTTCATGCATACTTTGACGTAATGTTTGCATACAATAGCATCAAAAACAAAGGATCTCTTTATGGATCTTACAGACATCATTTATTCCAACGATTACATCAACATTCTGATCCAGAATTACGTGGCACAGTCCGAGCGGTACCAGATGCTGTTTCCGGAGTCAAGTGCTCTTCTTACGCTGAACCCACAGTATTCCGTTCTCTTTCTCGAGCGGAGTCTGCTGCCGGAAAATCTCTTCGGCGCAGTTCCCTTTACCGGGCTTCCAAAACTTTTTACGCCGCTCTCCACGCTCTCACTGGAAGTCTCCGGGATTGTCCAGACGCAGAATCTCTACGGTGGCGGATATACAGGCAAAAATGTAATCTTCGGTTTTCTGGACACCGGCATTGATTACCGCCACCCCGCATTTCTGCATGCCAACGGACAGAGCCGGATTCTCGCCGTCTGGGATCAGACGGACCGGACGGGAACGCCGCCGGCGCAGTTTCCTTACGGCAGTCTCTATACCAAGTCCAATCTCGACGCGGCACTTGAAAGCGGCAATCCACTCTCCCTTGTTCCCGTCACCGATCCCGACGGGCACGGCACGTATGTCGCAGGCGTGGCCGGCGGTACTCCGGATGCCTCCGCCGGATTTCTCGGCGCCGCACCGGAGGCAGATTTTGCCGTTGTTAAATTAAAACCCGCCAAACAGAATCTGAAAGATTTTTATCTTGTGTCCTCCAATGCTCCCGTCTTCGAGGAAGATGACCTGCTCTCCGCCATGCACTTTCTGAATGAAACCGCAGCTGCGGAAGGAAAACCGCTCGTCCTCTGTCTGGCACTCGGGACGAATCAGGGCAGCCACTCCGGCACGCTCCCCGTTTCTCTGACCTTGGCGCGCTACGGCAACACGCCTGGTGTGATCCCCGTCTGCGCGACCGGCAACGAAGGAAATGCAGCACACCATTATTATGGCTCTGTATCCGAAACTTACACCCCGAAAAATGTAGAGTTTCTCGTTTCTGAAGGAAACCGCGGTTTCACCCTGGAACTCTGGGGACAGGCTCCACAGCTTTTTTCTGTCGGTTTCCGCTCTCCCGGCGGCGAGACGATTCCGCGGATTCCCGTCTCTTTGAATCAGGAACAGCGGATCACCTTCGTTCTGGAGCGCACCGTGATCTACGTCAACTACGAAGTGGTCCAGGCCACGACCGGCAGCCAGCTCATTCTGATCCGCATGCTGGATCCGACCCCCGGTATCTGGACGCTTCAGGTTTACCGCGCTTTTCCATCGCCGCCGGATTTCCACATCTGGCTCCCGATCACCGGATTTTCCACCTCCGATGTGACATTTCTGGAACCGGATCCGTACACGACACTGACGACACCTTCTGCCACGGTTCCTGTTCTTTCTCCCTCCACGTATCAGGCAGCAAACAACAGTTTTTCCCCGGAATCCGGCCGCGGCTTTACCCGGCTTGGTGAAATCAAGCCCGACTTTGCCGCTCCCGGCGTCTCCGTTACCGGACCGGGACCGGCCGGCTCCTATGTAAACTTCAGCGGTTCGAGTGCGTCCGCCGCCATTACATCCGGCGCCGCTGCTCTTTTTCTGCAATGGGGCATCCAGCGCACTCCCGCCCGCTATTTCACGGCACAGGAGGTAAAAAACTACCTGATCCGCGGTGCAGACCGAACTGATACTATTACGTATCCGAGCAGAGAATGGGGATATGGCCGATTACAGTTATATCAAAGCTTCACAAGCCTTATGACAAACTGATTTTCCCGCTCACAGGTTTGCTTCTATGGTATATCCGTTTGTTGATGCAAACTTTTAATGTGCAAGTGCCTTGTTTTTGATTGTTTTCCGTTGTATCATTACGTATTATCATTATATTTATAAAACTAAAAGGGGGATTCCTGACTATGAATTACGAACGCTTGAACGATCTTCGCCTTCTTGGACTTACGATTGCCTACTACCGAAGAGCAAAAGGAATGACGCAGGCCGAACTTGCCGAGGCGGTACATATCAGTCGTACCCATATGAGCAACATCGAAGCGCCAAATACAAAAACCTCTATTTCGTTGAATCTTCTGTTCGATATCGCTGAGGCACTTGACATTCCGGTGAAAGAGCTTTTTGATTTTCAGGGACGCAGTCTGTAGGGTCTTTGAATTTTTCTCTTTAAGAGTAACCCCGCCCGGCAGTTTTTCATATCATGAATTGTAAGCAAAATGATTCCTTTGGAGGAACAAACATGAGTGATTTAGCTGCTACAAACTGTGGATGCGGATGTGACAACGGCTGTGGCTGCGATAATGGATGCGGTGTTTCCAACAACAACCTGTTCGGAAACAATGGCTGCAGTATTATCTGGATTCTGCTTCTCCTCTCCTGCTGCGGCGGAGGTGGATGTGGAAACAACAACAATGGCTGCAATTCCGACTGCTGGCTCGTTCTGATTCTTCTGTTCTGCTGCGGCGGATGGAACAACAACGGCTGTGGATGCGGCAACAGCAATAACTGTGGATGCGGCTGCTGACCTTTTTTCAGTCTTCCCAGATGTTCGGGCAGAAAAAGCCCCGGGTGCGGATCAACCGCCCCGGGGCTTTTTTTCACCAGAATTCTCTTTCAGCGAAACCGTTTCGGTTTCCGTGCTTCTCTTTCCCGCTTTTCCATCTCTTCTCTTTTTTCTTTTTTTCTCATACATTCCAGATCTATTTCATAAAAGGCATTCCCTTCAAGTACCTGTTTTCTTTTTGCTGTTTCTTTTCCATCCATTTTCCGGCGGTCTCCTTTTTCTTTCTTCCTCTTATCATATGTTTTTTCCCGCCTTCTGTCATTTTTTCCGGCCTGGAACATAAGATAAAGAGAAATAAAAAGACAAATGCAGGAATGCTGCCAGGAAGGATCTTAATTTGAATCAGGAACAGGAACAAAATGTGGAACAGATGACACCGCTGGACCAGATGATCGCACAGGATCAGCTTCAGATGCTGAAGGCTGCCATTCCCTACGCCTCCTTCGGCCTGCAGCCCTCCCTTGCGATTTTGAGCAAATGGCTCGAGCTCCAGCGGACCATTCAGCTTTTTTCCCGTCCGGCCGACCTTTCCATGATGTCTGTTGATGCCCCGCACGTCTCTCCGCTTGAGATGCTGCAGGATATTTCCCGCTTTGCCGCCGGTCCGCAGCGGGATCTTCTCTCCCAGATGTTTCAGACCATGCAGATGGTCCAGATGCTTCAGAATATAAATCCCGGAAATGAGGAGGATCTGCTATGAGTTCGGATGATAGGCAAAACGACTGGTCGCATGACCCCTCTCTTTCCGGAATTGACTTCGCCCGGCTTCAGGCACTGCAGCAGATGGCCTCTCAGAGCCGCGGAAAATCCCAGGCGGAAATGATGCCGTTTCTTTTCTCCCTGATGCAGGGAAATCAGGGCGGCGCACAGTTTTCCGCCTCCGAGGCGGACCTGATCATCTCTGCCATCAAAGCCGGAAAATCCAAACAGGAAGCGGCAAAAATTGACCAGATGGTACGCCTCTTCCGCTCCGCTGCTTCCGGGAAAAAACGCTGAAAAACTACAAACCAAAAAACGCTGCCGGTCTGGAATCCCAAACCGGTCAGCGTTTTTATTCTGTGCTTTTTCCTGCCTAGTTCTGCATGGAAAGCACGTTTTTATTTTTTACCAGGTAATCAATCAGAGAAACAACGGTCAGAATCAGTGCAACCCAGATCAGCACGGTATTCAGCACGGAAAGTGCCGGAATGTCGGCGATCAGAAGAATGGTCATAATCATCTGGCTGATTGTTTTCGATTTTCCCCACCAGCTTGCTGCGATGACAATTCCATTGTCCGAAGCAACCAGGCGGAAACCGCTGATGATAAATTCTCTTGCGATGATAATAATAACCATCCACGCCGGAAGCTTGTCCAGCTCTACAAAGCAGATCAGTGCAGAGCATACCAGCAGCTTATCTGCCAGCGGATCCATAAACTTTCCGAAATCAGTAATCAGATTGTCACGTCTTGCAATGTAGCCGTCCAGCGTATCCGTGATGCTGGCAGCGGCAAAGATTACCAGTGCAATCCATTTGGACGCGCTTCCGCCCACGCCAGACAGCAGGAAGAACACGAAAAACGGAATCATAATTACCCGCAGAATCGTTAATTTGTTTGGTAAATTCATTGGCTTATCTCTCCTATCAGATCATATTCCAGAGCACCGGTAATTTTCACTCTTACGAAGTCGCCGGATACGAGTGTTTCCGGTGTATTGACAAATACATAGCCGTCTACACCCGGTGCGTCCGCCTGGCTTCTGCCCACATAGGCATCCTCATCCGCCACTTTGCCCTCGATCATAACAAGAAGCTCCTGGCCGATCCTGCGCTCGCCGAGTTCTGCAGAGATATCCTGCTGCAGCTCCATCAGTTCTGCCTGACGGTCCAGTTTTACCTCCTCGTCGATCTGATGCTCCATCGCAGCAGCCGGTGTTCCCTCCTCCGGAGAGTAGGTGAATACGCCGAGACGGTCGAACTCCATGTCGTTGATAAACTCGAGGAGTTCTTTGTGCTGCTCTTTTGTCTCTCCCGGGAATCCTGTGATCAGCGTGGTGCGCAGTGTGATATCCGGCATCTCGCTTCTCAGGAAATCAATTTTGTCGATCAGCTCCTGTTTGGATGTTCTGCGACCCATGCGGCGCAGGATCTCATCGTTGGCATGCTGAATCGGCAGATCCAGGTAGTGACAGACTTTCGGCTCTTCCTTCATCGTCTGAACGAGTTCCGGATAGATGTCCTCCGGATAGCAGTACAGAATCCGGATCCAGTAGAGCTCCTGAATTTTGCAGAGCTCTTTTAACAGAAGGTGGAGAGACGGCTTTCCGTACAGATCGATACCATAAATGGTTGTCTCCTGCGCAACGAGAACGAGCTCTTTGACACCCTGTTCTGCCATCGTCTTCGCTTCTGCTATCAGTTCCTCCATCGGAACGGAGCGGTACGGTCCGCGCAGCTTCGGAATGATGCAGTAGGTACAGTGCTTGTCACAGCCCTCTGCAATTTTCAGATATTCGTAATGGCCGCCTGTCGTTACAACGCGCTGTGCGTCAATTTTCGGCAGTCCTTTCAGATCGGCATACTCCTGGAAGCGGTCGCCGCCGAGGACATCCTGAATGGCATCCAGGATTTTGTCATAGCTGTTCGTTCCAAGTACGGCGTCAACCTCCGGAATCTCCTCAATGATTTCATCGCGGTAGCGCTCTGCCATACAGCCCGTTACCAGAAGAACCTTACAGCTTCCCGCTGTACGGTACTTCGCCATTTCAAGAATATTTTGAATGCTTTCTTCTTTGGCGTCGTGGATAAAGCAGCATGTGTTTATCACGATAACCTCTGCATCTTCCTCGGAATCGGTGATCTCGAAGCCATGCTCTACCAGAAGACCCAGCATATGCTCGGAATCTACCAGGTTTTTATCGCATCCAAGGGAAATAAACAGAATTTTCATATTATTCAATTACTGGCTCCTCTTTTGTTTCCTCTTCCGCTTCAACTTCAGATTCCGGAAGGATTGTAACCTCTCCTTTGTACATCTCCTCTACGGCGATGGAAAGCGGTTTCATGCCTTTTTTCACTTTTACAAGCGGTTCAGCTCCGCCGATGATCTGTCTTGCACGTTTGCTTGTTGCAAGTACCAGAGAGTAACGGCTGCTGACAACCGGTGCCTCGTCCAGATCCTGGCCCTCGTTAATAGTTGCAATCAGTTCCTGATAAGATGGATGAATCATAATAAATGCTCCTTTCTATTTTTCCAGACTTTTTTTCATCTGTTCGATAAAGTCTTTCTGGTTGCTGCTCATGAAATGCTGGCTCTGAATGGTCTCATGCATCTGTTTTACGCAGGTTTCGAGGTCGTCGTTGATCAGGACATAATCGTACTGGTCCATGCCCTGTGCTTCCTCTTTTGCACGCTCCATTCTGCCTTTGATGACTTCTTCTGTTTCCGTTCCGCGCCCCCGGAGGCGTCGTTCCAGCTCCTCGGCGGTCGGCGGTGTGATGAACACAAGAAGGGTGTCCGGACGTTTTTCCTTGACCTGAAGTGCTCCCTGGATTTCAATCTCAAGCAGAACATCTTTTCCGGCATCCAGCTGCTCCTCTACGTATGCCTTCGGCGTTCCGTAGGAATGTTTTACGTAACGCGCATACTCGAGGAAGGCATCCTCTTCTACCATGCGGTCAAACTCTTCTTCTGTACGGAAAAAGTACGATACGCCGTCTTCCTCGCCCGGACGCGGGTCTCTTGTGGTGACGGAGATGGACAGCGCATAGTTGTCGTACTCCTCCATCAGGCGTTTCATCAGTGTTCCTTTTCCTGCTCCGGAAAAACCGGATACTACAGTAAGTATTCCTCTACTCATTTTCAGATTCCCCTCGCTCTTTTTCTGTTTCCCAGCCGCCGTTGAATCTGCGGCTGATCGTTTCCGGCTGCAAAGCCGAAAGGATGATAAATTCTTCTCCGGTGATGAGCACTGCTTTCGTGCGTCTTCCCTGCGTCGCATCGATGATGCGGTTGCTTTCCTTTGCACGCTGCACCATACGCTTGACGGGCGCCGCCTCGGGACTCACCACTGCTATTATTTTATCCGAATTTACGACATTGCCGAATCCGATGTTGATCAGTTTTGCCACAATCCGTCCTTTCCTGTACCTTCTGAAGTCTTTTTCAGAAAATACATCTACCCATACAGATTTATTATAATTCATTCAGAAAGCCTAGTCAAATCTTTTTTTCTGTATTATAATGAAAATACCAGAATTTCAAACAAAGGAGATATTTTCTATGGCTTTTGATGGAATTACCATTGCAAATATTGCACAGGAACTGAATCAGACCATCGTCGGCGGAAAGATCAACAAGATCGCACAGCCGGAAAACGACGAGCTGATGATTACAATAAAAAACAACCGTACCGTTTACCGTCTTCTCCTCTCGGCAAGTGCTTCGCTTCCGCTGATCTACCTGACGGACAACAATAAGCCCGGCCCGATGACCGCACCGAATTTCTGTATGCTGCTCCGCAAACACATCGGCAGCGCCCGCATTCTCTCCGTTACCCAGCCGGGACTCGAGCGTATTCTTATTTTTGAGCTCGAGCATTTGAACGAACTCGGCGATATCTGCCGCAAGAAGCTGATTGTGGAGATCATGGGAAAACACAGCAACCTGATCTTCTGTCAGGAGGACAATACGATCCTTGACAGTATCAAACATATTTCCGCCAACATGAGTTCTGTCCGTGAGGTTCTTCCGGGCCGCACCTGGTTCATTCCGCACACGCAGGATAAGAAAGATCCGCTCACGATCACAGAAGAAGAATTTTTCGATTTCGTCTGCACGAAACCGATGGCTGCCGCAAAGGCAATCTACACTTCCCTTACCGGCTTCAGCCCGCTGATGGCGGAGGAAGTCTGCTGCCGCGCCGGCATCGACGGAGGATTTGCGGTCAATGCACTCGAAGAAAATGCAAAGCTTCATCTGTTCCGCACCTTCTCTTATCTGATTGAGGATATCAAAAACGGCGCATTTACGCCGAACATCGTATACCAGGGCGATGAGCCGAAAGAATTTTCCGCACTGAAACTGACGCAGTATCAGGATTTGCGGGAGGAAACATACGATTCGATCTCCGGTGTACTGGAAACATACTATGCCATGAAAAACCGCATCACCCGCATCCGTCAGAAATCTTCCGATCTGCGCCGTGTCGTCAATACCGCACTCGAACGGAATGTCAAAAAATACGACCTGCAGCAGAAACAGTTAAAAGACACCGACAGGCGGGAAAAATACCGGATTTACGGTGAGCTTTTAAATACGTACGGCTACAGCTGCCAGCCGGGCGATACTTCGCTGAAAGCCGTCAATTACTATAACGGCGAGGAAATCACGATTCCGCTCGACGGAACGCTCTCTGCCGGCGAAAATGCGAAAAAATACTTCGACCGCTACGGAAAGCTGAAGCGGACCCGTGAGGCACTCGAGGAACTTCTTGTCGAAACGAAAGAGGAAATCGACCATCTCGAATCCATCAGCACGGCGCTTGATATTGCGCTCGATGAGGCGGATCTGGTGCAGTTAAAAGAAGAGCTGATCGAGTACGGCTACATCCGCCGTAAGGGACCGACAGGGAAAAAACAGAAAATCACCTCCCATCCGTTCCACTACCGCTCTTCCGAGGGCTTTGACATTTATGTCGGCAAGAACAACTTCCAGAACGAGGAACTTTCGTTTAAATTCGCCTCCGGCAACGACTGGTGGTTCCACGCGAAAGGCCAGCCGGGCAGCCATGTCATCGTAAAGACGAACGGTAAAGAGCTGCCGGATTCCGTCTACGAAGAGGCCGCTGCTCTCGCCGCCTATTACTCGAAAGGCAGACAGGCACCGAAGGTGGAAATCGACTACACCTTAAAGAAAAACCTGCGTAAACCAAACGGAAGCAAACCGGGTTTCGTTGTTTATTACACCAATTACTCCATGATGGCGGAGCCGAACATCCGCAATCTTCAGGAAATACAGGACTGAATTCAGAATACAAAAGACTTTTCGCACATTCCTATCTGTTCCTCTTCGCGAAAAGTCTTTTTTTCGTAAAATTTAATACTTCCTTCATTTCTTTTTCGATGCTCTATGGTATACTTCTTAGTATGGAAAAAGATTCCAGACGTGATCTTTTTCAACCAAACCACAGTGAGGCTGTCTCTTCTTTATCAGGACAGCCGGAGAGGAATATAACTGTTATGAACAAAACAATTCCCGAAATCATTCACCGCCGTGTTCCAACGACGCGCTATGAGGCAGACCCTTCCAAAGGCCTTTCCGCCGAGCAGGTTGCCGAGTACCGCGAGAACGGCTGGACCAACTGCGCGGTGGAACCTCCGTCCAAGACAACGGCCGAGATCGTAAAGAGCAATGTCTGTACGTATTTCAACCTGATTTTTCTGATTATTGCCATCTTTCTGATCCTTGCCGGTTCGTTCCGGGATCTTACGTTTCTGCCGGTCATCATCGCGAACACGCTGATCGGCATTGTACAGGAAATCAAGGCGAAAAAGACGCTGGAAAAGCTGTCTGTTTTAAACGCGCCGAAGGCTACTGCGATCCGTGACGGTGCTGAGGTAACACTCGCCGCGGAGGATCTCGTACTCGATGATATTGTTGTATTTACCGCAGGAAAACAGATCTGCGCTGATGCTGTCGTGCTTGAAGGTGAGGTACAGGTCAACGAATCGCTGCTTACCGGTGAATCCGATGAGATTACCAAGCGCCCGGGCGACGAGCTGATGTCCGGAAGTTTTATCGTCTCCGGAAGCTGCAAGAGCCGTCTGACCCAGGTCGGTGAAGATTCCTACATTTCCCGTCTGACCCTCGAGGCAAAGGCCATGAAAGAGGGCGAACAGTCCGAGATGATCCGCTCTCTCAACAAGCTGGTAAAGGTTGTCGGCATTCTGATCATTCCGATCGGTCTTCTGCTCTTCGGCCAGCAGTTTTTCGTCTCCCACGAAGCGTTCCGTGAGAGCATTACCTCGATGGTGGCCGCCGTGCTCGGCATGATCCCAGAAGGTCTTTACCTGCTTGCGAGCGTTGCCCTTGCCGTCAGCGTTATGCGTCTGGCTTCGCAGAAGGTTCTCGTGCATGATATGAAATGTATCGAGACGCTGGCTCGCGTCAACGTGCTCTGTGTCGATAAGACGGGAACCATCACCGAGACAAATATGAAAGTACATGACCTGATTCTGGTCGGCTCCAGTTCAGTCCCTGATACAGAATCCGGCGAAAATGCTCCCGCACCGCAGAAAGAAGAGCTTTCCCTTGCGGTCGGTGATTTCGCATCTGCCATGTCAAACGACAACATTACTATGGCGGCACTGAAAGAATATTTTAAAGACAACAACGGCAGAACTGCCGTTTCGATGACTTCGTTCTCCTCGGAATTCAAGTATTCCAGTGTGACATTTTCGGATGTCTCCTACGTGCTCGGTGCCCCGGAGTTCGTTCTCCGCGATGATTTTGCACGCTATCAGAGTGAAATTGAAGCGTATACCTCAAAGGGATTCCGTCTCCTCGTCTTCGGCACATCCGAAACTGTACCGGATGGAAAAGCACTCTCCGGCCGTGTCACGCCGCTTGGCTACGTGCTTCTCTCCAATCCGATCCGAAAAGAAGCACCGGAAACGTTCCGCTACTTCGAAGATCAGGGTGTCCATGTCAAGGTCATCTCCGGTGATACTCCGGTAACGGTATCTGAGGTTGCCCGCCAGGCAGGGATTGCACACGCAGAGGATTATATTGATGCTTCCACTCTAAAGACACCGGAAGAGCTCGAAGAAGCAATCCTGAAATACACCGTGTTCGGCCGTGTCACACCAGACCAAAAACGCCAGTTTGTCCAGGCTTTAAAGAAAAACGGCAAGACCGTTGCGATGACCGGCGATGGTGTCAACGATGTGCTCGCATTAAAGGATGCCGACTGCTCCGTTGCGATGGCATCCGGAAGTGACGCTGCCGCACAGGCTGCACAGCTCGTTCTGCTGGACAACGACTTTTCGAAGATGCCTTCTGTCGTACTGGAAGGCCGCCGCGTTGTCAACAACCTGCAGCGCTCGGGAACGCTGTTCCTGGTAAAGAACATTTTCTCGTTCCTGCTGTCCATCTTCTCACTGATCTCGATGGTGACGTATCCGCTGGAGCCGTCCCAGATCTCGCTGATCAGTATGTTTACGATCGGTATTCCAGGCTTCCTGCTCTCGCTGATGCCGAACAAAAACCGGATCGAGGGCCACTTTATCACGAACATTCTGACACGGGCCCTGCCTGCGGCGCTGACCGACTTTTTGATGGTCGCAACACTCGTCGTCTTCGGCCAGGAATTTGCGGTCGGCTCGGAAGATATTTCGACCGCTGCCACCGTACTGCTCGCCATTGTCGGTTTTATGATTCTCTACCGGATCAGCAAGCCGCTCAACTGGATGCGCTGGACGATCCTGATCGGCTCGATTATTGCCTTCATTTTCTGCAGTACCTATCTGAACCAGCTGTTCGCCATTTCTGATATGTCCAGAAAATGTATCATGCTGCTGGTCGTATTCTCTGTCGCAACAGAGCCGGTTCTGCGATATTTGAGCATCCTCGTGGATTCCATTTCCTCTTTTTACCGGAAGCAGAAAATTTTCTTCCTGCGAAAACGGGAAGCGAGAAAAGCGAAATAAAACGTAAAACCAAACATCAAAAATGCCGTACAGCGTTGGAAATTTTTTCTCCGCCTGTACGGCATTTTTTGATTTACAAATCACAGTTTCTTACTTTCTCATCTCCGGATCTTCCGCGTAATGCGTCCGCTCGCCGCCGATGTATTTCGGTCTTGTCCGCGCGCAGACAACGTGCGCATCTCCGATCGTTTTCTGCAATACCCGGACCGGAACGGCTACTGCCTTCAGCTGCATGCCGATCAGCACATCACCGATATCAATACCTGCATGCGCCTGCACACGCTCTACGGTGACAGCGTCCTCCAATCCATAGTATGCCGCCATCGCAAACGATCCGCCGCCATGCAGCCACGGTACCGCGCAGACCGGCTCGTAACCGTATTTTTCTGCCGCCGCACGCTCCAGAACAACCGCGCGGTTCAGATGCTCACAGCACTGCGCCGCCAGATACAGCCCATGCTCCTTCGTACACGCATACAGCGCCTCAAACACCGCCTGCCCGATCTCCTGGCTGGAATCCGTTCCAAGCTTACTGTTGTGAATTTCACTCGAAGAACATCCCACTACCAGAGTCTGTCCCGGTTTCATCTGCGCCGTCGTAATCAGCTCCTCTGCGACGGCACGCGCTTCCTGTCTGATTGTTTTAAGATCCATTTTGTATCCCTCCTTGCTAAACAGCAATATTTATGCAAAAGGAGACTGACTCTTTTTCCAAGAATCAGCCTCCTTTCTTCAGCTTACATAATTATTATTTCTGAACGATATTCACAATTCTTCCCGGTACGTAAATTTCTTTTACGATGTTTCCGGTCAGTTTGTCTGCAACTGCCTCTTTTGCAGCGGCGATTGCGGTCTCTTTATCTGCATCTTTGGCGATTTTGATCGTTCCGCGCATTTTACCGTTGATCTGAACAGCGATCTCGGCTACTGCCTCTACCGTCTTCTCCTCGTCAAACTCCGGCCATGCGGTCTGATACAGACGGCCTTCGTATCCAAGGTCTGCCCACAGTTCCTCGGTCATATGCGGTGCAACCGGATTCAGCAGGATCAGAAGGGTTTCGAACTCTTTTCTCGTTACTTTTCCGGCTTTGTAGAACTCGTTGACCAGGGTCATCATGGCTGCGATCGCTGTGTTGTATTTCAGGGACTCATAGTCGCTGGATACTTTCTTGATGGTCTGGTGCATTTTGGACTCCAGCTCTTTGGAGTAGGAATCTCCGTCTACCAGGCTGTCCTGCAGTTTCCATACACGCTCGAGGAAACGACGGCATCCTTTTACGCCTTCCTGAGACCAGGATGCACTTAAGTCGAAGGCACCGATGAACATCTCGTACGTACGCAGGGTATCTGCACCGAACTCAGCTACGATATCATCCGGGTTGACAACGTTTCCACGGGATTTACTCATCTTCTCGCCGTTCTCGCCGAGGATCATTCCGTGGGAAGTACGTTTCTGATACGGTTCCGGGCAGGTAACTACGCCCTGATCGTACAGGAATTTATGCCAGAAACGGGAATACAGAAGGTGAAGGGTGGTGTGCTCCATTCCTCCGTTGTACCAGTCAACCGGCAGCCAGTATTTCATAGCTTCTTTGCTTGCCAGAGCCTCTTTGTTCTTCGGATCGGTATAGCGGATGTAATACCAGGAAGAACCAGCCCACTGCGGCATGGTATCGGTCTCACGTTTTGCAGGTCCTCCGCAGCACGGGCAGGTGGTGTTGACCCAGTCTGTCATGGCAGCCAGCGGAGACTCGCCGTTATCGGTCGGCATGTAGCTCTCTACATCCGGCAGCTCCAGCGGAAGGGATTCTTCCGGAACCGGAACGTAACCGCATTTGTCGCAGTGTACGATCGGAATCGGCTCACCCCAGTAACGCTGACGGGAGAATACCCAGTCACGCAGCTTATAGTTTGTTTTTGCTTTTCCAACGTGGTTCTCTTCGAGCCACTCAAGAATTTTCTTTTTTGCTTCCGCAACGGAAAGTCCGTTCAGGAAACCGGAGTTGACAAGAGTTCCCTCTGCAACGTCGGTGTAAACTTCGTTCTGTACGTCGCCGCCGGCAACAACCTCGATGATCGGCATGTTGAATTTCTTTGCGAACTCCCAGTCACGCTCATCGTGTGCCGGTACTGCCATGATGGCGCCGGTGCCGTAGCTCATCAGTACATAATCGGAAATCCAGATCGGGATCTCTTTTCCATTAACCGGGTTGACTGCGGAAAGTCCGTCGATCATGACACCGGTCTTGTCTTTTGCAAGCTCGGAACGCTCGAAATCGGATTTTCTGGCTGCCATCTCACGGTATGCGCAGACCTCATCCCAGTTCTTGATCTCATCTTTGTACTGGTCGATGTACGGATGCTCCGGGGAGAGTACCATGTACGTAACACCGAACAGGGTATCCGGGCGTGTGGTATAGATAGTCAGCTTCTCCGGTTTATCTTTCAGGGAGAAATCAACCTCTGCTCCGTGGGAACGTCCGATCCAGTTTTTCTGGGAAGTTTTGACACGCTCAATATAGTCAACGCCGTCCAGACCGTCGATCAGCTTGTCTGCATACTCGGTGATCTTCAGCATCCACTCGCTCTTTACTTTGCGGACAACCGGGCTTCCGCAGCGCTCGCACACGCCGTTTACAACTTCCTCGTTTGCAAGACCTACCTTACAGGAAGTACACCAGTTGATCGGCATTTCTTTTTTATATGCCAGTCCGGCTTTGAAAAGTTTCAGGAAAATCCACTGGGTCCAGTGATAGTATTCCGGATCCGTCGTGTTGATCTCTCTGTCCCAGTCGAAGGAATATCCAAGAGACTGAAGCTGGTCTTTGAAGTGATGTACGTTGTTTTTGGTAACGATCTTCGGATGAATGTGGTTTTTGATCGCATAGTTCTCCGTTGGAAGACCAAATGCATCCCAGCCCATCGGATACAGAACGTTGTAACCCTGCATTCTGCGCTTTCTGGCTACGATGTCCAGTGCAGTGTACGGACGCGGATGGCCTACGTGAAGTCCCTGTCCTGACGGATACGGAAACTCAACGAGTGCGTAGTATTTCGGTTTTGTATAATCATCTGTGGCGGCAAAGGCTTTTTCATCCTGCCAGATCTTCTGCCACTTTTTTTCAATGTCCTGTGGCTCATATCTTTTACTCATAGGTAACCTCCTGCATGTTCAAGTTCAAAGTTCTTTTTTCTCACACCGCCGCATAGGACAGCATGCGCATTTGAACATATAGCTGTATTCTATCACTCTTTCCCTGTTTTTACAATTTATTTTTTCCTATATCCTCCGTTTTTCTTCAAAAACCGCAGAAAAATCCGGTTTCCGGGCGAATTCTGCTCCCGAAACCGGATTTTCTCTGTTTTATCACACTATTTTATAAAGCTTTATTCTTCTGCTTTTTCAACCTTCGAAGCTCTTGCCTCAATCTCTTTTGCCTGGATATCGGACGGAGCCTGCTCATATCTCGCAAACTCATAGGAGAAATCACCGCTTCCGCCTGTCATGGAGCGGAGTGTTGTGCCGTATCCGTAGATCTCAAGTTCCGGAACATCAGCCTCGATAATCGTATGGCCCTTGTGATCCGGGTTCATGCCGAGCACACGGCCACGGCGTTTGTTGAGATCGCCCATGATATCGCCGGTGTATTTATCGTCTACCGTGATCTTCATCGAAACGATCGGCTCAAGGAGAACCGGGGATGCTTCCATAAAGCCTTTCTTGAACGCCTGGATCGCTGCGGTCTTGAATGCCATCTCGGAGGAGTCTACCGGATGATAAGAACCATCATACAGAACGGCTTTGACGCCGACTACCGGATAAGCAGCCAGAGGGCCTTTCTGTACGGCTTCCTGGATACCTTTTTCAACAGCCGGGAAGTAGTTCTTCGGAACGGCGCCGCCGACAACTTCCTGCTCGAAAACGTATGGTTTCTCGAGATCTCCGGAAGCGGAGAAGCGCATTTTTACATGACCGTACTGGCCGTGGCCGCCGGACTGTTTTTTGTATTTTGCTTCTACATCCGAATTTTTGCGGATCGTCTCGCGGAAGGCTACCTTCGGACGGGACAGCTCTACTTCTACTTTGTAGCGCTCCAGCAGCTTGCTGACGATAATATCGATGTGCTGGTCGCCCATGCCGTACAGCAATGTCTGATGGTTTGCAGAATCATTGACTGCCTTCATAGTCAGGTCTTCCTGCATCATCTTGGCAAAGGCCTGGGAGATCTTATCTACATCGGCTTTGTTCTTCGGTTTATATCGTTTTGCGGTGTACGGAGTCGAAACATCCGGTTTTCCGTAGCGGACCTGATTGTTCTTTGTCGCAAGGGAATCGCCGGTTCTTGCATCGCCGAGTTTTGCGATGGCACCGATATCTCCTGCATGAAGCTCCGGTACTTCGATCGGCTTGGAGCCTTCGAGCACGTACAGCTTGCTCAGTTTTTCTTCGGATTCCTGATCTACATTATAGAGCACATCATCGCTTTTAATAACGCCGGAGCAAACCTTAATCATTGAATATTTTCCAAGGAACGGATCCACGATCGTCTTGAAAATGGTCGCGCTCTTCGGTTTCGCAAAGTCGTAATTTGCCTCGAAAATTTCGTTCGTATCGAGATTGATGCCGGCACACGGACGGGTGGACGGATCCGGGAAGTATCCGCAGATATCATCAAGAAGGTTCGATACGCCCTGCAGATTGACCGGGGAGCCCATGCATACCGGAACGATGGTGCCGTCTCCTACGTTCATGGCAAGCGCTGCGGAAATCTCTGCTACCGAGAACTCTTCTCCGCCAAAGTAGCGGTCCATAAACTCTTCACTTGTTTCTGCCACAGATTCCATCAGGGTTTCACGGTACTTCTCCAGATATTCTACGGAGTAATCCGGAATCGGGCATTCTTCTTTTTTATCTTTTTCGATATATCTGCGGCCTTTGTTCTTTACAATATTGATATATCCTACAAATTTACCGTTTTCACGCAGAGGCATATGAAGCGGTGCGATTCGTTTTCCGTACAGTTCGGTGAGCTGCTCAACGACTTCTCGGTAGCTGACATCGTCCTGATCCATTTCCGTTACGAAGATCATACGCGGAAGATTGTATTTCTCGCAGAGTTCCCATGCTTTCTGGGTTCCGACCTGCACGCCGGCCTTTCCGGATACCACGATTACAGCGGCATCTGCTGCGGAAGCGGCTTCCTGTGCTTCTCCTACGAAATCAAACATTCCAGGAGTATCCAGAACATTGATCTTATTTTTTCCCCATACGACCGGGACAAGCGTTGTGGAAATAGAGCATTTGCGCTTGATTTCTTCTTTGTCAAAATCGCTGACGGTATTTCCGTCTGTCACTTTTCCGAGACGGTTTGTCATACCGGAAAGATAAGCCATAGCTTCGGTCAGACTTGTCTTTCCGGAGCCGCTGTGCCCCAGCAGCACCACATTTCTGATTCGGTCAGTTCTAAAAACGTCCATATATAATACCTCCCATGTAAGTAAATTTGCAGATTGTAAGGCCGCTCTTATTCGCCTTTCTGCTTTTTATCAAGATTCACGTCTTCCGTTCCTCTTATCATAGTCACTATTCTACTAAAGTTTTTGCTTTTTTGCAAGTATATTATTCATATTTCACAATATATTTCTGAATTTTTAAATTTTATATGTATTTTAGCTGGTTATTCTGCCTTTCTTCCGCTTTTCTGTCTGGCTTTTCTGTGGAATCTGCCGGATTTTGCAAAACAAGCAAAATTGCTGCCTTTCAAAAATGCTTTGTCGCTTTAAAGCAAGAAATCTTTGACATTTGATTTCAGATGCTTTACAATGTCTTTTATACGATTTACCTACGAAAATTGTCAGAAAGGACTACTTGAATTATGTGTGATACATCCGAAAAAATCTGTATCGGCTTTATCGGCCTTGGCCTCATCGGCGGCTCCATTGCAAAAACCCTCAGAAAGGTTCATCCGGAGTATAAACTGATGGCCTACTGCCGCACCAAAGCGACGATCGAAGAGGCAATTCAGGAAGGCGTGATTGATATCGCGCTGGAAGAACGGGACGACCGCTTTGCCGACTGTGATTATATTTTCTTATGTGCTCCTGTCAGCACCAACATCTCCTATCTTCCGTTCGTGAAAGGCATCGCAAAACCGGGCTGTATCATCACAGACGTCGGAAGTGTAAAAGGAGAAATCCATCAGGCGGTGGAAACCCTCGGCATGACGCACCAGTTTATCGGCGGCCATCCGATGGCAGGCTCCGAAAAGACGGGATATTCCAGCGCCACCGATTACCTGCTGGAAAATGCTTACTATATGATTACACCCGGACCAGATGTTGAGATCGCGACAGTTTCCGCTTTCGTTGATCTTGTCCAGTCCTTAAAGGCGATCCCGATGGTTTTAACATACGAAGAGCACGACTACATCACCGCAGGTGTCAGTCATCTGCCGCATATCGTTGCCGCTACCCTGGTCAATGCACTCGCATCCCTGGACACACCGGAAGAGCAGATGAAAACCGTTGCTGCAGGCGGCTTCAAGGACATCACCCGCATCGCTTCCTCCTCCCCGGAGGTATGGCAGCAGATCTGTCTCTCAAACCAGAAGCAGCTCTCGAATGTGCTGGATTCCTATATCCGCCTTCTCGTCCAGGCAAAATACCTGGTTGACAACAAAAAAGGCCACGAGCTCTACAATATGTTTGAAAGTTCCCGCGAATACCGGAATTCCATGGAAGATTCTTCCTATGGACCGACAAAGAAAGAATACGTCGTTTACTGCGACCTGCTCGATGAAGCCGGCGGAATCGCAGCCGTTACAACAATTCTTGCCATCAACCAGATCAGTATTAAAAATATCGGCATTACGCATAACCGCGAGTTCGAAGAGGGTGCTCTCCGCATTGAATTTTATGAAGAGCAGGCAGGCATTCTTGCCCGGAAGGTCTTAAAAGACCATGGTTATACCATTCATATCCGCAATTAAAAGCGCGTATATCTTGACAGGAGGAAGTTACGTTATGCAGTTCCAGAAAGCAGTACGTCCTCTGCGCGGAGAAATCTCCGTGCCGGGCGATAAATCCATTTCCCACCGCGCCGTCATGTTCGGTGCCATTTCAGAGGGAACCACAGAAGTCACAAACTTTTTACAGGGTGCCGACTGTCTCTCTACCATCTCCTGCTTCCGCAGTATGGGCATTGAGATCGAGAACACGCCGGAGCGCATCCTCGTTCATGGAAAAGGCCTGCACGGGCTTTCGGCTCCATCCGCCGTTCTCGACTGCGGAAACAGCGGAACAACGACACGCCTGATCTCCGGCATTCTTGCCGGCCAGAACTTTTCCAGTACACTGACCGGTGACGCCTCCATTCAGAAACGGCCGATGGGACGCATCATCAATCCGCTGACCCAGATGGGCGCTTCCATCCGCAGTATTCCGGAAAACGGCTGTGCGCCGCTTGCGATCAACGGCCATCCGCTCCACGCCATCTCCTATCTTTCGCCGGTCGCATCCGCACAGGTCAAATCGTGTGTCCTGCTTGCCGGACTGTATGCTGACGGAAAAACAAGCGTTACCGAACCGGCTCTTTCCAGAAACCATACGGAGCTGATGCTGAAATTCTTCGGCGCCGACGTTGCCTCCGAAGGGCTGACCGCATCGGTTCTGCCGGACCCGGATCTCCATGGAAATCTCGTCCGTGTGCCGGGAGATATTTCCTCCGCCGCCTACTTCATCGCCGCCGCGCTGATAGTTCCAGGCTCTGAGGTGCTCCTGAAAAATGTCGGCATCAACCCGACCCGCGACGGTATGCTCCGCGTCTGCCGCGCCATGGGTGCTGACATCACACTTCTGAATGAGCAGAACTCCGGCGGAGAACCGGTTGCAGACCTTCTCGTGCGCTATACGCCGTCTCTTTCCGGCACTGTCATCGAGGGCGAACTGATCCCGACCCTGATCGATGAAATCCCGATCATCGCGGTTCTTGCCGCCACAGCGAACGGTACAACCGTGATCCGGAATGCGGAGGAGCTGAAAGTCAAAGAATCGAACCGTCTTGATATCATGGTAAACGAACTCACCGCGATGGGTGTTTCCCTGGAAGGCACGGACGACGGCATGATCATTGAGGGCGGAAAACCGTTCCACGGCGCCCAAATCGACAGCCGCCTCGACCACCGCATTGCGATGTCGTTTGCAATCGCTTCGCTTGCCGCAGAGACACCGACGGAAATCCTGCGCGCCGGCTGTGTGGATATCTCGTATCCGACATTCTACCAGGATCTGGCACGGCTGCAGGCATAAAAAACGTTTAAACAAAAAATGGATTGTGAAGATCATTTCCTCACAATCCATTTTTTTTGCTTTTACCCTGTTCTTCCGGCCGTTCCAACCGTTTCTCCCTGCCGTACCCGCGTTTCGATTCCAAGCCGCGAATAATTCCAGATCCGTTTTTCCGGCACTGCGCTTCCCTTCTGTGCCAGAACGATCACTGTCGAACCACCGAAGGCAAAATAGCCTTTCTCTTCGCCGCGCTGTACACGTCTCGCCTCTCCGGCATTTTCATTGACAATCTTTCCGACCATCATCGCGCCGACCTCCATCTGCAGCAGTGTGCCGAAATTTGCGGACTGCAGCAGCGTGTAGGTTCTCGTATTTTCTTTATAGATCGGGCAAAAATCATTCGCCGCCGGATTGACCGTGTGGAGCACACCCTCAATCCGCCGTTCCGTCGAACAGACGCCGTCATCCACAAAGAGATACCGGTGATAATCGTCCACGGAAAGCCGGAACAGAAATAACGTTCCGCCCTCATACCGTTTTGCCAGCTTCCGGTCGCGCAGAAGCTGTTCCAGCGTATATTCTGTGTTCTTGATCTCAAACTTCCCGTTCTCATGAATCGGATAAACCGTAAGCCGCGCATCACACGGGCTGATAAAATCCTGCGGCGCATTGGAAAACGGACGTGCATCCATTTTCAGCTTCCGCACAAAGAAATCATTGAACGAGATAAACTGCTTTGCGGTACATTCCTTCAGTGAAATATGATTTTTCTTTACAAACGGTACAACCAGCGGCACCGATAAGCGGCTGCCCAGAAAGCAGCCTGCCGCACGAGATACAAATGACTGAACCAGCGGCTGCATCGCGGCTCTTCCGGCGGCATGGCTGTACATCATGTGCAGAAAACGGTCCTGCAGATCATTTTCCTCGCGGATCAGATCAAGCTTTGGATGATTTTTCCCCTGTTTTCGGTAAGGATAAGCGCAGAGTCTCAAATCGTTCTTCCTCCCTTCCAGATCAGAAGTCCGCGGAGCACAGCCACTCCAACGACCGCTACCAGCACAGCAAGCTCTTTATTCGTCGGCTTGCGGAAGCGGAAATCCGTGATAAACAGAACGCCGACCGCCAGCACCAGCAGATGCAGCCAGATCAGAAAGTATCCGCGGCAGAGCGGTGCAAAGACGAACAGCAGCGGCAAAGCTACTGACATCGAGGTAATCGGCAGTCCCTGGTAATATTTCCGGTTCTCCGAAGTTTCATTCTGACGCTTCTCTTCCATCACGTTAAAATATCCCAGACGGATCACGCCCGCAAGACCGTAGAAAATAAGAATCGGAATGCTGTAAAAATGTGTCATGCCAAGCTCATAGCAGAGCACGATCGGAAAGACGCCGAAACAAACCACATCGCAGAGCGAATCGATCTGAATGCCGAACCGCTTTTCATCTTCGGTCCTGTTTTTCTTCGTCCGCGCAATTTTTCCATCGAACATATCGCACAGTCCGGAAAAAGCAAGACAAAAAATCGCCCAGTTAAAGTGCCCCCGCGTTGCAAGAAAAATGCCGCTGATGGACGATGCAAAGCTGATATATGTTAATATTACGGTATAATCATAGAACCCTATCATATGTAGTTCCCCCTCTTTTTTCTCTTTTCGTATTCCCGATCGTAAGCTGTGCGACGATGGTAAAGACTGCACTCACCAGCAGTTCCCCGTAGTAGCCGAGCCCTCTGGAAAGCACCATTGCCGGAAGAAGCAGCGTGCTTCCAAAGACCGGCGGGAAAATTTTCAGGAACAGTGTCTCGCTGATTCCCATTCCTCCCGGAAGCGGCAGCATGTCAACCGATACGGAAATGACCGCCTGCAGCAGCACAATGGTGATAAAGGAAACGCCTGATAAATGGAAGGCGCGGTATACAAACCATGTTGCTGCAAATAAAGCAAACCTCTGTGCAAAGGTAATCGCAAGGACATTGACCAGCACCATTTTGTGGGTGCCAAGATACGCTGCCGTATTCTGGTAGACTTCCATGGAAGCTTCCAGTTTTTTCAGGCGGCTTTCTTTTCGTTTCATCAAATGCAGTTTTTCCACGATTTTCAGTCCCAAAACCAGAATTGTCCGCGCAAGCGCCGGATGAAAAACCAGAATAAGCATGGCTGTGACACAGAAGACATTCAGACCGATTCCCAGATAGAAAACCGGAAGGATTTCCGTCAGATACCGGTGCAGGAAGCCCTGTCCGAACAGAACAAGCCCAAGTCCCACCACGACCAGCACCGCTTTGTAGGTGATCGTGACGATCATCAGAATCACCGTTGATACCGGAAGAGATATTTTCTCCTTTTTCATATAGTAGAGCTGCATCGGCTGGCCGCCGCTTGCGGACGGTGTGATACAGCTGAAAAAGAATCCGACGGAAGAAAACAGAAAACATGTCCGCTTCTTCACCGGAATCTGGAAGGAATGCATCATGTACCAGATGATGATCGATTCTCCCCAGATAAAAAACACGACACAGAACAGTCCCGGCAACAGCCACCGCACATCTGCCCGCCGCATTGCTTCCATCATTGCGCCAAGGTCTTCGCCGTGGAAAACACCGTATATCGTCAACGCAAAAATCACAACGAGAAAAACGGTATTCACGATCATTTTTTTCTTACTCTGCACGGCGTTTCCACCTCCTTCGTTCCAATATCATGCCATACCATGCACCAAGATGCGTGCGTCCCGCGATCTGCCACGTCACTTCTGCCAGAAGCGCTCCGCCAATCACATCTGCAATCACATGCTGCTTTGTTGTCAGCGTAGAGACAAACACGGCAAGTGCCGCCCAGAAAGAGAACCGCTGATACCAGCGCGGAATCTCCCGTCTTCCACGGACTGCGATATAGCAGAACCAGCTGTTCAGGCAGTGAATCGATGGGAACAAATTGTCCGCCGCATCCATCTGGTAGAGCAAGGCAAGCATCTGATTCCAGAATCCCTGTTCCGGGATCGACGGCCTTACGTTCGTTGTCGGCAGCAGCAGATAAAATGCCATACAGACAAGCCGCGCCAGAACATCTGCTGCAAAGAACCGCCAGACAAATTCTTTCTCTCTGCTTGCGGCAATCAGATAATTTACAATCCAGACCAGATAACAGCCAAAATAAATCACGATCGTCCACGGGATCACCGGGATCTGCTGGTCCAGCACCGTTTCTATATTGTAATGTTTCCACGAACTGGTAAACGGCCGCGTTCCAAAATAAGCGATAAAATTCGCTGTCAGCGTCAGAATTAGCGGCAGGATACCATAGTATGGAAACTTTCTTCTCTCGTCTCTCTTCAAAATCCGTCCTCCCTTGTCTCAAACACGTATCAGTATACGCAAAAACATTCCCTGACACAACCCAGTTCCGCTCGTTTTCAGAAACCTTAATAAAATCTTCTGTTTTTCGGCAGGGAAAAAGAAAGATTTAGAAGATTCGCAGAGAAAAAAACGACCATATAGGGCTTCACGGGTGTTCCTATATGGTCGTTTTCTTTCAGCATCGTATTTTTGTCATAAACGAATTTTTTATTCAATCATCATGGCATCCCCTATGATAACGGGACAAGAACGAAATCTAACTTCTGTTGGTTCTTGGCCGTAGGAAAAGCGGCTCTTGATCTCCCTTTTGAGATACCCTGGCCGCTCGTTCCTTTTTCTCTTTACTGCTCGCTTTCCGAATACTCGTAGGTTCTGTCTCCGGTCAGCATAACCGTTCCGTATGACTCTTCGATGCACTCTTCATTGTCAAGCTTTCCGTACGTGGATACTATCGACACGCTTCCGGCAAACTGCAGTCCGGTTCCGTTTCCAAAATCAATCGTCACCCAGTTATAACCGCTATCAGCAACTCGCTGCTCGCAGAAGTCCGCATACTGTTCCATGGTTACATTTTTCATGGTTTCCAGCGGAACAAACACATAGGCATACTCACCGATCTTTTCGGTCTTTACGCCATTCATCACATCTTCCACCTGCATCTCTGCGTCAAGAAGCGGATTTCCGGTTTCTGGTGTCTCTGATTCTGCTGCCACCTGAGAATCGCTCTCTACGGCTGGTGTTGGCTCTTCTGTCGGTGTTTCCGTTGGTGTTTCTTCCGGTTCTTCAGAAACCGATGATGCAGAAACGCTTTCTGTAGCATCCTTAACGCCATCTTTCACGCCCTCTTTGAAGCTGTCAGTGGCTCCACAACCTGTTACCATTCCCGCTGTTATGGTGCACACCAATAACATTTTTAATATTTTTCTACTCATTTTGCCCCTCCTGTAACTTTTCAGCTTAGTATAACACTTAAAACGTTTGTTTGTCTACTAAAAATTCCTCGATGATGTCTTCAACGTCACCACATGCTTTATTGACACTCCCCACAGTTAAAGCCGGGGGGATTCTTGTTTCTACCACTACTGCATTGCCTCCTCTGGCGGCTCTATCATAGGCATCCAGTAGATAACTTTTTCATAGTCCAGTTCTTCCATCGTTTCAAACTCAGAATCCAAAAAGCCAAGCGTTACCGGATCATATATATCTTTCCAAAAGCCAAATCCGTACTCCTCTTCGTACTGGCACATCATCGGCGGATCTTCCAAGTGGTTTTCCACCAAGCACATAAAGAACCTTCTGTCTATATCTTCCGGCAACTTATCTTCTACAGATATCCACAATGGGACTGTCGGCTGCTCTTCAATCTCCATGAGAACAGAGGCTGCTATATCATCTATGTCTACCATTCGGTCTGCGTTTGGATCAGCGTTCAGCCATTTTGTCACATTTTTAGTCAACACATCTGCATCAATCAGCCTCATTTTGCTTTTCCTCCTCTCTTTTGTACAACTTAGGTAATGACATCCAGGCATTAACACATACGCCAACCGAAGCGTATGTTACGTCGCTGTCATCAGGATAGAAAGCTCCATTTCCTTGTTCATCCACTTCATATGTCCCGATATCAGGAATAGTTAACCCTTCATTTTTGAAGGACAAAAGAACGTGTTTTCCTGGTTCCGGCAAACTCTCATTGATGTCTCGCCATCCAAGATAAGCATCTACCGCTGCTTTCACAAATTCAAGATCTTCTTTCGTATCGCAGGTGATGTCAGCATACGGCCTGATCTTTTTCAATTTGCCATCTTCGTTTTGAATCAGCGCAATTTTCCCCACTTTTAGTTTTTCCTCACTTTCCAAACTTTTCTTTCGCAGAGATCCGGACGGGCGTTGCGCCCTCTGTTGATTTTCTCCGAGGCACGTTCGGCGCATACACCCAAATCATCGCAAGTACACAAATCCAGCACATTCCGTACTGCCAACGGCTGATATTTCCATCCCGCAGGATCTGTACTCCCAGGATCAGCCACGGCACACAGTTGAAGTGTTTGATAATACCTCTTTTGATTCTTCGCATCTTTATTCCTCCTAGAAAAACTCTAATTGTCCATCGTCAACAAACCTCTGTTTCTTCCGGCTTAATTCATTTCCCTGCTGTTTTAACCGTTCAACACGTGCTTTCTGTTTCAAATTCGCCATATAATTCATATCAACTTCCGGTGGAACCTTCAAAAAATATTCTTCTGGAAGCGGCATTCCAGTTTTTTCGCATAACTCTGCAATATCTCTCTTGTAAGAAATAATATGATTTCTTGTCAGATTTATATTGGAACCATCCGGCCAGAACGGATCATTACAGCCGTTTTCGTTTATGTAGTTCCAATGATCGCGTTCGCGGATTATCTGACTACAGAGCAAATCTAACTGCTGTTCCGGTGTATTTTCTTTCATAACATCACCTCTGGACAATCAAATAATTTATACCGTCATTTTCGAACCACATCTCGGGCAATATTTCCATTTTACCTTCGTGTATTCTGTGCTGCATCTACCCGTTTCAACCGCTTCGATATTCTCGACCTGGAATCCACATTTAGAGCATTCTGCGTGGATGTAATCGTTATGCTCTGCCCTGTTCTGCCACTTCGCAGAATATTCGAAGCTCTTTCTTTTCATTGTAAGCGCATACTCCTCATCCAGGAACTCAAGTGTATACTGACCATCCGCCGGGCATACATCTTCGAATTTTTCGATAAACCACTCGAATACAGCTCTGACAGCCGTATCTGTCACATCCTCTTTATCGCCGACCCATTCATCCCCGCGGAGATTCCCGTAATAAATCCGGCCAGTAACCGGGCTTACGCCCATTGCTTTTTTAATCTCTTTTTTCATGCTTTCTTCTCCATTCCGAAAGATACTCCATCTGTTCTCTGTCTTCCTCTGGATCTTTTGGACGAGCGGGACGGTTCATCAACCATCCCATACCTCCAACGAACACGCCGCACAGGGCGATGATCTCAATAATTGTTTTCATTTCCAGCTCCTTCCTCTTTCTCTGCGGATTCGGCTTTCTCTTTAAACTTTTCATTGATTGCAGCCATGATGTCCCGTACCCGCACTTCTCCGATGCCTTTCACGCCCCGAATAGCTGCTTCAATCTCTCCCGAATCCATTGCGTTAAGTGATTTTCTTCCGTCTTCCCATCCGCACTTATACACGCTCGTGCAGAACGATTCGAACTGCTGGTGATCGTACTTTTTCACGGCCTTGTATACCGTTCTCGTTACGGAATACTTTGTGTTGCCCTGATTTCTCTTTCCCATGAGATTACGCCTCCTTTTTCAATTCTTCCACGACTTTTTTCAGCACATATCTCCCATTCGATGTAAGCTGGCGCTGCCATGCTCCCTGGGAAGGAGCCCACCGGAAGCCGTTTTCTTTCAGGATGTCTCTAATTGCCCTGTCTGGCTTCCCATCGAATACGATCTGTATTCTCATGATGTCTGCATTTTCAATTACCTTGAATGAGCCATAATCGGCCTCAGAATTGCCTTTCTCTTTGGTCTTTTTAAGTTCGTCCACTCTCTGCCGGCATCTCTTAATGTTCGCCAGATTGTTCTGGAGCATCCATCCCGGATACGGCGCCGCATCAAAGCTGTACTTTTGCATGTATTCCCGGAGTTCCGCGGTCTGCTTTTCCGTCAGAATCTCGCAGCCATCAAGCGTATGATTTTTGCGGAAGTATTTATTTACCTCCTTCATATTTTCCTGAGCCTCTTTCAGCTCCGCGATCTTTTCCTCCAGCAGCTCAACCGCTCTTTCATCATCACTTCGAATAATTTCTTTGCCATAGAGCATATTTTTCAGCTTTCCTCTGATCTCCTGGCACTGGCAGTAAAACTCATAGTTTTTGTCCCATGCCTTATTCTGCTTCTCTTTCTTCTTGACCGGGAAGTTTCCGGCTCCTGAGATCATCACGGACGGGCACATGCACCCGATCCGCGAATGTTCATTGTAATACTTTCCCATGTTTCGGGAATATCTGACCGCCAGTCCCCAAACTCTTTCCCGGTATTCATCACCTTTTTCTCGAATCACCTCCTCTGCCAGGTCGTACACCTCATTCACATCATTGCGGTATTCCGCCGTCCGGGATCCCATCTGGTACTCATCGAACGACATCAGGCTTTTCGCCATTTTTGCTGTTTCTTCGTTAATTGCAACGTACTCTCTTACCCTCATCTTCTTACGCCTCCGTTTCTTCAAGCTCCACTTTTTCTCTGATATCCAGGCAGATCTTCGCTTCGTGCTCGCCTTTAAGCTTTCTCAATTCCCACTCCGTTTCGCGCGGTTCGAATGACATATAGCCGTCTTCCGGGTTTAACGTGATGTATGTGGACTTCACGTACCCGTATTTCTCCAGCTTTTCATTGATTTCTCTGAGCAAGGGCATCACTTCCTTGCTCAGGCTCATGAATCTTTTTTTCTCCTCGATTACCATTTTTTCTGCGTTTCCCTGCATTTCCTGTTCCTCCTTGTTATCGTTTTAATGTGTAGGCCGGTTTACCGTCTACAGATGTGAAATGATACCATCTTGTCACTTCATCTTTGCACCAGCCCATGTTTTCGACATCGTAGCAAGCGCAGATACCGTAGTCTTTCGGATACCCGTATGCATCCCGAGCCTGTTTCAAAGCTACACCGATTGGGATAAAAACTCTCTTCATCCTTCCGCCTCCTCGCAAAATTCTTCGTAGTTGATACCCATAAGGTCGCAGATGCTTTCGTAGCTACTTCCGTTGTGGTACATCGACCAGACTGCCTGACCGTGAACCGTGCCACGCCAGATTTCAATTTCTCGCTCGATTGTGTCGTTTAATTTCAGATTGCTTCTATCTACCATCTTTTCCTCCTTACAAATATGCTGTTACTCTGTTTCCACGACTATCATAAAAAAGGCGACATCCAAGTTCCTCACACGCTATTTCAACAGTCCACGAATCGTCATCCAGTCCCAAGCTCACACTTCCGGTTCTCAGCAATCTCAGCATAAGTTTTGCCGCTTTGAGCTGACCCTTTCGCACCATCATCCGGTGCTTTTCCATCGCTTTGTATCTGCGAATTTTTTGATCCAGATTCTTGTTCATCTCCCTACCTCCTTTATGCCTCTCTGATGCTTTCAATGTACATCGTTCTTTCTGTTCCACCGACACATGCTACGTACTGTTCCTCGTCATCGTCCTCAAAAGTAACGCTTTCCGCATTTGCTTCAAGAACTTCATATCCATTTTCTTCGATTTCTTCTACCAGCTCTTCGATTCTTCCGAACCACTCTCCTGATTCTGCATATGTCTTTACTCTCATTTTTAATTCTTCTGTCATCTTGTTTTTCCTCCCGTTTCCGTTCGTGTTGTTTTCTTGTTTGTTCTCTTGATGGCTTTAGTATAGCTCACTACTGTGCGTTTCGTCAAGCGTTATTTTAAAATTTTTTACAAAAAAATTAGAGGTGCTCGAAAGCACCTCTAATCATTAGTTTTACTCATCATCCTCGATAACAGCCAGCTCATATCCAATCGACGCAAGAATATTTTTCAGTTTTCCAAGCCTCGGCTGTTCCTGGTCGAGTGCTTTCTGTAGTGCGTTCTGATCGAACTCTACTTCCTTACCATCTTTTCTGATTATCTCAATATCCCGGCCGACCGCCTGAAGGATCCTCTTAATCGCGTAATAGTTTGTATTCGGCCGCGTCAGTGAATCATATATGGCCTGTTTAGTGACCCCGGACATCTTCGCAACGTCCGTCAAAGAGAGATCCTTTTCTCTCATAAGATTTTTTACGTAGCTGACCATGTCTATATCATTATCCATACTTCCCATAATAGCCACAATTCTCTTTCCCATGTTTCCTCCATTCTACATTTCCGAACACGTATCGGTTCGCATGTCGTAATCGCATCCGGCAGAGTTTTTCTCGCACATTTGACACTGCATGATTCTTGCTCCGCACCGCGGACAGTGTGAAACCAGCCCCCACTCAAAATCCCATACGAAGAGATGCTCGATCTCGCAAAACGGGCAATACCCAGTAGTCAGCGAGTCTTTCAACTCATCCAACTCCTGGGCTGCCCTCATCGCCTGGTTTTTTAAGATCCGGTTTTCGTCACCTTGCCGTCTGATGCGTTTATTTTGCCTTTTCAGGCTTTCTGTACGCTTTCTCAGTCTTTTCTTCAAGATGATGTTCTCGGCCTTTCGAATCATGCCTTTTCGGCCTCCTCGCCATCAAGAACTACTGGCTTGTCTTCGAAAACATACCGTACTCCCGGAATATAGAAAGCTCTCGGGGATTTTCTCATCACGATCAGGCCGAGCTGATGCATCTCGCGCATATACTTTGCGATCGACTGGGTTGATCTAAAGCCCACCCCAGCCATAATCTCCCGCTCGGTCGGCGGGTAGTTGTTCTCCCGCATGTACCGTTTTGAAAACTCCAGGATGTCAATATGCCTCTGATTAATTTTTAACTCTGCTTTTTTCTTTTCTCCCATTGTATCACTCCTCTTCTTCGTCGTCCAGCAATTCTACTTCGCAATCATCATAATGTGTATCAACGCAACTGCTGTTAGTTCTTTCTTTCTCATTTCAACTCACGTCCTTACAGAGGACGACTTCTACCTTCTGTTTACGCTGCATCGAGCCGATAAAAAATGGCGATCCAATCAGGTTCGTATTTCGCTTCGGCTGGATATTCGCCCCGCAATCGATACACGATTTCTTCCAGATCCGGCTCGCCTAATTCTTCCAGTTTGCAGCCATATTTTTTTTCCAGTTCTTCAAGCTCCTCATCCAGGGAAAGAATTTTCTCTTCTGGTTCCGGCTCGGTTTCGCCCATCTCCATTCTTTCACGTATTCTTTCCCAATATTCATCCTCGCCCGGCATTAGCTTTTTGTCGCTTCCTCATACTTTCTCAAAATTTCATCTGTTACCCGTTCCACCTCGGCGTATTCTTTCTCCAGAGCTTCGATTTCCAGATGTTTTTGCTCTCTCTTCGCGTAGAACTCCACGTTGTGCAACTCCGTCTCCCATCGGTTGATGAACTTCTGCACTTCGTGGATATCATCAAACGATCTTTCCACCTCGTAATCATTCCGCCCGGTAACGATCGCGTACTTTGCTTCTTCTCGTGTATCGCCGATGGTAACCAGGAAGAACAGCTCATCTCTCCGGCTCTGATCCATCGGCTCAAACCTTACATCGTCGTAGAGTGGGCCGACCGTCGGCCAGTTATTTTTGAACCACACTCTGTAGTTGTCCAGTACGTAATCGCTAGTTATCCCGCCGAGAATACCCCAGATCTCTTTAAGGCGAACCGGAAGCTCGTCCTCTCCACAAAACCAGTCATACCACCCGGCCGCGATCTGAACGTCCGGGTCGGCAGACTCAAATTCATGAGCGCGGTATCTGCGCTGAAACTCTCGCAATGTCATTTCTTCTGCCATCTTTTTCCTCCCTACAGTTGAACTTTCCAATCATCCGCGATCCGGTAAACGTTGCAGCTATGTCTCTTCATCCATTCGGCAACTCTTTTACTGCTTGTCATCCCTTCGCCATTAAGTCTCAGGCCGTCCAGAAGTAAGCCAAGTTCTGAGCTTCGGTAATCATCGTAATCAATTCCGATTGCCACCAAATCGCTGTCTGAGCTTATTTCCCGATACTCTTTGATGATCGAGTTATATATCTTCCTCGTGCGCTCTGTGTGCTTGAATTTCGCCATCTCCTCGCCTCCCTCCTACTCCTGGTTGCAATAATCAATAAATGCTGTAATTGTCTCGTCCGCCTCACAACGTGTGTAAAATCTCTTTTTGCGATTCTTCTTTCTCCACATCGGCAGCCCGTGCATTTTCCGCTGGTTGTTCGTCAACATCATTGGTTTCATTTTCATTCACATTCACCTTCTGTGCTTTCGATTGTATATCCGCACTCGCTGAAGTTTTCTTCTGCGTATTCCTTGGCTTCCTCCCATGTCGGGAAGTCCTGTGGCATTTCGTCCGCATCTTTTGGAAATACTGTGTGTATCATTTTAACCCTCTTTCTCCGGAGGTTTCGCCGCCTCCGGTCGGCACTATTTAATCAATCCAGAAGTAACTCCTGGCTGATCGTGTACTGTTCCTGGAGCTTTTCAAAAGCTCTTTCAGTTACGGTGTATTCTCTCCAACCAAGCCGATATTGAGCTGATTTTGACAGGTTCTTAGATTCCAGAACTCTGTCAAATGTGATGCCGCGACCTTTCAACTGTAAGGGAGTGATGATGTGGTAATGTCTGCCATAATAGCTCCGTTCTGCTTCGATCTGGCACTTTGGCTTCTGCTCGCCCATTTCTGGAGTGTAGCAGTACAGCCCTGGTTTCTCTGGAATCACTGCCGGCTTTTCTTTCGGTCTTGCATTTTCCAGGCGTCTCGTCCGGATCTGCTCGGTGAGCTTTTCAAACTCTCCCGGATTCAGGAAACCTTTCTCCTGGCATTCTTCTGCGATACCCGCGTAGAATTCCAGAGTGCGGTTGTCATCGCAGATGGCGATGAAATTTTTCAAGTTGCTATAGTCATTGCTTTCGATGATTCCGGTGACTCTCTCCACCGGGAAACTGATAATTGCCATTCTTCCGTCCTCCCTGGTTACCCCAAAATGAATTTTCGCAGGTCTTCGTCGTTGCACTCGTCGTCATCCAGCCACTTGTCAAAGCCTTCTGGATTTCGCTTTTCCAGCTCATCCATGATCCAGTCTCTCAGAACTGGCGCTCCCGGTTCTGTCATTGCCATCTCGGTTGTCAGCTCCCACTGATCCAAGAGCTGCTCGGTCGGGAGCTTCGAAATCAGGCTTCTCGCACTCTTTTCTGCTTCGGTCAATTCTCTATCCAGCATTTTGTATCCCCCTCTTAGTTCATCCGCTCGAGAATCTCTGTCTTTACCAGCATGTAGGACTCGCATTCCTCTTCTGTCATCTCCAGGATGTTCTTCCCGGCATAATGCCCGAAACATTTAAGTAGTTCCTCGTCGGGCATGCCACTCAGCACCTTAATTTTTTCCTCTGTTGTCATGGATCCGGTCGAGCTTTTCTGCTCTGGCTCCGGTTCTTCTGCGTCGATCAGCTCGATCTTCTTCATGAGCGATCTCCAGTAAAACAGTCTTCCGTCAATCGTCACAAGGAATTCCTTGCGCAGATTGCTGCATTCTTCTTCCAGGACGTATGTTTTACAATCCGTCACTGTTCCGTCGACGTATTCGCAAGTGCTTTCTCCCTGCTCTGCGTTTTTCTCCAGGTATGCGATGAACTCCTTAACCGTGAGTTTGTCCATGAGCGCCTCTGTGCTTCTCATGAAGATCGTTCTGTATCTGTTGTCCTGAACGTTTTTGTATTCCATGGTGTTTCCTCCTGTCTCGTAAGTGTTTCTTGTTTGTTGTTCTCTTGATGGCTTTAATATAGCTCACTATCATGAGTTCTGTCAAGCGTTGTTTTCTGTTTTTTTCAAAAAAAGTTTTTCCGCGTAACTGTTACAGTAAATCGCAAGAGAGAAAAGAAAGAACCAAAGAAAAGAGAGAATCTTTTTTTCAAAACCTTAAAAGATTGAAAAGAATTAAAAAACATATATATGCTCGATTTTTTACAGTAACAGTTACGGTAAGAGTTACTGTAAGAGTTACTGTAAGAGTCACAGTAACAGTTACAAAGTAGCGTTTTTGGCGTTTTGCATTATATAAGAAGAAAGACCGGATTTTTGACGTTTTGTCTCATTTTACGTATATATTTATTCTCATAAACAGTAGCATTTTGATGGTGTATCAAAGTGCTTCAAAACACTCCAAAAATGTTACGCGTAAATTTACTGTAAGAGTTACGCAAAACGCACTAAACGACGTTTTTTCCACACTGTCCACAGAGCATTGTGGAAAATGTACGTTCTGGATGCTTTGAATGCAGCGTTTTGTATAACTGTGTATGATTAGACTGATTTTTCGGTCTTGCTTTCCAATCGAAACGCCTGGAAATGCCTCTGGAATGCCTCAGATTGCCTTTTGAGCTTTTGATGATAATTGGTTCATGGGATTTGTTTTTGCCAGAATGTGAAATAATGCACAACTAATGGATTGCGTTATTTATGCAATGTTCCTATTGACAGATTTTAGAGATGCTGAGTTGATTTCTTCTAAAAATTTAGTAAAAGCATGATCTTCCTTTCCACTTTTGGAAAGGAAAACTATTTTTCCAATTTTGGAAAATTTAAAAGTTCCTCGTCAAATTTGACGAGGAAGAAAAACTTTACGCCAGATTTGGCGAAAAGTCAGTAATAGAAAAAGCCCCCACCATTCCGGCGGGAGCCTCACATTTAAAATTTGTATTTCCCAAGGTGCCGACTTTCCGACACTCTGGATCTTATTTGTTATCCAAATACTTTCTTCCGCTTGATCGCATAGTCGAAATTTTTAAGAGCCTGTTCATAGAACCGGTCAGAAGCCGCGATCACGTGCAGTACGGATGCTTCCTTGTTCCCGGTTTCCGTCTTGTAGACCGTCAAGTAGCTATTAAGGTTTGTATCGCAATCCTCCGCGATGGTATCGTACAGGAAGTGGAGCGTCATATTTCGCTTTAATCCGTGTAATTCCTGCACTTCAGTAACCAGCTCGTTGAGTTTTGCCAACCGTTCCTTGACAAGATCTTTATTCGGGTTGAATGGATTTGTCGCTGTACTCTGAACCGGTTCCCGGGACTCGATCTGCGGTGTCTGCGTCTCCATGAGAGAAAGCATCTTCTGATTGAACTCTGTCTGCTGCCGGATGAACTGAGCCAGCGTCTTTTCCACGGATCCTGTCTGTTTGTACTTCTTCTCGACCTCGATGAAATATCGGCGGACTTGCTTGCCTTTTTCGTTTCTCTCCAGCATAGCCATTTCTTTTGCGGTGTCCAGCTTGATGATGTATTCCTGTTTCTGACGACCTCTTTGATCTTTTGCCAAATTCGGCAGAAAGCATACTTGATAGTCTTCGTTCTGAATAGCGTCGCATTCTTTGAGGCGTCTTCTTACCCAATGGGCAAAAACAGTTTTTGTTTCCAGCGCATTGTACAAGTCAATTCCCTTGACAATATATTCTCCTGTTTCTGTGCGGTATGTAGGAACTATTTCACGTTCTTTTTCGTCACAGATCAATTTTGTCAAATTTGGCAAAATTAAATTTTCTTCTCTGCTCATCCGAAACGCCTCCCGTTAATCATGCTGAGATCATCTTCGATCCGGGAGAGTTCTTCGAGGATCAGCTTCAGGTTGCAGTACATATTCGTAACGAACGTATCCTCATCTTTGGTTCCGGCGGCCGCAGCCACATTTTCAAGCGCACCTTTTGCAGTGCTGAATCTTTCCAAAACATCGCCTAATTTTGTCATATTGGAAAATTCCTCCTTTTTTACTTGAAGGAACCCTTTTTCTGTGATACAATGTTTGCGAATAAAGGGTAGGGTTCCTTCGTGGTTGTGCATCACCCTTTATTCGCGCGTACAAGGCTGGTTGCTGATCCCGTCCATGAGAGGCAACCAGCTATTTTTTTGCGCTTTTTTCCTGGCGCTCACGCTCCAGCATTTCTCCGACAGCCCGTCTGATGCCCTCAGCTCTTGTAATATTGCGTTCTTTGCAATATTCAATCAACCCGCTGAGCATGTCATCATCCATTTTAAACTTCATGTCGTTGTTTTTTCTTTTTCCAATGATGGGCCGCCCCATTTTTTTATGTTCGGTATGGTCACTCAAATTCTCACCTCCTTGTGTCCATGTCTATATTTTAGACTTATAGGTTCAGTATGTCAAGCATTTTCAGAAAATTTTAAAAATATTTTTTCGTATTCCGCCAACTTTCTGCTTGTCAAACTGCGTTTTCTGTGATATTCTAAAAAAGACCTTTCACTTCTTGTCTCGTAAACGATTTGAGAGGTCTCCCTTAAAGGTGGGCGGCTCCGTCATTCCTCGGCAGCGACCGTCCACCCTCGCAAAGAAAAAATAAAGGAGTCTACAGCGATGTAGGCTCCTTTTTGTTGTGCAAATAAAAAAGCCCCAGGCATCCGAAGATACCCAGGGCAAAGTGGCGTATAAATTGCATGTATGGAATTGCACCGGATTTCTCCGGTAAGAAAGTCTTTTTGCGTGGTTTGCGGGTTACTTCTGACCGGTTGCGTTTCAGGATCGCAACCGGTCAGTTGGTGTATCGGTCATCAGTTGAACAGTGCGTACCAAGTATTGGCTCCGCAATATCCATCAGCCTCGAGTCCTTTGGACTTCTGGTAGGATTTAATCGCGGCAGTCAGTCCGTCTCCGCAGAGAGCGTCCATGGCACCGAAATAGAATCCTTTGGCGGATAAGATGAACTGGACCAGGAGCGTAAATGTTCCCTGGCTTCCATGGCTGACGGTGGCTTTCGAAGCAACTTTTTTGCATGATTCGAAAAAGTTCTTGTTGGTCGGATCCAGCTTCGTGCCGTATCTCCGGTTCATCAAGTCTTTCCAAACCGCCAGGGCAGCCCATCTGGACTTATCGCCGTAGTCTCCGTCCACGCGCAGTTTGGCTCCACAATACTTCAGGATCTTGTCCCCATAGTTGCTGTTGAGCCATTTCTGACCATCAGAAACGTTGTTTCTGGCATTGTTGCTGCCGGATCCGGTATTTGTATTCATCCCGGATGTTCCGCCGGAATATCTGCCATTTTCGACGTTGGTGGCTGTGTGGGCTCCATCGTTCAGCAGGACATCTCCCTCTAACAGGTAGTCCGGGCCATTCAGGTATTTGCTCTCAGTCAGAACCAGGAATCCCGCTGCCTTGAATGCTTTCCGCATGTCTCCGGTATAGGTGGCTTTCAGATTTTTCAGGGCATCAATATCAAGCAGGTAACCGACCGCTCTGACATTGGCGATGACTCCTGCAGAGCAATCAGCTTCGCAAGCAACCGTGATCTGTGATGGATCGTAGTTGCTGGCTTTGAGATGCTGCCAATAGGTGTCTCGCTGGCTCTGATCGTAACCAACCAGATCGTTTTTCGCGGCTTTCACAGCAAGTTCTGCGATTTTCGCGCGGACTGCTGAGTTCGGGTATCTTAACACACACTTCCATGGACGGGAATACCACGGAATCAGTGCCCATTCGGTTCCTGTCTGATCTCCAGCTCTGCCGCCGGAATATCTGCCATTTTCATCATGCCCGCTGTTGGAAATTAAGCTCATAGGTTTTTCCTCCTTCTCGTTTTCACTCTGATAGAGTATGTAATACTGTTCGCCAAAAAAGGCTCGTTTACTTTTTACGCCGGATCCGGTGTCCATAGGCTGCTCAAACTTCGTCAAGAACACATCCGATGCCTCCTGAACTGTTTTCGCAGTCTTGAGTGTATAAAACACGCTCCGGTAATTGCTATGCAGTTCCGAAATCATGTACTCAATCTGCATTGCAGGATCTCCAATCGAGACCCCTTTCTTTTTTGCCAGATCATACAATCCGGCTTTTCGGCCAGCGCTTGTCCACTGGCACAGGCCGTAGCCATACTGGCGGCTGTCTCCCATCGGGTGCAGGAACAGATCCCGGGAAATCTCCCCGCTATCTACCGCTTCCGTGTAGGTATCATCTGTGTACTTATGCCCGAGACGCTCTTCACACAGATCTTCCAGGTTCCGGGGATTGAACCCCGATTCGGCAAAGATATTACCCATCGCTCCGCAAGCCCCGTACACCGTTGCTCCGGCAGCGATCAGGCAGTTATATGCCGCGTCCGTGTTCATGTTTCTCGAAATTGCCATGACATTCTCCTTTCACAGCAAAAGAGCGGGCATCATACCCGCTCTTTGACCTTCTTTATAACTACTGCTGGGATCCGTTTACCCTCCCGTCGTCCAGCAGGTCTTTCACGCCTTTGAACCATTCATCAATTACCTTCATCATCATTTCTTCTGTTACAAAAACCTGCATCCACTTTGGTAAGAGTCCGCGCGCCTGGCTTACAACCCACTTGAGTTTCTGCTTTCCCTGGCCGGATTCATTGTAGACATGCTCGGCTTTCAGGATCAACTGGTATACATCCCCCCGGATGCCGTCCATGCCGCGCATCTTTGCATATTGATATGCCATTACTATTGTGATCGCAACCAGGATCACAAGTGCCACCACCAGAATCGGCAACGGGATCTGTTCCAGAAATTTTAATACTTCCATCTTTCTAACCTCCTGTTATTCGCCCGTCAGAGCCTCGTATAGCCCCGTGTGGGCTTTTTATGTACGTCTATGGTAATTTGTTCATTGTGCACTATAGCGAGCTAAAATAAGGCTTCTTTGGTGTGCAAGCTCACTCTTCGACGACACGATCAACTCCCTGCCGTCTCAGAAAATTCTCGAGATCGTGTTTTTTTTCCAACTCGTAGCTGAGTGCGGAATGCATATCGCCGTTGCATTTTGCGTCCGGGATACGTTGCACCGCCTTTGCTGTAGCCTCAGAGAGGCTCAAACAGCCATCCAATGCTTCGAGGGTGATGTACTGCAGCTCCTCCCGGCGCTTCTCTTTTTCGTCGAGGTCTTTCTGCCGTCGATTTCGTTCTTCTTTCTCTTCTTCCGCTCTCTTCTGCATCCGTCTTTCAATCAGCCAGAAACAGAACGCGGTTAATGCCGACGGGACTCCGGCAGCTATCAATAACTCCATTCGTTATGTTCTCCTCTCTGGAATTTTTGCGATTTTTCTTTACGGCTCTGCCCGTATCTTTTTCATGGCTCCTCCTCTCACGGATCATTCGCATACTTCCGGCATGCGTACTCGATGATGTCGAGATCCGTCTCGATCTCCTCCAGGGTTTTAGTCGGCGTCCCTTTAACCAGGAAAATCAGATCATAGATCGCTGACCATAATCTGGAGATAATCTGTAACTTTGTCATTTATCGCCCTTCCTTTTCCTGAAAAGATGGTAGTGTGGCTTCTCTTCGCCAAATAAGAGCCAACGGATCAGATCATCCAGGAAGATCCCGATTGCTGACAGAAAAAACCACAGCAACGTAAATTCCGGGCAGATCTGACCGAGAATGTTTCCGGGCATGTTGCTGTAATCCCACATATTCAGCCCCAGCCATACATTCAAGATCAATCCGAAAATAAACTCTATTGCTGTGATCCCGGATGCAGCTATTAGCTGCTGGAGAATCAATGGCATACATCGTGATCTCTCGTTAATCACTCCGCAAATGACGAAGCATAAGCCTCCGCACACTGCCATCGCTGGAAAAGAATATCCCCGGAAGATTACTTCCAAGGAATAATAAAAAACTCCTCCGGTCAGGAAGAGCGTCAGGTACTTTATGATTTTTTTCACTATGCAATACCTCCGGATGCAATGGTTTTCATGTAGTCTTTCAGAACTTCGTTCTGAAACTCTTCCGGAACTTTTGCTCCCCACTGGATCTGATCCAGATCTCCAGGTTTCGTTACCGACTTGATCCACATATTCAGGGCATTGCAATATGTTGTGTAGTACGAGACATAGAACATTGCTTTATTGATGATGTTCTGCATGTCCTCAGCCGAGAAATACTTGCAAGGATGTCCGTCCTCATGGTATTCCAGCTTTTCCTCTCCAGCCAGTAACTGCATTTTCTTTCCAAAAAGGTTGATCTGATCTTTCTCTGTCAAGCTAAAATGCTCTACGCCGGATGATGTCGGCACATCCACTCCGGCATAAATCGTTTGCTCGCAAGCCTTTGCGATTTCCTGGTATTTTGCTTTTCTCGCATCCTCTAGGCTCAGATCTTCTGCACTGGATGGATCGGGTGTTTCCTCCGCTTTCTGGAACCAGTAGTCAAAATCAGATTCGATCTCTTCCTCGGTTACTTCTCCCCGGTAATGGAACTGCACTTCATCACACTCCCAGACCTTATATTTACTTTTCTTTCCATCCTGGATCTCTTCTCTCTCTACCAGCTCGATGTTCTGCCTCAGAATCACATCTGTTCCGGAAAATACCGGATAGACCTCAACTGCTGAGGGCTGTGATAAGTAAGATTCTCTTCTCATTTTCTACTTCCTTTCCGTGCTTACTTGCACTGTATGAACACATTTTGAATAGCTTATCAAAACAATATTTCATCCGGAATTTCAAACTGTCGCTATGCTTTATCCAGCCTTTGTATGCTGCAATCCGGCAGGCTCTCCACCATGGGATAAATCCTTTCGTCTTGAAATCTTCCCAGGCTCTGAGCACTTGCCTCCGGATTCTCCGGAATACTCTCCCACGGATGATCGTGTATCTCCTCCGGACTACATAACCCATCATATCGACTCCCGGAGTTCTTTTCTTGCTGCCGTTCTTTCTCTCGATCAGATTCTTCTCCTCTTCCTCCAAGGATGCGATGTGGTAAAACTGCCAGACTTTCTTTATGGTCAGCCCCAGTTTATCCTGCGCCCATACAGTGGCTTTCTTCATGGCCTTTTTCAACTTAGAAAGATCGCCATAGATTGAGAAATCGTCCGCATAGCATACAATCGCATATACGAGCCGATGTCGCTTTTCCCGGCGAATCTGAGCTTGCTCGTAAAGGAACCGGAGCACATAGGACATCACGTAGTTGAAAAGCCACGCCGGAAGATACCCGCCGATACACAAATGGTTCCCGGGATAGTTGCTCATAAGAGCTCCCAGGAACCACAAAAGAACCTTATTCTTTCCGACATCCCGCCGGAGCATATTCATAGTCAGACCTACAGTTACCGACGGATAAGCTTTCTGGACATCGCCTTTAATAACCGAAACTTTCCAACGGAATTTCTTCCGCAGGAGCCGTTCGATTTTTCTTTTCCCGGCAACGCCGCCCTTCTTCGGAATGCTCCCGTACTGGACAGGCAGAAGTTTTGCCCGAAATAGTGGCATCAGGGCATATACTGCGATATACTCAAAAACCTGCTGTTCTGGACTTTCCTGGCAAATATCGCGGAGCTTATGGGTTAGGCCATCTACCCTCTGGAATTGCCGGATAGGTTTCAAATTCAGCTCGCGATTGATGATTCTCTGTGTCAGGATTTTTGCAACTGCACTTTCTGCAGCCATCGTCCGTTCCAGGTTCTTATTGAGCCGGTCTTCTGCAAGCTCTTTCTTTGTGATTGTTCCGGTTCTGCAAAGCAGTCTTTGAAAATCGTTTCGGCTCCTTTTGTTTCGAAAACATTCAAAAACCGCCTTTTCATTTTGCTTCCAGTCCTCTACATCTATTTGAGCCGGTTTGCAATACGTTTTCATTCGTTTTGCAACCTCCTTATAATCATCTGGTTACTGCCGTGACTTTCCCTTTCGGTACTAGCCTCGTTGGTTTCAAGTTATTTTCGCGCATAAGCGAGGATTATACGGTGCAATAATTTTTTCAATACAGAAACCATTACTGTACCAGTTGCTCCGAGGGAGCCGTTCCAATTCGCGTTACCGACCGAATTGTTCGAGTTACGGCACGAGACACCGTCATTGCCGCCGTCGTTCAGGTGGCCGAACACCCACGGAGAGCGAACGCCAGACGCGGCGGGATTGCAGTTGAAGCCAGCCCCAACACACCGTATAACCCTATTATTTAATTATTGCATTTGCAAATACAACAATGGGGCTGACTGCCCCTCTTGCTGCGCAATTCACCCCGTTTTTAACCCTCACTACCAGGTGCTCCGAGGGAGCCGTACCAATTCGCGTAACCGACCGAAATGCCCGAGTGACGGCACGAGACACCGTCAAGGCCGCCGGCGTTCAGGGAGCCGAACACCCACGGAGAGCGAACGCCAGACGCGGCGGGAGGGCAGCGGAAGCCAGCCCCAACGCCAACACCGCTACCGCTTGCATTTGCAGTTTCCGGCCACAGCACATCGTCATCAATGATGTTGTCTGTGATGTACTTCCACTGGTTTCCCTGAGTTGATGGGAAAACAAGATGCGCCCCGGTGATCTGCTTATAATTATCGTTGATCGCAGATCCTGCTTTCGACTGGTCATAGCATTTGTAGCAATCGAACGTATAGTTTCCGTCCGTATTCTTGCCCCACTGCCAAAGCTCATCACTCAGAATCATGTAGCTTCCGTTCATGAACTCGACACCCTGAATCATTCCAGGTTCTTTTCCAGACGTCGGGCTGTATCTGCTTCCGTCTCGCCCGAGAACGTTATCATTCCAGCCGGAATAATATGGAGATGTAGACAGATAGCTGCTGCCAGCGGTTGTATCAAAAGTTACGCCGCCATTATCCACATAGACTGCCGAATATTCTTTTTCGTCGATCGTTACCTTCTCGATCGCCGTGATCAGCTTGCCATCAAACACGGAATAATTACTTGCGGTGTTTCGATCGTTTCCGCTCTGGATTCCGAGCATTACCGCAGATCCGACGAACAGATTTGCCGCCTGGGCTGTCGTCAGGATGATGCGTTCTACTCCGGTTTCACTGACCGCCGCGGTGTACTGGAAATTATAAGACGAGCAGCCCTCGATCTTTCCGGAATTTCCTTTCCGCCCGTATTTCAGGCGTACCATCGCATCGAGAAATTTTGGAAGGGATCCAGAAGCTCCGCTGTACTGTGCTCCTCTGGCTCTCCACTTCGAAATTCCAGTGGAATGCGTCATTCTGTTAATCGGCTTCAGACCGGTTCCGCAGGTGATTCTGCCATCTGATCCGATTCCGGCGTAGTATTTCGGATGCGCCATGTACTCATGGACTTTTCCGGTTCTGTCTGTACCTTCCGGCCATCTCTTGTATCCTGGTGCTGGATGGCAGCGCGTTTTCAGATATTTGTAATCTGTATCCTGCCATTCTCTCTTCCAGGTGTTTTTCTGCAATACCCAGCAGAGATATTCACCGGATCGTACATCTCCTGTACTGTCGATGTGCTCCACATAGTGGATCTCATGGGAACCATCTGCTTTTTTCTCTGCTGCAACCTCAAGACACCAGAACTGCGGAAGGTGTGCAAAAGGATCGGATCCGGCTGTTGTTTCTGTGGATGGTGTGCATACAAGCCCGGTAGAGTCATCCGTCAGCTCCCCGATCACGCTTGTACTCTTGGCATACCGCGGTGTAGTTACGCCGTGTACCCGGCTGTCCTCCAGGACATTCCCAAACCATCTTTCCAGCATATCAGACTTGGAATATAATTCCGGGATATACTGATATTTCCACCATTCAACAAAAAGAGCGTCCACCTCCGCTTTTGAAGTGGCCGCCGCTACTTTTTCTTTGTACTGGACATCTGTGGCTCCGGCCATCTGGCTGTTCTGAACCTGAACCAATTTCTGCATGGTTGTGTCACGCGGGAAATTAACTACCTGCGAATTTTCGTTACTCATTAGATACCTCCTATGCTGTTAATATAACGGCATCCAATCCGCCGTCTTCCGAATTGATCCGGAAAGCGATGGTGTTTGCCTGGTTGACAAGTAGATCTGTTGCTTCTTTTGCTTTGGCGATCGCGGCGGCCGTGTTGGTCTGGCGATCCTTTTCATTCTGGATTCGGGTTGCCTCATTTTGAGAGCGTGTCGTTTCGTTAGATGCCCGTGTCATTTCAGCCTGATTCCGTGCTGTTTCAGCCTTAACACGTGCCGTTTCGGCGCTTACCCGTTCCGTTTCGGCATTTTTTCGTGCCGTTTCAGCCTGTGAACGTATTGATTCAGCATCGTTCGCAGCTTTGGTAGCACTTGCAGCTTTTCCAGCTTCCGTGTTGGCTGTGCTGGCTGCCTGGTTCGCGGAAGACGCGGCCGAATTTGCCGCCGCTACGGATGCCTGGATATCGGAATTGACCTGTTTTGCTGAATCAACAACTTTCTGCAATGCGGTTTCCTGAGATTTTGCATTCGAGGTTGCCTTTTCGGTTGCAGTCTGCTGAGTCTTAGCACTCTGTGTCGCTCCCTCCGTAGCGGTCTGCTGGGTCTTAGAATTTCTTGTGGCAGTTTCTGTCGCAGTCTGCTGGGCCTTTGCATTCGCAGATGCAGTAGCAAGATTTTTGATTGATTCTTTTACCTCTGCGGACTTTGTGTTGATATCCTCAACCTGTTTTTTCATTGTAGCCGCAGACTGTGCAACCTCGGTTTTGATATCGTTATAGCTTTCGTTTTCATTATGGATTTTCTCCATGCACGAAATAAAAGCCCCGCGGACTTCCTCGCCATAAACCGCGTTCCGTAGCTGTTCTACTTCCTTTGAGATGTCAGCCATCTTTTTTTGCTCCTTTCGTTTCTTTTGGCGTTTCTGTTGCTTCTCCTTTCTCCGCTGACTCCGGTTCTGACGGTTTTAATTTTTCCAGCTCAGCAAGCAATCTTGTTCTCTCTTCCTGGAGTTTCTGGATGTCATTATTCGCCAGCGCCAGCATTTCAGCAGCTTTTCTTTCTCGGATGTCCGCCAGGACACCCAGGATAATTCCCTCGGCAAGGTACGCCGGAAGATTTGCCTCCTCCAGCGTACGCGTAACCGATTCATTTACTTTTGCTTTGGTTTTTTCCATGATTTCTGCAAGGTTCATTTCGTTTTTCCCCCCTAAATATTTTCCTCTATCCACGTGTTAATAAATTTCTTAAGCCATTCAATGTGTGACTGTGCCTCTTCGTCCAGCACCGTCATGCTGCCTTTGTTGTTGTCACTGGTAGTTCTACCACTATCGGTCATTTCTGTGTACGTAAAGCCCAATCGCTGACCTTGTGCTGCATTCATGACATTAAAACCCGTAATAACTCGTTTCATGATAATTCCTCCATCCTTTCGATCAAGTTACTTTGCTCATCCCGCACTTCATTTTCGTCTTTTTCCATCTCGCACAGCAATATCGCTTGATTTCTTATTTGCTCATTAATCATCTCCTGATCTTCTGCTGTTACATCCTCCTTTTCCGGAATGTTGGATTCCTCGATCCTTGTATCCCTGCATCCTTTTTGCCTTACTCGTACTTCCCAATAGAACTCAAGCTTTGGCGTACCTTTTACCAAAAAATAACCATCATTTTCATTTGTTGAGCCGATATACAATTCTCCGGGACCTTTTGCAGTAAGTGTCACATGATACTTCATATTTTTTTCTATTGTCGCCAGAAAATCGTTCTCAAGGTACACATAGCAATAACCATCATTATCAATTTTTCCTGTTCCAATGTCGCCGAAAGTTGGAGATGCTGTTTCGTATGCATACATCTCAGCATTACGTCCATCGTCTGTATGGATTATTCTTGTTTTTTCTCCCATACATCCGAGTTTTCCATACGCATAAATGTCATTGTTAGCTGTAAAACCATACCCTCGCAGCGTAGATACAGATTCTCCAACAAAAATATCTTTTCCAACATATCCCATTATCATAGAGTAGCTTTTTTTTGATAGTTCCACTCCTATGCTGACTTCGTTACTGAGATACATACCAGAAACGAATTTAGGCGACAAGGCGAACACATCGCCTTTTCTTGTTATTTCACAATTTCCGCCGATTTCAAGCGATCCTCCAGTAATTTTCAACGCTTTCGTTTCCGCTGAACCGTCTGTGTTGATTTTGAAATTAGAATTAGCAGTTACCGCTCCGTTCAGGCTTATCTTCGATGCATTTATTGCTACGCTTTCTGGTGATTGATTTATTTTTGAAATAATTTCAGTGCTTCCGACTTTTTTTGAAACTTCTGTTTCGATCGAATCAGCTTTTTGCTTAATGGCTGAATTCATTTGTTCGGTCGTAGAATAACTTTTTAGGCTGTTCGCCGTAGCATCTTTAGCATTTTTCTCAGCAGTGTTCGCTTTTTTGGTCGCATCATCTTTTGCTGAAGAAATTCCGGACTCATATGTCGTTTGGGTGACGTACGTTTTACTGACATTGGATGTTATCCCATCAGTTGCAACTTTAATCGCAGCATTCATCTGCTCTGTCGTGGAATAACCTTTAAGCTTATTCGCTGTGTCATTCTTTGCGTTGGTTTCTGCCGCTGTAGCTTTTCTGGACGCATCATCCGCCGCTGCCGAAATTCCATTCGAATACGTTGTTTTGGTAACATACGTTTCTGATACCGATGCAGTAATGGATTTTTTTGCCTGTTCTATTTTTGATTCAATCTGAGACGTTGTTGAATAGTTTGCAAATTTCCCATCAACCGCAGCAACGGATGCATCAAAATCTTCTGGAGCTGGGCTCCACGATGATGCCTTATTTCCTTCCTCAATTTTGAAATCGCGAATATACAAAACTTCCCCGACTTTAAAGTCGAGGTAAAAAGTGAAAGACGAGTATTGGCCGTCCGTATATGTCCACGTATGAGAAAACTTCTTCCAGTCCGTCGTAAGCGAAATATTTGTTTGGCCACCACACTCATGCCCTACGGATCCCGTTTTTGAGGCGGAACATTTGGCCCAAAAAGACCACGTGTAAGTTTTGCCGATCTTATTTGCCGTTTTGACAAATACGGGATAATGAGGGCCGGATCCGGCTGTTGTACATCTGGTTTCGATGTGTTTTTTGCATAGCGCATCTGAATCATCAACAACCGTTGTGGAGCCAACGAATCCGCCAGCTCCGCTCCATTGTCCATCTAACGTAGCTGAATTTTTAACCAGATTTCGTCCGCCGATCTGAATCTCTGAGATTTTCTGATTGACAGTGGATGTGATGCCATCAATAGCAACCTGTATCGCGGCATTCATTTCTTTTGTTGACGAATACGCTGTCAACTTTTTGGTCGTATCGTCTTTGGCGTTCTTCTCTGCGGCATCCGCCTTTTTCTTGGCATCGTCCGCGGCGTTTGAAATGCCGACCTCATACGTCTTCTGAGTAACGTATGTCTGGCTCACTCCGAGAGTGATAGCATCGGTCGCAACTTTGATTGCGGAATTCATCTGTACCGTGGTCGAATAACTTTTCAGCCTGTTCGTGGTATCATCTTTGGCATTCTTCTCTGCGGCATCCGCCTTTTTCTTGGCATCGTCCGCGGCGTTTGAAATGCCGACCTCATACGTCTTCTGAGTAACGTATGTCTGGCTCACTCCGAGAGTGATAGCATCGGTCGCAACTTTGATTGCGGAATTCATCTGTACCGTGGTCGAATAACTTTTCAGCCTGTTCGTGGTATCATCTTTGGCATTCTTCTCTGCCAAACCTGCAGCCTTTTCGGCCGCGGCAATGGCATCTTTGTACTTATCAGTGAGCTGGTCTTTTGTGGCGTATGCATTGCTTATTGCAAGATTGATTTCATTAATTTTCGTCTGGATCATGGACGACGTTTCTTCCGTCGTCGAATAATCCCGAAATTTCTTATCAACGTTGATTGCCACATTATCAATCTCAATCTTTAGGCTCGAGTTTACATTATCAACGATCTCTGCCAGATCTTCTAGGCAGCGAATGTTCGTCAGGTACAGCGCCGTCCCGGAAGTTCCACGGACCGTAATTGCAACCGTTTTTTCTTTTTCTTCCGATGTTTTCACGCTATGTTTGAACACCCGGAAAGTTCCCGGAGAATAAGATGACAGATCATTCGTCGCGGCAGAATCAGAAAATCCAACCTGCAGGTTTGCTGGCTGTTTTCCATCCTCGAAAGCCGCATCACAGCATATCGTGTAGATACTCGCTTCGAGAGTTCCGACGGACTGTTTGATCTGCACCGTTGCTGATGCAGAGAAACTAACTTTTAAGCACTTCATGTTCAAGAACTCTGTAAGTTCTACCTTTGCATTTGCCCCGGTTCCAGAAATTGAAAAATTGCCAATGGCCAAAGTTTCCTGTTCACCATTGACAATATAATTTTTTCGTGAAACATATTCTTTCAGGGATGATGCAGACAGAACAATGCGGTTTTCCGTGTTCTTGATTGCGGTGCCAACTTCCTCTTTTAGCAATTTCTGCTGTTTGTCCGTATACTCATTGGAGCTGGCAGCTGCATCGGATATAGCACCCTCTATAGTTTCCGTGTACGCGACATCAATTTTTTCAGCCGTCACAGAATTTGCCATCAGCATTTTACCATTGATCTGTCCATTCATAGTAAGAGCGATACCATCAATCGGGCCATCATATCCATGGCTATAATGAGCCAGTCCGCCCAATCCCCAGCGCCATAAGTTCGTTGCTGTCTTTGCCCCCGCGGCATCTGCCACAATAAACTCATTTTTTTCGTGGATCGCGTAACCGCTCTTCGTCATGTCGTTCATGAGGTCTGTAGCGTTCCGTAACGCCTCCTGGAGGATTTCTCGCTTGCCCGGTATAGATTTTATTGTCTCATCCAGTTTGCTTGCTTTTTCGGCGTTTGACGACGTATAGGTGCTGTTCGACTTTTCAGAGCCTAGAGTTACGGTGTTTTTCGAAAGATTCGTGAGATATACGGTTATGCTGGAGAGCGGCATATTGGTATCCAACCCGTGCGGCGGAGATATGCAGCGGATGAGATCTCCGACTTCAAATTCCTGTGTAGCTGAATCTATCAAGTTAAGATCAACCGCTTTGATGTTGAGTACCATGTTCTCAAACTGTGTGCTTTTCAGGTACTCTTTTCCTTTTCGCAACAGGTTTGCCGGAACTGTCACATCGTCCCAAGTGACCGTCTTACAAATCTTTCCGTAGGCTGCAATCGCTTCACTACTCGAAACGTAATCAACTCCGCCGTTCACGGAGCTGATGGTCAGTCTTTCATCCAGTCCTTCAATGCTTGATTCTTCCAGGGTTGCTCCCAGTGGGATAACACAAGTAACCAGATCTGAAGCATCCATGTTTTCCGAGTAGTCCAGCAGGTTTTTCCCGAAACGAATTTCCTGCGTGTTTTGACGGTAGAAGTCATCGTCGCTCAGATAATCCAAATATCTTACGCCGTTTTCTTTGCGAATCACAAGATGGCCGCCGAGACGTTCAACCAGCTTCGTTTTCAGGGTATCCCTGGTTGACTCCCAATTCGCATAGCGATACAGGGAATCATTCGGGTCTGTCACGGTCACCCGGCCGAGCGTGAACTGTTTACGTTCTTCTACCTGGGCGTTGTGGTTGTCGATGATCTTGCTGACATAATCTCTTACAGAAATGTTGTGATATACGTTCGGCCGCTGCACGCTATCGCAGAAATAGGCGAGTTCCCCTTCGACGAACACCTTTTTCACTCCTTTGGAGTCCTGATCGTCGTAGAGTACTCGCCCAGCAAATTTTTCAACGTCATCCTTATAGATCACGATATCTGTGGTCAACTTTTTGACATACTGATAATAGGGATGCTTTGGATAGACAGAAAAAGAAGCCTGTCCATTTACGTTGTCACCTTTCTGATAATAGGGATCACCTACGATCAGATTACGGATTTTTGGATTGTGTAACGTGTATTCTTTCCCATCCACAAAGGCTTTGATCGTATACATTACAACATACCCCCTTTATGAACGATTGTTACCGTACCGGTTCCCTGGAAGTACAATTTATTCTCGCCTTCTTGCAAGTCAATATCGTACAGAATGTTCTCGCCCGAAAAAATATTGATCGTTGTATTGCGGTATTTTATTTTCAGATCATTGCTGTCAGAAATAACCCGGAGTGTTTCATTGTACGGCCATCCAATCAGCGTGATTTCCTGCCACGATGACGTGCTTGCAATTTTTACATCCGGGACATACCGAATAATGCCGTCGATGAAGCAGAAGGTATCCCATTTCCAAGGCTCGTTCGACGAGGTAACGTCCAGCTTGTAAGGATAGCAGTTGCACTCTATGGATACCTCAGAAAGCACTTCGTTCGTTTTCTTGGTGTCAATATGGCAACGGCCTGTATAATAATAGCCAGAATCAACATCAATGATGATCTGGCACTCTTTTCCTTCAATTGCTGTAGCAACTCTGCTTATTAGTCCAGCCCAGCGTGGGTAATTACAATCACGGGCATCAAAAGTAAATCGTAGCGTTCGCATTCCGTAGACAATTCCACCATTCTGAGCTTCCGTTAAGTCGAGAGATCCGTTCATGCCAGGAACATCAACGTAAACCGTCTTTGCTTCTGGCAGGTCAATCTCGACATTTTTCAATTTGAGACCCCAATCATCATAAGAATGGGTGCCGTTAAACGACACCCCTGTTACCTTTCCCGGCATGGTCAACCTCCTCTCTTTTTGTGTGTATCAATTCTGCCCATGTTCTGATCTACGATCGGTGTTGTTGCATCTCCGATTTCTTTTCCATCCAGGTCAACATGCACATGGGTTTCGCCAGAAATTACTACTTCTGTTTTACTGTCATCGAATGCCTGTCCGTTTTCCTGCTCAATCTTGTATACCTGGTTGGTATTCTTATCAAATGTGATTTTTCCGGTTTCAACATTCACCGTGGCTTGCATCCTCCGAGCCAGTGCCGCCATTTCTTCGTCGGTCTGTTTCTCGAGTGCTGGCATCGCGGCATCCATACCTTCACCAACTCCCGGTGGAATCCACTTACCTACTTCATCTCGGAATACTCTTGATGGGGAGTGGATTCCGAGAGCTCCCTTGGCTCCATCAACAATTCCACGGAAAAAGCTCTGTACCTGGCTACGGAACCAGCCAGCGGCATTACAAATTCCGTTCCACACTCCAACTACGATGTTTCGCCCAACCGAAGCCATTTGTGACGGAAGAGAAGATGCCCCGTTAATGACTGAATTCACCAGCATCGAAGCAGCATCACGGCCTTTTGCCGCAAGATTTCCTCCCCAAGACGCAACTCGGTTCACCGTTGCGGTCAGGTGATTCCATATTTTTCCTGGCAACTGAGAAAAGAAATTCACCACAGTGTTAATTGTGTTGCTTGCTGCAGTTCTGGCTTTATTCACCATTTCTGATCCCCAAGAAGCAATTCGAGAAATTGAATTTTCCAGCCAGGTATCAATTCGTCCAGGCAATTGTGAGAAATAGTCCACCACAGAATTAATCGTGTTGCTTGCTGCATTCTTCGCCTGGTTCCACATATTCGATCCCCAGGTCGTCAGGTTTTGGAGTGCATTCTGTAGCCATGTGTATATTTTCCCTGGAAGCTGAGCGTAGAAATCTACGATCGCCATTACAGCATTGTACGCAGACTCACGGGCTTTGTTCAGCATATTCGCTCCCCAGGTTACCAGGTTGTTGAACGCCGTCGTTAGATGCGTCCATATTTTTCCCGGAAGTTCTGAAAAGAACGTTACGACATTTTCGATGATGATCGGGACATTTGTTTTCGCCCAATTAACCGCGTCAATCCCGAACTGAATCAGTTTTCCAATCACATAACCCAGGGCGTAGCCGATTTTGTACGGCAATTCTGAGAAAAAGTTGGAAACAGATTCTACTGCATTTTTCGCCGCCTCTGATGCCTTGTTGTAGATGTTCGTTCCCCAGTCAACCAAATTCTGGAGTGCGTTCTGCAGCCACGTGCTGATTTTGCCCGGTAATTCAGCGAACCAGTTGGAAACCGAATCAATCGTGTTTTTCGCCGCGGTCGATGCTTTCTCGGCCATATCTGAAGCCCAATTCTGGACACTCGTTATAATCCGGGAGAACAGATCTTCCGCTTTTCCTGGGAGTTCAGAGAACCACTGGATAACAGCTTTTCCGGCATTCAGAATATCGTCGCCGTGGTTCTTGATTGCAACCGCCAAATTGGCAACCGCAAAAACAATAGCAGCGATTACAGCCGCAACCGTTCCCGGTATTCCGAGAATGATTGCTCCGACGGCAGCAATCGCAATTCCGACTCCCATCAGAATTTCTTTTACGACATCGAATCCGTTTTGGAACATGTCCGCGAAATTCTTGACTGCAAGTATCGCGCCGCCAATGAGAGCTCCTACTCCAGCAATGGTCGCTCCGAATGTTGCAAAAAAATTAGCAACTGCAGAAACCGCAGATCCGATGAATGATGTTACCTGAGAGAGTACGGATCCGGCTATAGAGGAAAGGCTTTGGATTTTGGATCCGAAATCAGAGATTCCACCCGCGATTTTTCCAATTTCACCAACCAGGCCAGAAATTCCACTCTGGAGCGTCTGGAATGCAGAAAACAGCCCAGTTATTGCACTGGCTGCGGTTTTTGCCGTTTTAAGGCCAGCAATCGCAAGGACAATATTTCCGATCAGCTCGCCGAGCTTTCGGAGTGTTTCGGGATCCTGTTTATTAAATACGTCGAGGAACTTTTTCAGAACCTCTTTTGCTTTGCCGACAGTTGTTTCGACCTTATCAAAGATTGTCGAGAAGAAGCCATCCATCAGCGCGGCTGCATTCGGGAACTCCTCCGAAAGTCCATCGCAGAATCCAGCAACAAAATCTTTCGCTGCCCGAATGATAGTCGGCAGATTTTCGCTTACTGCATCGCCGATTTTTTTCAGCATCTCGCCAAACGAGCGGCCTAAATCGGACGAATGCCATACCATCGCCTGTAAGAAATTCGTGAACAGGTAGATTCCGGCCGACCACATATCGCCAGACAAATTCATGATTGCCTGGGCAAGTTCCGAAACCATGGTTGCTCCAGATGTCGCCAGAGTCCATTTGCGGCGCATAATCGCGTCGATAAAAGACTCGACAAGATCCTGGGCTGCCGAAATCATTTTTGGCGCAGCCTTCGCAACTTCCGTCACGATCTGCGCCATTACTTCTCCGGTCTTGGTTACCAGTCCATCCAGTCCGCCATCATTAAAGGCTTCCTGGAGTTCCTGAACCATGCGCTGTGCTTCTTTTACGATGTCTTTGCACGGCTTCTCCATCTCTTCATAGAGGGAGATGCCTAAACCCTCAAGACCAGACTTCAGAATCGTAATCTGACCTTCGAGGTTGTCATTCATCGTTTCGGCCATCTGCGCCGCGGCTCCATCACAATCGTAAATTGATGCAGTTAAGGACGCGAAATCCTCATCCGATGCATTTACGATCGCCAGCAGACCGGACATTGCATCCTGGCCTCCGAGGGATGCCGCCATGTTGGCTTTCTGTTCCTCGGTCAGCCCGGCGAATCCAGCTCGCATATCCACCATGATTTCCTGGAGGCTCTTCATGTTACCGGAGCTATCCGTAAGTGAGAGTCCCAATTTGTCCATGGCGGCCTGGACTTCATCGGTCGGTTTCGCCATTCGAGACAGAATTGCACGTAAATTCGTACCCGCCTGACTGCTCTTGATTCCGCTGTTCGCCATCAGCCCGATTGCGGTAGCGCAATCCTCTGCCGAAAATCCCAATGCGCCAGCAAGAGGAGCGACATATTTAAAAGTCTCGCCCATCAGTCCGACATTGGTGTTCGCGTTTGAAGAAGCCTTGGCAAGAACATCTGCAAAATGCGTCGAGTCACTCGCCGATAGTCCGAACGCCGTCAACGCATCCGTAACGATGTCTGATGTCGTTGCCAGATCTTCGCCGGATGCCGCCGCCAGGTTCATAATTCCTTCGATACCGTTAAGCATATCTCCGGTTTTCCAGCCAGCCATTGCCATATCGTGGTGTTATCGTAAGGCTTTTTATCCTTACTTCTGCATCATTACAATGCAGCCCAGCGTAACTTTTTACCGCGTTCCTCTGCGGAACACCCTATCCGATAGCGAGGACTCTTGGGAACTTTATAGTCTCTGACATCTCAGCCAGAGGATCAGCTCCTACGCGTTGCCGTTGACCAGATTTTTAAGTCCGACCTTCACCGTCTGATTATGGTTGCAAACCACCTCCCAGCTTCTTTCCTCACTTATTCTCTGCAATCTACGTGATAGGTTCATTGCAGACGTCACAGATCACAACTATGCATTGATTCCGTCATGATCCCTTTAATTTTTAACTAAACGCATCGGCTGACTCGGCGGCGGAGTACTTTGTTTTGGCGCCCATCTCTTTTGCTTTGTCCGTCAGGCTTTTCAGCTCATCCCCGGTCGCCCCGGAAATTGCAGCAACGTTCGACATACCGGCTTCGAATCCGGCGCCAGTCTTGATTGCTGCCGTTCCGATTCCGGCAACCGCAGTGGAAACTCCGCCGATGACCGCAGTCGTGGCTTTCAGAGCCTTTGATGCATACGATCCGATTTTATTGATTCCATCCTGGAAACCGGATGAATCAATCGACGTGTCAAATTTTAGAGTGCCATCATAGCCCAATGTTTTCACCTCACTTTAAGGGCAAACAATGGATTATCGGCTCATGATGGCTCTACTTAATCTGTTGTCCGTCTTTTATTTTGACTTCAAAAATACAGGAGCACTTGCGGCCTTTACAGGCCACTTGTACTCCTTTACACTCTGCCTCCTTTGAAAAAAATAGAGGCATTTTATACCCGCATTCCGGGCAAACGACTTGAACAAGTCTCTTTTTTTCAAGATTCAATCAATTAACTTCCTCCTTGCAACAGACCGGAAATATCATCACCGTTCATCAGTGCTTCCCGTAGGATCGCTTCTGCCTCTCGTTCTTTCTCAGAAACAGGAAGAGCATGGATTTTCTGCATTTTACGGTAAAATTCTCGCTGTTCTTTTGACATCTTAGATGTTGTTTTTATGCTTCTGTATCCCATGATCTTTACAAACTCTGTGTTTTCCCCCAGGGAAATGAACATCGCGCGGAACTTCCACCAGTGTAGTTTCTCGACCTCCTGCAGATCCACACCATATTGCTGCAAAAACGCAGCGTAGATATATGAGTCGTCATATTCAAACGAATATACCTTTTCCGGATGTTTGCCGGAGGAAGAATCCGATCCAGAGTCGTTTTCAACTGCTTCTTTCCCGCATCGGTAGAACCAAAGCATTTTTTCAACTGCTTCATGGATGTTCCGCGGTACGACGGGATAATACAGGTTGAGTCCATGAATGATTTTTTCTTCATTTGTCACTTCGTCATCCTGCATCAGAAGCTCAAATAATACCGAAATTCGAAAGTCCGTATTGATTTCGTATTTTTCCCCGTCTACTTCCACTGTATCAGGAAGTAGATCTACGAGCATATTCATTCTTCCGCATCCTCGTCAAACGGTGGAAGATCCTGGAAACGTTCATTCACCTGTTTTCTGAAGTTTTTTTTATTTGCGCGTCTCTGCTGACGGTTCTGCACTCTGTCCGGTGTGTACTTTCCAACAATTTCTTTTACAGTGTTACGGGAATCCTCCATTGCTCCCATTGCCTTTCCGAAACCGTCCATTCGAGCCGCAAGGTCTCCTTTTTTCGGAAACAGTTCTTCCGATGTTCCAGGACCGAAAAGACCGTCAAAAAACTCGTCCACGCATCTGCACTGGTATCTCATTGCCTCTGCATTCGATTTACCTTCATAGGCTTTCTTATTCTGGATTCTCGCAACAATTTTTTTGGTGAGTCTTTCGTACTCCTCAACAACGTCTGCATCCAGCAGATTCAGCTCGAGTTCTACTCCATTAATTTCAATTTTGCTCATAGTCTACCTCCTAAAAGAAAGAGGCCGCTTACGCAGCAGCCTCAGTAAAAGTTTTTTGCGTTGTGTCAAACGTTCCGAGTACCGGATCTCCGACCGCATTCAGATTGCCTTTAACAACCTGTTTGTTCTCGCCGGAATAGTCCGATACCTCGCAGGAAACAACAAATTTTCTCGCTTCAAAAACGTTGTCTCCGGTCTGCGCCTTGTTCCACATCTCGACACGGACATATTCGAACTCCGCATCAGATCCGATATAATGGTTTCTGCCGACCTGGTACAGGGCATCAACCGCTTTTTCATCCGCGATATGTTCAGCCTCAAAAGGGAAGCTTGTTTCATATCCGGTCACGGTCGAAGATGAGCTGACCTCGTTGACATATTTTACGGATTCCGTCTGTGCTCCAGGGCTTTCGTCCAGGGTAGTAAATCCGGTTCCCATAAGCGCCCACTCCGGTTTGGATTCTGTGCCTACGTTAAGATAATCAGCAATCATGTGTCTTAACACTGCTTTTCCTCTTGGCATTATGTTACCTCCTTCTGATATACCAGCCGTAGCTGGATCTGATATCGTGCATTCCGCATGGATGCATCGAACATGTATCCATTGGACAGCACTTCTACTTTTTCGGCGTAGCAGTCATCCGGGAGATCCGGGAAAATCTCTTTTCTGTTGTTCTGTTCGATCCAATCCGCAAAACGCTCATAGAATGCGCTGTTCTGCATATTCTGGACCCGATCCATAGAATAGTATTCCCGGCTGCCGAAATTAAACTGATACTGCCTTGTTTCGACCCCGT
>ENA-OYXA01000026-OYXA01000026.1-human-gut-metagenome-genome-assembly--contig:-NODE-26-length-105597-cov-10.201711_pt1 | contig 105597 bp, 107 predicted proteins | sample MGYA00244212_ERZ653411 | MGnify/ENA primary metagenome ERZ653411 (study PRJEB26926, sample SAMN06165066) | human gut metagenome | biome: ENVO:00009003; feature: ENVO:2100002; material: ENVO:00002003...
TGCAGGAGGAGCAGGACGATTGGGAAAAGCCGTACGCCTATATCATGTACATAGACATCGGGCCCATCACCCGCTATATCGTGACGCTGAATTGGGCGTTCTTTGGGGTGCTGCTGGCGATCTCCTCCGTCATGTGTCTGCTGGGGTTCCGCTTTGGCCGGGACATCGAGAAGGAGGCAGAGCGGCAGCAGACCTTCTTTCAGAATGCTTCCCACGAGCTGAAAACGCCGCTTATGGCGATACAGGGCTATGCCGAGGGCATACAGGCGGGCGTGATGGACGCGGGCGGCGCGGCGGAGGTGATTTTGGCGGAGAGCGACCGCATGACGGAGCTGGTGGACGAGCTTCTGGATATCTCAAAAATCGATATGGGGCGGCAGCAGCTTGCCCTTTCCGAGATGGATGTTCGGGAACTGCTCTACGACAGCATACGCGCCGTTGAGCCGACAGCCGCCGCCGGCGGCATCGTCATCGTGCCGGACTTCTCTGAAGAGCCCGTTATGGTTAGCTGCGACGATACCCGGCTGCGCAGAGCGGTCACCAATATCCTATCCAACGGCGTGCGCTATGCCCGCAGCGAGCTGCACCTGACCTGCCGCACGGAGAAACGGCATGTGACCATCCGGATTCAGGATGACGGGAACGGCATCGCCGCGGAAGATCTGCCCCATATCTTTGACCGCTTCTACATGGGAAAAAACGGAAAATCCGGCATCGGCCTTGCCCTGACCAAGGAGATCATCCACCTGCATAAGGGAACGATCCGCGCCTGCAACGGGGACACCGGCGCTGTGTTTGAGATAACGCTCCCGATGGGCAGATAAGAAGAGCACCGCGCCGCCTGTGAGCGCCCCTCTTGCAAAAAGGACGGGCTTGGAACGGGCTTTTGCCGGTGCCGGGCGGCGAGTTCCCTGTGATTTCCTCTCGTGCCGTCATTGCTAAAATGGAGTATATCTATGGACTGCAAAGCAAAAAAATATCTGCATATTTATGACTGGAACTACTGGTGGGGCTATTACCGCTGCGGCAAGGACTGGGCGCCTTTCCATGCGGCGGAGTTTTCTCTTACCGAGGACGAGGCGGGAGAGGCACCCTTTTTCCACTTTGATTTCCATAACCTCCCCGCACTTCACCAGACGATTCGGGACGGTGAGTTTGTGAAGCCGGATAACCCGAATCATCCGCACTTTCTGGAGCAGGCAAGGCGGCTCAGAAGCGGTGAACAGGACTGGTTCGTCGGGGCGCTGTACTATCCGCTTTTTTCACCGGAGATGCATTTCTGCAACGCCTCCGTCCGGAGCGGCGTCCCGCTGACACAGCTGCTTTCCCCGTCTGTACCGCCCTATTACGGGGTGATCTTTCTCCGGGAGGAGCGCCCCCTCACTCCGGAGGTGCTGACGCATTGGGCGGAGACACTGTCCCAACCCCTGTTCGGCCATCCGTTTTCCTGTGCGCTTGCGCAAGTCCCCAGCCGACAGGAGGCGATGGAGCAGTTTGAGAATGAGATGCGGCTGACGCGATGAACAAGTGCCAGCCGCGCTGCCCGGCGGCAACTGCAAGACCCCAAAGCCCTGCGGATGCAGAATTACTTACAACGGAGAAAACGTATGACATTTGAAATTCATAGCGACATCACAAATCGCTCTATGACCGCAGCTGCCCGCGCGATGCGCAAGGTGTTGCGGCGAAAACGCAGCATCCTTTGGGCCATTTTCGGCTGGAGCGTCTTTTTATTCAACACATTGCTGCTGATTCCATTCGATGGAGAGCCTTTTACGCTTGATGCCAGAACAGTGATTTCCTTGCTGGTAGAGGTGATACTGCTGTCCGTTCTGCTGTTTCAGAATCGGTTCAATGGCATGATCGCCCGCAAAAACACGCTGGCAGGCACAAAGGACTATCATGTCGCATTCGGCGAGGAGTCCTATACCGTCGTTACGGCGGTCACCACCTCTACGTTCCGCTATGAGCTGATCGACGCACTGGCTGAGTCGCGGGACTACATCATCCTTCTGATGAAGAAACGCTATGCGCAGCCTCTGGATAAGCGCACCCTCACCGGCGGGGCGGTGGAGGAATTCAAACGATTTCTTGAGGAGAAGACCGGAAAGACGTTCCGGTGTGTGAAATGAATGATTTTACTATAACGCCCTTTCGAGGGCTGCATTTGCTTCTGCTTTTGCTTACGGCAGCGGCGGTGCTGCTCATATTCTTGCTGCTGCGCGGAAAACCGGAAGCACGGCGCTCCCGGTTTCTGATCGGCGTATGCCTTTTTAATCTTGCGCTGTTTACCGTCTACAAGCTCTCGCTGTCAAGAGATGCCGTGTATGTCGGCGCATACTATCCCGATGGCTTCAACATTTTCAATGAGCTGCCGCTGCACCTGTGCAACATCAATCTGTTCCTGATCCCCATCGGACTATGGAAGCGCAACCGCTCGATCATGGGCTTTTCCTTCTTTGTAGCGCCCCTCGGCGCACTGATGGCACTGCTCTTCCCGGAGCCTCTGTTCTCCGGCTTTTCGCTGTTCCTGCCACGGATCTTTGGCTACTATGTGACCCACGCGCTCCTTGTTGTCTGCGGCCTGAGTCTGGCGACGCTGGGCTTTTACCGCCCTGACCCAAGGGATATCCCCCGGATTCTCAAGACCTTTGGCCTGCTTGCCGTAGGTGCGCACCTTATCAATCTCCTGTTACGCCTCACGGTCTGCCCGGAGGCAAACTACTTCTTCACCTACGGCGCAGAGATCGGCGTGCTCAAGCTGTTTTGGCGTATCATCCCGGCGCCGCTGCTCTACGGGCTGCCGGCACCGCTGATCCTTGCAGGCTATATGTACGCAGTCTGTGCGTTGTCCCGCCTGACGCAAAGGGCGGAAGAAGCGTCTTTTTCATAAAACAGGACACAAAAAGCGTCCTTGGGCGCGATGAACTGCCCCGCTTTTTTGGCGGTTGGCAGTTGAACGCTGCCGGCCGCTTTTTATGCATCGGACAAAGCGGAGCGCTTCTGCGCTCCGCAGCAGGATATCAGAAAAGGCGGGCTGAGGCGCGCCGGGGAAGGAACAAGGTCAACAGAACCGAAGAAGGAGCGCGATCAAAGGCTCACTGGGGCGCTTCCGGGAAGAATTCACCGTGCACCGCGTGCACGGCTTTTTCATATTCCGGCTCGCTGATGCCAACGGTGATGTTGATCTCGCGCGTGCCCTGCACGATCATCCGCACGTTGATGCCCGCGTGCCCAAGCGCGCCGAGCAGACGGCCGGAGACGCCCGGCCTTCCCGCCATGTCCCGTCCGACGATGGACACCATGGCAAGCCCGTCTGCAACGCAGATGCTGTCCGGGCGGACAGCGGCGGAGATATCCGACAAAAGCGCCTCGCGGCAGGCGGAGACCGCCGCGGCCGGGGCGATGAACGAGATGCTGCCAAGCCCCGTTGCGATGTGGTCAAAGGGGATCTCATGCGTTTCGAGCACCGAGAGAATCCTGCGGCAGTAGCCTACGGCGCTGTTCATGTTTTCCTTCTCCACCTGTATGGAGCAGTAGCCCTTGCGCCCCGCGATTCCCGTGACGGGACAGGCGGAGGGAGGGCTCTGCGAGGAGACGAGGGTGCCGGGTGCGTCCGGCTGCATCGTGGAGCGGATGTGAATGGGAATGCCCATACGCCGGGCTGGCGTCACCGCGTCCTCGTGCAGCACGTTGGCGCCCATATACGCAAGCTCCCGTACCTCGTCATAGGCCATGGCGGGAATCGCCCTTGCGCTGGGCACGATCGCAGGATCGGCGCGAAAGATGCCGGGCACGTCCGTCCAGTTTTCGTAGGCATCCGACCCGGAGGCACTTGCCAGCAGCGCTCCGGAGATATCCGAGCCGCCGCGCGGCAGCGTGTGGATGCGGCCGTCCACGCCGCCGCCGTAGAAGCCGGGCATGACGGCACGCTCCATGTCGTGGAGCCTGTGCATTAGCGCCTGCTCCGCCAGCTTGTACTGCGGGACGCCGTCAGCGTCAAAGAAGTGCAGCTCCGCCGGGTCGAGAAACGGCCAGCCCAGCAGGGCTGCCAGCATCCGCCCGCTGAGATATTCGCCGCGGCTGGCGCAGTATGCAGCAGACGCGCCGGAGCGCAGATCCTTTTCGATCTGCCGGAGTTCCGCCTCCAAATCGATGCCGAGACGGAGCTCCTGCGCGATCTGCCGGAACCTCGCAGCGACAGGTGCAAAGGCAGTCTCGGGGTCTGCGCCTGTTTTTACAGCGGCATGGCAGTCATACAGCAGATCCGTCACCTTTTTGTCCTCCGCAGAGCGCTTTCCCGGGGCGGAGACCACAACAAAGCGCAGCTCCGGGTCTGCCGATACGATGCGCTTTACCTGCCGGAAGCGGGCTGCGTCTGCCAGAGACGTGCCGCCGAATTTTGCTGTTTTCATAGGGTGTCTCCCTTCAAAAGATCGTCCATATCGTAAAGACCGGGCTGCCTGCCGCAGAGGAAGACGGCAGCCCGCAGCGCACCCTCTGCGAACAGCCGCCGGTCATGCGCCTCGTGCTTCAGACTCAGCGTTTCGGCTCCGGTCGAGATCAGCACCTCATGGATGCCGGTCACACTGCCGAGGCGGATGGAGGATATGCCGATCTCGCTGTGAGTTCGCGGTGAAAAGCCGCTGCGGCCGCACACAAGCGCTGCCTCCGGCCGCTCTTTTTGAACGGCGGCGGCGAGCATACGCGCCGTGCCGCTCGGAGCGTCCGCCTTGCGGCTGTGATGCGTCTCCACGATCTCGATCTCCGCCTCCGGAAACAGGCGCGCGGCCTCGCGCACAAGGCTGCGGAGCGCCGCAATGCCGAGACTCATGTTGCCGGAAAAAAAGACGGGGATCTGCTCTGAGGCGCGCTCGATGCGCGCGCACTCCTGCTGCGTGTGCCCGGTGGTGCCGATCACGATGGGAAGGCCGTGCTCCAGCGCAAAGCCAAGCGCGCTTTCGGTCGCGGTGTGAAAGGAAAAATCGAGCACGACGTCGGCAGATTCCTGGATCTCAGAAAAGGACGCAAACGCGCCGTTCCCGCTGCGGCTGACCATGGGCCCTGCGGTGCAGTCCGCAAATCCGGCGTCCAGCAGCGCGCGAAGCGCTCTGCCCATCGCACCGTTTGCGCCGTGCAGAAGGATCCTTGTCATCTCAAACACCCCATGCTTCGAGCGCGTTCAGAAGGACGGCCCGGCTTCCTTCCTCCATCGGGGTGAGCGGCAGACGCAGCGTGTCGGTGCCGTAGCCCATTTTTGCCAGCGCTGCCTTGACCGGAATGGGATTGACCTCGGAAAACAGCGCGTCGATGACGGGCAGCAGACGGCACTGGAGCGCCGCAGCGCCGCGCACATCCCCGGAGAAGAACAGCTCGCACAGCCGAACCGCCTCCCTGGGCAGCACATTGGAGAGTACGGAGATGCAGCCCTCGCCGCCCATGGCGAGAATCGGCACGATCTGATCGTCGTTGCCGGAATAGACGTCCAGACGCGCCGCTGCCCTGTGAAAGAGCGATACGATCTGCGAGAGGTTTCCGCTTGCCTCCTTTACGGCGGCGATGCGCGGATGCTCCGCAAGCGCGGCGCAGGTCTCGGGCAGCAGGTTGCAGCCCGTGCGGGAGGGAACGTTATAGAGGATCACAGGCCTGTCCGATGCGTCCGCGATGGCGGTATAGTGGGCGATCAGCCCGCGTTGCGTGGCCTTATTGTAGTAGGGCGTCACCACCAGACAGGCATCTGCTCCGACGGCGCAGGCAAACCGCGTCATTTCGACGGCTTTTTCGGTGCAGTTTGCGCCGGTGCCTGCGATGACCGGCACGCGCCCGGCGGCCCGCTTTACGGCAAAGGCGATCGTCTGGCGGTGCTCCTCGGCGGTCATTGTGGACGCCTCGCCCGTTGTGCCGCAGGTGACAAGCCCGGCGACGCCGCTTTCGATCTGCCAGTCTATGAGTCTGCCGTAGGCGTCATAGTCGATGGCGCCGGAAGATGTCATCGGGGTGGCAAGTGCCGTGGCGATGCCGCGGAAAAGTGTTTTCTGTTTCATTTGAGCTACCTCCTGTTTCTGTAGGTCGTCAAGTTCTTCTTTCCTGTTTGAGCTTTTCCAGAAATGCCTCAAGACGATCCATGCCGCGTTCGAGAGTCTGCTCGCCGCAGCAGTAGGATATGCGGATATGCCCCTCTGTTCCGAAGCAGCTTCCGGGTACTGCTGCGACCCCGGCCTCCGCGATCAGACGAAGGCAGAACTCCTCGGAGCGAAGGCCAAAGGCACGGATGTCCGGGAAGGCGTAAAACGCGCCCTCCGGGACGGGGCAGCAGAGCCCCATCGCATGGAGGCGGCACAGCACCAGCGCCCGCCTTTTTGCGTAGGTCTCGCGCATCGGCGCCGTGTCGGTTTCCAGCGCCGTCTCGCAGGCGGTCTGGAGCATGCTGGGCGCGCAGGTCAGAATATGCCCGTGGAGCGCAGTGAGCTTTCGGATGACCGGCGCACTGCCCATGAGATACCCAACGCGCCAACCCGTCATCGCCCACGGCTTTGAAAAGCTCTGGGCGATCAAAAGCCGCTCCCGCAGGCCGGGCAGGGCCGCAGTATCCGGACAGGGCCGCGTGCACAGCCCGCGGTAAACGTCGTCGCAGAGTATAAAGATGGGCCTGTCTCCGACCGCGCGGCAGACGGCCGCAAGGGAGGCTTCCGTATATACCGCGCCGGTTGGATTGTTCGGGCTGTTGAGCACGAGCGCCTTTGTCCGCGGCGTGATGGCGGCGCAGAGCGCTTCATATGTCAGCTGAAAGCCCGTCCGAGCGGTGTCCAGATACACGGGAACAGCGCCGGCAAGGCGCGTCACGGTCTCGTAAAGCCCGAAGGCGGGCGTCGGGATCACGACCTCGTCGCCGGGGTCGAGGACGCCGGTCAGCGCGCAGTAAATGGCCTCTGTTGCACCAGCGGTGACGAGGATCTCGTCCGCTCCATAGTCAAGCTGACGCGTTTTTGCCTCATAGGCGGCGAGTTTCGCACGGAGCGAAGCGCTGCCCTGGTTTGCGGTGTAGTGGGTACTGCCGCCTGCAAGTGCGCGGACGGCGGCCTCGCATATGGGTGCGGGCGTGGGAAGATCCGGCTCGCCGATGGTCAGCACGATGCAGTCCTCACGCTCTGCGGCAAGGGCGGTATAGCGGCGAATGGCGCTCAGAGAAAGCCCGCCGAGCGAGGTGCAGAGCCTGTCTACCATACTGCGCCTCCCGCGACTGTCTCAAAATAGCGCACGCCGGTCTCAAGCACGCGCTCGTCAAAATCGAACGCCGCCGTGTGCAGCGCCGATGTCTCGCCGCAGCCCAAAAACAGAAACAGGCCGGGAAGCCGCCGCTGATAGTATGAAAAATCGTCGCTTGCCATGGTTGGCGCGGTCAGCGCCTCGATGGGAAACAGCGCAGAAGCCGTGCGGAGCAGATCGGGCGGATTCACAACAGCGGGGTAGCCCTCGCTGAAATGGACGGCGGCCGCACAGCCGCTGGTTTGCGCGACATGGCGGCTGATCGTCTCCAGCGCCTCCTGGATGCTGCAAAACGCAGCATCATCGAGCGCGCGCAGACTGCCCTCCAGACGCGCGCTTCCGGCAACTGCATTGCGGACGCTTCCGGCCTCCATGCGCCCGAAGCCGAGCAGACTTTGCGGAGCCTGCGGAAGCGGCAATGCCGCGGCGCGGCTGTAAAACGCTACGCAGGCTGCAAGTGCGTCACGGCCGGAGGCGGCGGAGCAGAAATGTGTGCAGCGCCCCTCGGCGGTGAACGTCACCTCGGCCGAGCGCGCCATCATGGCACCGGGCAGACCGGCGATCATCCCGGCAGAAAGACCCGGCCAGAGGTGCAGGGCAAATACGGCTTTGACGCGCAGACGCTCCAAAACCCCTGTTTCGCAAAGCCGTCTGGCGCCGCCGGTCGTTTCCTCAGCGGGCTGAAACAGCAGCAGAATGTTGTGCGGAAGCGCCTGCTTCGTGCGGATCCTGCGGCCAAGCTCCAGCACCATCGCCATGTGCCCGTCGTGTCCGCAGGCGTGCATTTTTCCGCTGTGCTGAGAGGCAAACGGCAGCCCCGTCCGCTCCGCGATGGGCAGCGCGTCCATTTCCGCGCGAAATGCCAGCGTATCCGCCGCTCCGAAGTCAAAATAGGCGCACACAGCGCTGTCAAGTGGGAAAAGCACCTCGCAGTCGAGCGTGCCGAGGATATCTCGTACATAGTCCATGGTCTTGGGCAGCTCGTCGCCCAGCTCGGGGATGCGGTGCAGGGCGCGTCTGTCCACTGTCATGGGGGTGAGCGTTTGCATATCTGAAACCCTTTCTTGTGCGTGTTTGAATGTCATGCGCCTGCGGCTCAAAGCTCCCGCAGGGCGTCCACCAGCGCCGTCTTGGCGGCGGAGGTCTCATCCTTACGCTTGATGATACGCGCGGGGCATCCGGCAACCACGGTGTCGGGCGGTACGTCCGAGATGACGACCGCGCCCGCCGCAACGACTGCGCCCCTGCCGATGCGGCAGCCCTCGATCACCACTGCGTTCGCCCCGATGAGCACCTCGTCCTCCACGACGACGGGCAGTGCACTCGCGGGCTCGATCACGCCGGCGAGCACCGCGCCTGCGCCGATGTGGCAGCGTGCGCCGACCGTTGCGCGGCCTCCGAGCACCGCGCCCATGTCGATCATGGTTCCTGCGCCCACGCTTGCGCCGATGTTGAGGATGGCGCCCATCATGATGACGGCTCCCGCCCCGATCTCGACCTGCTCTCGAATGATGGCGCCTGGCTCGATCCGGGCGTTCAGCCCCTTCGTGTCCAGCAGAGGAACGGCTGAATTGCGGCAGCTGCTTTCGATCACGATATCGGCAATGGCGTCCTGCTGCGCCCGGACGGCGGGGCCGATGTCCCGCCAGTCGCCAAATACGATTTTTGCCCCGTCCCCGGCCGGAAAGACCTTGGCATTCGGAAAGCTCGTCGGAAAACGCTCCCAAATGTAGACCTTGACTGGCGTTTTCTTTTCGGCAGTGCGGATATATTCGATCAGTTCCGCTGCGTTCATGTGTGCGCTCCTTTTCATGCTTATTTACTGTAAATTCATCATATCGGATACTTCGATGCAATACAATGCACAGCAATGCGCAGATTATTGCAAAAAATGCTCATTTCTTTGCCACAATGTCAAGTGATGAATTAAGAAAATAAACATACAGCCATCTTCTCCACAAAGAAAAATAAATCACTGTCGATTCCAGTGTAGATAAATTTTCTTTTGCCTTCTTCGTAAGGAACTTTTCTGTGTTTGGAGGCGGAAAACATTTACATTCTTGCCCTTGAATACAACTTAAAAAAATGCTATACTTGCAATAAGTATCTGCCAGTACTTTCGGCAGATTGATTTTTGCGCATTAGTTAGAGGCAGCTAACCGCAAGGAGGTGTTGACTTATTATTATTTCATACCCTGAGGCTCGTTTTGTTCCCACCGCTGTAAGCATTGCTGCATCAAGTCAGATTATGCAGGCGAATAAAACAGCCGATAATCAATATCTCATTCCCCTCATGGATGGTACTATTGAAAACATTGATATTACCGATGGAATATTGTTGACAACATCAGAGTTTGTTTCACAGGAAGATATTGAAATGACAACAACACACGACGATTTGAGCCTGTTTCAGATTTCCTTTTGCATTGATGGCAATATGGAGTGGTCTTACATCAATAACGAGGTTGTTCATCAATTTCAAATTGCGGCACAGCAGAGCCAAGTACGCTATGGAACATTTAAGGAGTGCCGAAGTAGAATAAGCGGAAACAGAAAATTCAAAGGCATCAGCATTACTTTGGATGAAAAAATCTTTGAGCAAATTTTCACCTGTATCAAAATAAGGGGGGCATTATATGATACAAGAAAAACAGCGCCCGTAAGAGTATATACCTACACACCAAACATCAGTAAAATTCTCTCTGAAATCCTTGCTTGCCACTTTTGTGATGAAATGAAAAAGCTCTACCTGCAAGGAAAAATTTTTGAGTTAATTGCTGTTTACTGCGACGAGGTTATTTGCAAATCTCCTACAAATGACTTTGGCATCCGTATTAGTGTGGAAGATTACAATGCGCTGTTGAAGGCACGGGAATTTATTGGTGAGAACTTCGCCCACCCCCTCACAATTCCAATTGTTGCAAAGGCGATTGCTATCAACAAGCAAAAATTAAAGGATGGATTTAAGCGGTGCTTTGGAGTTACAGTTAATGATTATGTTGTAGAAAAACGGCTGGAAGCAGCGATACGATTATTGAAAACTGGAAAACATACAGTGCAGGAAGTGACATGGATGGTGGGGTATTCTCATACGGGATATTTCATCGAGCTTTTTCGGAAGTATTATGGAATATCCCCCGGCGAAATGTTAAAAAACAATAGATAAGAACTTCATGTAAGTCTGAAAAGACCGCATGAAGTTCTTTCTTTTGTGATATAGGAACTTCCGATAGTGACACTATGCAGAAAATCATCGTGCTATACTAATAGCAGTTAGCGTTATCTAACCAAAAACTTGGAGGTTATTGCTATGAGCAGAACTAATGAAAACAAATTAAAAATGAAGGACATTGCAACCATAGGCATCTTTAGCGCACTCCTTTTTGTGGTGACAATGGTAGCAGGAGCTTTGATGGGAATTAGCATGGTGTTGAATATGTATTCCGTTGCGGTTGTTGCCGTTTTATCTGCGCCGCTTTATATGCTGATTATGGCAAAAGTACATAAGAAAGGCGCAGTCTTATTGACTTTTGCTATTGTCGGTATTCTATGGGGGCTGTTTGGCGGTATTTTTGTCTTGATTTGGATGTTAGGGTTTGGCGTTGTAGGCGAAGTCCTTGCCAGCAAATCAAAGTATCAGAATTACAAAATGCTTACCGTTTCTTTTGGATTGTATTCAGTTGGATATTATTTAGGTGCCATCGCACCCCTCTATTATTATCCCGCATTTTGGTATGGATTTGACCGTCCAAAGGAAACCGTGGATGCAATGATTGCAGCAGCACATTCTACGGCTGGGCTTGCTGCAATTCCGGTTACATTGATCGCAATTGTGATAGGTGCTGTAATCGCAAAGAGAATGTTGAAGAAGCATTTTGAAAAAGCAGGAGTGATTTAATGCACCGCATAGACCCCCGGATAGTGATTATTCAGATTGCGCTTTCAGGGATATGTGCATTTTGGATTTTTAAGCCGTTAGCCATGCTTTGTGAAGTGCTTTTTCTGATGAGCTTTCTGTTATATTTGCAACACCCGAAGGAGGCTTTGCGGCTGGGCGTATGGTTTGCGTTCCTTGTCGGATTGTATGCCTTACTGAATGAGAGCAACGCTCCGCAAATCATAGTCCAGCCCGTTTTCCTATTACGCAAGCTCTCTCCCTTACTGGGTGTAATGGTTCTGTCACTAAAGGCGTTGACCGTGAGTGAGCTGTTCATGGGGCTTCAAAAATTACATTGCCCTAAATCAGCTACGCTTGCGCTTGCTGTCGCATTGCGATTTATTCCCACTATTCGCCATGAGCTTGAACAGATTAGAAACGGCATGAAAACAAGGGGCGTCCCCTTAAATGTGATTACTTTTGTAAAAGCTCCTGCCATGACCACAGAATACATGATTATTCCCTTTATCATGCGCTGTATAAAGGTAGCGGATGAATTGTCTGCGGCTGCGGTCACTCGTGCAATCGAAAATCCTGTGCCAAGAGGGATGAGAGTTCCTCTGAAAATCAGAATAAAGGATATTGTGTATCTGATGATGGTGATTTGCGCTAATATCGGAACACTTCTTTATTCGTTGTGCGGGTAGCGCGGAGGTTCAGAATGAGTATGATCACAATAAGAAATTTACAATTTCAATATGATGCCACCCCGGAGATAAATGCTCTTTATGGAATTGATTTGGAAATTCGTAAAGGAGAGTGCGTTATTTTAACGGGAGAAAGTGGCTGCGGGAAAACAACTTTAACACGATGCCTCAATGGTTTAATACCCAACTTTTTTGAAGGAACGCTTACAGGAGAAATATTATACGAGGGTGTTCCTGTAAATAAATTGGAACAGTATGAGCTTAGTCGCAAAATTGGCACAGTGTTTCAAGATCCCCGTTCACAATTTTTTGCAGTAAATACAACGGACGAAGTAGCTTTCGGGTGTGAAAATCTTGCCTTTTCCACGGAGCGGATAAATCAGAACGTGGACGCCGCATTCTCCCGAATGAATATTGACATACTGCGAGATCGGAGTTTATTTGGGTTATCCAGCGGCGAAAAACAGCGGCTGGCAGTTGCTTCTATCTATGCAATGGATACCGATGTCATTGTTTTGGACGAACCGACGGCAAACCTTGATGGAGAAACAATACAAAATCTCCGTGAGCTTTTATTTACACTAAAAGCCGAGGGGAAAACTCTCATTATTTCTGAACACCGCCTTTCCTGGCTTGGAGGAATTGCCGACCGATATGTATATATGCGCAAAGGGAGAATTGAAAAAATATGGGGTGCGGCGGAGGCTGCTTGCCTTTCGCCCGATGTGCTGCGAGAATACGGCTTACGCAGCATACAAAATGTGCTTTTTCCTACAAAGAAAACTCCTGCAAGGTCTGATGCAAACGAGCTGACGTGTCAAAACCTCTGTATTTACTACGGAAAGCAGGAAATTATCCATGATTTGAATTTTCACTTTACATGGGGCGAAGAAGGTCGGATTATTGGAATTGTCGGTGCGAACGGTTCCGGGAAAACAACATTTTCTAAAGTGCTGTGCGGACTTATGGCACCGCGAACTGGGGAAATTCGTCTGAACGGCAAAAAAATGACCCATAGAGAGCTGCTGAAAAAAACATACTTTGTTATGCAGGACGCGGATTATCAGCTTTTTACGGAAAGCGTTACACATGAAATGGAATTGGCGGCACGGAAAAATAAGCAAAAAAACGTTCATGCTTCAAAAGAGGAAACAACAAACATTCTTGACAGGTTCGGCTTGGCCGAATATTCCGAAAGACACCCGCTATCCTTGTCCGGCGGACAAAAGCAGCGGGTCACGATTGCTGCTTCCATCGCTGCAAAATCGGATATTCTTGTTTTGGACGAGCCGACGAGTGGGCTTGACGGACGGAATATGATCCGTCTAAAGAATATTCTGCGTGAACTGAAAAAACAGGGAATGCTGATTTTCATTGTAACCCATGACGCAGAATTTCTTGAAGGATTAACAGATGAATTACTGACTATTTCAAATAAGGAGGAAAACATGGACAAAAGAGAAAAACAGCAATCGCCTTTAAGGGGTATTTTGCAGTTTGCCAGTCAGAGGAAAGGACTTTTGAGGATTTCTGTTATCCTTTCTGTTCTGTCCTCTGCGTTTGGTATGGTTCCATACGCTGCTGTAGCTGTGTTGCTTGGGAAAGCGTTAGACAATGCTTTGACCATAGAATGGGCAGTCAGCTTGACCTTGGTAGCTTTAGCAGGATATTTTCTAAAACACTTTCTATATTCAAAATCAACCCTATGCTCCCACAAGGCAGCGTATGAAATCATACAGAATATCCGCTGCGCAATTATGCGGAAGATGTCAAAAATGTCTATGGGGACAATACAGGAAAAATCTTCCGGCGAAATTAAGCAATTAGTCATTGATGATACGGAACGACTTGAAGGACAGATTGCTCATGCCATTCCCGAAATGACAGCAAGTATTCTCATTCCGATTTTTGTGTTTGCCTATCTGCTTTTTGTGGATTGGCGTATGGCGCTTGCTTCTCTTGCTTCGGCTGTTTTGGGAAATATTATCTATTATAGCATGATGATAGGGCGCAGCGAGAGGATGAAAGAATATATGTCCGCGAATGGAGATATGAACGCAACCATTGTTGAGTATGTAAATGGTATGGAAGTTATCCGTATGTTCAATCAGACTGCTTCTTCGATGGGACGGTTTAAGGGAGCAGTATTGAAAGTGCGGGATATTACTACCGCATGGTATAAGCACTGCTATCCTTTTATGAGTATCAGTCAGGTTGTTATGCCCTCAACGATTGCATTTGTTTTGCCCGTCGGCGTTGTACTTCTTTCGGGTGGTACTACGACATTAAACGAGGTTATTTTATGTATTCTTCTCTCTATGGGGCTTGTTGGCTCTTTACAGGCAATGATTGAGTTTTGGCATGACATTGCCGCAATTTATGAGATACAGCCCCGTATTATGGCACTTTTAGAAGCAAAGGAGTTGCCCGAGCCGATAGAAGCACAACACAGTAGCGGCAATGATGTGGAGCTGAAAGATGTTCATTTCAGCTACGGAGCAATCGAGGTTATCCATGGCGTTTCCTTTACGGCAAAGGCTGGGACAGTCACAGCGTTGGTAGGTCCGTCCGGTTCGGGGAAATCAACTCTGGCAAAACTCATTGCCCGCTTTTGGGACGTGAGCGCGGGTGCGGTAACTGTGGGCGGCGCGGATATTCGCAATCTGCCGTTATCCGAGCTTTCCGAAAAAATCAGTTATGTTTCACAGGATAATTTTCTGTTCAATATGAGCCTGAGGGACAATATCCGAATCGGTAAGCCGGATGCTACGGATGCAGAAGTAGAACGGGCTGCGTCACTGGCGAGATGTGATGACTTTATTGCCCGCTTCCCTAAGGGTTATGATACCAACGCCGGGGATGCAGGTGCCCGCCTTTCGGGAGGGGAACGGCAGCGTTTGGCGATTGCGAGGGCAATTCTAAAGGACGCTCCGATTATTATTCTTGATGAAGCTACGGCGTTTACCGACCCGGAGAATGAAGATAAATTGCAGCAGTCCATTGACCATCTGACAAAAGGGAAAACGCTGATTGTGATTGCGCACCGCCTGTCCACTATCATGTACGCAGATAAAATTTTAGTGTTGGAGGATGGTGCGATTTCAGCGGAAGGAACCCATGAGCAGCTATTATCTTCTTCACAGACCTATTTGGATATGTGGAAAGCCCATATATCGGCAATGGATTGGAGTATGAACAAGGAGGCGGAAATATTATGCTGAAAGTAATTAAACGAGTATTGCGTTTGAGTGGTGATTTGTCAAAGCGTATCTATGCAAGTTTTGTATTCAGCTTTATAGACTCAATTGTGGCAATGTTCCCTGTCGGGGCTGTGTTCTATACCCTCACAAAAATACAGAACAACAAAGCATTTACAGGGAATGACTGGCTTGTAATTTTTGGCATACTGATAATCTCTCTTGTTGTCCGCATGGTGTTCAAATACTTAGTGTATAGCTTTCAAAGCACAGCGGGATTTGAGTTTGTTTCCAGAGAGCGAATTACTTTAGGAGATAAGCTGCGTAATGTGGGTATGGGTTTTTTCCATGAGCGAAATATGGGGGACATTACAACAACGGTTACAACTGACCTTAATTTTTTGGAAAACTACTCCATGCACATTCTTGACCGTGTAGCAACCGGAATGGTAAACATGGTGGTGATCAGCATATTCATTCTGATGTTTGACTGGCGGCTTGGTGTGATTTTTATTTTAGGTGTTCTCTGCTCGTTCCTAATTTATGGGCGTATGCAGGAAAAGGGAGAAGAACTGACTGCAAAACAGCGGCAGGTACAGGCTGCTTCTGTTGAGGCTACGTTGGAATATGTGCAGGGAATATCCGTCATCAAATCATTCAATATGGCAGAGAAAAATTTAAGTGGCATTGAAAAGGCTTATGAAAAAAGTATGGAAGCGTCTTACGCTCTTGAACGGGATTTTGCACCTATGAATTTGGCATATTCTATGGTTTTCCGTGTAGCTGCCTGCGCTATCATATTAGTATCACAGATTTTCGCTTTAGGCGGGGAACTGGATTTTTCAAGCCTTGCGGTTATCCTCATTGCTTCATTCTCTATTTTCAATCCTGTAGAGGTAATGGGGCAAATGACCGCCATGATACGCTCCATGGAAGCAAGCCTTGACCGTGTGGAACGGATTAAGGGAGAAAAGAATATTGATGACGGGGGCGGAGATATTTCCTTAAAAAGTTATGATATTGTCTTTGATCATGTTAGCTTCTCCTACGAACAGGGAACGAAAATTCTTGATGATGTCAGCTTTACCATTCCGCAGGGAGGAATGACCGCCATAGTCGGGCCTTCCGGCGGTGGAAAGACAACGATTACCCGTCTGATCTCCCGCTTTTGGGATATTCAAGGCGGTAGCATTACCATAGGTGGCAAAGATGTTCGGGAATTTACATCTGACAGCCTTTTGAAAAATATGAGCATGGTATTTCAAAATGTCTATTTGTTCAAAGATACCATTGAAAACAATATTAAGTTTGGTTGCCCGGAAGCAAGCCATGAGCAGGTTGTAGAAGCAGCTAAAAAGGCACGCTGCCATGACTTTATTTCCTTATTACCAGAGGGCTACAATACCATGATTGGAGAGGGCGGTTCTACTCTGTCCGGCGGTGAAAAACAGAGAATATCCATTGCCCGCGCCATGCTGAAAAATGCCCCTATCGTCCTTTTGGACGAGGCCACCGCAAGCGTTGATCCCGAGAATGAAGGGTATTTGCAGCAGGCAATCAGCACTTTAGTAAAAGATAAGACACTGATTGTAATTGCACACCGCCTGTCTACCATTCGGGACGCATAGCAGATTTTAGTCATCGACAACGGGAAACTTGTTCAGCATGGAAAGCATGACGAGCTTGTTTTACAGGAGGGTATTTATCAGAAATACTGGAATACCCGCCAGAACGCAAAGGCATGGAAAGTAGCACAGTAGCCTTGAGGAAAAATAGTGATAAACATCGCCCCTGCGAATAGTCGCCCAAAAAATACCATGGATATAGATAGGTAAAAAGGGTGCGGTGACAGTCTATTACTGCCACCGCACATACCACAATTTACGTGTTCCAATTCCAGTTCGCGTTCCAATTCACGTTTACGTTTACATTTGCGTTTGCATTTGCATTCGCATTTGCATTGAAGTTTACGAAAACAATAGCATCCGGCTTGACATCATCAGTTGCGACAATCGGGCCTTCATATTTGTTTTCGTTTTCGTCGTAAACAATCATATTGCCATCTTCCTTTCTTTTAGATTTTTATATAATTTCTTATATAAATCGTATTACATCGTGTTGCTGCAAATATTGTAGCAATTTAAGTTTATTAAAGTAGTTCATATAGTCATTTCTGATAAGATCTTCAAAAGCTTTAGGTTCTCCGTTTCCTATAAGTTCTCGAACTTCCTCATCAATCACAACAGATCGGTCTGATCCGTTTTTAAGCCTAAACATCCTTTTATCAAATGGTTCAATCTTTACATTCTCTGCAAGAGAGAAACATAAATCTCTGTTTTCTTTTTCGTAATTATTAACTATGTTGACCCTAAGCGGAGTGCCTGTTTTAACATATTCAATCATCGTCGGATAGACATATGAGACATTTTGCACATGAAACATATTCATCCATTTTTCGTAAAGTTCTCTCTCACGCTGAGGATTGTTATTCATTTGTGAGGACGCCCTTGCACTGACCATCGCTTGAGCCTCTATAATTTGTCTGTTAAGCAACGCAACGTTCACAATCCCTTGGCGAAAATAACGCTCAAACTCCTCTATAACAACTGGCTTCTCAAAATTACCAATTGACTCTAAGACCATATACAATCGCCCATTTGGGTTTAAATATTGATCTGCTTTTTCAAGGATTCTACGAACTAGTAGAAGTCCATCCTCACCTCCTGCACCACAATCAGGTAAAAATTCTCCATCTGGAACTGGCACAAAGGGAGGGTTATTAAGAATATAATCATAACGATTATCCTTAATATTGTCGAAAAGATCGGATTGGATAACGTTAACCTTATCCATCTCCACGTCATTAATGTAAAGGTTAAAATACAACGCATTAATCACATCTTCTCGAAGCTCAACAAAATCGACGCTTGAGCAAAAATCAATGAGCGAGAGGCCCAATATTCCTGCACCTGAACATAAGTCCATTACTTTCAGATCGTGTCTCTTATTGACATAACTAATCAATTTTAGCGAATCCGATCCGACATATAGGATTGGAATCTTTTTATCGGATTTCATCCTTCTATATGGAGGATTAACTACAAAAAGCTTGCCCATAATTGGAAGCAAAACATAGTTATCTGGTTCAATCTCTACACCGCGTTGAATGGCATACCCAGATTCCAGCAAAAATGACAGATTATTTTTCCCAATCGCAGCTTCTAACTTGCCTGCGTTAGAACTATTACCCAGCAAGAAAAACGAAACGATGGTTCTTTCAGTGTCATCAATGTTTTCCAGTACATAAGAAAAATCAAATGACCCAATCCACGGATCAACACCATTAAAAATACCTGCTAAGCTTTTGTAAACAAACTCATAGCTTGTTTTCTCCTTGATAAATTTTCCAAACTCAGTGGCTTTATTTATATCAACGTGTTTTGCAATCATACTGTATTCCTCCTGACAATATATGTTATTGACAGATCGTTACTTTCATCATTAAGCCTTGCTTCAACTTCAAAGCCATTATCGACAAGTTGCTTTACCACAGACTTGTTGAGTGTCTTGACTTTAATGTGGTTTATACCTCCCGAATGTAAGACTTTAATTAGTTCATCAATAACATCCCCGAATTTTTTTAAGTCAGAAAGAATAATTGTGGAAACATAACAAGTTTCTAAGCTGCGCTTAAAAGATACGCCAGCAACGCCTATAAGCACATTGCTTGAATCATAAATCTTAAAATAGATTTCCTTTCTGTGAATCTGGTTTATTCTCATGTTCGGTATTGAGTAAACGGATTCGACTTCCTTTTTCTCTAAGTTTCGATCATAATCAAAATTTAATATACATCCTTGGTTTGCGGCAATGTCCAAAATAAAGTTGTTAATCTCCCGGAAGTCTTGTTCGTTAACGATAGATGTTTCAGATTTTGACATGGCAGCCAGCACCTCCTTATCCTCGCCTGTTACTTCAACCATTTCAAGATTATAAAGATATATTATCGAGTTAATAATGTCGGATTGTATCTTTTCAATTGGCACATCTCTATATCTGTTTTGGTACTCCTCAAACAATTTTTGAAATGTCTTTCCATCAGCCTCATACCACAAATTCAACATGTAATGATTTATAAAGTGTGGCCTTGGGTATGATTGGGGATATATTAAATATGTTGAATTGTCTTCCTCTCTAGGCACACCAAGAATAGAGTCCTTTATTGTATGTATACTCATATCAATTGGCCTCCTTTGTCTTAACAATCATTTTCGAACTATGAAATACGTCTACATCTTCTTGATTCCACGGCTGTATATGCAATTCAGTAAAATCATCAACCGTCTTAATTTTTTCGGCAATGCTCCTTACGTGTTCATCTCGCCAGATTTCTTTTAGACCCGAATCCCAAAGTGTATCTATTCTATGATATCTTACGTTGCCATACGTTATTGGTAGATAACTGCTTACCATCACATCGCCGTTTGACCTAATTTCTATCACAGCGTTTCTAGCAACTGTGTTATTAAGGAATAGCGTTATATGCTCTAAAGGATCTTCATATTCTATCTTGAAGTCCGGATACATCATACGCAGTCTTTCTAATGTGTAGTAAAAGTCAAGGAGCTCCTCATCGAGTAAGGTCAGTTCATCATAGTTTTCCTTTCCTCTACCTATTGGTATAAACGGCATAGATCCTAACCGACGTATACCGCGGAAATAGAGATATTCGACTACTTCTCCAATATCTTTATAATTTATGCGTGTTGGAATAAATGTCACATCAGGCATAATGCTTCTTTTCAGGAGTAAGTCTATAGCCCGAGTTGCGCCTGCATAGGCACCTTTGAAACCGCGAAAATAATCATGTGTTTCTTCATGTGCTGAGTCAAGGCTAATTTGAAAGCCAGATATGCCACTGCTGCGCAACGTTTTAATTTTCTCATCGTCGAGGAGAAATCCATTTGTGACCATGTTAACTGTAATGCCTGCTTCGGATAGTTGCTGTGCTAATTGTGGCAATACATTATATCTTAACAAAGGTTCTCCACCGCAAAAGCAAACAACCCTAGGAGATAGCGCGATAATGCCAGGAATTACATTTATCATTTCAGTATCGTCCAAATCGTTATACAGCCTACCTTTGCCGCTCCTATTGTAACAGTGCTTGCAATTTAAATTACACTTATTTGTGACATCCCACATAATATTGAGTGGCCCGCGCATTAAGCTGTATGCCCTTTGAACACGATTTGCATTAAATTCATCCGTGATTTTTTCTGACGTAAAGCTATCCATTTTTACCTCCTCCTAATTAATCCAGGAATATATATTTATCACATACATCTTGCAATGCCATATCATGACTAATAATGATAACCATTCTATCTTTCTTGATTTCTGAGATTAAATCAAGAAGCCATTGTTGTCGTAAAGAATCCAAACTGGAGGAGGGCTCGTCCATGATAAGTATTTCCGGATTTTTATATAACGCCCTTATAATTGTAATAAACTGTCGTTCGCCTTCAGACATACTGTAAAAAGGTTTTAACCAAAACTCCTTTATTGTTTTTAGCGCCAATTCCCTTAGAGAATTAGACAAAAAAGAGAAAGATTGGCAAACTGTTTCGTAAGTGATCTCACAATCGATTTCTTCAAATAAGCCAGACACGGATTTTTTCGTCATTTTAGGATTCTGCATTACATAAGAAATCTTATTTCCACGCATATATTCCATATCGAGCTTGTTAATATCAACCCCATTAAATGTAACTTCGCCGTTTTCAGATGTAGGATATAGCCCTATGAGCAGCTTTACCGCAGTTGTCTTTCCACTCCCGTTTTTGCCAAATATCCCAAATGCCTCACCTTTTTTCACTTGTATTTTCTCATTTTTTAAAACAAAACTATCGTTATTATATTGAAAAGTTAAATCCGCTAAAATGTAATCTATTTTTAAAGGACGTGCTTCTCCCTTCGGTTCTTCCTCTATCGCCATTATCGTTTGCACTCTGTCGAACGAGGCGCGACTTTCTTGATATCCTTTTCCAAACGAAACATAGTAATTTATTATGCCAATAACTGCGCCAAAATAGGAGCTGATAATTGTTAGATTTCCGATCGTTAACGTTCCCTGCAATATACTATAAGCTCCAAAGCTCAACAAAAAAGCTTGAAAAAGCAAGGATATTATAGATTCAACTGAATTGAAGAGGGTAGCAACACTTATGTTTTTTGCGAAAGCCCGGAAATAATCTACAAAATTTTTCTCGACATAACTATCGTGATTCCCAAATTTCGAATCTACCCTTATTTCCTCCATCATCTCCAATTGCTCATTGTATATATTGAAGAATCTGTTTTCCGTCTCTTTGGCTGCCATGCTTGTGCTGTATAGACGCCCTCTGTAATGGCGATAAATCAGCACATAAATAGGCGAAATGACAAGAATGCATATGAACAGTGTTATATTCAAATATGCGATGGCAACAGTATAAAGGACGAACATCAACCCTTTAAGAAAAAAGTTTATATGATTAGATACAACAAAATTGACTATTTCACCTATATCCTTTCTGGTTCGCTCATTAAGATAAGCCGACTCAAATTTTTTGTATTCCAAAAAAGGAATTCTTCTCAGGTGGGTCAATAACTCTTGACGATAATCAAAAATACTTTTGACAATTAGTTTCGAGGATATTAATTGGTAAAAATATCCGACTGCAATACCGACACCCCCCGATATAATTATCCCTGATATACATTTTTCAACAGAAAGCGTACCTTCCTGCCCAGATAAGATATCAATAAACGTTCCACTTAGGTACGGTGTAATCAAGGAAGTGGCAGCAGAAACAAAAGTTAATAATGCTAATGCTATTACCGCTCCTTTGTTTTTTTTGATGATGTTGAAAAGTATTTTAAGCACTGTTAACCCGCCTCCACAGAAATATGGGTAAAAACTATAATTCCATGTGAGAAAACTGTTCATCTCCTTTGAATAATATTAGGAGGAAAATTGTAAATGACAGTATAGAAACAACAATGGTAGTACTGAAACCAGTTGAGTAACTATCTAGAATTTTGACCCGGCTTAACAAAACCAGGTTCCCTAACGCAATTAGCACATTTGCTATCGCACATATAATTGTTGAGAGACTCCTTTTTACAACAAAGGTTATATTTTCCCAGTCGAAATTAGGAAGTAATATATTTATTCCGTATCCTAGCACACTGGAAAAAGCAGAAAATGTTATTGGCATCAAGTAACCTAATAGAATCGTGCGGAAATCAAACTTTAGCATTACAGCCATCACCGAGTTCAGCACAATAATTACCGGGATTGACAAATACAATTGAAGTGCTACTTTGGGTACAAAAATATCCATTGCGCTAATCGGAAAGGACTTTAGGACTTCTATTTTATTTTTCTCAATAGAAATAGACACCCCTGTCGTGTTGAACATAGTTATAAGCATAGTGATCATATATGAATATAAGATATTCGTATCAGAAGGGAGTAGTTTTAGTGCTGTTGCGAACACTTTAATATGTTGTGTTGCTTCATCCTTGGCAATTGCTATAAAAGCAACAAGCAGAACCGCCATGATGGGGAATATTATCGTGTTAAGGAAATACACAGAAGTCGAATAGTACCTCTTTCGTTCTCTCACAAATAATGATAATTTGACAGACATTTTTTGATTGCGTGTTAATTTGAATTGGCTTGATTCAGTTCCTACAAGATGAGAGAAACCTTTTTTGTAAATCAAAACTACTAAGCAAAACAATACTGTAGCAAGCAGACCTATAGTTAAGATATAAATAGATGTATTAAGAAAAACAAATTCGAAGATTCCTTCAAAATACTTGTTTGTGAAAGATCCGAAGAAAGATATGAATTGTTGTACAATCTGAGATCCATCACTTCCCGAAAAAGAAAAATAAAAGACAATGAAGAAATATGCACCGAGCATCATCACAAGAATGATAGAACCAAGCCGTATTGTAACAGAGCTCTTCTTTTGAAGTAACGATAATACAAGCCTTCCCAGGACAATTCCCAATAAATAAGGAACAACTGGAAGGAGCAGTAACTCTACGGCTGCGGCCAGAACAAAAAATATTGATATGGCACGTACTGCGCCATATAAAGTTATCAACGGGCCGATAAGCGCGATATCAACAAGAACTAAAACAAAATATGGCACAAGCATTTTTGAAACTACCGTAATTTCAACCGCGACAGGCCATGAGTATTCCGCTTCATAATTCTTATCAAAAAATATCAATCCGCTTCCCCCAAAAAAACCCACGATTAAGGCAAGAAAAACTGATACAGAAATCACCGGTGTCAAAAGAAATGGTACAATTTCTTCTTCCATCCAATTATAACTTCGAAACTCGAAAATCAGTTTTATCCACCGAACCAGGAAAAAAACAAAAGCTACCCCTACAGCAATATATGAGGCCATTATTTTATTCCGCTGGGAGACATTTCCCCTTTTTAGGTAATTCAGTTTGAAAGTTTTTGTAATCTCTTTTTTAAAGAGAAGAAATAGCATCTGCATGATTTAACTCCATAAAGAACGACTCTAAATTATTCAAACGAGTAGCTTCTTCTGTTGCCCCTTCGTAAACCAATTTCCCGTCCTTGATGACAGCTATTTTATTACACACCCGTTCAACCACATCAAGAATATGGCTTGAAAAGAGAATTGCACCGCCCATCGAACGAAGTCTGTTCATTTGATTTTTTAAGATTATAAAGGATTCGGGATCAAGCCCGATAAACGGTTCATCTAATATTAGAATTTTAGGGTCATGGGCAAATGCTGCAATGAGAGCGGTTTTTTGTTTCATTCCATGTGAAAACGACGAAATCAATGAATTAATACTTTTCTCCATCTGGAATTGCTCAATTAAACTATCAACTTTAGCTTTTCTCGTCTTTACAGGGACGCGATATATATCACAGATAAAATTTAGATATTGAATTCCCGTCATATATTCTTCAAGCATTGGTGTATCTGGTACAAAAGCCATTTCGCGTTTACAATCTATGGGATTTGCGAGAATGGAAACATCGTTAACATATATATCTCCAGTCGTGGGCCGGATGATCCCCATACACGCTTTTAGGGTGGTGGTTTTCCCTGCACCATTTTTCCCGATAAATCCCATGATATCGCCTTTTTGTACTAATAAATTAAGATTGCTTACTGCTATCTTGCTTCCATATTGCTTGGAAAAATTAACAATCTTGAGCATTTCCTTTTCCCTCATTTTGAATTATTTCGAAATATAGTTCTTAAAAAAAGCAAGAACTTATTCTTGCAAATCACTTTATCCCCAGATAAATAACCATGCCAGTAATAACAAATGCAAGCAGAGGCATCACGTAATACACAAAGGCTGTTTTCATTTCTTTCTTTTTGAATTGCAAACCGATTAGCAAATTGATTATACAATATGCTATAGGGCCACCAAAGACCACAACGTTTCGTGGCCAAAAAGAATTAGGATTACCAGTCGCGTCAAAATGAACCGGGATTGATTCAGGTAGTCTTTTGTAGAACGCCAAGAAAAGAAATACAGTTAAGGCGCATAAAATAGTGCTAAATACAACGTGCTTCAATGATGATTTCATGATAAATCCTCCTATTTTTTAAAATGTACAGACAGCGAGTAGAACATAGGAACTCCAATAGCCAATAATAATGCAAGCAAAGTAGTTATGTGTGCCATTCTGTGCAGTGGATGGATAAGCATTACAATGCCAGCCAATATCCATGTGTAAGCGCCGAGCTGGTGCGTTTTGCGCCATCCTTCTTCATCGGAAAAAAGCCATGGGAATTTTAACCCGACAAACCTGTTTCTGCGATTTTTCGGAAAATAGTTGCCTACTATTATCAAAATAGCACCAACAAAGGTGCTGCAAAACACTTCCGTGTCGAACACATGCGGAAATGTAGCCGGAGTATAGGAGAGGAAGAAATAAGTCAAACTAAATAATGGCATGCTCCACTTACCAATACTTAAAAGCCGTTTTGCCGCGTTGGTTGACACTTCATTCGAACTTAATACAAAGTTAATGATCACATTGTATATCATCAATGTGCCATATAAGAGTGGATTATAATCGCCCAAGAAACGATCATCTCTGTTCGCAAAGAAAGATAGGATTAAGACTGCTAAACATATTGCCGATGTTAGCAAAAGGATTCGTTTGTTTTTATAAGTCATTAAGTCACTCCCGGAATTGCAGAATCCACATAGCAATGCTTTCAAAGACTGATGTGTTAATCTCGTAATAAATATACTTCTGATATCTTGTTTCAAAAACCAAATCCGCCTTTCTCAGCATAGATAAATGGTATGATATTGTCGCGTTTGAAAGTTCAAATTCAGCGGCAATTTCACCCGCTGGCATTTTCCCTTGTTGTTTTAGAAGTGTTAGTATTTCACGCCTAACGGGGTCACTCAGGGCCTTAAAAACGTCTGGAAAGCTCACGTAACGTCACCATTCATATTCATTTCGATTTTTTTCTAATTAACATTGTAAATCAACTGAGGGGAAAAGTCAATATATTAAGTCGGTTTGATTTGGAAAGGTAGCCTATAGCAGGAACTCTCAAGGTTCCACTTGCGAAATGGTAGAATCCCTGCTATAATATTTATGTAAGTTTCAGAATTGCCACCGAGCAATTACAGTGAATGAGTAACACAGTGCCTGAGGATGAACGTCTTCAGGCACTTTTTTGTTTCTTCTGCCTCTCACAAACAGAGGCACAGACGGGGACGGCGGGGAGTATGCCCCCTCCCTGCTATCAATTTCATATCTGGGATCCTTGGGTCCAAAAGCGCTTAGAGAGCTTCGGTTCTTTAAGCGCTTTTTTATATAGATCGGAGCCTAACCGCTCCCTTACCCTTTGCTCCGGGGAGCCTTTCGGCACACCCGTACAGATAAATATTACATGCAGGAATGCAGAAAGGAAATGCCAGTGGAAGACGATTACATGATGGTGATCATCCCGTGTATTGCGGAGATTGCCGCCTCAGATACGCCTGAACGAGTCAAAAAGCTCCGCCTTGGAGCCGTTAGCGAGCTTCAGCGGTATCTGCATTATTACCGGCAGCTTGGCTATATGCCGAAGCTGCTCTATGCCATTGCAGACAAGAAATGCCGGATGATAGGTTCCGCCACAACCAAGGCGGAGCTGCAAAAGCTAGTCCGACCCAATTGTCCGCACTATGACGGAGCCGGATTTATCCCAGCTGCTTACAGTGTCCCGGAAGAAGAACTCATCTGTTGGAGCGAAACATCCCTGAAAGGGCCGCTGACCGCAGAGGGCTTTCAGCGGTATATGCAGCTTTTTAAGCAGGTGCTTCCGGAGGAAAGCCGCAGACTCGCGTTGTGAGGTGATGCAGATGGATAACATCGGGAATACCGAGCATGCGTTGACCTTTGCGGATCTGCGTGTTCACTACTATACCGGACGGAGCTACCTCATCTCCGGCGAAGGCCGAGATAAGGTGTTCGGCTATCGGCACGGTGTGATGACCGATATCGGAGATCTGCCGGAAGCCGAGTGGACCCGACTGGCAAAACAACTGATCCGGCAATCCGGCGAGCAGGAGCTATATCAGCAGCTTTTCGCATGGGAAAGAGAGCAAAGCCATTGGGAACAAAGTCCTTCTCAGTTTGAACTGGATGTGCTGAGTTTGCATATGGCGCGGCTGCCGGACAATCCGGCGTGGTGCGATTTTATTCCATTCAACCGGAAATATCGCCCTGAAGTGCTTTGCAATGCAGAGATTCTATGGCTCAAGTGTTCCGGGTGTGGAAAACTCCACGAAATGACAGGAATGCAGTTCAAAAATATCCGTGACAGAAGCAATGGTAAGCTGTACTGCCGGAAATGCGGTGATTGGATGCCGGTCCACCCATGCACTCATCCTAAGGAAGGGGGTGATGGGAACGGATAAAGTCGTCATCGTTGTCAAGGACGGAATGGTTCAGGAAGTATTCGGATCCTGCCCTTACAAATTCGATGTTGAGGTCTTGGACATGGATTTTAACGGAGCCGACCCTGACGCAGAGAATGCCGCGCAGGATTGGCTTCAGACTGTCCGGCAGTATCTCAGCAAAATCTATTAACGGAAAGGAAAAGCATTATGCAAGAAAAGAACAACACAAATCTGGAGCGGATGCGCGAACTGATCGAGCAGCTCACAGAAGCAGATATCGCCTACTACAAAAACGATGCTCCTATTATGACGGATCTGGAATATGACCGACTGACAGAGGAGCTCGCCGCTTTGGAGCATGATACCGGGCTGGTGCTTTCCGGCTCGCCGACGCAGAAGGTTTCCGGAGAGATTTTGGAAAGCCTGGCGGAGGTGCGGCATACAAAGCCCATGCTGTCCGCAGGCAAGACGAAGTCCATTGAGGATCTGATCCGGTTTGCAGCAGGACGTGCTGTTCTGATGAGCTGGAAGATGGACGGACTTACGCTGGTTTTGCGGTATGAGTACGGAAAACTGAAGCAGGCCATCACCCGCGGCCGCGAGGGTATCATCGGCGAGGATGTGACCCACACGGTGCGCACCTTCCGAAACGTGCCCTTGACGATCCCCACGAAGGAATCGTTTGAGGTGCGCGGAGAGGGCGTCATCTCATGGGAGAACTTCCGCAGAATCAATGCCAGTCTGGAGGAGCCCTATACCCATCCGCGGAATCTGGCCTCCGGCAGCACGCGAAAGCTTGACGCCGGTGAGGCAAGCAAGCGCCGGTTGGAGTTTTGGGCTTTCGAACTGGTCAGCGACCATCTGGAGCCTGAGAGCAAGTTTGCGCAGCAGCAATTTCTGCAGCGCAGCGGTTTCTCGGTTGTGCCGTATATCTTTTTGGATGCCGGGCACAGCGGGCAGGACATCCGAGATACAGTTGCCGGCATGGAACCCAAAGACTTCGCATATCCGGTGGATGGTCTCGTCATGGAATATGAAGATCTCCGCTATGGTAAAAGCCTTGGAGCAACCGGACATCACGAGAATCGCCTGATTGCGCTCAAGTGGGCCGATGAACTCTATAGCACGCGTTTTCGCGGCGTGGAGTTGGCCACGACCAGAACCGGTATGGTAAGCATCACCGGTCTGTTCGATCCGATCAGTATTGACGGTACACTCGTCAGCCGCGCTTACCTGCACAACCTTGATATCTTCGATGAGTTTCAGTTTGGCATCGGTGACGAGATCAGCGTGTATAAGGCGAACATGATCATTCCGCAGATTGCGGACAATAAAACGCAGAGCAACACCTATATGCTGCCCATGACCTGCCCCTGCTGTGGAAAGCCGCTAACGGTAAAGTACACATCGGGCGGCACACGGCAGCTGTATTGCGGTAATCCGCACTGTGCAGCCAAGCTGGTGCAGAAGTTTGCGCATTTCTGTGAAAAGACCCGCATGAATATCGAAGGACTTTCAGCAACAACGCTGGAGAAGCTCATCGGTCATGGCTGGGTGCGAAATTTCGGAGACTTATACGAGTTGGAGCAACACCGTGAGGATATTGTACGCACCGAGGGTTTCGGCGAGCGATCCTTTGACCGACTGCAGGCGGCAATTGAAAAGAGCCGCCGCTGCACGTTGGCAAAGTTTATCGCCGGTCTCGGTATCCCGATGGTCGGGCGCCATGCAGGCCGGGATCTGGATCGCTATTTCCATGGCTCATGGGCAGAGTTTGAGGCGGCAATTCTCAACGGCTTCGATTTCACACAACTGCCGGATTTTGGCGAGACCACGCACAACAACATTTATACCTGGTATGCGGATGCTCAGGAGGCAAAGCTCTGGCGTCCGCTGCTGAGAAAAATTCAATTTGAAACAAAGGAGAATTTGACTATGGAAACCACCATGAATAACCCCTTCGCAGGCAAGACCGTCGTTGCTACCGGGAAGCTGGAGCATTACACCCGTGACGGCATCCAGGAGAAGCTGATTTCTCTGGGCGCCCATCCGTCCGGTGCCGTGAGTAAGAAAACCGATTATCTGATCGTTGGCGAAAAAGCCGGCAGCAAGCTGACCAAAGCACAGCAGCTGGGCGTAAAAACGCTGACTGAACAGGAATTTGAGGACATGCTGGCCTGAATGGCAGGCGGCGCAACGGTTGCGGAGCAGGGATTCCCTGCTCCGTTTCCGGTCTCAGGAGGAAATCAAGATGACAAACCACAAATACCGTTGTCCTGTCTGCGGAGCCAAGAGCTTCGAGGTCACAGCACATGTTACGCAGGATTGGAAAATCGACTGCAACGGCACTTTTCTGGAAGCGTTGAATGAGTGCGTTGAGGTCACGCACTATCCTGACGAAATGGATATTTGGAGCTGTTCCAACTGTGATTTTTCCGCAGAAGGCAAATCGTTTCTCGTAAATACTCACAGTTAGGAGGACACATAATGAGAAAAACGAAGATCGGGGTCATGGACTTCCACGGCAGCGTGGATATCACCGACCCCTGTTACGACAAAGACGTCTGGTGCCGGATGAACAATGTGAAAATCAGTGAAGGCGAATATGCCTGCTATGTCTGGCGTCATACCGACAAAGGTAAGTATGAGGACGGTACGCCGTATTCGTATTTACTGGTTGGTGCGATTGGGATATACCGAAACGGTGATATACCGCGCCAGAAGGACATGGAGGAAATCGGGAGTATAGGCGTTGACGCCGGGCTGGCTGGGTTTTTCCACAATAAACCGGATTACAGCGACGAGGAATGGGGCAGGTTCTGCGACCGCGTCCGTAATGGCGATGCATGGCTGATAGAGGACGGCTTTTATAGCTCGTCCGGGTACGGCGACGGATGCTATGGCGTATATGCTTATAAACAGGATGGCGCAATCACCGCATTGGAACTCCGTTTTCTGTGATGAGGCGGGGCGCGTGCGTAGTTCTCATGGATTGCGTAGAAAACAATAGGAGGTCACAAAATGAAAGAAACCAAGAATGCACGTTTCCGTCGCGTGGCGGAGGCGCGCGTCAACAAAATTATCCGGATGCTGCGCCTTCTGGGCAACTGCTCCGGAACAAACACCTATGCCTATGACGCCGATGCCGTCGAGCAGATCTTCACGGCACTGCAGATCGAACTGGATCAGGCGAGAAAGCGATTCTCTGAAAACGGGAGAACGGGACGAAAGCGGTTCTCTCTTTCGCAGGCGCCGACGCCGGACACCGTTTCGTATCCGCACATCACGCTGCCCCTGCCGGACGGCACACATCTTCGAGCTGTCGCTTATGCAGATACGACCTATCCGGCCATCAATCTGTATCTACTGCGGGATGGCGAGCCGGAGGAGCTCGTATGCTTTGCGGAATACAACTCGGAGCACAGCCCCTGCCACGAGCTTTGCATCGGCGTCTACACCTCCGATGCGGAGGACACACAGTACTATGGGCCATATCGGCCAGAAAGGGAAACAGAGTATGGAAAAGGTGATTGATAAAAGCCAGGCATATGAAGCCTACCGACTTGCGTGGGATGATATCGCAAAGTTGCTGTCAGATCAGATCAAGGCTGTTCTGGGCCGAAGGTTTCTTCTGCGTGTGTGGCCGGAGGATCAAGGATACTGGGGCGCCCGTGCACTGCATGGGCTGTTTTCGGTTGCTAATCTGAATCGGCTGCTGGATGCTGTACAAGCAGACGCGGAGACCCGCATGGAAACTCTGCCGGAGGATTCAGAGGCCGTACACGGTTTCGGCATGACACTTGGCTCGCTTCTTTTGAAGGCCGCTTTACAGGCGGACTGGAAGTGTGAGATGGTCGAGGACGATGCACTCTGGCTGATCGGTTTTGTCAGCTCGGAAACGCGGCCTTACACAGTGAGCGGTCTTTTAAGAACGCTCAATCCGGATACGCTGATGTCGGCCAAAGAGATTCTGACATACCTGAAAGACAACGACAGCACTGACCGCACGCTCAGTGATATTAGGCTGCGCTATTATGCCGCGCACGGAAATGAGCTGTGCTGGCGCTATCCCATCTGCGACGGAATCCATGCCGGTGCGTTTATCCTGGCCACAAAAGACGGCTATCTGAGTCTACCCTACAACAGTATGGACGAGGAAGACTATGAAATCCTGGTATTGGATGACGCTGTATTTCACGATCCGGCATCACTTACTACCTTTCTGTCAAACTGGGAGGATTTCTCTGCCGACCTGACGGATGCCATGCGCGAGATGCGCCGCATTCTGGAAGGAGGCGAAGAGGATGCCTGATGCGGTTAAACCCGAGATCTGTCTGACAGGAAAGCTTCTGTACCCGGTACATATCGGCTTACCGGCATATATTCAGGAGACTGACGGATACCGAAGGACTTCCACAGTCTGTGCTATTCTGGCAGACACACAAGAAGCTACCGTGATTGAAACGCGCAATAGCGTGTATTCCATTCAGAAAGTATGAGGTGCAGTATGAACAACAATATCGACTGGATCATCCATCTTGTAGCAAACGGAGCCTGTGACGAGTGCGGGAAGGAGGAAAAAGGATTCCTGCCCTATACCTGCAATGCGCATACTCATGGCATGGAGAAATATGGCCACCCGGATTTTCAAGTGATCCTGAGTCTTCCTCCCCGTGAAATCGGAAGGATCCTCAACACATTGGGGCTTAGGGTTCAGGAAGGAGAACGCTTTCAGGCCGGCAGGTATGTATCCGGCATCTATGCCGACTGCGATATCCGTCTGGATGAATTTCGGGAAACGGGACGCGATGTGCTGCGTGCAGTCATACCGGATCGGCAGAATCGCTTTCCGGAAGACCCACAGTGCGAAGAACCATATCGACTGCAGAGCATGGATACAGAGGATCTGTATGAGAGAGAAGGTGCATTGTCGTGAAAATTGCCATCTACCAGATTGCGATAGAGCGCGATGAGAACCGTCTTGCGTTTCAGAGCCTGAATCACATCATATCGGTCAGCAATGGTCGAGTCCCTGCAGAACTTTACGACTGCGTTTTTGCCGGAGAAGTTTCTGCGCAAACACTGGAGGATATATTCTATGTTTTCAACATGGAGCACCCTTCCGGTTACAAAGGGCGGTCACTCTCGGTCTCCGATGTAGTGGAAATATTTCTTGCATCAGGAGGAAGTGAGTTCTATTACTGTGAGCCAATCGGGTTCAAGCGGATTCGCTTTGAAAAGGAGTAAACCAAACGCTGAGCACAAAAATAAATCAGGCTTTACAGCACAAACAGGAGGCGTCGAATTATCGGCGCCTCCTGTGGCCTAAAAGGAGAATATCACAATGAACATCGAAGAAGTCTTATCAACAACGCACAGAATCTCTCCTCGTGAGAGGGTTCCCTTTCACTGCACCTGCTGCGGCGAGTGCTGCCGCCATGTCCGGCAAAGCGTTCCCTTGGAAAGTCCGGATGTATTCCGGCTGACACGGCTGCTGCGGGAAAAGGATAAGGGAATCATTTGCATGGACGACTTTATTGCGCGGTATACCGAACTTGCCCTACTGGACGAATGTGGGTATTTCATGCTCATGCTGAAAGTTACAGGTGTTGACGACGCCTGTATTTTTCTGAAAGAGAATCGGTGTATGGTCCATGCGGCAAAACCAAGAACCTGCCGGATCTATCCATTCGTTGCCGGTATCGGAGATGACGGCCAGCCGGAATATCTGGTGAGCCGCGAAAAGGAACACCATTTCAAAGGCCCGGCCGTTCATGTAAAGGCATGGATGAAACGGCGGTTTACCGAGGAAGACAAAGCGTTTCTCAGAATGGATCTTGGTTCTGCTCGGGATATTGCACGACTCATGCGTCGGATACCCGAATTCCATCGGCAACAGGCGATGCTCCTGTTCTGGCGATATAAGTATTCGGATTTCGACTTAGATCAGCCGTTCCTAACGCAATATGCAAAAAATCTTCAACAGCTCAAGGCCGCACTGTCCCTGTTGGCGGAGCAGCCATAACCGACACACCCCGACTGTTATTCTATAAAAAGGAGAAGTAAAATGGATCAAAGATTACGACACATTGTGGAGCACTACGACGAGATGTGCATCGGAACGGATGAGCATTTTCGTTTTCACTGCAAGCAGTGCGGGAAGTGCTGCATCAACCGGGAGGATATTCTCCTGAATCCCAAAGACCTCTACAACATATCCAAGGAGCTGGGACTTGCGCCACGGGACACCATTGCACAATATTGCGAGGTATATCTGGGGCAAAACTCCCGAATCCCCATTGTACGGCTCAAGCCGAGAGGATCTATTAAGCGTTGCCCGCTGCTCAGGGACCGGAAATGTTCTGTTCATAATGCAAAGCCTACGGTTTGCGCCCTGTTCCCACTGGGCCGCAGCATAAAGCTGGATGCGAAAGAAACGGATCCGAACGCCATTGAGCGTGCCAGGATCCAGTATATCATCAACTCCATTGAGTGCGGAGATCGTTCCGAAGAGCATACCGTACGCGAGTGGGTAGAAAGCTTCGGCATACCCATCCACGACAACGATTTTATTGCATGGCAGAAAGCGCTGTTCTCTGTAAGACAGCAAATCGTGGAGCTGGAGAAAATGCTTCCTGACAAATCCATGGAGCGGGTCTGGTCCATTACCTATCAGGCGCTGTATCTCAATTATGACATTCAGGAGGATTTCCGGAAACAGTTCCAAAAAAACAGCGACCGTCTTATCGACGCACTTGAACATCTGCCGGCATTGTGGAAGGAGCTCAGCCATGAATGATGACCGCAACCGTAGCCAAATCATTCGCATCGATGCACGTAACTGCTTTGTGGAAAGTCTGAATGATGCCTTTGAGATCGGGAAAGCGCATTTTACATTTGCCTCCTACGACCTCAGCAAGCCCTCCGGCCAGCGTCAGACCAACAGCATTCAAATCTACATCGATATGGCGGAGGTGTTGGAGTTGTGCCGGAAGCTGGTGGGTGGTGAATTGCGCTATCTTATGCAGGCTAAGAAGAAAAATGGTGACAGCACGCCGCTCTATCAGTGCCTTGGCGGCACTTCGGCGGAAAAGCTCGCAAGGTACGGACGGGCACGAGCGGATGGGAAAAGTCTGTCGCGGACTGCGCAGCTCGTCTGCGGCAGTAAGACGGATTTTCTTTTCGTTGCTGACAGCGGTCCCGGAGAAACCAACGCCAAAGGTCTGATCGTACCGCGGTTCGGAAAGAATCCTGAAAACCATGTCTCGGTCAGCATGACTTTTGAACTGTTCAGCGAGCTTATGCTGATGACCAAAACCCACTACCAGTCATGGCTGACGGCATACTATCTGCAGAACCCGATAAAATCAGCGACAATGCCGGCACAGGAAACGTATGCAGCGCCTGATAACGCCCCGAATACACTCTTCTGAGGTACAGCCCATGAGGTTTCGTACATTCAGAGAAAGTATCCGAAACATGGATGGTGTGTGGACAGGTAACGATGCGTATTTTGCACAGACACAATCGCAGTATACTGCAGCCTTTTTGCCGGAGTATCCGGAGAAATCTAAGAGGGACAGTACAATCAGCTGTTGCTGGCTCAATGGAGGCTGAGGCTACAGCGGCGTGTATGCCGAAGAATTAAGGGTGAAGAATGGCTGCGTATATCGGGGTTACGCCCTTCTATCAAACGGAGTCGATGATGTCGAGGCGGTTCATGCCATCAAAACGATTGAGGATTGCCTGTGGAAGCAGTATCCTCAATACTGACCTTTCAGCGATACAGTATACCAGTGCGGAGGAGCTTGCTTTTGCAAGCTCCTCCGTCAGCCTGTCAAAGAACACAGCGTTAAGTTAAGCAGGAACAGCAAAATTTACGCAGCTGTTGAAAAAACGGGCAAAAATGCGGTAAAAAGCAGAGCTATCCCAGTTCCATGTTGCTAACTTTTTCAGATTTATGCATGCAAATTTAAGCGTGACCCAGTTTGTGACCCGAGCCAAGCCTCTGTGATGTGTATAACGCATAGCGTGTTTTTCTTTAGCGTCCCCGAATACGCGCTCTATGCTCTCCTTACGCTTTGCGTACAGGGCTTTGCCGCGTTCGGTCTTGCGGAGCTGCTCCACTAAGTCCAGATACTCCGACCATATATGGCGATGCACCATCTTCTGCCCTTTTTCATTCGCTCCGCATTCCTCGCGCCGCGGACAGCTGCGGCATTCAGACGGTGTGCTTCGGTATATCCTCTTCCCGCCTCTGTCAGTTGTGGTATGCCGCAGAGTCTTTCCGTGAGGACAGATCAAGGTGTCCGTTACTACATCATATTTGTACTCCCAAGGCCTGAAATGTCCTTTTGCGGTTTTGGGCTGAGTATACGGCAAGATGGGGATCCTGCTGTCGTCAAGTATTTTCTTTGCTATCCACGGAGTCTTATAGCCAGCGTCCATTACGATGAACTGTGCTTCGTCAAACCTGCCGGTTACTTTGTTATATACCGCGTCCCATGCCACACTGTCGCTCACATTGCCTGATGTTACCTCTACCGCCAGTACCATTCCGTTCTTGTCGCAGGCTGTATGTGCTTCATATGCAAACTGCCGTTCATGCTCGCCTTTTACGAACATTCCGCAATCCGGGTCTGTCGTTGAGACTGTCTTTTCTGCTGTTCCGCCGCCCTTGGGTTCATCATCGTCATCGTCGATCGGTGCCTTGCCCAACTCTGCTCTTTCTGCATTTACTTCTTTCCGTAGCTGCTCTTCATATATCTTTGCTGTTTTTGCCACTTGCTCTTTCTGGAACTTCTTCTTATTTGCGCTTGCCTTTATATGCGTTCCGTCTATGAATACTGCACTTGGGTCTACTGCCCGGTTATTTATTGCCTTATTCAGTATGTGCTCGAATATTTCTGCTGGGAGCTCTGAGGGAAATCTCTTGCAGAATGCATAGCTTACCGTTGCAAAATGCGGTATTCTGTCCAGCAGACTATACCCTAAAAACCACCGATACGCTACGTTCAACTGTATCTCCCGGTATGTCTGGCGCAATGACGGTATGCCGAACAGATGCTGGATCAGTACCATCTTTATGAGCACTACAGGGTCTGTCCCATCCCGTCCCACGCCATGGCAATAGTACGGTCTCAACCGTTCATACAGCCAGTTATAGTCCATCACCTTTTCTATTTTCCTCAGCAGGTGATCTTTTGGTACAAGCTGATCTATATCCACCATTACCACGTCTCGCCGGTTATCCAGTTGCCACTGTTCCATTCTTCTCCCCGCCTGTCCTCTTTTTTCCCATTATACCAAAAAGCTCGTGCGATGGCGAGACTTCTTTGACAGGCTGGCGGAGGAGCTTGCTTTTGCAAGCTCCTCCGTTTTGCGTATAAGCATCTTTTGCGGCATCAGGTAATGCTCCACTCCCGCGCCTTTGTCTGCTCTGAAATCATACGGGCATACCATCCGTTTTGTGCCAAAAGCTCCTTGTGGTTTCCGCGCTCACTGATTATTCCTTTGTCCAGAACAAGAATCTGATCCGCTCCGATGATCGTGTTAAGACGATGCGCAATGACAATTACCGTCTTGTCTTTCATCAGAGCGTCCAGCGCCCTATGAATCTCTTTCTCATTGTCTGCATCCAAACTGGAAGTGGTTTCATCCAACAAGACGATAGGTGCATCCTTGATGAGAGCGCGTGCAATGGAGATTCGCTGCTTCTCGCCGCCGGAAAGGGTATTTCCACCTTCGCCCACCACGGTATCGTAGCCGTCCGGCAACGCCGAAATAAACTCGTGGCATTGCGCCGCCTTTGCTACCGCGATGATTTCCTCCATACTCGCACCCGGCTTTCCCACCCGGATGTTGTTCGCTATGGTGTCATGCAGCAGATAAACGTCCTGAAAGACGATGGCCATTTTCCCTGTCAGCGCATCCGGTGACTGTTCCCGAATATCTGAGCCTCCAATCGTAATGGAGCCCTTTGACACATCCCAAAACCGGGAAATCAGGCTGATGATCGTGGTTTTACCACTGCCGGATGGCCCTACCAGTGCCGTCGTCGTCCCCGGCTTCACAGAAAAGGAAACGTCATGCAACACGGGTACATTCTTTTCATAAGCGAAATTTACATGGGAAAAGCTGACATCAAATGCGTTAAGCTGCGCTGCATCCTCACGATACGGCAAGGGTGTCTCCTGCCGAACCTGTAAGATGTTCTCCGCCGCCTTACTGAGATACTTCAATTCCGGGTACAGACTGCCGAGCGTTGCCATCATGCTGGAAAGCGATACGCCTATCATCAGTAGGGCGATCATGCGCTGTGTGTCGATTACTCCCGCTTGATATAAGGCCGGAGCCAAAATTAACGCTGCCGGAAGAATCAACGAGGTCAGAAAACTGAAGGAGATAGAAAAAGGCATAATCGAGAGTTCCAGTTTTACGGAATCTTTTTTTAAGGAGGTAAAGCTATCGTCAAGGCGCTGAAACTTTTCGCCTGTCATGTTATAGAGCTTAAAGGTTCTGATTCCATTGATGTACTCCACAATGCGGGAGATCACACGACTAACGCTTGCTCGCTGCCTGCCGCCGTATTTCTGTGACATCTCTCCACTCAGACGCATTAAAGGGAACGCAATCAGGATCAGCACCGTAGCAATCAGTCCATACTGCCATGAAACCATAAAGGCAAACAGGAGGGCCAGAGCGCTGAAGAACAGCACCTTTATCAAGCTCGCCAGAGAATGTGTCAAAACCTGTTCAAAGTCTGTAATATCCGTAGTCAGCGTACTCATGAGGCGGCCAATGCTGTTCTTATTGAAATACCCAAGATTCAGGCTACGAATATGATCGCCGAGAGAAAGGCGTTGCTGCGCCGAAATATCTGCACCGCGATACTGTACTTGCGTATAGTTTATGGAAAAAAGGATCGCCCGCATGAGAAACAGCAGTACGAGAATGACGCCGTACAAGGTCAATCTTTGCATTGTAAAGACGCCGCCGATCAGCTCGATAATCGTCATAATCATTGTGCTGAACATACCCATGTGAAGCAGGGCATCCACACAGGACAGCACAATGGGTAGATACAGAGACTTTATATTTTTACCGGCTACCCGGCGAATCATTTTGAATGTGTAATTCATGCTGTCACCTCCTGCGTATAACTGCGCCACATATCGGCATACCGCCCGCCCTTTGACACCAGTTCATCATGTTTTCCTTTTTCCAAAAGGCGTCCTTCGTGGAATACACAAATCTGATCTGCGCCCGTAATCGTATGGAGCCGGTGAGCGATCATGATGGTGGTTTTGCCTTTCAGCAAGTGCGATAAGGCAAGCTGGATTTTATGTTCGTTTTCCAAGTCCGCAAAGCTGGTCGCTTCATCGAAGATAATAATGGGAGAATCTTTCAAAATTGCCCGCGCAATGCAAATTCGCTGCTTTTCTCCGCCCGACAGCTTTACGCCGTCCTCGCCCAATTTAGTTTTGTAGCCATTCGGAAGGCTCATAATAAAATCGTGGATCTGCGCGGCTTTGGCCGCGGCCTCTACTTGCTGGGGCGTAGCTTCTTTGTTTCCAATGGCGATATTTTCATAAATACTGTCATGCAGCGTAAAGGTTTCCTGAAATACAAAGGACACCAAGTCCATCAGATTATCATTTTTCAATTCTAAAATGTTCTTTCCGCCGATACAGATGCTGCCCTCCGCGACCTCCCAAAACTTAGGGATAAGCTGTGCAGCGGTGGTTTTTCCAGCCCCGGAAGCCCCGACAAAGGCGGTCAGGCTGCCCGCAGGCAGAGACAGCGTGATGTTTTTCAGCACGTCGCTCTTGTCATATCGGAAAGTAACGTCCTCAAAGCTCACACCATAAGGCTGTGCGCGGTCTAAGGTCTGTATTCCCTCTGTTGTGCAGGGCAGATCCATAATGGTTTGGATTCGCCCCACGCCGCTCATGATCTGACTGAACATCATGGCAAAATTCATCAGATTGAGCAGACCGGAGAGAAACACCATACTCATGACCATAAAATACAAATAATCCTGCATGGGCAATGCTCCCCGGAAGTAGAGCAGGCCGCCCAGCGGCAGGGCAAAAAGGATTCCGCTTTCAACCAATGCCACAAACAGGCCGTAGGTATATCCCTGACTTTTGGTGCAGCGTTTCCAGAACGCATTGTATTCCTCTACCGTGTCTGCATAGTCCCGATAGCTCTCAGCGGTCATATTGTAGGCTTTCATTACGGGCATCCCGTTGATGAACTGCATGATCGCCGTGTTCAGCTTTTCCAGCAGGCGATGATAGGTCGGCATCTGTTTCCCGGTAATCGCCATTGCCACACCTTGAATAATAAGCCCCAGCACCACAGGCACCAGCAAGCACAAAGCCATGGGAACATTGATCGTGAGCAGGTAAATGAATACGATCACAGGCGCGCATATTGCAGAGGTCACGTCCGGAATTTGGTGGGCCAGGAATTTTTCAATTCGTTCCACATCCTCAATAATGACTTTCTTGATCTCACCCGAAGCATGGTCGGTGAAGAATCCCAAATTCACTTTTGCAATGTGCCTGCTGATCTGCGTGCGCACGTTGTATAGCGTGTTAAAGGCTCCAATGTGAGAAAATGTTCCTGAAACAATGGAGCAGAGAAATTTTCCTGCAATCGCTGCTGCGGCAATCAAGCCATAGCGCAAAGCATTTCCTTCACCATCCAGCAAAACCAAGATGCTTCGATACACCATGACATACGGGACAAACGAGCATAATGCGCTGGCAATCCCGAACAGGGCAGATACAAACAGATGCAATTTATACTTCCCGGCCAACTGCATTAAATAAGCAGTGCCGGATTTTCTTTTCTTTTCCATAGCGCCTCCTGTTATTCCCGCATGGCGGCCATGAGCCGCCATGCGTCATCAATTTGAAAGTCATCTGCCAAAGTGCCGTCCCGGATCACAAGCGCACGGCTACAAGTGGCAAGGGCACATTCCAAGTCGTGGGTAATCATCAGGATGATATGGCCCTTTTGGGCAAGTGTGTGAAGCTGCTTGCTGACAGAGCGCATATTACGGCCATCTAAGCCACTGGTAGGCTCATCCAGAACGATGACCGGTGCTTCGTTCAACAGGGCGACAGCCAAAGCAAGACGCTGTTTTTGTCCTCCTGACAGGGTTGCCGGATGCCGGTCTGCAAACTCTGCCAAATTCAAGAGCGTCAGCAACTCGTCCGCCCGCAGTTTCAATGTGGGCGTTTCCTTTTTGCCAGTCAAAAGTTCGTCGGTCAGGCTTTCTCCGAATAACTGGCTGTCCAAATCCTGCATGATATACCAAATCACACCGCGCCGTCTGCTCTTTTTCAATGGCTTTTCCGCAAAGCGGATCGTACCGCCGTCCTCCTTCAGGAGCCCTGACAGCAATTTCCCCAACGTGCTCTTTCCGGCCGCATTGGGGCCCACAATCGCAACGATTTCTCCCGGTGAGCAGGAAAACGAAACGTCCTTCAACACTTCATGCAAGCCGAACCGCTTGTGTAGTCTCTCAACGCTTAACAAAGGCTTCTGTTCAGTTTCCTTACCACTATTAGCAGGGAATGGCAAGTTCAAGAGTTCCATACTGCGAAGCCCCCACTCGAAAACCTGCTCATGGGGCAGAATATTCATTTCCTGCGGCGTCATCACGCTGACGATTTCACCCTTATTCAAATAGACGATCCGATCTGCTATATCACGCAGATAATAAAGCCGATGCTCTGCAATCAGAATCGTCTTTCCTTGCTTTTTCAAAAGACGGACAAATGCAGCAAAGTCCTCCGTAGCTCCCATATCCAGATTGGCAGAGGGTTCGTCCATCACATAGATATCCGGGTCAATCGCCTCCGCAGAGGCGATTGCTACCCGCTGCCGCATACCATAAGAGAGGTATCGAACCTTCTGTTCTAAAAGGTTCGTAATGCTCAATGCCTCCGCTGCGTCCTGAACTCTTTTCACGATCTCGTCATGAGGGACACCGTAGTTTTCGCAGCCAAAGGCAATTTCGCCTGCTACCTCATTGGCAAAGAACTGGCTACGCGGGTCCTGAAATACATTCCCGACATACTTACCTCGTTCCCATGAGGGAATCTCCGCCATGTTCTTCCCGAATAGCCATACTTCGCCGCTGAGCTCTCCCGTGAAGAAATAGGGGATCAGTCCATTTATCACGCGGGTCAAAGTGCTCTTTCCGCTGCCGGAGGGGCCCGTCAATACGATGACCTCCCCCTTTTCTACGCTGAGATTGATATGCTTCAACTGATTCTCCGTGTCTCCGTAGGAGAAACTGAGATTTTTAATTTCAATCGCTGGATTCAATTTCTCACCTCACACCAAGATACACATGGCCGCTGTTGAAATAAACAGCGCAATCATGACGCCATCGCTTACAGCCATCTTGTTTAAGTAGTAGCCTTCCTTCTTGTAGGGACTCTCAATCCCGCGAACAACGCTGGATGCCGCCAATTCGTCTGCAATTTTCAAGGAGCGAAACACCATCGGTACGACCACATATTCAAAGGTGTTAAGCGGATGTAAAACCACTTGAAGCGGAGAGAGCAGAAGTCCGCGCGTCTTCATGGCATCCAGCACATCAGAAAACTCCGAAGCCACCGTTGGAACAAAACGCAGTATGACAATCACCGTCAGCCTTACGGAAGACGGAAGCGGCAGTTGCCGGAGGGCAGCAGTCAGCTTGCCCGATGGAGCCTGTGAAACAAGATAGACCGCCATAAAGACGGGGATCAGTTCGATCAGGAAAGTAAAAAGCATGGGGGATGGAATATTGATACCATGGCGCACATTGAATGTAAGCCATCCGCAGCTAATGAGGAAAGCTACTAAGAATTTCAGTCCCTTTCCCCAATACCCGAATATTGTCATCACAAGAAACAGTGCGGCGGTGCAGGCAATATGCAGCCACATGTTTTTGCAGAGAAAAGCCACGGCGCAGACACAAACAGCCAATATCAAAAGCGCAAAAATGTTGACACGGCGGATCAGTTTTGTGTTGTTAATTACGGCTTCCATCACTTTACAATTCCTGCTTTCTGGAAATGGCGCCTCAAGATCCGCTGTCCAAAGAGGCAGCCAAGCAGGGCAAGAGCTACCGTGATCGCACAGGCTCCAATCATGTGCCACGGGCTGGAGAGCATATTGAGTTGCATATCAAAGACTTCCTGAGAAAAGCCTTCCGTGGATGCCTTTGCCACATAACTTTCCCAAGCAGCCCAGATCGGAACAGTGTTTCCGATAATCATGCCGAGGCCATAACAAGACCACCCGATGGCGTTGCGCAAAGGCTTCCGATAGCTGTCCTTGCCCAGCATCACAAGCTCGCAGATTACACCCACCAGCAGAAAATACGGAAGTAGAAACACATAGCCGCCTAAGGCACTGATGATGCCAAACACGGTGCTCCACACCATCAAAATCCCGTGTTTGTTCAGCCGATTGGCAACAACGAGGTAAAATGTCGCGCAGAAAAATTCCTGAATGCCGGCAGCGCAGTAAAGGTACAGGAATGGAAACGGAAGTGTCAGAGCACCAACCGCTCCATATACTGCAAATGTCAGGACCATCATGGCTGCAATTACCATCACGTCCCGCGTGGTAAATCTTTTCTTTTCAGTCGTAGTATTCATAAAAAAACTCCTTTCAAAAAATAGGTCTGTAGGATTCACAAGAATGAGTTAGAGTAGGCTAACCAACGAGCAAAAAAACACCTCCTTACGCAAAATACAATTTCCATGCACTACCGAAAAAATCTGCAATGAGATGTATTCTGTCAAGTGCTTCGTCCTTTTCCAGCTTATGACGCACAATCTCGAAGAACGCATAATACTGTGCAGAAAATAGAATATGTATTTCGTCCAGCGTCAAGGGACGGCACGAATAGCCCTGGCGAATCATCTTCTGCTGAAAGGCATAAGTCTGTTTTTCTTCTTCCTCAATAAGCTGATCCACAAAGCTTTCGTAGGCACTTCCGGCAGACTGGCTGATAAGCAGGTAGAAAGCATCCTTGTTTGCGAAAATGTACTCCACCAGTACGGAAATAACCTCATCAGAAATATTCCACATATTTTCCGGATGGCCATTTGTCAGAGAATCGAAGCCCCGTTCTCCGCCTTTGCGATACAAATCCAACATATGATCCGCAACTGGGGACACAAGTGCGGCAAACAGGCTTTCTTTATCTGCAAAATACCGAAAAATTGCGCCAGTGGTCAGCCCAGCTTGTTTTGCAATACTGCGAACGGAAGCATCGTTATATCCCTTTTCCATGAACTCTTTTTTGGCTGTGTCTAAAATCAGTTGTTTTGTATCTTCACTCTTACTCATTACAAGCACCTCTCTAAAAAATAGCACCGCTATTTACATTATACACAGGTTGCGCCTAATGTCAAGATAGCAGTGCTATTTTAAGCCCAAATTTACAAACGCAGCAAACGTAGATCGGCAAGCGGGGCAAAGAGGTCCCTCTTTTGCATTTTCGGGGAATTTTCGCCGCCGCGAAAACTCCCCTCTGCTTGTCAGGGGCAACGCCCCCTTTGAACGCGCAATATGCGCGGCTGCGCGTTTCTGCGAAACGCTTAGGAGTATGACCGTTATTGCCGGTCATGCTCCTTTTTCTTCTCCTCCTCGCGCTCGTTTTTGCCCAGCATACGATCCACGTTCTGCTTGTGGAGCAGCAGCTCGCGCATCTCATCGCGCGAACGCAGGTATTCGGCATACGCCGCCTTTTTCTCCGATAGCAGCTTGGCGTATTCCTCCTGCAAGCTCTTGACGGTGTGGAGCTTTTTTCACGCCCAGATCGTCAAAGGCTTTCTTCGCCGCCTTGTGGCGCCCTCATGCTCAGCAAGGTACGGACGGGTATGAAGCTGCAGCACATTTACTTCTGCGGAAGTGTTGATGCTGTGGCCTACTTCAAAAATCAAAGCGAACTAACGCGAACGGCACGGAAACTCCGTGCCGTTTTTTATTATGCTGCATATTCCAAAGCCTAATCTGCACATGTTTTTAGAAAAGAATATGCAGATAATTCAGATGATTGCTTGCGTTTCTGCACATAGTGCGCTATAATTATGTGCAGAAAGGCTGGTGCTGTATGAGAAAATTCGATTACTCCTTTTTGAATAACGGTATGCTGCCGGCAAACCTTGTGAACCTCACTTCCAATATTGCAGCGCTCAAAACTATGGCAGGCGTGCGCAAGGACGAATACACGCAGATTTTCACGGAGCTTGAGGCTGTCGCAAAGGTACAGTCCATCAAAAGCTCCAACGCCATTGAGGGCATTGTGACCAGCGACGAGCGTATCGCCGCCATTGTCAATCAGAACAGCGCTCCGCTGAACCACAACGAGGCCGAAATTGCCGGGTATAGAGATGCGCTGAATGAGATTCACTTGGGCTATGAACACATTGACTTCCGGCAGAGCGATATTCTGCGGCTGCACGAAATTATGATGAGCTTTGCGGGCTATGAGTACGGAGGGCAGTACAAAACGGACGATAATGTGATTTTGGAGATCGGCGCTGACGGAAACCGCCGTGTCCGTTTCCGCCCCACACCTGCAAGCGAAACACCAAAAGCAATGGAACAGTTGGAGCTTGCCTATCTGGCTGCCCGAAGCGACGCGAATATCAATCAGCTTCTTTTGATCCCCTGCGTGATTCTGGACTTCCTCTGCATCCATCCGTTCCGGGACGGCAACGGCAGAATGTCCCGTCTGCTCTCGCTGCTGCTGCTATATAAAAACGGCTTTGACGCCGGGAAATATGTGTCCTTCGAGGAACAGATCAACAACTACAAGGCGTATTATTACGAAGCCCTGCGGCAGTCCTCTGCCGGTTGGGAAACGAATGAGAACTCTTATTTCCCCTTTATTGAGAATTTCCTCTCCACCCTCTATATGTGCTATAAGGAATTGGACAAGCGGTTTGCAGTGGTACACGGTAAGAAGATCACGAAGAAGGCCCGTGTGGAAGCGACTGTTCTGAACAGCCTGACCCCGCTTTCCAAAGCTGATATCTGCAAAATTCTCCCCGATGTCAGCCCCACGACCATCGAAGCCGTCCTTGGGGTAATGGTTAAGACCGGCTCGGTAAAGCGTATCGGTGCGGGACGGACGTCGAGGTATATTAAAGCGTAAGAGGTATTATATTCATAAGCAAAAGAACAAGAAACCAACCTTTTGGTCAAAATACAAGACACACATTGCAGCTGTCATTCCAACCGTTCCGAATAGGAATTTCGCATCCTCACAGGCGGCGGAGTTGTGCGCCTTTCGGCGTGTTTCTTCGCTCGCATACGATTTTATTGAAGGGAGAAAGATTACCGTGCATGATTTTATCGGAACCATTTTATATTTTTTTCGAAATGCAATTCCCCTCGCTTTGATCGGCTTGGCGGCAGGTGCAGTAATTCTTGTTATGCTGAACCTGAAGTGCCGTCGAGAAGGAAAATGTTTTCCGAAAGGGCAAGCTGTCGCCTTTCTCCTTCTGTTGTGCTACTTGGGTGGGCTTGCTGCCATCACTTTAATGAACCGTATGGATGGTATGCGAACGGGCGTCCAGCTCCTTCCCTTTTTGGCGTTTTGGGAGGCGTGGAATAACTTTACCCTGCAAATTTGGCTAAACCCTTTGCTGAACATCGCCATGTTCCTTCCACTGGGCGTACTACTTCCTCTTGCGGTAAAGCATTTCCGACGGTGGTTTTGGATGCTGACCGCAGGGGTCGGCACATCTCTTGTGATCGAGCTGCTTCAGTATGTCCTTGGTCGTGGACAGGCCGATGTGGACGATCTGATATGCAATGTTTTGGGGGCCATGCTGGGGTACTGCTTTTGTATGCTGTTCGTCAGCTTGGTGAGGAAACAATGGAAAACCGCCGGAGTCTATGTTATTTTTCCCGTTCTGTCCATCGCTGCTCTGGCCGGTGTGTTCCTCACCTATCATTTCCGGCCCTATGGCAACCTTGCGGACGGTCCGATCTACAACGCGAAGACCAAGGAAATCGAATGGGTGCAGGAATGTTCTTTGTCCAATGAGCCCGGACCGTCCGGAGTATACCGGACGGAGCCGTTCACAAGGAAGGATTGCGATGCCTTTGCGTCAGAATTTGTTGGGCGACAGGGAGCGGAAATTCGATTCGGTACTCCCGATGTAGATTACTATGACAGCAGAGCTTTCTACTCAGACCACCGCACCTATGCCCTGTGGGTGTATTACAATGATCATTCCTACGAGTACACGGATTATCGCGTGGACAGTGAACAACGATACAGCGAAAAGGGTGGAGCGATCACAGAGGACGGCCTTCGTGCCGCTCTGGACAAGCTGGGCATCGAGATTCCCGTTGCGGCCAGTTTTGTCATCGCGGACGAGAGCGCGGGAAGGTACGCTTTTCGGGCAGAATGTGTAGTAGAGAACGATGTGCTTACCAATGGTGAATTGGTCTGCTGGGTGGCAGAGGGCGGTATCCTCTACAAGGTAGACAACCATCTTTCTGTCAGCACCCTTCATGGAAATGCTGCAGTTATCTCTTCCCAAGAGGCGTATGAGCGCCTTTGTGCTGGGCAGTTCTCTTGGCGTGATGTGCCCATGTTCAACTATTTGTCCCCACGGCAAGTGCGAGTCACTGACTGTAAGCTCGAATATATGACCGACAGCAAGGGATTCCACCAGCCCGTTTACTTGTTCACCCTCTCAGATGAAAATGATGCCGCACTGCGGGGCGGTACCGGTTGGACCACTTTCGTTCCAGCTTTAGCCGGATAGCAGATTCGGCGAGAGTCGTGGATCAAGTCTGCATATCCAATAAAATGTTGTCGCTCAGATAAACTTGGGATCAAAGAAAAAACAAGTCGAGGGAAATTCCCTCGACTTATTTTTTCGTGCCCCGTACCGTTCGGTCTGCCCCATAGGTCACATTGTGTACCTATGAACATGAACCGTAGAATCACCTGCCTTTCCAATGCTATGCTTGTAAATTCATTATATCGTGTAGCAGATCTGATTTCCACCAGAATAAGCACGCTGCTTTAAGGAAGCAGGCACAAAAGCTACGGCGGCGGGGAAGATGAGCCCCGCCGCGCAAAATAAACACATACGATTTTTCCGCTCCCGACTATTGAGAAATACAAAATGTCTCACGAAATGGCAGACTAAATGGCAGGGTTTGCGCCGATGACACGAAAAAGACGCTGTGGTATAATCGTATCGTCCACCAATGGGGCGTGAAGCCCGGCATGAATGCCGAATACTGCCCAAAGGAGTGATGAATATGAAATATTGTCCCTATTGCGGCGCCGATCTTGCTGATGGCGCCGCTTCTTTCTGCATGGAGTGCGGGAAGAGCCTGCCGACTGCGGAAGGTGGTCAGAAAAAGCCAAAAGAGAAACCCGTAAAGTCACAAAAGCGTATGGAAAAGAAGCGCAAGCACCCGTCTCCAAAGCCACGGAAAAAGCATGAAAAGCCTGTCGGTGAACACGTGGGAAGAGCTTTTCATCCAAAGGACGATGGATATGACGGCTACTATGACGATGTTCTGCCTTCAGACGCAGGAAAACTGAAAGAGGGGCCTGACATGGAATTGGTGAAGAAGGTTTCCGCCGTGGCGGGAGTCATGCTGCTGATTGTTATTCTGTGCGTTGTAGCAATGTATTTGCTGTGAGTGCTGTAATTCGCGCCGCCTTGCCGTGTAATATGGGAAAAGGACAGACAAGGAGTGAGCAAAATGAAATATATATCCAAAGGTATGGTAATCAGAGCCTCCACAGAGGATCTTCTGTTCGTGACCCGCTGCGGCGTAGATTTTCAGCTGACCGGGGAACAGGCTGCGCTCTGGCTTAATGGCAGATTTGGGTTTGCAAAAAACCGCGAGAATGTGCTGGAGGTAAAAGCACTGCAGCAGCTTAAACGTCAGGGGCTTGTTGAAATTACAGAAGGTGATGAGCCTGTTTTTGAGTATCGTGCATTGACGCAGTGCGTTCTGACGCCTGCGAAGCCGCAAGGAGTTCGTGCGATTCTAAGCGCACGCCAAAAAGAACTGCTGCTATGGCTGACAGAAGCCGGACTTCGGCTCACCACGGCAGAACTGGTATTCCTGACAGAACATCATGTAACACCACAAATAAACCTGTTGGGGGATAGAAACAGGCAGAACCTGACGGAAACAATCTATACGCAGGAAACTATTTTTGATAATATTCTGGAAGCACAAATGGAACACGCCGCAGTGCGGGATGAGGTCGTTTCCGCATTGCTCAGGCTACTGAAGAAAAAGAGAATCCTTCTGCTGTGAGGTGCGTAATGAGAGAAAAATTCGAAAAAATTCCACCGCCGCTGCAAAAGCAGATTATAATGAGATGTGGAGCCGCGCTGGTAAGCCTTTTATTGATGGTGGTGTCTCTGTTGTTGGAGGGCAACCTTTATCTGTCTCTTTCCGTCCTGCTCTTTTTCGCCTTTTATGGGTTCAGTGCATTACAACTGTTGTATAGAGCAGTCACCGATCAAATAGTGGTAATTCGTGGTCACTGTACCGGGCTGGAAAAAACTCCGATGCGCCGCCGCATCAAAACGCTCTATCTGTGGTCAGACCCACATACAGTGAAAATACAGATCGCCGGAAAACTTCGAAATGTTGATGAGGGCGACATCATCACGGTATATACGGCAACCGGCACGCCGGTATATGAAAACGAAGGCTGCCAACAGCTTAGCACATATTTGGCAATCGATATTTTGAAAGGAAGAGGATCAAAATGACAAAAGGCGATGAGATCCGCGGATTAGTCAGGGAAATAGAGAACAGAGTCGAAGCGGGTATCCTGCCGGATGGGAACTGTATATTCGACCCGCTTCGAGTGAGGCTTGCGTTGGAGTTTGTTCTGTCTGTGCTGGAGCAAGGTACCCCGGTGAAAACAGCGAAGTGCCCGGCGAAAACAGCGGAAAGCAATTGACTGTCATATGAGAACCTGCTATAATACAATCATAAGTATCAAGGTTTCCTGCGCGGAACACCAGAGTATTCAAGTTATAAAGTGTCAATTAACACATTTGTGTTGGTTGGCACTTTTTTTGTTTCTCGGTTTCTTCCCTAAAGGGGTTGAAATAAATCATGTTATAGCAGGCAGCACCTGCAAGAAAGGAGCATCTTATGTTCAAGGTAATCGCAACTGATGTCGTCATCTCCAAGGGATATGACGGCGCACCGGCTCTCAAATTCTCCGAAAACGGGGAGAGCGTCCGGTTCCGCATCGGCAAAAAGGTGTACGACACCCGCGCCGAAAACAACACCCGATGGGTAAACCTCTCTGTAAAAGCCTTTGGCCCGGTATGTGAGCGCATCAAAAAGATGCAGCTTAAAGAGAGCTCGTTCATCAATATTCTCGGCCGCCTGGACGAGGATGTTTGGGAGGACAGCACGACGCATGAAAAGAGAAGCGCCATGGTGGTCATTCTGGATGAGATTGAGTATTGCTCCTCCGGCGGCGGAAAGCAGAAGACCGAGGAAGCTGGGGAACAGCCCAGAGCGGCTGCCGCACCCGCAAAGTCTGCCTCCAACGGAGAGATGCCCGGTAATTTCACCGGCTTTGAACCCTTCGGCGGCGTAAATTCGTTCTTCGACGAATAATCAATCGAAGAACTACAAATGGATCGAGCGCATTAAAACGCACATGAGTATCTATGTGGACTCATGTGCGTTTTTTGCGTTCAGAAAGGACAGTATATGCGAAACAAAGAATTCAAGCGCCACATCGCCTATGAGGTTTTGACCATACTGGGGACATTGGCTCTGCTGCTGTTTGTTTGCAGGCTTTGGCCGATTCTCTTATTGGTGATATTCGGTATTTTTATCGCCGCCATGCGACTGCTCTTTCTCTCTGCCAGAAAAGTGGAGAATATCCCGCCTCTGCTTCCGGCTGCTCGCCCAGAACCTACGGATCAGGATATCCGGGACATGGCGTTCGGCTCAATGCAGCGGCGGATTACAGAGCTGGTCACGGCCGATTTTCCCAACGCCAGATGGGTATGGAAGACGCCTAATGCCATGCGCAATATTGCGACAGGCAACGAGGTGCGAATCCTGCTCAACCATGCCGGCGGATACCGTGAAGCGATCGTTGTGATTCGCGGCCTTCAAGTGTGCAGCCTGACTTACCCGCACGCAGAAGAAGTCAAGATGCCGGAAACGGAAAATGATGAGACGGGTACAGAGGAAACCGAGGATGACACTCCGCAGAAAGTCGATCCTCCGGAGAATTATGAGTATCTGGCTTTTGAATGGGTGGACGCCCATGTTATGGAACTCAATGAGCGGTGCAACGAGAGCATCGCGCAAGGGCTATCCATGCTGGAAATAACGGTGGCAGAACTGCCTGCCCGAGAAAGCTGGCCGGACATCTGCCGGGAGCTGGAACGGAACGGCATGGAGAACTGCTGCTGTACAGATACCGGTATTACCATTGATTTCACGCAGTGACACTGCAGAAAGGAATGACGCAATATGAGCGTATCAATCAACAATCTGTTCAACTATTCCCGTTCGCTGCCCGTCCCCTTTGATACCATGACAAATAAGAAGGTCAAGGTGGCATCCATGTACGGGGCAAAGACGGAATCAACGCTATGTGGCTCTGTGATCAAGGCAGTCCACGCCATGTGCCGGTGCATGAACGGCACCGGAGAAGGTGCGGTCGGCCAGATCGATACAAACAAAAGCGTGGCGGAGTATAAATCCTCCGTCGGTCCGGATGCCTATCATCTTGTGGTGTTCGATGCAGCCTCCGGCAGCGCTTTGGCAAGCGTTTATGACAAAAACACCGAGCTCATCGAGCAGTACGTGGCGCATCCGAGCCAGCGGGACGGCGCGGCAATCTTCTTTGCCCTAATGCCGTTCCTGATGTCAGATGCGGAGTTCGATGAAACCTTTCAGGAGTACTACGACCAGTTCATTGCCGGATACCCGGATATGGCAAAGGCGACCGAAAGCATGGCAATCCTCTGCGACAATGCCTACCGCAGAATCAAGGACGATACCTGCCCGGCGCATATCAATATCACAGTGGACAAGTCCGGAAACCTGATGCGGGTCTCTCAAGGTCAGCTGGATTCCGGCTCCTTTGTGCCCACCAGCGTCACAGCCGGGGAATTCACGATCTTTGCCAAGACCGGACCGGCAGTTATCAAAAAAGCCGGCGTCGTGGTGGAGCATACTGATTTCATCGGCAAGTATCCCCTGACGCCGGGACGCACCTTGAGCGCGTTGGAGCTGAGCCTGATTCCGAAACTCCCGGAATGGTATATCATTCCGCCGGAAGTGGTGGATATTTGCAAGCATGCGCAGAAAACCACCGGTCGCCCCATGCAGATGCGAAACTTCCTGTTGCGCGGGCCTGCCGGTACTGGCAAGACCATGGGCGCAAAAGCCATCGCCGCCGGACTGGGGCTGCCATACATGAAGTATACCTGCTCTGCCAACACAGAAATATTTGATTTCACCGGCATGATCTTTCCTGAAACGGACGCGGTGTCCACCGGTAGCCCGGAGCTTGACCGTGAGCGCGAGATACTCAAGTCCATGGGCGGTATCAGCTATGCAAATGTAGCTAAGCTTATGCGCCTTCCGGACTTGGATGATATGGACTACGATCCTGCCGGCGTCTATCAGGCTCTGACGGGCGTGGAAAATCTGGCGGCTACCGTGCAGGACTGCATGAGCGTTGTGCTGGAAAAGGTCACGGAAAAGGTACAGGCTCTTAGCAAGCGTGCCGAAAACCGTCAAAGCTCCGGTCAGAACTATACTTATGTGGAGACGGATTTTGTGAAAGCGTTAAAACACGGGTATTTAGTCGAGGTTCAGGAGCCGTCCACGATCATTCAGCCGGGAGTGCTGGTGGGCCTTAACTCTCTTCTGGAGCAGGAGGGGTCTATCACGCTTCCGACCGGCGAGATCATTCGCAGGCACCCTGATACGGTCGTCATTGTGACGACCAATGTCAGTTACGAAGGATGCAGGTCGATGAACCAGTCGGTGGTGGACAGAATGAGTCTGGTCAAGGACATTGAACTGCCGGAGCCCGAGGTTATGGTACAGCGAGCCATGGCCGTGACCGGATGTGCCGACGAATACCTGGTTTCTCAGATGGTGCAGGTGGTCAACGACATGGCCGATTACTGCCGCAAAAACAGTATCACCGACGGTGCCTGCGGAATGCGCAGCCTGATCGATTGGGTCATCAGTGCAGAGATCTCCGGCGACCCTTATCTGTCGGCAAAGTATACGGTCATCAGCAAAGCCACTGCTGACGAGGAAGACCGGGAAGCCCTGATTACAACCATTCTGGACCCTATGTTTGCCCCAAAGCGGAAGCGAACGTCGGCATAAGTCCGGAAGAAAGGAGGACGACTCTATATGGCAAGAGTGAATCATAAGCGGGTTAAACAGCTGCTCAATGAAAAACGCAGCAGAATCACAGACCGGCAATTCTTCACGTCCCGCATCCTTGCGGGACATTTTGAAGACATGGCCATGGCACAGACGCGGCGGTATAAATACAACCGCCGCATCCATGTGGCCATCAGCTGGAGTCCGAAGTCCGGCGAAGTGGCATGCACCAATAACCTGTCGGTGCTGATCAATGCGGGGCATAGGCTGGTGACCCAAAACAGAGGGCGGGAGAACCGCTATGAGATCGTTTGCGGACTGTTTGCCCACGAACTTGGGCATTGTCTATACACGGACTTTCTTGCGGGCCAGACCTACAACAACTACCTCAGCCGGGAGAAATGGTATCCGGAGCCGCCTGCTTACAAGCTGCCCAAAGACACTGTAAGCGAACGAGCGCTGTGGGAGTATGTAAGGCTGGAGCCACGGAACAACGAGATGCTTCGCTATGTCGCGCACCATATTTCCAATGTCATCGAGGACGCCTATATCGAAAATCGGATACTCGCTCAATTCCGCGGCACACTGGGCAACTGCCTGGAAGCGTTACGGGAGCAGCAGTATGAGAGCATTCCGACAGTAACGGAGCTTATCGAGAAAGAGGATGATGGGAACTGCCATATCTTTGAGAGTATCCTACAGATCATGCTGTCGTATGTGAAGTTCGGTGAAATCAAGTACGGGGATGCTCCCCTCAGCGATGAGCGTATCCAGGTCGTGTTCAAACTGATCCACGATCTGGACGCCGCCATTGTCAATCCCTCCGGAAAAGAACGGCTCAAGGTCGTCAATCTCATACTGGTTCGCTGCTGGGACTATATCGAGGATTTCCTGGAGATCTGCAAAAAGCGCCAGGAGGAGGCCAAGGCTTCCGGTTCCACAGAGTCGCTGGCCGAGACCATCGCGCAGCTTCTGCAGGCAATGGCCGGAAGCTCTGTGTCCGGCGAGGGCAGCAGCACACCGATCCCCGAAGTGGGTGCGGTCTGTGTGGCAGCCGGAGCCGGGAAACGGGCGCAGACGGCGGCTCAGGCAGAAAAAAGCGAGTCTGAAGGAAGCAGCGGCTCTGAAGAGTCCGAGTCCCAGACTGACCCCGAATCCGAGCGTTCTTCTGCCGGGATCTCCCAGACCGAAAATCCGGCGGAAGAAGGCGCAATTACCGGAGATATGGAAGGCGCTTCCGGGAGGAAACAGGCAGTATCCGCAGAAGAAGACGGGCGTATCCCCTATCAGCAGACGAATCGTGTTTCCGAAGGCTGCGGAGGGGCTACCACGCACAACGATGCATATGAGCGTGAACGCTATGACCATGCAGCGGAGGACATTGAGCGCCTGCTGGACAAGATGGCAGAGAAGGCTGCCTGCGAGCAGCTGGAAAATGAACGGACACGGGAACTCAACGATGTGGCCCAGAGCATCTCCTATGGAGATGTTCATGCCGGTGTTGATATCTGTGTGAACCGGATATCCACCGTCGATGAGGAGCTTGTAGAGCAGTATAACGCCATTTCCGGGCCATTGCTGGATATCTCACGGCAGCTGCAGAAAAGCCTCTTGCAGCAGCTGAAGGATAAACAGCGCGGCGGTAAGCAGACCGGGCTCATGATGGGGCGACGGCTGGATGCCCACGCCCTCTGCCGAAACGATGGGAAGGTTTTTTATAAAAATGCCCTGCCCAACGAAATTCCACAGATGTCCGTAGGGCTTTTGCTGGACGAATCAGGAAGCATGTGCTCCTGCGACCGCTGTACCTATGCCAGGTCTTCGGCCATCATTCTATATGACTTCTGCAAGGCACTGCATATCCCTGTCACCGTTTACGGTCATTCCACCAGTGGCAGCAGTGTGGAGCTGTATTCCTATGCGGAGTTTGAAAGCATCGATAACGATGATAAATACCGCATGATGGACATTGCTGCCCGCGGCAGCAACCGCGACGGCGCCGCGCTTCGTTTTGTGGCCGAGCAGTTGGTTAAACGGCCGGAGGAGGTAAAGATCCTAATCCTTGTATCCGATGGTCAACCGGCAGCACCCGGTTACTACGGCAGTGCCGCCGAGGAAGATCTCCGCGGCATCAAGCAGGAGTACCGGCGCAAGGGAGTATTGTTCATTGCGGCCGCTATCGGCGAGGACAAACAGAACATCGAGCGAATCTATGGTGATTCCTTTATGGACATCACAGATCTGAATCAACTGCCCGTAAAGCTGACCGCAGCGGTCAAGCGCCATATGCGGGTCTAACGGGGATATTACAATTCACAACGACGGGCAGCGGATTCTTTTCCTGCTGCCCGTTAATCTTACAACAGGAAAGGAATCAAAAAAATGAGTCATTTTGTAACACTGGTCAATTTTTATATGCCCAAGCTGGAGGAAAACTGCGAGGAAAATATGCGTTATGCGGAACAGATCGCAGAAGTCAAAGAAAAGCTGGCGCAGGACCCGGAGAGTTTTGCTTTGCGGTTTCTTTTGAAACGACTTCAAAGCAAGGCCAGCACTCTGGAACGTTCGGCTGAGTGCGAGATTGATGAACTGATGGCCCCATTCTGTGAAGGAACGGATGACCCGGCCTATCTGGAGTTTGAGGATCGAACCGATGACCTGCGGCGGGATTATGAGACCGACAAAATCAACTGTGTCCGTTTTCCAGACGGAACTGTCGTTCCGGAGTACAGCCGGCTGGTGTGCGAAAAATATCTCATCAGAGATGACAAGGTGTTTCAGAAAAAGGCCGGACGCCTTGGCCATGAGAAGCGCACGAAGAAAGCGAAAAAGATGCGCGCACTTATGGGATATCCGGTGAAGAAGCTCTATCCCAGTCTGAAGCAGTATGCGGAGGACTACTGCGGTTATACCTTTGACAGCAAGAACAATGCGTATGGGTATTACTGCAATCCAAACGCCTTCTGGGATTGGTATTCCATTGGTGGCCGCTGGCCGTTCCAATTCCTTGTCCGTGACACAGCGGAACGAATTAACGGTGAGCGCTCATGGGGCAACGAAGATGCTGTATGTGAAGCGCCCGAAGGCTATATATGGGTCTGCGGCGCAAGAAAAAGGGATATTGCATGGGAGCTCATGAAGGAATGGGAGCTGCAGCACGCCCAAAAGCGATTTGAGCTTCTTGCAGAGACATTTCGTTCCGGCAAGGCTCCGGAAGGCAGCTTCTGGAAGATCACGGAGGATGGAATTTTCTCTTTCGTAACGCAAATCTATTTCAAGAATGAAAGCGAGGAGGTTTACCTCCGCCGCAACGGACTCGCACCGGATCAGCGCATGATGCCCGACGCCTATTCCTTCCTTCAGGACGGAGACTGGCACTCCAAGGGTGATATGGGCTGGTGGGGTATCAGCTGCAACGACAAGAAGCCGGACGCATGGCGGCAGATGTTGGCAGACTACATAGACAGCATCCCTGACGATCATTTCATTGTCGGGATCGACTGCCATATCTAAGGAGGAGCGAAAAATGATTTTGAACAGAACTGGCGCTGAATTTGCGTATGAAGGCGTCACATACACGATTGGCGGAGCCATTGTCGGCACCGCCGAGAGTGAATACGCAGGGCTTTATGGCCGAATAAACGCCATTCACGATGGCGAGGATAAGGAGACCGAAAACGAAACGCCTGACATCTATTGTGAGTTTGACCCTCCGGTCATGCCGCATGAGGTCAAGGCGCTGGAGGATACCTTCTCTGATCTGTATCACCAGCCAAAGACCATTGCTGATATCGTACTGGACATGGTTATCATGGCGCCCGAAATGATTCGTCCGTTGGATGATCTTCGTTCTATGCGTAAACGCGTCAATGTTTTTCTTGTGATGGAAGACTGGGCTGTGGATGGCGAGCACGGAAATGATTGCGAGGCGTTCTCGGACTATGACGATGCAAAGCGTATTATGACAAATCGTATTCGAGAAGAATTGGAGGACGGAAGTGTTCCGTCTTGGAGAGAATCAAGCATCTTCGCAGAGAATTCTTCGATGGACTTCTACGAAGCATATCTTAACGGCGAGTATATGGAAAATCACTACAAAATCATGATTATCCGGCAGCCGCTGATGATGTCCAGTAGGTATATTCGGGAGGTTGGAGGAGTGTATAAGGCGCAATGCCAGACTGAAGACTTTATATCGCAAATCGAACAATGGGATGAAGTTGCAGCATTGAGTGACGCACAGTATCAGAGACTCATTACAAACCCGATGATTCCTGAGTGCATCGAACGCCATCTCGGGCGCAATGACCACTATTGGGAAGCGTATTGGGAAAGTGTATCTGAGGCTGCTCATGGTTTGGTCAGACAAGCATCAAAGCAGCCGGACTGTTTCACACCAGAAGCAGATAATCCATACCCGCTTTGCATTGGCTCGGGCAAATCAGAGTGCGATGATTGCTGCCTGTATGTGCATATGAAAGGAGAAGGCGGCTATGAGTGCTGAAAACAGGCTCACCTCCATCGTCTCGTATCCAGAGCGCGGAACTGGCGGCAACAATCGCTATCGCGGCAACTGTTCACCCAAGTTGATTGAGGATCTGATCGGTTTTTTCAGGCCGGCCGAGATCTGCGACTACATGTGCGGCAGCGGCACGACGCAGGATGCCGCTCATTCCATGGGAATCATTAGCCATTGCTACGATCTGCACAGCGGATTCGATCTCATCAATTGTGAGATACCGGAGCGCCCGGAATTTGTGTTCTGGCATCCGCCATATTGGGATATGATTACATATTCAGACGTGATGTACAAGGCTTCGGAGGTGCAGTCAAAATACGGATATGATCCCCGGCAGTTCGACTTATCACGTATCCCAAAATGGGAGGACTTCGTGCGCGTAATGAATTACGCCATGATGAAACAATTTTGCGCTTTGGAGCGTGGCGGCAGGATGGCCGTGCTGGTCGGCGATATCAAGAAGAAAGGGCAGCTTTACAGCATGCTCTTTGAGCTGATCAAGCCGGGCACACTGGAAAATGTCATCATAAAAGCACAGCACAATTGCTTTTCGAATCAAACACAGTACAGTGGGCATTTCATCCCCATCCTGCATGAGTATCTACTGATTATCAAGAAGGATGCGTCCTTGGTGTATCCGCTCCTGATAACGGAGCCTGTACAAAAGGATATCCGCGATATGAACGGCGCTACCTGGCGGGATGTGGTTGCAGCAGTGCTGGAAACCTGCCAATCTCCTGTTTCGCTTGCATACATTTATGAGCAAGTCGAGCCATATACCAAGGCGAGGAAAAACCAGTGGTGGAAAGAGAAGGTTCGCCAAACCCTGCAATGCAGTCCGCAGTTCTTCGTGCATATAGGACGCGGGATGTGGGCGTTGAACCGTTCCGCATAGTTTGCCTTTCGAGGGATGCCGCATCTGCGGCATCCCTCTTTCCTTTCAGCTTTTATGGTCTTTTCGTTTGACTATGGATTGACTGTCGGCCGCTGCTCTGGTATAATCATCATGTAAGTATCAGAGTTTAGCCACGGCTAAGCAGAGTTTAACCGAGTTGCGAAGTGTCATTTGTGCATTGCACGAATGGCACTTTTTTGTTTCCGGCCAATTCCATAGTGGCATAAGCCAGCAGTCCGATTATGGGTTGCTGGTTTTTGTTATATCACGGCGAATACCGCCAAAAAAACGAAAGGAGAACACAAAAATGTTACAACCATGCCAGGACAACTACTCCACAACCTTTGCTTCCTACGATGGGATGCGCCGGTACCATGAGAAGGAATCGCTGGAAAGCCGATGGCACAGATGCAGGGTCAATGAACTGCATATTGAGCCGCTGGATAAGGCGTCGCCTCTTTATGGAAATCCGTCCGCATTCGCTGCGGGAATCAGCGCTGAGTCCGTTGAGGACACGGCGGAAAACCTCGGTCTTGCCATGCGGGTAGATGGTTCTTACTATCCCGTCCGCAGCACGGCCTACAAAAGCCTGTTGGACAGAGCGAAAATCAGTGGATCGGCCTTGCCGAAGCTGAGCCGCCAAAGATTGGCGTCGGTGCTTAACGATTGCCTGGAGCTGTATTCTTCGGAGACGCTCCTGCTTATCCGAGATGAAAAAATCTCGGCAGCACACTCCGGCGATTCCATGGATTATTCCGTGCTGCCGATCGATGAACTGCTGAAGGTTCTGACCAAAAAGCTGGACGACCGTTTCCCCGGCAGCATGTTTCAGGGCGGTTATCGCGATCATTCGCTCTCCAGTGCCTCATGGACTATGCCCGGGCAAAAGGAAGACCTGCTCGGCGCCTATGCCAAGCTGCTGGCGTCGCAGGGGAAACCCACACTTGCTGCCAAACTTGTTCCCGCCATCCGCTTTGTTACCTCGGATACCGGCATTGCCTCGGCTAAGGTTTCCGCCATGCTGGAGGGTACGCAGCACCCGATCCATATTGGGAGCTGTATCGCCGTGGACCACAGGCACCAGAGTAAAGTGGAGGACTTTGAAGCAGCTTTGGACCAGCTGTTTGCGCAGTTCGGTGATTCAGTCGCCAGATTACAAAAGCTGTTGGATATCCATCTGAGCTATCCGGTCAATGCGATGACCAGAATCTGCAAAAAGTTGTCTCTGCCGAAGAAAGCTGCTTTGGAAGCAATCGGCATGTTTGAGATGGCCTATGGAGGAGGAACTGCAACCGCCCATGATGTGTTCATGGCTATGCAGGAGATCCCCTATATTCTCAAATCCGACCATGCACCTGAGAGCAAAATGCTCGTTGTGGAGGAGAACATGGCGCGGGCGCTTACGCTGAGGTGGGGCGATTACGACCTTGCGAAGGCGGTGAGCTACTGATGTCCGCTCCGATTATTCTCTGCGACACTGCAGGCATGACCAACGAACGATGGTTGGAGTGCCGCGCCCATGGGCCTAAGGGCACCATTCCTTATACGGTGGGAGGCAGCGATGTGGCTGCTATCTTCGGCGTATCGCCGTGGACAACGCCGCTGGAGCTATGGATGATCAAAAAGGGCCGGATGAAGGCGCCTGTGAAATCCAATCAGGAGCAGCTGATGATGGGTCATCTTCTGGAACCTATCGCGGCCTATTGGTATCAGGAAAAAACCGGCAATACGGTTTATGACGACACCTATATGTATCAGCACGCAGATCACCCGTGGGCTCTTGCGGACTTTGACCGCCGCTTTACCCGTAAGGAGGACAATGCTCCCGGCATTTTGGAGTGCAAAAGCTGCACCTATCACAAAGCCGGAGATTGGGCTGACGATGCCTATCCCATCTACTATGAGCTGCAGCTTCGCTTCTATCTGGCTGTGGCGGATGTGGATATTGGCGCGTTTTCTACTATTTGGGGAAACAATCCGGAACATGATCTGGCAATGCCGGCGCTTACCCGTGACCGAGCCAAGGAGGATATGATCTTCCAGCGGCTTGAGGAATGGATTTGGAGCTTGGAGCATGACAAGCCACCTACGATGGCGGATGTCAAGCCAGCACTGGCACTGGAATCCCTGGCGCGCATTTACGGCGCCAGCCAGCCCGGACTCCCCACGATTGAATTCCCTGCAAAGTATGAGAAGGCGCTGCGCCAGATCGCGCTGCTGCAGGAGAAAATCTCCGACTGCAATGCGGAGATCAAAACCTATGAAAGGGAGATCGCTGCACACAGCGTGCGAATCGCAGAATTGATGCAGGCGCATGAGCATGGCGTGCTAAGCACGACCGGCGACAAGCTCCTCATCGATTTTGTCACCAAAACAACCAAACGTCCCGACTCGAAACTTCTCAAAGAGAAGTATCCCACCGTGTATGCGGATGTGCTCAAGACCAGTGAGAGCCGGAAACTAAAAGTATCGGTTACACCGACATAAGAAGGGAGAATCAGTAATGCACGACGCAATGAAAGCCTATCACGAAAGCTGGGAGCGCGAGCTTGACCGGCAGTTCCTGAAAAACGACCGCTACCGGAAACGCGCCTATATCTGCTCACCTTTGAGCGGGAGCACGGCGGAAGAAGAACTCAGCAACATCTGGCGTGCTCGGGCATACATGCTTTATGCCCGCACCATGCTGGGATACCTGGCACGCGCCCCTCACGCCTATCTGCCCATGCTCCTGTGTGACCATGTAGCGGCGGAGCGTGCACTGGCTCTGCAATTTGGGCTTCAGCTTTTGGAACAGAGCGAGGTTTTGCTGATCTGCGGGGATCGCATCAGCCGTGGTATGAAGGGCGAAATCCATCATGCCGCCCAGTTGGGAATCCCCATTATCGTATACTGCGAAGACCTCTATTTGGATGTTCGCAAGCTGGCGACACAGGCCGGAGCGGATAAGAAGTTAGTCACAATAGACGAAACGCATCCGGCACTGGCCTCCAACGAGCCGGGAGCAGACCGGTCCTGGGAGGTGCGATGCCTTGCGTAGATTCTATCAGCCGGTAGATCTCCGGTCCCGACAGGAAATGACGCAGTATCTGACCACACATTTTCGATATCCAACATTAAACTCCTGGAACAGATCCACATCGTATGCTTGTAACCTAAAAATCACACACCTTGGGCTCTCGCCCGAGGTGGTGGACAAGCTGTTCGATATGATCCAGACCCAGGAGTTTTTTGATGCCATGGACGAGTGTAAATGGGAATTTGCTGCGAAACACAACTATCTCTGGCAGGCAGGGATGAACGGACGAAGCGGCGGGTATCTGGTTCTCTATCAGGGAGAAAAGCGGCCGAGCGGCTACAAGTCCTACTGCACTAACTGCGGACAGAGGAATTACCAGCTTGCTGCCGATGGCAACTGCACCTGCGGTGTCTGCGGAAGGCCCACTCGGGTCAATTTCTCGCAGACCCACATGCAGGTGGTAACTTATCCGGGGCGTGGCACTGACGACGGCGAGGATTTCGAGGATTGGAGCATGCACGCGCTTCGTGAACGTGTAAAACTCGTGCAGGAGCTGGATCAACTGGCAGACCGTATGGTTGAGCTGGCACTCCGGCTTACAAGAGAAGCACAGGTCGTTGAAGAGGAGTATTTTCTTCCACAGACCCGCAAGGTGCTGGTCACGACCCTATAACAGAAAGGAGCAGATTTATGCTGAAAGTTGGAGATAAACTGATCTGCAAAACAGAAGGACAGCCGGAAACGGAATTCTGCATTCGCGGCGAGGTCAAAAAGGTCGAAGGAGACATTGTGACCATCAGCCGTGCGCTTAAATTCGGGACACTGCCCATGCACAAGGATCTGACGCTGCCGGAGAGCGAGCTGCTGAAATACTACACGCCATTGGACAATCAAGCGACCGATGACTGCCCCGTTAGCGGGTCTATCTATGAGGTTACGATCGTCCGCACAGGTGTCGTGTTCGTAAGAGCAGCTACCTCGGCTGCAGCCATGGATCTTGCAGACCATCTCACAACCGATCATGTCAACTGGTCAGATGACTGGAGCCCCACCGACGCCGAAGAACGCAGTGACTACGACGGCATGGTCTTTGAGGAGCCTGACTTTGACTGATTACCCGATTTCAAAAGGAAAGGAGAATCGATCTTGATATGTCAATTCAAAAGGCTGATCTACCCGAAAGCAGTTACGGCCGGTGATGCCAGCTACATGATCGCCCTGTACCGACCTTGTGAGAAGGTCATGGACGCGTCGGGGAATGTGGTTTCTGAGATCAAGGCGGTGGGTTATTGCCTGCCGACGGCAGATAATCTGCGCTATGATATGCGCGGACGTTGGAGCCGGAGCGCCAAGCATGGCATCCAATTTGAAGTCGAGGGCTTCGATGAAGTGATTGTACCCAGCAAGGAAGGCGTCATCGCTTACCTGTGCTCCGGGCAGATCAAGGGTATCGGTCCTAAAACCGCGGAAAAGATTTATGCCATGTTTGGGCAGAACACGCTGACCGTGCTGGATCATGAGCCGGAACAACTGCTTGCCGTGTCTGGCATCAGCAAAACAAAGCTCAAAAAGATTTGCGACTCCTATCTTGCCTCCCGCGGCGCACGCGATGTGGTTGCCTTTCTGGCGCCACATGGTGTAACGCCTAACAGGGCGGTCAAGCTGTACAAGCAGTACGGAGAGCATACCATGGACATCGTCCGGAATCACCCTTACCGTCTGTGTGAGATGGTGGGCATCGGCTTTAAGACGGCTGACCGTATTGCTGTCAGCATGGGCTTTGACCCTCTTTCGCCGGAACGTGTGGATGAGGGGCTGATATTCACGCTGACCGATGCAGAGCTGAAAGGACATCTGTGTATGGAAAAGCACAGCTTTCTCAAGCAATGTCTGAAGCTGCTGGATACCGAAGGGCTGACGGAAGAGATGCTGGCGGTACGGGCTTCAAGAATGCTTGAGTCCGGCCGCTTGGCCTCCTACGACAGGCAGGTATACCGCGCAGTCACAGCGCGAACGGAACAGAGCCTTGCATGGGCCGTTTACAGAATGCTTACTTATGAGAAAGCGGGGTCTCACGTCAACATTGATACGGAGATCTCCGCAGAAGAAAAAAAGCAGGGTATACAGTTGGCTTCCGAACAGCGGCACGCAGTTACGACAGCCCTGACATCACAGCTCAGTGTGATTACCGGCGGACCCGGTACCGGCAAGACGCTGATCCAGCGATTCCTGCTGGATATCTATCGCAGGAAAAACCGCGGAGCAAAAATTATCTGCTGTGCGCCTACAGGACGCGCAGCCCGCAGGATGGAGCAATCGACCGGGTTCCCGGCCACTACCATCCACAAAGCGCTTGGGCTTCTGGCCGGTGAGGACGGCGACTACTGTGAACCGGAGATGCTGGATGCGGATCTGATTGTAGTGGATGAGGTGTCCATGATGGATATCTATCTTGCCAACCATCTGTTCCGCTCCGTACCGCACGGCAGTCAGCTTGTGCTGATTGGCGATGCGGATCAGCTTCCCTCTGTCGGGCCCGGCGCCGTGCTGAGCGAGATCATCGCCTGCGGCGCTGTACCGGTAGTGCGGCTGGATCGCATATTCCGGCAGAGCTATGGTAGCCGTATCGCCGCTAATGCAAAGCTCATCCGACACGGAAATCTTAGCCTGGAATACGGCGAGGATTTCCAGTTCTATGACTCCTGCGACATGAGTACTTCCGCACAGCAGATCGAGACACTGTATCTACAGGAAACCGCCAAATACGGTGTTGACAATGTGGCGCTTCTGACCCCGTACCGCCAAAAGACGGAGACGGGCGTGAATGCGCTGAACGAGCGGCTTCGGGAAAAGCTCAATCCGCAGGACGGGAAAAAGCCGGAGGTTGTATACAGAAAGCGGATATACCGTTTGGGAGACAAGGTCATGCAGATAAAAAACTGCGAGGACATCAGCAATGGCGATATCGGTTATATCACATCCGTCACCCGCGATGACACCGACAGCGTGCTGACCGTTGACTTCGGCGATGGCCGAATTGCCGAGTATGACGGAAGCGACCTTGAAATGCTGGATCTGGCCTACGCCTCCACCATCCACAAGTCCCAGGGCAGCGAATATAAGTCTGTCATCATCAACCTGCAGTGCGCCCATGCGGTCATGCTGGTGCGTCCGCTTGTTTATACGGCAATTACACGCGCAAAGGAGCGCGTGCTGATCGTAGGAGAGCGGAGAGCGTTATGCATTGCCATCAAGCGTACAGATACGGAACAGCGCGGGACGATGCTCTCGGCGCGAATCAAAGAGCTAATCTCAAATGTGAAAGGAGATCATTACAATGGCAACTTGGCTCAGTGAGTACAAGAACTTGAAAAACGAGATGGAAAAGCAAATCGGTGCAGGACATGCCTCCCTGGAGCAGCTGATGCTGTATCAGGAGCTGCTGTATCGTATTGAGGTGCTTTATGCAAGTCAGGCATTCTGCCAGACGGCACCGGTCACGACGGATGTAGCCGTTCTGTCCGGCCATTACCAGCTGGTAGACGCCTATATCCAGTGCCTGACCAAGGAACGGCGGCTGGGACAGCCTGCAGATCAGAATCTGAAGGCCAAGCGCCAGACGGCGTCCGAGACCCTTGAGAAGGTCGTCCTGGATTGCCGGAAGCGGTTTTCCAGCTTCACCCCAACAGATCAGAACCAGTATCGCAAGGGAGTAAGCAGCCTGATCAACACCGTTTTACCGGTTTGGCTGAAGCTGCGCAACACCTATATCAACATCAGTAAATAAGAGGAGGGCTTTATCATGAGTCAGAACAACTCGAATGCCAAAACAGCTATGCTGGCAAAGCTGGACAGCATCCACAAGGTGGAGGGCTTTGACCCATCCCCGTTTGCCGTGGATTATACAGATCTAAATACGCAGGAGACGCGAAAGCGTCTTCCTGTCATGATCCAAATGGCATGGTTCCGCCTGAAATACCCTGAGGGCCGTATCGCCATCCAGGTGTCGCCCGGCAAGGATTGTTTTGTGGCAACGGCGCGCATCTATCCCAGCTACAAGGACCCGGTTGACTGCTATCTTGCAGAAGCTACAGCGTCAAGGGGCCCGGATGCCTCCAAGCCATCTGTGTCACCGCGGGAATGGGCGCAGACGGCAGCGGTAGGCATTGCACTAAGAAACGCAGGCTTTGGGCTTCAGTTCTCAGCGGCCGGCGACGATTTCGCCGACATGGCTCCGGACGAACTGCCTGTCGGCGAGATGGACACGAGCCGAGAGTCGCCGGCTATGGAGCAGCCTGTACAGGCAGAGATTGAGCCGGCATACGAACCGGCAGTTCTAACGGAGGAGCAGAGATTGGAGCAGGCTTTCCAGAAGCCGTGCCCCATCAAAAAGTACAGCGGCAAGACGCTTGGCGAGGTGTTAGCGATGGATCCAAACGCGATTGCATGGGTGGCCAATAAATACAAAGACAATCAGGAGCTGTCTGACGCGGCAAGGTTGATTTGTGAACATGCCATGCAGCAGGCATCCGTGTGATGCGGATATCATCACGGGGGACGGATATTCCGTCCCCCGGAAAGGAGGCTGTATGGACATCTTTCATATGTCAGACATCATTCCGCTGATTGGGCTTCCATACCCGCCATACGGAAGAAGCAACTACAATGTGCCCTGCCCGTGTTGTGATGACGAGCCGCACGCAAAACATCTCAACATCAATCTGCAGAAGAATGTATTTCGCTGTCCGCGCTGTGGGTTCTCCGGCGGCATTTTCGATCTGTATGCATACTATACGGGGATTGCCCGCGAGGAGGTCCGTGATGCTCTGATTGCACGCTTGGATGTGCAGGGCAGTATACCGAAGCCGGAGCACATTCCTGTGCCCGTGGTTGCAGAAGTCCCACCGACAGATATTGCATCACGAAGCGACACCTATACCGGGCTTCTGTCCAAGCTGACGCTGGCCTCCGACCATCGGCAGAACCTGCGAAACCGGGGCCTATCAGATGAGGAAATCGACAGGCTTGGGTACCGTACCACTCCGGTGGTGGGGATGCAAACCATTGCAAGGCAGCTTCAATCCAGCGGATATTATCTGTCCGGTGTTCCCGGCTTTTACCGAAAAGACGGGAAATGGTCCTTTGCCTGTGAGAGCCGCGGTATTCTGATTCCGGTGCGAGACAGCAAAGGCCGCATTCAAGGCATGCAGATTCGCCGGGATAATGCGACGCGGCGCAAATTTCGCTGGGTATCCAGCACCGGCCGCACAGACGGCTGTAAGGCAGAGGGTTGGGTACATATTGCGGGGGAACCGCGCGCTATAGTGCTGCTCACAGAGGGCCCCATGAAAGCGGATGTCATCCATTACCTGACAGGACAGACAGTACTCGCAGTTGCGGGGGTAAATGCATTGACCCAATTGGAGCTTATCCTGCCGCAGCTGCACGAGCAAGGTGTAGAACGTATCATGACTGCATTCGACATGGATTTCATGGAGAACCCCCATGTGCAAGGCGGATACAGGACGCTGGTCTCACTGCTTTCGGATGCGGGTTTTCGCTATGGCACCTATCTGTGGGATCCACGCTACAAAGGTCTTGATGATTATGTTTGGGAGCACTGCTTCCAGCGGCAATTATCTTAGTGAAAAAGGGCGGTTCAGCTTCGGCTGTACCGTCCTTTTCTCGTTCCTGCGTTATCGCATATTTAATGTTCCAACAGAAAGTCTATAATGTTCTTTTGACGGATCCCGCCACGATTGACCCGCAGCAGCGTATCCGTGGACAGAACAAGCTTTTCGTAGTTATCCGAGATCGCCTCCAGCGGCGCAAATTCCCGATCCGTATTTTCCGGCGTAAGAATATAGCAGACTTGGATATAGAGACGGTCGTCAGCCCGGTTTGCGACAAAGTCAACCTCGGCCACATCCTGCTTTCCGATGTTGACGGAGAACCCTCTGCGCAGCAGCTCCAGGAATACAGTGTTCTCCAGAACGCCGGCAATATCATTGTCCCGGTAGCCAATAACGGCGTGGCGCAGACCTAAATCGGAGAGATAGTATTTTTCCTGCGTCTCCAGTATCCGCTTTCCCTTGATGTCAAAGCGGACGACCTTGTGGATCAGGAAGGCGCTTTCCAATGCCTTCAGATAATTATAGACGGTTTCCGTGCTTAGCTTTCGCCCCTGGCTTTTCAAAAAATCAGAGATTGTTTTTGCGGAAAAAGTGTTTCCAATGTTGTCCATGAGATAAAGGACAATACTCTCCAGTAATGCCGTGTCGCGTATCCGGTTTCGTGCAATCACATCCTTCAGCAGAACGGAATTATAGATGTCATGAAGGTATTGCATGACGCGATCCTCATCCCATTTCAGCTGATGGATGCCGGGCAGTCCCCCAAAACGGAGAAAGTTAGCAAACTGTTCCCGCTTCGAGAGCTTTGCCTCGTCCTCATTCTCTGCTGCGAATGCCAGATATTCATCAAAATCCAGCGGATAGACCTGTATCTCCACATACCGCCCAGCCAACAGCGTGGCGAGTTCCCCGGAGAGGAGCTTTGCGTTTGAGCCTGTTACATAGATATCGCAGTCAAGATCTACGCGGAGGGAATTTATGACCTGCTCCCAAGTGTTCACTTCTTGGATTTCATCGAGAAGGACGTAGATCCGTCCTTCTGTCTGTCCAGCGATTTTGATGATCTCTGCGTACAGCGCCTTATAGTCCCTGAGCGCCTCATAGCGCAAGGATTCAAAGTTGATGAAAATGATGTTCTTCCTGTCAACACCGCGGTCGAGCAGCTCCTGACGCGTAAGCTCCAAGAGAGCGCTTTTGCCGCTCCGCCGCATTCCTGTTATGATTTTAATCACAGGCTTATCCATAAAATCACGGATCAGCCGCATATATCGTTCACGCACGATCATGGCAGGTCACCTCCGGGGTTTTCTTTTATCATAGCACAAGCAGCCGGAAATATCAATAGTTTCTTTTATGGAAGAAATAATGTAAATGCGTCGAATCGTGTTCTTCCAAGAGAGAAACAGAGACTTTTTCTCCACGGAGAGCCAGAAGCCTGATCCTTCGTTTCGCGCGTATTTATTGACTCAATGCGTATTTCTGCTGTAAATACGCATGCTAAACCGTGTAATTAGATAAACTAAAATGGGAGGTACTCTTATGTTGATCGCCATTGATCATGGAAATTATGCCGTTAAAACCCCGCATTTCTCTTTCATTTCCGGGCTGACAGAACACACCGTAAAACCGCCTATGGCAGAGGAGGTTTTGGAGTACAACGGGAAATACTGGTCGCTCACCGGGCAGCGCTTGCCCTATATGAGAGACAAGACCAGAGATGATCGATACTTTATCCTGTCGCTCTTTGCCATTGCTAAGGAGCTTTCCGCTGCCGGCGCCAATACGGCGTTTGAGCAGATCGACCTTGCGGTTGGCTTGCCGCCGGAACACTACGGGATGCTGAGAGAACGCTTCACGCAGTATTTCAGGCGGTTTGGAACAGTGAATTTTGCTTACAACAACCGTCCTATGAGCATTGTGATCCGAAATGTCTTTGTGTATCCGCAGGCGTATGCCGCTGTTGTTCCTCAAAGCGGACAGCTATTGAAAACGCTGCGGATGTTTATCGTGGATATCGGCGGATATACTACCGATGTGCTTCTCCTCCGCAACGGAAAGCCGGATCTGCAATTCTGCCGCAGTTTGGAGAGCGGAGTCATCACCATGAACAATGATATCATTGGCAAAATCAGCGCGCAGCACGACATGCGCATTGAAGACGAGCATATCTGTGCAGTGCTGCAGGGGCAGGAAACGATACTGCCAGATGCGGTAAAAAAGGCGATTCGTGATGCGGCTCAGCTGCACGCAAAAGATATTTTGGACAAGCTGCGTGAGCTTCAGGTGGATTTGCGTACCAATCCCGCCATCTTTATTGGAGGCGGAAGTGTCCTGTTCAGACCGTTGATTGAGCATACCCCGCTTGTGGCGAAGGCTACCTTCATCGAGGATCCAAAGGCAAACGCGATCGGTTATGAGATGCTTGCGCGAGGACAGATGGCCATGCGCGCGGTACAATAATGAGGGTTCCGTTGTGAAGCGGGATGGGAAATACCGTTTTTCGCTGCAGTTCGGTTCGGAAACGCGAGAACAGGTGCAGGCAGGAGAGCTTTTAGAGCGTCTTGGAAACCGAAAAAGCGCAGTTGTCATAGCCGCACTGAATGCATATATTGCTGCACATCCCGAGCTTGCTGAACCTGCGCCGGTAAGTGTTAAAATTGACGGCGGGATAAGGCGTGAGGCGCTTGAGCAAATGATTCGATCCATTATTGACGAGCGAATCGCAAACGGTCAGTTGCTTGCCGGAGGCGTTGAAACACCATCTATACAAATGCAGGAAGATTTGAACGTGGACATTGCGGCAATGATCAGTAATCTGGAGTTGTTTGATGGTTGACTTTTAAGAACTTACAAAACTGTGAATCTACTTTTCTGTTGTTTTGATGAATACAAAACCACTTCAAGGCGTAAATACGCATTATTAAGGTGGATAATGGATTTATAGTAACTTCAACAGCACGCCTCTTTTTTGTAAAATAATAATATAGAAGGAGACGATGCTGGTGGACAAAGTAGCTCTTGGAAGACGCATAAAAGCGATGCGTCAGAACCTCGAAATGACGCAGGAGGAGTTCGCTGAGCGGCTGAATTGCACGAACAGCCACCTCGGCAAAATTGAAAATGGCAAAGGCGGAATCAGCATTGAACTGCTGGTTTCAGTGGCAAACATGCTGCACACCACAGTGGATCAGCTTTTGTTGGATTCCTATGACTATAAGGAACAGGTCATCATGCGCGACCTTTATGAGCGCATTGATAAATTCCCTGTGAAAACAAAGATACTCACCTGCGATTTGCTGATGCAGTTGGTTGACATCATCGAAAAAGCTCATGACGAGCATTGAGTTGTGAATCCTTTCCCTGGAGGCAGCGATTTCTGCTTAGCAGGCACTAGGTCAACACAAATGAATATTCTGCACCGTACAGTCTATATCTGCACGGTCAACGAGAGCGAAAGGCTGTCCGGTTCTTACTGGGCAGCTTTGCGTTTTATCTGGGGATGTATCATCCAAATAGGAGGTGAACACTATGATGAACGGTGATAGAAAGGAAGGAATCTGCAGACTGAATGTAGACGGTAATGGCTGCGATTATTTGCGCATTCTGAGCGATTTGGAAACCAAACTGCGCAACAATACGAACCCAAAGGAAAAAATCGAACTGGCACTGCAGGGAGCGCTTATGTTCTACGGCGCTGACAGAGCGTATGTCATTGAAGTGGACGATGAGTTGGGTATCGGAGTCAATACATATGAGTGCTGTGCCCCTGGAATAGCGCCCGAAATTGACAATCTCCAATTTATGCCGTTCGAAATGTTTCCGCGCTGGCTTTGCTCACTAAAGAGCGATACGCCAATCATTATTACGGATTTGGAGCAGATTAAAACTGAATTCCTGGAAGAATACAGATACTTGGAGAAACGGAGTGTGAATTCGCTTCTAGCGGTTCCGTTTCAAAAAAGACTCAATGCCGGTTTTCTCGGCGTGGATAATCCGAAACGCAATGTGGAAGATCCGGGTTTTTTACGACTTGTTATCCTTTGCATCGTTGTGGAGCTAAATGAAATACTGCTGCAGGAGTGGAGAGAACGGCGCTATGCGAGTATAAAACAACCAACAATCATTCAGGCAAATCTGTTTGGGAAACTGGAAATCATTTCTGCAACCGATGTTTTAAAAGATGATTCATTTACAAATGAGTCTGGATATGTGCTCCTGACATTTCTGCTCTTAAACCGCAAAAGAGAACATCCTCTGCGGCTGCTTACAGATGTCATATGGGAAAGTACAGACATGGGAAATCCGTACAATTCGATTAAGAATGTCGTATACCGCCTTCGCAAGACGCTTGCCTGCATAGGGCTCCGCGATTTGATTCAGGCGTCGCACGGGACATTTACGTTAAACCCTAATTACACGATTTTTACTGATGTTGAGCGCTTCGACGATGCATGCAAACGGATCGATAATTCTTCCGACCCGGCGATTTTACAGGCGCTGTATGAGAGCATTATAGGACTCTACCGCGGAAGTCTCCTTCCGCGGTACGACTTTTACCACTGGCTAATGCCCAAAACGCTGTATTACCAAAACAAGTTTCTGCACTACATGAAACGGTATCTCTCTATGCTTTATAGAGAAAAGAACTACCTTCGCGTACAGGAACTATCCATGGATTTGCTGTCCATCGATATGTATGAGTCGGAAGTCCATTACTATCTCATAAAAGCAATGCTTATGTCCGGCAGCAAGACCCTGTCACAGATTTATTTCAGGCAGGCAGAGCCGTATCTCACAGATGAGCATATGCAGGAAGTGAAAACGCTTTTTACATCATGCAGAACATGAACTGCGGCTTTTATCCGTTTTTGTGACCGTAGTTGAGATTATTTTGAGACTTTTCTGCCTGCAAACAAGCAGGTCCTTTCACCGCAGAAATATGACTTCAGAGGTGGAGCTGTTGAGCCCCGCCAAGCACCCATCCGTTTTGTACAGTTTATAAAAACTGTCAACGGGTGGGTGTTTTTATGGGCAGACAACCCTCGCTTATACAGGGAGGAGGTGGTTTTGATGCGTTGATGCGCTACTATTCCGCTCAAATTCCTGATTTAACCCCATATTTTACAGAACATAGCATGCCATCGTGGCGTGTTTTGATCTCTTTTGCCGGGGTGGCATGCGCCAAAGGAGGCGTAAAAAATGTCACCCATGGACGGAAGGGATGAACTGCGTGGCCGGTTCACAAGATGGATCGTCATAACTGCAGAACATGCACAGAAGAACTATCTGCGTGCTGAAAAAAAGCAATTACAAACCGTACCCATTGAAGAAGCTGATGTTGCAATTGTGGATACGGCGCTATTATCTGCTGGTGTTACGCCGGATAGCTTTGATTTCGAGGAACAGCGTTTGGCTGAGGCGTTCCGGGAACTTCCGCTGATGCGCAGACGTATACTGGAAATGCTTTTTGTCGAAGAGCTGACACCATCTGAAATTGCAGCAAAGCTCCACTGCTCTGTACAGCATGTATACAACCAGCGCTCCCTTGCAATAAAGCGTTTAAGAGAGCGCCTTATAAAGGAGCGAAAAAATGACCGATAATGAATTTAGACTACTTCTGGAAGCTGCTGTATGCGGAGACCGGGAAGCGCTGGATTCCCTGCTTGCTCTATATATGCCTCTGATTAACCGGCTGAGCAGTTATGCCGGCAATCTCGACGAGGATTGTAGGCAATACATTATGCTGCATATTGTTCTGCATATTTCGGAGTTCAGAATTTAGCCAAAGGCTCCGGTGATTTGCCGGAGCCTTAAATTTTTTCTCAGGGCATTAGATTTTGCGTTTTTCGAGTGTTTTTACTTTATGAAGGCAATCCCGTTTTCAATGAACCTTGAAAATCGCATAGCGGTACCCTCTCGTTCCTCTGGCGGCAAGCGGCTATCCATTTGGTTTGGCAGGCCAAAGCCAAGAGCACATAAATACGGACGGCAACCGTATGCGCGATGATCCGCCAGGGGCAATAATGATACTTCCGTAATTCGCGGCCCGGCCATAATGAAGGCGGGGGGATGAGACTTCCATGGACCCGTTCGCCACGGGCGGAGGTGTGCCGCAAAAAGAATGCTGTAATTAACTCTGGTTGCAAGTGTAATATAGTGAGCTTGTGAGTTGATGGAATGTTAACTTGGCTGGGAGTCATGTATTTGAAACCAGCAGAACGGCGCATTTATTACCAGAGAATCGGAGGGTTGAATATATCATGAAAGGATAAATGCGCATATGGAAAAACTGATTACACGAAAAGAAGCTGCCAAGATTTTGGGGATTAGTATTGCCACGCTGGATGCAGCCAGACAAAACGGCTTGATTTCCTACGTCCAGTATGTTCCAAATGGGTGCGTGTATTTTACAGATGCAGCGCTTCAGGAATATGTTGCCAAATGCACAAAGAGGGCAAAACCTGCCGATAACAACTTGACATACCGCAAGCAGCACCGTCCCAAAAAGAAATAGCTTGCTCATCCTCACAAATTCGGCAGCTGATACCAACATTTAGGGAGGTGAAAGAATGGCAAGAAAGAAAAAAGAGATACCCAAGTATGGCACTGTGGTGCTAAAGGGGGTCGAATATTACAGAACACGAATTGAAGATGCCGATGGCAGACGAGTCGCCCTTTACGCAAGGACTCCGGAAGAACTTCTTGAAAAAGTGGAAGAAGCACAGCGCCAAATTGAGGATGCGGTTTTCCGTAGAACAACACCGACTGTAGCCGAATATTGTGAGCGTTGGCTCACCATGCAATCTGCAAGAATACGGCCAACAACCCTCATAGACTATACTTCAAAGGTCAAAAACTATATCATTGAACCGCTGGGCCATAAATATATGGCAGAAGTCTCTTCAGATGATATCAAGCTTGCGATGGTGAATGTCTCCTCAAAATCATGCTCAGTATATCGCTCGGTTCAGATGCTGTATAAGTGCATTTTCTATTCTGCAGTCGAAAGCAAAATCATCGATTCCTGCCCCTGTGAAACTCTTTCTTCCAAAGGAGGAAAGCCGCAGAATGAACGAGAGGCACTTACAGACGAACAGGTTGATAAACTTCTCGTTGCCATCAAGGGGCTTCCTCCGTATGTGTTTGTAATGATTGGTCTGTATGCTGGCTTGCGACGGGAAGAAATCTTGGCGTTAAAATGGGACTGTGTGTTTCTTGATGCCGAAGCACCATACCTTTCCGTGCAAAGAGCATGGCATTCGGAACATAATCGACCCGTTATCTCGTCCGATCTGAAAACAAAATCTGCAAGGCGGGACATTCCGCTACCTTCAGTTCTAACGGAGTGCCTACGGGAAGCAAAAGAGGTTGCAACTTCAGAATATGTTGTTGCCAATCGTGATGGAGGTCCGCTGTCATATACGCAGTTCAAGCGAGTATGGCAGTATATCGTCACAAGATCAACAAAGGAGCGTACCTATGTCCGGTATATCAATGGGCAGAAAATTCAGCGCACGGTAACGCCGAAGTTGGGAGAAAAAGCAGCGCATAATGGAAATGTGGTGTACACCCTTGATTTTCAGGTAACTCCACACCAGTTGCGCCACACATACATCACGAATTTGATTTACTCCGGCGCAGATCCGAAAACGGTTCAGTACCTGGCGGGGCATAAGCATAGCAAAATTACGATGGACATTTATGCTAAGGTGAAGTATAATAAACCTAAAGAATTGTCCTCGGTTGTGAACAAAGCATTTGCGCCCAAAAAAGGTGCTACACCGAATAAGACGCGGAATGGGTGAACTCATGGGTTAACCGAGGCGCGAAAACCTAAAAAACCCAGTAAAATCAACGGTTTTCGCCCGTAAGACAGAAAGCAGTACGGCCTCAAGGCTGCACGTCGTGCACCTCAGTTCAGCAAGCGATAAAAAAGTTATCCTTTCCCCCGGAAAACTTCGGTTTTCCGGGGTTTTCTTTTGGCTTTTGTTACAAAACATTGACGTACCAAAATTCGAGGGGACAAAATTCTGAAATGATAGACCACAATATCTTGCGGTTTGACGCAAAATGCCTTGATGTCAAAGGGATTGTTGTTGTACTCTGCCAGCATTTGCAGCCCCTCTGCTCTGGTTGCCGCATAGCCGATGGTGATTTGTTCCTGAACGGTTTTCCCTGTTTCAGGATTGACGTGCCACCCTACCGTTTTCCTCACTGCATAGGGCCTTCTTCGCTTTCCGGGCATTTTCTTGACGCTTCCATATCCGTTGGGTAATCTCAAAAAATCTCAAACTTCCTTTCCCCCCAGCGTTTGAATTAAATTTGATAAAGGGTATGTGTTTGACCTGTCCGACGGCGGCATCCACCATGTCCGGGGCACCGTGGAGGTTACGGGCCAGGCCGGAGGTCTTTTTTTGACAGCATGACAAAGAGAGCCGCACGTCTGTGCGGCTCTCTTTGTTTGAGGATAGAAAGGAAAAGCAATTCATGTCGTAGGAATTACTGTGGACAAGATACACCATGAGAAAAAATTTGTAAAGCGACAAAATCTCATTTTAACATTAAAGAATGTCATGGAATCATCCTATTTTTGCACAATGCACGGAATATCTTCTTAAAAATTGGGCAAAATACATAGAATCCCTCTCTTGCCCGGGGAAAAAGTACGTTGTATAATAGCAGTATGAAATAGTTTCATAGCTGGAGGATGGCATGGATACGAAAAAACTGGAGGCTCTGGCGGCGGCCGTGCAGTATGGCAGCTTCACCCGGGCGGCGGAGGCCCTGGGTTATACCCAGTCCGGTATGACCCACATGATGAACAGCCTGGAGCGGGACATTGGATTTCCGGTGCTACTGCGGGGCCGGGGCGGGGTGCGGCTGACCCCGGCGGGGGAGCGCATCTATCCCCTGGTCCGGGAGGTTCTGGCGGCCTCCCAGTCCCTGGACCGGGAGATCGCCCTGATCAATTCCCATAAGGAGGACACCATCCGGGTGGCCTCCTATTCCAGCATTGCCATGCACTGGCTGCCGGAGGTGATCCAGCAGTTCCGCCGGGTCCACCCGGACCTGACGGTGGACATCCAGATGGGCAGCGTGGAGGAGGTGTACCGCTGGGTCCGGGAGGACAAGACGGACGTGGGCTTCGCCAGTCTCCAGGACGGCATGACCATGGATTGGGTCCCCCTGGCGGAGGACCCGCTGCTGGCCATTCTGCCGCCGGAATACGACCTGCGGGGCCGTGACCGCTTCAATGTGGAGGATTTTGCCGGGCAGGAGTTCCTGATGCCGTCTCTGGGCTTTCACCTGGACATTCTGCGTGCACTGAACCGCTCCAACGTCACGCCGGTGATCCGCACCACCCAGGTGTCCGACAGCGTCATCATCTCCATGGTAGAGCACGGCCTGGGCGTCAGCGTTCTGTCGGAGCTGGTGCTGAAGGGCCGCCGGGACGATGTGCAGGCGGTGCCCCTGGACCCGCCGGCCTACCGCCAGCTGGGCATTCTGGTGCGGGACCGGAAGGACCTGCGCCCTGCTGCCCGCCGCTTCATCACCGAGGCGCGTGAAATCATCGATCAGATCAAATAGGAGAACCCATATGCTTTCATTTACCCCCCTGACCATTGAACACCATGCCCTGCTGCGCCGCTACTACGACGGGTGCGACTATCACCTGTGTGAATATTCCACCGGAACAAAGCTCATGTGGAGCCTGTACCTGCGGCCCTCCTTCGCCCAGGAGGCGGGATGCCTCATTGTCCGCAACCGGGTGGACGGCGAGTGGGTATTCGACTTTCCGGTGCCGGGCCCCGGCGGCGACGTGGATGCCGCCCTGACGGCCATTGAGGAATACTGCACCGAGACGGGAACGCCGCCGGTGATCTCCGTGGTGCCGGAGGAGAAGGCCCCGGAGCTGCTGCTGCGCTGGCCCCGGTTCCGGCTGACCAACGAGCGCAACTGGAAGGATTACCTGTACCGGGCGGAGGATATGGCCGCCTTTGCCGGGCGGAAATACAGCGGCCAGCGCAACCACATCAACAAGTTCCGCAAGGAGTACCCCAATGCCCGGTTCGTGGTCCTTACCGGGGAGGATATGCCCCTCATCGAGGACTTCTGGGGGGACTATGAGCAGGAGTTCCAGAAAACCAGCTTCAACGCCAAGCGGGAGCTGACCTATGCCAAGGCCCTGGCCCGGCTGCTGCCGGAGGGCTGGTTGCTGGGCGGCGGCCTGCTGTCGGAGGGTCGGCTGGTGGCCATGAGCCTGGCGGAAAAGTGCGGCGACACCCTGATCATCCATGTGGAAAAGGCCCTGTATTCCCACCAGGGGGCATATCCCACCCTGGTCCAGGCCTTTGCCGCCCACTTCGGCAGCGACTGCACCTACATCAACCGGGAGGACGACGCCGGGGACCAGGGCCTGCGGACGTCCAAGCTGCAATACCTGCCGGTGCGCCTGGCGGGGAAGCTGCGGTTCGAGGTCCGCTGCGAGGCCGACCGTCTGCGGGAGATCCCCACCCTCACCACGCCGCGCCTGACCCTGACGCCGCTGGAGGACCGGGACGAGGCGGCGTACAACGCCCTTTGCCTGGACGACGACCGCAACCGCTGGTGGGGGTACGACTTCCGCCAGGATCTGAAGGGGGAGCTGACGGAGGATTACTTCCTGTCCGTGGCCCGGCACGACTTTGCCGCCCGTCAGGCGGTGAATTTCGCCGTCCGGCTGGACGGACACCTTATCGGCGAGGCGGTGCTGTACCGGTTCGACTGGCGGGGCGGCGCGGAGCTGGGCTGCCGCATCGACCGGGCCTACGCCGGTCACGGCTACGGCACCGAGGCCTTCACTGCGGCGGCGGAGTGGGCCCTGTTCGGCCTGACCCTGGCCAAGGTAAAGGCCAAGTGCTATAAGGAGAACACCGCATCGTATAAAATGCTCTCCTCCTGCATGCGTCCGGCAGGGGAGGACGACACGTTCTTCTACTTTGAGAAAACCGTGTGACAGCAAAAGCAGGGAGGCCCGGCGGGCCTCCCTGCTTTTGCTGGACGTTCTTTACTTGACGCAGATGGTCTCGATCTCCACCAGCGCGCCCCGGGGCAGAGCGCCCACTTCCACGGCGCTGCGGGCGGGGTACTGGCCCTCGGTGAAGAACTCGGCATACACCGCGTTCATGGCGGCGAAGTCGCTCATGTGCTGCAGGAACACGGTGGTCTTGACCACATTGTCCATGGTCAGGCCGGCGGCCTCCACAATGGCCTTGATGTTGCGGAACACCTGGCGGGTCTGCTCCTGGATGCCGCCGGGAACGAACTCGCCGGTCTTGGGGTCGAAGGGTACCTGGCCGCTGGTGACCAGGAAGCTGCCGCAGTCGATGGCCTGGGAATAGGGGCCGATGGCGGCGGGAGCATTGGTGGTGGCGATGATCTTCTTCATAACAGAGCTTCCTCCTTATATAGTATCCTCTAAAGCAGCGGGCCTTTCGGCCCAACCCTGTTATATCACACTTTTTGCCGTTTGGCAACAGCGGAACCGGGTTATTCTCCGCCGAAGCACAGCCGCACGGCCCAGGCGGCGGCAATGAAGGCTGCCAGGTCCGCCGTCAGGGCGGCGGGAATGGTATAGCGGGTGCGGCGGATGCCTGCCGCGCCGAAATACACCGCCACGGTGTAAAACGTGGTCTCCGAGCAGCCCAGCATCACCGCCGCCGTGCGGCCCACGGCGGAATCCGGGCCGTACTGCTCCATCAGCTGGCTGCCCACGGCCAGGGCTCCGGACCCGCTGACCGGCCGCACCAGCAGCAGGGCCGCCGTCTCCGGCGGGATGCCCAACGCGCCCAGCACCGGCGACAGCACTGCCGCCAGAGCGTCCATGGCTCCGGAGGCCCGCAGCATATACACCGCCGTCAGCAGGGCTGCCAAAGCCGGAAGGATTCTGATCACCACCGACAGGCCCTCTCCGGCTCCCTGGGTTAGGGCGCTGAACACGTCCACCCGCTGCCGCAGGGCGTACAGGGCTGCCCCTGCCAGAAGGCATGGGGTCACGAATGCCGTGGGGTCCATGTCAGCTCCTCCATACCCGGCTCAGCAGCCGGGCCGTCAGCAGTCCCGCCGTCACGGAGATGGCCGACGACAGCCACACCGCCGGCAGGATGTCGAAGGGCGTCCGGCACCCGCAGGCGGCCCGGACTCCGGCTACCGTGGTGGGCAGCAGCTGCAGGGATGCCGTGTTCAGCACCACCAGGCGGCACAGCTCGTCGTCGGCCACGCCGTCCTGCCCCCTTGCCATGCGCCGGGCCGCCCGGATGCCCAGGGGTGTGGCAGCATTGCCCAGGCCCAGCAGATTGGCGGACACGTTGGCCGACACTGCCGCCAGAGTCTCCGGGTCCCGGCTGGCCCGGGGCAGCAGCCGCCCCAGGGCAGGACGCAGGGCCGCTGCCAGCTTCCGGCTCAGACCGCAGCGGCTCATAAGCTCCATAACGCCGCTCCACAGACACAGCACCACCGCCATGGCGATGCATAGCTCCACCGCTGCCCCGGCCCCCTCTAAGGCGGCCGCACTCACGGCGTCCATGGTGCCGTTGACGGCGGCAAACACCAGCGATACCGTTACCATTCCCGTCCAGATCCAGGCCATTGCCATGTCCCGTCCCCCTTTCCTGCCATATATATGCGTGAAAGGGCGGGGGAGATGCATGAATATTTTGCAAAAAATGGAACAACACTTGTTGACTTGACGCGATACTTGCCGTATAATGGATAAGCACGATGCATCATGCGAAAGAGGGTCAATTCGATACAGGGGGGATGGCATTGTGAAATCGACGGGTATTGTAAGAAAGGTGGACGAGCTGGGCCGGATCGTGCTGCCGGTGGAGCTGCGGCGCACCATGGACATCGTGGAAAAGGATGCGCTGGAGATCTATGTGGACGGCAATTCCATTGTCCTGCGGAAATATCGTCCCAGCTGTATTTTCTGCGACAGCACCAAGGATGTGCGTACCTTCCGGGGCCGCAACGTCTGTCCCCGTTGTCTGCGGGAGCTCCGCGAACGGGTGTGAAATGACATAAATGCAGCAAAAAGCAGGCCGTGGTGGCCTGCTTTTTCAGCTTTTTCCCTTCAGCCGGTCCAGGAGGCGGCGGAGGGGATTTTTTTTGCCCTCCGCCGCGGCGGCCGGAGGGGAGGCCAATGCACTCCGGACCCGGGCCAGAGCGGCCCCGGCCCCGGGAACGTTTGCCTGCTTGCCTTTTTCATACAGGTCCGCCGCCTGACGCAGGTCCCGACGGACGCCTGTGCCCCGCTCATACAGCCGCCCCAGGCGGCACAGAGCCAGACCGTTTCCCAGCTCTGCCGCCTGACGGTACAGGTTGGCGGCCACGGCGGGGTCCTGCGCCACGCCGCTGCCGGTCTCATAGCAGATGCCCAGCCGCACCATGGCCTCCGCGTGTCCCTGCTGGGCGGCCTGCTGGTACATGTACACGGCGTATTTGGGCTTTTTCTCCACACCGTCGCCGGTTTCGTAGCAGGTGCCCAGCAGATACTGGGCCCGGGGCATTCCCGCCGCGGCGGGCCGCTTCAGCAGAAGGGCGGCCTCCTGGTGGGCGTGGGGGTCCTTTCGCCGCCGCAGCAGCGCCGCCAGGCAGTACTGGCCCTCCGGGTCCCCCAGGTCCGCGGACCGGCGGTACAGAGTCTCCGCCTGCTGCGGGTCCTGCTGTGCGCCGTGGCCGGTCTCATAGCATACGCCCAGCCGGGTCATGGCCCGGACATGGCCCCGCTCCGCCGCACGGCGGAAATAGGAGACGGCCCGGTCATAATCCTTCTCGGTGCCGTGGCCGAAATAATAACACATGCCCGTTTGGCACAGAGCATCGGTATAGTCTCCCTGGGCGGCGGCCAGGAAGCAGCGGAAGGCCTCCTGCTCGCTGTGCTCCACGCCCTTGCCCTGGTCATAGCTCAGTCCCAGGAAGTGCCAGGCCCGGGGACAGCCCCCCTCCGCCGCCTGGCGGAACAGGCGGGCTGCCTCCCTGTGGTCCTGCGCCACGCCCTTGCCCAGACGATACAGCACCCCCAGGGCGCACTGGGCGTCGGGATATCCGGCGTCCGCCGCCTCCCGGTACAGGGCCAGAGCCCGGGATACGTCCCGCTCCACGCCATCACCGAATTCGCAGCACACGCCCAGCAGGTACTGGGCCCGGGGCAGACGCTGCTCCGCCGCCTGAGCGAAGCAGTATGCCGCCTTCTTCTGGTCCTTCTCCACCCCCTGGCCGAAAAAGTACATGACGCCCAGGTTGCACCGGCCCATGGGGTAGCCCTGGTCCGCCGCCTGGCGATACAGCTCCACGGCCTTGGCCGGGTCCTTTTCCACTCCCTGGCCGCTTTCATAGCACACGCCCAGGTTGCACAGGGCCGGGGCGTAGCCATGGGCTGCCGACTCCTGATACAGGTGGCAGGCCCGGTCCTCATCCTGGTCCACGCCCAGACCGTTGTCATAGCACAGCGCCCGCCAGTACAGGCCCGCCGGGTCGTCCTCCGCCGTCTGGGAAAACCAGTAAAACGCCTTTTTGGGGTCCTTTTCCACCCCGTTGACGCCATAAAGACAGTTGACGCCCATCTGCACTGCGGCGTTGGCATCGCCGTCCTCCGCCGCCTGGCGGCAGTCCTCCAGGGCCTGCCGCCGCCGGTCCGCCAGCTTCAGCAGCTCCGGGGAAAAGGCCACGATCTGGGGGTCCTGATCCAATTGTCCGTGGTCCGTCATAAAAATCGCTCCTTGCCTGTGTCTTACCGGAAGGACAGCAGCTCCTCCGTCTCCTTACGGCCCGGGCCGTTTTTCCACTGCTCAGGATAGCCCATGGCGATGAGACAGGCGGCCCGCTGGCCCTCCAGCTCCAGCAGCCGCCCGGCGGCGTCCGCGTCGAAAATGCCCAGGATGCAGGTACCGATGTCCAGCTCCCGGGCCGCCAGGCAGAAGGTCTGGGCGGCGATGCCGGCGTCGAACATCTCCCATCCGGCAGCCTGGACCTCCGTCAGGGGGGCGTCTCCCTGGCCGGACAAGCCGGGAATGTAGGTGACCACCGCCAGAGCGGCGGCCCGGTTGATGGTCTTGGTGTTGAAGCCCTGGCCGGGGATGCACTCCCTGGCGATGCGCTCCTTCAGCACGGGATCGTCCACGACGACGTAGCGCACGGGCTGGGTGTTTTTCCAGCTGGGGGAAAACCGGGCCAGGTCCACCACCCGGCGGATGTCCTCCCGGGGAATGGGCTTTTCCTGAAAACGGCGGCAGCTGACCCGCTGCCGGATGCATTCTGCAGTGGTCATAATGGGAATTACGCTCCTTTGGTAAAATTTACGCCATTATAGCACACTTCCGCCCCGCCGTAAAGGGCGCCGGGGCTGTACTTGTAAAAACCGGGAAAATGTGATACAATGCGGAAATATACTGGGACAAAGCCTGGAAAAGGGGGGACAAAAAATGGGCCTGCACGATGGACACCGCCAGCGGAAGCGCCAGCAGTTTTTGTCCCATGGACCAGAGAGCATGGCGGACCACGAGCTGCTGGAGCTGGCCCTGTTTTATGCCATCCCCCGCCGGGATACCAACGAAACCGCCCACCGGCTGCTGGACCAGTTCGGGTCCCTGGACCGGGTGCTGTCCGCCCCGGAGCAGGAGCTGGAAAAGGTGGAGGGCGTGGGCCAGGGGGCGGCGGTGCTGCTGCGGCTCATGGGGTCTATCGGTGACCGGGCCCGGCGGCCGGGACGGGAGGAAAAGATCGTGGCCTCCGTGGACCAGGCCGGGGCCTACTTCCTGCGGCTGCTGGACGGGCAGCGGACGGAGCGGCTGTATCAGCTGTGCGTGGACGCCAAGGGAAAGGTGCTGTCCTGCCGGATGCTGTCCCAGGGGCAGGCGGACATGACGGTGCTGAGCCTGCGGCAGGTGGTGGAAAACGCTCTGCTGTCCGGGGCCAGCGGCGTATTCCTGGGCCACAACCACCCCAGCGGCGTGGCCCTGCCGTCTCCGGCGGATATGGAGGCCACCACCCAGGTGCGGGACGCCCTGAAGCGGCTGGACATCCGGCTCATTGACCACATCATCGTGGCCGATGGAGACTATGTTTCCATGGCATCCAGCGGACTGCTGCGGTAGATTCCCGCCATTTTGGGCAAATTCACGAAGAAAATTGACAGAAAAGGGTAGAAATGCTGCAAAGAATCTGTTATAATAAGAGAATCTTCTAACATAATATGGAATATTACTTTTGCTTGTAAAAAACCAAATAAAAAAACAGGAGAAACCAATGGAGAAACAGAAAAGACGGCGGGGCGACCGCCGTGACGGCCGGCTGCTGCGGGAACTGGATTCCCTGCACTTCATCACCGGCATTATTTACCCCAACCGCTGCGACAACGAGGCGTATATTTCCGAACGCATCGACCTGACGCCGGTGAAGGAGTATATCGCCCGCCGCAACGAGACGGAAACGGACTTTCCCTATACCTATTTCCATCTGGTGCTGACGGCACTGGTGAAAACCATCACCCTGCGGCCCAAGATGAACCGCTTCATTGTCAACGGCAACTTCTTCCAGCGCAACGAGGTGACGGCCTCCTTCGTGGTGAAAAAACAGTTTTCCGACAAGGGAGCCGAGGCCCTGGCCATGCTGCACACCACCGGCGACGACACCATCGACACGGTCCATGAATACATCCGCCAGCAGGTGACAGAGTGCCGCTCCGACAAGGTAGACAGCACCACCGGCGAGATGGACATTCTCAACAAGCTGCCCCGCTGGGTGGGCAAGGCTGCGGTGCGGTTCATCATGTGGCTGGATAAGCACGGCTGGGTCCCCGACAGCATGACCTGCAACGACCCGTATTACAGCTCTGTGGTGCTGTCCAACCTGGGCTCCATCAAGCTCAAGTGCGGCTATCACCACCTGACCAACTGGGGCACCTGCTCCGTGTTCTGCATCATCGGCGAAAAGAAGCTGAGTCCCTTTTACGATGCCGACGGCAGCGTCACCATGCGGGAGACCCTGGACCTGGGTCTGACCATTGACGAGCGTCTGGCTGACGGTTACTACTATTCCAAGTCCATCCGGCTGCTGAAGTATCTGCTGGAGCACCCGGAGGAGCTGGAGAAGCCCTTGAAGGAGGAAGTATCTTATGAGTAAAGCCGCCCAGGTAAAAGCGCCCTGGCTCAACAGCAGGGACCCCGAGGTGCCCGCTACCCTGACGTATTCGGAGCTGTCCATGTGCAGCCGGGTGGAGGAGATGGTGCGCCGCTATCCCGACTACATCGCCTATGAGTTTATGGGCAAGTGCACCACCTATGCCGAAATGTGGAAGAAGATCAACGCCTGCGCCAAGAGCCTGAAAGCCATCGGCATCCGGGAGGGCGACAAGGTCACCATCTGCATGCCCAACGCGCCCCAGACCCTGTGCATGTTCTACGCCGTGAATATGGTGGGCGCCATTGCCAACATGGTCCACCCCCTGTCGGCGGAAAGCGAGATTGCCTTCTATCTGCGGGATTCCGGCTCTGTGGCCGCCATCACCCTGGACCAGTTTTACAACAAGTTTGAAAGCGTCCGCAAAGCCGTGGACTTGCCGTGCCTGATCATCACCTCCGTGGCCGACGAGCTCAAGCCCCTGATGAAGGTGGGCTATAAGCTCACCGAGGGCCGCAAGAATCCCAAGGTCCCCTCCGGCCGGGCAGGTGTGCTGTCCTGGAAGGAGTTCCTGCGCCGGGGCGAATATGTGGAGATCTATCAGGTCCGCCGCAAGGCCGAGGACCCCGCCGCCATCCTGTATTCCGGCGGCACCACCGGCGTGACCAAGGGCATCCTGCTGTCCAACCGCAACTTCAACGCCCTGGCGGCCCAGATCATCGCCACCAACCCCTTCTTCCGGCCCGGCCACAAGATGCTGGCCATTATGCCCATGTTCCACGGCTTCGGCCTGGGCGTGTCCATCCATTCCATGGTGGCCAACGGCGGCCACTGCATCCTGATCCCCCGCTTCACGCCCCAGAGCTATGCCGAGCTCATCAAGAAGCACCAGCCCAACCTCATTGCCGGCGTGCCTTCTCTCTTTGAGGCCCTGCTGCGGGTGAAGGAGATCGAGGGCGCGGACCTGAGCTGCCTGCTGGGTGTGTTCTCCGGCGGCGACAGCCTGTCCGCGGAGCTGAAAAAGCGGTTCGACGCCTTCCTGAAGGAGCACGGCGCCACCATCACCGTCCGGGAGGGCTACGGCACCACCGAGTGCGTCACCGCCAGCTGCCTGACCCCCATCCACAAGCAGAAGGAGGGCTCCATCGGCATCCCCTTCCCGGATACCTATTACAAGATCGTCAAGCCCGGCACCCAGGAGGAGGTCCCCTATGGGGAGGAGGGTGAGATCTGCCTGTCCGGCCCCACGGTGATGCTGGAGTATGTGAACCACCCGGAGGAGACGGCCCAGACCAAGCAGACCCACGCCGATGGCCTGACCTGGATCCACACCGGCGACCTGGGCATGATGGACGAGGACGGCTTCATCTATTTCCGCCAGCGCATCAAGCGCATGATCGTTACCAACGGCTACAACGTCTATCCCTCCCAGCTGGAGAATATTCTGGAGGGTCACGAGTACGTCCACCTGAGCTGCGTCATCGGCGTCAAGGACCCCATCAAGATGCAGCGGGTCAAGGCGTTTGTGGTGCTCAAGCCCGGCTATGTGCCCACGGAGGCCTGCAAGCAGGAGCTGATGGAATACTGCCGCAAGCACATCGCCAAGTACGCCATGCCCTCGGACATTGAGTTCCGGGATGAGCTGCCCAAGACCCTGGTGGGCAAGGTGGCCTATCGCGTGCTGGAGGAGGAGGAGAACGCCAAGCTGGACGCCAAAGCCGCCGAAAATGCCAGGATCGACGCCCAGCGCCGCCAGCTGGAGGAGGAGCGCAAGGCCGCTGCCCAGGAGCGCAAGGCCAAAAAGCCCGCCGAGCCCAAGCAGGGGAGCAAGGCGCAGCCCAGGCAGGAAGCCGAAGCCCGGCCGGAGACCGAGGAAGAACCGAAAACCCAGGAGTAACCAAGAATAAAGTGCAGGAGGCTTGTCAATGGACAGGGAAATGAGACGGCAATACACCGTACTGGTGGACTTTCTGGGCCACATTCTGGGCCCGGATTATGAGGTAGCCCTCCACGAGCTGAAGGACGATTCCAACGAGATCATCGCCATTGCCAACGGCGAGCTGACCGGGCGGCATCTGGGCTCCCCCCTCAGCAACAAAATGCTGGAGTATCTGACCAGCCATTTGTATGAGACCCAGGACTATGTGCTGCGCTTCGAGTCCACCGCCATCACCGGAAAGAAGCTGTGCTCCAACTCCCTGTTCATCAAGGGGCCCCGCAATGAGCTGACGGGCCTGCTGTGCATCAACTTCGACAGCAGCCGGTATCAGGAGCTGTCGGCCCGGGTCATGGACCTGTGCAGCAATATGCTGACCCCCGGCGTCCAGAGCGGCGCCCGGCTCATCGTGGAGGATGAAACGGACCCCACCGCCGACGCGCCGGAAAAGACGTATCCCACCTCCATCGCCGGGGCTACCGCCAGCATCGTGTCCGAGGTGGTGTCCAACTATCCTGTGCCGGTGGAGCGGCTGACCCAGGACGAAAAGATGGAGATCATGGCGACGCTGAACCGCAAGGGCGTGTTCCTGCTGAAGGGCTCCGTCAGCTATGTGGCCAAGGAGCTCCACAGCTCCGAGGCCAGCATCTATCGCTATCTGGGCAAGCTCAACAACCGTTCATAATGCAGAGCGCCGCGAAGCAAATGCTTCGCGGCGCTTCAGCCTGTCAAAGAACCCCCAGCAGCTCCGTCTCCCGGGCCAGCGCGTCGGCCAGGGCGGCATAATCCGCCAGGCTCAGCCGCTCGCCCCGGACGTTTTCCGGCAGACCGCAGGCGGAGACGATGGCCGCCAGCCGGTCCTTGGGCAGGGGGAATCCGGTCTGCAAGCTGTTTACCAGGGTCTTGCGCCGCAGGGCGAAGCCCGCCCGCACCGTTCGCCACAGCATGGCCTCGCTGCCCACCTCCACCGGCGGCTGCTGCCGCACGGGGCAGTGGATCACGGCGGAGGTGACCTTGGGGGCCGGCAGGAAGCAGGTGTTGGGCACCTCGAACAGCAGCTCCGGCGCGGTGTAATACTGCATCAGCAGGGTGAAGGCCCCATAGTCCGCCGTGCCCGGGGCGGCGCAGATCCGCTGGGCTACCTCCTTCTGAATCAGCACCGTCAGGGATTGAAAGCAGCGGCTTTCCACCACCCGGGTCAGCAGGGGGGTGGTGATGTTATACGGCAGGTTGGCGCACAGAATGGGCCGCAGGCCCCCAAGGTGCTCCCGCACCAGGACAGGCAGCTCCTGCTGCATCACGTCGCCCCGGATCAGGGTGAAATTGGGGAAGTCCGCCATGGTCTCCTCCAGCACCGGGTACAGCCGCCGGTCCAGCTCCACGGACACCACCTTCCCGGCCCGCTGGGCCAGCTCCCGGGTCAGGGGGCCGATGCCGGGGCCGATCTCCAGCACACCGGTGTGCTGGTCCGCGCCGCAGGCGGCGGCAATGTCCCGGGGCACCCAGCCCTGGATGAGGAAGTTCTGGCCCATGGCCTTGGAAAAGTGAAAGCCGTGGCGCTGCAAAAGCGCCTGGATGTCATTGCGGTTGCAAAGGTCCATATTGCCTCCTATTCGACAACAAATTGTATTTTTCTACTGAATTATTCCTCAAAGTTATCATTCTCGGGGCCAGGGCGGTACTCCAGCAGGTCCCCGGGCTGGCAATCCAGGGCGCGGCAGAGCTTGTTCAGGGTGTCCACCCGGACGGCCCGGGCCTTGCCGGTTTTCAGGATGGAGAGGTTGGCCATGGTGATGCCCACCCGGTGGGAAAGCTCCGTCAGGCTCATTTTCCGCCGGGCCAGCATCACGTCAATGTTGAATACGATCATGTCCGCGCCCCCTCTCAAATGGTCAGGTCGTTGTCCTCCCGCAGGGCGGCGGCGTCGGCCACCAGCCGGGACAGGACATAGAGCACGATGCCTGCTGCCAGGCAGAAAAACGTCACCAGCGGCGTAATCAGGAAGGTCAGAGGTGCACTGCCCGCGCCCAGATAGGCCACAATGAGCATTCCCGCCGGGAATATCACCGCGTCGGCAAAGGCCAGACGGCTGACGGTGCGCAGGTCCCGGGCATTTTTCCCGGTGAAGGCCATACCCTTTACAGCGATGCTGCCGCAGACTCTCCACGCCGGGACCATGGCCCAGAAGATCGGCACGGCAAATGCCCACGCCCAGATCAGACACGGCCAATAGGCCCAGGCAAATTCCGGGGCATAGCGAACGGTGTCCTGGCCGTAAAATGGAAGAAACAGGAAGAAGAATACCACCAGCAGCAGTCCTGCCGCCAGCAGAACGGCCCGCAGCAGGGCCGACATGGTTTTGGTTTTCATATGCGTCGCTCCTTTCGCTTTCTGGGGTCAGGATAGCACAGATCATACCGCATGTCAAGCATTATTTATCGAAAATCGAAAAATTATTTCTGTTTAGAAGGGCGGCGTATTTTCCTGTTGCATTTTGGCGGCAACGGGTATATACTAAGAGCAGAAAACAACCGAATAGCTGTCTTCGGGGCGGGGCGAAATTCCCCACCGGCAGTGATAGTCTGCGAGCGGCTGCGGCCGCAGGAACCGGTGCAATTCCGGTACCGACAGTATAGTCTGGATGAGAGAAGGCGTGTACGGCATTGTCACAATGCTCTTTTTTGATGCGTGCACCTTGGAAGGCAAGTCTTTCCGGGTGTTTTACTTTTATCAAAAGGAGCGTTTTTTCTTATGACGCAAGCAAGCAAACGGACCCATCACCTGGCGGTAGCCGCCATGCTCAGCGCCGTGGCCGCGGTGCTGCAATTCGTGGAGTTTTCCATCCCCCTGATCCCCAGCTTTGTGAAGCTGGACATTTCGGACCTGCCCGCCCTGCTGGGGACGTTTTCCCTGGGCCCGGTATACGGCGTGGTGATCCAGCTGGTGAAGAACCTGCTGCACCTGCCCTTCGGCTCCAGTGCCGGAGTGGGTGAGCTCAGCAACTTCATCCTGGGGGCTGTGTTCGTGCTGTGCGCCGGCCTGGTGTACCGCAAGCACAAGAGCCGCAAGGGCGCCCTGATCGGGGCGATGCTGGGTGCGGTTCTGATGGCTGTGGTCAGCGTCCCCTCCAACTACTTCTTCGTGTATCCGGCATATGTCAAGGTGTACGGGATGCCCCTGGAGGCCATCATCGGTGCGTACCAGGCTATTCTGGGTACCATTGCGGAGGTACCCTCCTCCAACGCTCTGCTCAACTGCCTGCTGGTGTTCAACGTGCCCTTCACCCTCTGCAAGGGCCTGCTGGATGTGGGATTGTGCTTCCTGATCTACAAGCCTCTGTCCCCCCTGCTGCACAAATAAGACGGGCTGTCCCGGCAATAAGCGATCCCCCTGTCCGCTATGTGGACAGGGGGATGTAATTTATGTTCCGCTGTGGGCGTGGACCTTTTCCGGGGCCGCATCCTCCTTGGGAAGGCGGCGCACCCGGATCTCCATGACCCGCCGGTGCTCCACCCGGGTGACGCACACCTCCAGGCCGTCGGCCCGGAACCGGTCGCCTACGTCGGGCACCCGCCCGATCTCCTCCATGACCCAGCCGGACACCGACGAGGCGTCGTACTCCTCGCTGGGCTTCATGTCGAACAGGTCGTACAGATCGTCCAGATCCGCCGAGCAGGCCACCAGATAGCTGCCGTCGGACTGCTTCCGGAACTCCTCGATGACCTCGTCGTGCTCGTCCCAGATCTCGCCCACCAGCTCCTCCATAATGTCCTCCATGGTGACGATGCCCTGGGTGCCGCCGTATTCGTCCACCACCACGGCCATGTGAACCTTATTCTGCTGCAATTGCCGCAGCAGGTCCGATATCCGGGCGGTTTCCGTGGTGTACAGCACAGAGCTCTTCAGCTCCGACAGGCGCTTCGCGCCCCGGCAATAGGCGGCGTAAAAGTCCTTCTCATGGAGCACACCGATGATGTTGTCAATACTGTCGTGGTAAATGGGCAGCCGGGAGAACCCGCTGCTTGCGTACATAGCCGCCGCCTCCTCCATGGTGGCAGTGTCCGCCAGGGCCTCCAGGTCCACCCGGGGGGTGAGAATCTCGGATACCTCCATGTCGTTGAACTCGATGGCGTTGCGGATGAGATCGCTCTCGTGCTGGTCCAGGCTTCCCTCGGTCTCGGCCTGGTCCACCATCCCCATCAGCTCCTCCTCCGTGATGCCGTCGTCGTCCTGGTGCCGCAGCAGCACCCGCAGCAGCTTTTTCCACTGGGTGAACAGGAAGTTCACCGGCGTCAGCACCACCGCCAGCACCCGCAGCAGCGGCGTGGCGGCTATGGCCCAGGCCTCCGGCCGCTCCTTGGCCAGGCTCTTGGGCGTCACCTCGCCGAAGACCAGGATCACCACGGTCAGCACCGTGGCGGACACCGTGGGACCCTTGGTGCTGCCGATGAGCTTGATAAACAGCACCGCGCCAATGGTGGTGGCCACGTTGTTGACGATGTTGTTGCCGATGAGCAGGGTGGAGAGCAGCCGGTCGTAATCGGCTGCCAGGGCCAGGGTCCGGGCGGCGCGCTTGTCGCCGTCGTCGGCCCGGGTTTTCAGGCGGATACGGTTCAGGGATGTAAAAGCGGTCTCCGTGGCGGAGAAATAGGCGGATAGGGCGATCAATGCCGCCAGCGCCGCCAGCATCGCGACAGTACTACTGTCCATAAAAGGGCTACCAACTCAGCTTTCTATGATGAAATTTCAGGCGCTTGCACGGCCTGATGGCTCAGTATACCATAATTGGGTCCCGCATGCAACCGATTCGCGGAAATTCCCGGCCCATTCCGGCATTTTGGGGAACCTTTATGGACTATTAACGCAAAAAAAGGCCGCAGAGCGGGGAACTCTGCGGCCTTGAGGTATTTACTTGGCGTATTCCACGACCTTGGTCTCCCGCAGGACGTGTACCTTGATCTGTCCGGGGTATTCCAGCTCGTTTTCGATGCGCTTGGCCAGCTCCCGGGCCAGAATGACCATCTGGTCCTCGGATACCTGCTCGGGCTTCACCATCACGCGGACCTCGCGGCCGGCCTGAATGGCGTAGCTCTTTTCCACGCCGGGATAGCTGCCGGTGATCTCCTCCAGCTTTTCCAGGCGCTTGATATAGTTCTCCAGGTTCTCCCGCCGCGCGCCGGGACGGGCAGCGGAAATGGCGTCAGCCGCCTGCACCAGACAGGCCACCAGCGTCTTGCACTCCACGTCGTTGTGGTGTGCCTGGATGGCGTGGATGATGTCCTCCTTCTCCCGGTACTTCCGGCAGAATTCCACGCCCAGGGCCACATGGGTGCCCTCCATCTCGTGGTCCACAGCCTTGCCGATATCGTGCAGCAGACCCGCCCGCTTGGCGGCCTGCACGTCGGCGCCCAGCTCGGCGGCCATCAGGCCGGCAATGTGGCTTACCTCGATGGAGTGCTGCAGAACGTTCTGACCATAGCTGGTGCGGTACCGCAGGCGGCCCAGCATTTTCTGCAGCTCCGGGTGCAGGCCCCGGACGCCGGTCTCCAGCACGGCGCGCTCGCCCTCGGCGCGGATGGTGGCCTCCACCTCCCGCCGGGCCTTTTCCACCATCTCCTCAATATGGGTGGGATGGATGCGGCCGTCGGCAATGAGCTTTTCCAGAGCCAGCCGGGCGATCTCCCGCCGGACAGGCTCGAAGCAGGAGACGGTAATGGCCTCCGGTGTGTCGTCGATGATCAGGTCGGCCCCGGTCAGTGTCTCCAGGGTGCGGATGTTGCGGCCCTCGCGGCCGATGATGCGTCCCTTCATCTCGTCATTGGGCAGGGGAACCACACTGACGGTGATCTCGGCCACATGGTCGGCGGCGCAGCGCTGGATGGCGGTGGCCACGATCTCCCGGGCCCGGCTGTCAGCCTCGTCCTTGGCCCGGGCCTCGATCTCCTTGATCTTCAGGGCAGTCTCGTGGGTCACCTCGGACTCCACCTGGGCGATCAGGTAATCCTTGGCCTGGTCGGCGGTAAAGCCGGAAATGCGCTCCAGCATCTCGGTCTGGCTGCGCTTGATGATCTGGATCTCCTCGTTTTCCTTGTCGGCGGCGGCGTGCTTGGCAGCCAGCGCCTCCTCCTTCTTCTCGATGGCGTCCATCTTGTGATCGAGGTTTTCTTCCTTCTGCTGCAGGCGGCGCTCCTGCTTCTGCAGGTCGGCGCGCCGCTCCTTCACTTCCTTCTCGTACTCGCTGCGGGACTTCAAAATCTCTTCCTTGGCTTCAAGAAGTGCTTCTCTCTTTTTGTTTTCAGAGCTCTTGATGGCTTCGTTGATGATGCGGGTGGCTTCTTCCTCCGCACTGGAGATCTCTTTTTCCGCCACGCGCTTGCGATAGCGAATACCGAGGAGGAAAAACACCACGGCGGCCACGGCAAAGGCGGCCGCTGCTACGATCCAACCGGTAGGTGTCATGGTTGGTGTTCCTCCTATTCTTTTTTGTGTATGGAAACGGATGGCTCCGTTCTTGGGCAGATAATAACCGGGAGAATCCCCTGTCCCCCCGATGATAATCTTATCTAATTTTAATCGGATTGCACAAAACTGTCAAGAGCGGATTCGCATGTTCCCTGCTATTTTTTCGCTCAGATGTCTAAATTTGCACATATGGCGCGCTGACGTACCCCAGGGTATCGCCGTACAGCACCACGTACCATCCCCGATACTGCCCGAACACCGTCACCGTCTCCCCACTGGGGATCCGGGTCAGCACCCGGCCCGTGACCGACGGCTCCGCCCGCAGGTTCACCGGCCCGCCGGACTCCGTGACGATGACGCCGGGCTGGCTGGGACCGGGATAGGTAAAGGGCAGGCCGAAGTATTCCGCCATGCTCATGGCCAGGTTCTGGCCGATGGCGTCGATGTGGCTTTCGATCCATCGGGCGTCGGCCTCGTTGTCGTGATACCCGATCCCCACCAGCACCGCCGGGGCCCGGGGCTGCCGCACCTCTCCCAGGGTGGTGGTGGGCCGGGTCACCACCCGCTCCGGCAGGGGATAGATCTCCTGCATGTTCCGGGCAATGATCTCCGCCCCCCGCCGTCCGTTGGCGCTGGTGGGATAATAGAAGGCGATGACGCCCCGGTTCTGACCCTGGCTGCCGGGGCCGGAGGCGTTGGAGTGCAGAGCCAGGTAAAAGTCATAGTCCCCGCGGTTTGCCTGGCGGATGGAGGACGCGGCGGTCATATCCGGGGTGTTCCGGGAAAACTGGATGCCGTTGGCCAGCAGATACGGCTCCATGGCATCGGCCACCAGGTTCATGAAGTATTCCTCCGACCCGTTCCCGGTGACATAGGGATTATATTCCTGCGTCGAAGGACTCAGATAAATTCTCGGCATGGGCATTCTCCTTTCCTGGCCATTCTATGCCAAAATACCGGCTCTGCGCACTGGTAATTTCCCAGCATATGTGATACAATAGAGGCTGTTGAAAAACTCGGAAGTCTTCCGCCATCGGAAAGGAAGATCGTTACGAAAGACTGCGCCCGCAGGCGCGTTTCGTAGCGCAACCGCCGAAGGCGGCTCTTAGCGCGGAGATAACCCATCAGGGGTGTCTTTCGTTTGCAATCACAGGTTTTTCAGAACTCAAAAAGTTCTGAAAACCGCACGCAGCTTGTCAAAAAAGTCTTTTTTGACAAGCTGACAATGGCTTCACATGAAAAAAAGGACGGTGCCCCTATGAAAGCAGAACGACCCTATCCCCAGATCGCCATCACCCCCAAGGGGGAGGAAGCCCTCACCGGCGGCCATCCCTGGGTGTACGAGGGCGAGGTCACATCCGTCACCGGCAGCCCCGCCGACGGCGACCTGGTGGACGTGGTGAGCCGCCGGGGCAGCTGGCTGGGCGCCGGATTCTACAACAGCCGCTCCCTGATCCGGGTGCGGCTGCTGTCCCGCAACGCCAATGACCGGTTCGATGCGGACTTCTGGGCCCGGCGGGTGCAGTACGCCTGGGACTACCGCAAAACGGTGATGGCCCCGGAGGATCTGTCCTGCTGCCGGATCATTTTCGGCGAGGCGGACCATTTTCCCGGCCTGACGGTGGACCGGTTCGGTCCGGTGCTTGTGGCTCAGGTGCTGTGCCTGGGGCTGGACCGGGTGAAGGATACCATCTTCTCCCAGCTGGTGCGGGTCCTGCGGGCCGACGGACAGGACATCGCCGGGGTATACGAGCGCAACGACGCCGCCCTGCGGGAGAAGGAGGGCATGGCCCAGGGCAAGGGCTGGTATCCTCTGCCCGGGGAGCCTGTGCCGGACTTCACCTGCGCGGACATCACGGAAAACGGCATCCGCTACACCGTGGACTTTGAAAATGGCCAGAAAACCGGCTTCTTCCTGGACCAGAAGTACAACCGTCAGGCGGTGGCCCGGCTGGCCCGGGGTAAAACCGTGTTGGATTGCTTCACCCATACCGGCTCCTTCGCCCTGAACGCCGCCCGGGGCGGGGCAAAGCACGTCACCGCCGTGGACGTGTCGGACTTCGCCGTGGCGTGCGCCCGGGAAAATGCGGCCCGCAACGGGCTGGAGAGCGTGGTGGACTGCGTGAGTGCCAATGTGTTCGACCTGCTGCCCCGGCTGCAAAAGGGGCAGTACGACTTCATCATCCTGGACCCGCCCGCCTTCACCAAAAGCCGCCAGACCACCCGGCGGGCCATGGCCGGATATAAGGAGATCAACTACCGGGCCATGCGGCTGCTGCCCCGGGGCGGATACCTGGCCACCTGCTCGTGCAGTCACTTCGCCACCGAGGAGCTGTTCCGGAAAATGCTCCGCGACGCGGCCCACGACGCCGGGGTCCAGCTGCGGCAGATCGAGGCCCGGCAGCAGGCCGCCGACCATCCCATTCTCTGGGGTGTGGAGGAGACCAGCTATCTGAAATTCTACCTGTTCCAGGTGGTATAATCAAAAGGAGAAAAACATGGAATTTCGCGTTTTGGCCATCGGCGACGTTACCAGCGAGGAGGGCACCGCCCACCTGCGCCGCCATCTGCCGGGCTTTAAAAAAATGAAGGGCGTGGACTTCACCGTTATCAACGGCGAAAACATCTCCGGCACCGGCCTGACCCCCCAGCAGGCCGACGATCTGTTTGCCGCCGGGGCCGACGTTATCACCCTGGGCAACCACACCTGGGGCAAAATGCAGATCACCGATTATCTGGAGGACAACCGCTATATCCTCCGCCCCGCCAACTTCTCCCCCCGCACCCCGGGCCGGGGCTGCGGGGTGTATGACCTGGGCCGGGTGCAGGTGGCGGTGCTGTGCCTGATCGGCCGGTGCGACCTGGCCTGGGGCAGCGACAACCCCTTCACCACGGCGGACCGCCTGCTGAAGGCCGGGGAAAAGCCCACCTTCACCCTGGTGGATTTCCACGCCCAGGCCACCAGCGAAAAGCTGGCCATGGCCTATTATCTGGACGGCCGCGTCTCCGCCCTGTGGGGAACCCACACCCATGTGCCCACCGCCGATGAGCGGGTGTTTCCCAAGGGCACCGGCTACATCACGGACCTGGGCATGACCGGGGCGGTGGAGTCCGTGCTGGGCATCCGTCCGGAGCAGTCCGTGGAGTCGTTTCTGGGCGGCCTGCCGGGCCGGTACCGTCCGGCGGAGGGCCCCTGCAAGGCCCAGGGCGCCCTGTTTACCTTAGAGTCCTCCACCGGCCTGTGCACCGCCGTGGAGCGCGTGGAGATCCGATAAAAACAGAGGAGGAACCGTATCATGTCCGTTGAAAAAGTCCGGGCCTATCTGGAGCCCTTCGGCGTGTCGGACCGCATCCGGGAGTTCGATGTGTCCAGCGCCACCGTGGAGCTGGCTGCCGTGGCCGTGGGCGTGGAGCCCGCCCGCATTGCCAAGACCCTGAGCTTTCGCCTGGGAGACGCTCCCATTCTGGTGGTGACCGCCGGAGACGCCAAAATCGACAACAGCAAATATAAGCACTTTTTCGGCATGAAGGCCAAGATGCTCACCCCGGAGGAGGCGGTGGAGCGCATCGGCCACGCCGTAGGCGGCGTGTGCCCCTTCGCCCTGCCGGAGGACGTGAAAACCTACCTGGACCGGTCCCTGCGGCGGTTTGACACGGTGTTTCCCGCCGTGGGCAGCGCCGCCAGCGCCATTGAGCTGACCTGTGACCAGCTGGAGCGCTGCTGCGGGGCGAATTTTGCGGGCTGGGTGGACGTATGCAAGGGCTGGCAGGAGGAGACGGATGGCTAAGGTTCTTCATGCGGCGGATTTCCACCTGGACAGTGCCTTCCGGGCCCTGCCGGAGGAGCAGGCCCGTCTGCGGCGGCAGGAGAGCCGGGAGCTGCCCGGCCGCCTGGTGGACTGGGCCAACGACCACGGGGCCCAGCTGATGCTCCTGGCCGGGGACCTGTTCGACTCGGACCAGCTGTACAGTCAGACGGCCCAGATGCTGGCCCAGGCCCTGTCCCGCTTTCGGGGCACGGTGGTCATCGCACCGGGAAATCACGACTGGCTCTCCGCCGCCAGTCCCTACCGCCAGCCCATCTGGCCGGACAATGTTCACATTTTCCTGGGCCGGGGCATGGAGCGGCTGGCGCTGCCGGAGCTTCAGTGCACCGTATACGGGGCGGCCTTCACCGCCCCGGAGGAGCCGGAAAGCGGTCTGCGGGGCTTTTATGCCCAGCCGGACGGCAGCGCCCGCATCATGGTTCTTCACGGGGACATGGGCAGCCGGGAAAGCCGCTACCGCCCCCTGACCCCGGAGGAGATCGCTGCCACGGGGCTGGACTACCTGGCCCTGGGCCATGTCCACGCCCCCTCCGCCATGAACCGGGCCGGAAACACCGTTTGGGCGTATCCCGGCTGCCCCCAGGGCCGGGGCTTCGACGAGCTGGGGGAGCGGGGCTTCCTGTTCGGCGATGTGGAGCCGGGACGGGTGGATATGCGCTTTGTGCCCTTTGCCGGGCGGCGCTATGAAAGCCTCACCGTGGACGTGTCCGGGGGCGACGCCCTGGACGCCATCCGCCGCAGCCTGCCGCCGGATACCTCCCGGGATATTTACCGCATCCGCCTCACCGGCGAGACGGCGGAGCCTTTGACGCTGGCTCCCCTGGAGCGGGCCCTGTCGGGGGAATTTTTCCGGCTGGAGCTGCGGGACGACACGCGCCTGCGCCGGGACCTGTGGGACCGCTGCGGCGACGACACCCTGCGGGGTCTGTTTCTGGGGCAGCTGCGCCGGGAATACGACGGTGCGGACCCCCGGCGGCAGAAGGAGATCGAGCAGGCGGTGCGCTTCGGCCTGGCCGCCATGGACAATACCATTGATTCGTAAGGGGCGCTTTGCTATGAAAAACATCCTCATGATCGGCACCGGCGGCACCATCGCCTCCGGTCAGACGGCAGACGGTCTGGCCCCCGAGCTGGACCCCAGCCGCCTTTTGCAGGACACACCCCGGGTGGCTCAGCTGTGCCGGGTGGACTGCCTGCAGCTGTACAGTCTGGACAGCACCAACATCCGGCCTGACCATTGGCTGGGCCTGGCCCGGGCCATCCGGCAGCATTACGACCAATACGACGGCTTCGTCATCAGCCATGGCACCGATACCATGGCCTACACGGCGGCGGCCCTGAGCTATCTCATCCAGGACTGTCCCAAGCCCATCGTCCTCACCGGGGCCCAGAAGCCCATCTGGTACGACGGCACCGACTCCAAGCGCAACCTCACCGACGCGTTCCTGTATGCCTGCCGGGGCTGCGGCGGGGTGCAGATCGTGTTCAACGGCAAGGTCATTCTGGGCACCCGTGCCCGCAAGACCTTCTCCAAGAGCTTCCAGGCCTTCTCCAGCGTCAACTATCCGGAGCTGGCCCTGATCCAGGACGAGCGCCTGCTGCAATATATCACCACCGGCAGCCGCCCCGCCCCCCGGTTCTACGACGATTTGGACGGCAGCGTGGGCCTTTTGAAGCTGATCCCCGGCACCCGCCGGGAGCTGCTGGCCTTCATGGCGGACCGCTATGACGGCCTGGTCATCGAGGGCTTCGGCGTAGGCGGTCTGCCGGAATACGACGGGTTTTACGACGTGGTCCGCCAGGCGGCGGAGAGCGGCAAGCTCGTTGTCATGACCACCCAGGTGCCCAACGAGGGCAGCGACCTGACGGTGTACCATGTGGGCGGTCATCTGAAGCATACCCTGCGGGTGCTGGAGGCCTACGACATGACCACGGAGGCCGCCGTGTGCAAGCTCATGTGGATCCTGGGCCAGACTCACGATTTTGCCCAGGCGGAAAAGCTGTTTTACGCCCCGGTCTCCCGGGACATTCTCCGCTTTTCCGGAGAATAAGAATGAGGTGATCCCCCATGTCTACCTTGCTGCGCGGCGCTCCCGTGGCGGAGCGCCTGACCCTGGACCTGAGCCGCCGGTCCGCCGCCCTGCGCCATCGGGGCGTGATCCCTACCCTGGCCATTCTCCGCGTAGGCAGCAGCCCCGGAGACCTGGCCTACGAAAAAAGCGCCGCCGCCCGCTGCGCCAGATGCGGCATAGAGGTCCGCCGCCTGTTCTGGGACAGTGCCGCCCCTCTGGCGGATGCCATCCGCGCCGTCAACGCCGACCCATCCATCCACGGGTGCCTGCTGCTGCGTCCCCTGGCGGACAGAGCGGCAGAGGCCGCCGCCGGGCAGCTGCTGCTGCCGGACAAGGACGTGGACGGCATGACCCCCGGCTCTCTGGCGGGACTGCTGACAGGGCAGAGCGGCTTTGCTCCCTGCACCGCCCAGGCGTGCCTGGAGCTGCTGGACTACTACGAGGTTCCTTTGGCCGGACGCCGTGCGGTGGTGGTGGGCCGCAGTCTGGTGGTGGGCCAGCCCGCCGCTCTGCTGCTGCAGCGACGCAATGCCACCGTTACCGTGTGCCACACCGGCACCCGGGACATACCGACCCTGTGCCGGGAAGCGGACGTGCTGATCGCCGCTGCCGGACGGCCGGGCCTCATCACGGCGGACTGTCTCCGTCCGGGGCAGACGGTGCTGGACGTGGGCGTCCATCCCGGGCCGGACGGAACCCTCTGCGGCGATGTGGCGGCGGAGGCCGCCGCCCTGGACGTGGCCCTGACCCCGGTTCCCGGCGGCGTGGGCTCCGTCACCTCCGCCGTCCTCTGTAAGCACACCGTTCAGGCGGCGGAAAAAACGCTGTAATAAAAGGCAGGACCCGCAAAGCTCGTGCGGGTCCTGCCTTGTTGCATAGCTCTTATTTCACCAGCGCCAGGATCTCCTGGGGCGACACCAGGCCCACAGACCGGTCCGCCACCTGGCCGCCCTTGAATACCAGCAGCGTGGGGATGCTCTCGATGCCGTACCGCAGAGCCAGCTCCCGGTTTTCATCCACGTCCACCTTGACGATCTTCAGCTCCGGGTGCTGCCCGGACAGCTCCTCCAGAATGGGAGCCAGCATCCGGCAGGGCCCGCACCAGGTGGCCCAAAAGTCTACCAGCACCGTCCCGCTGTCCTGCAGGACCTCCCGGTCAAACCCACTGTCGTTCACATGCAAAATCGCCATATTCAGCGCCTCCTCTTGACGTATAGCATGATTATACCAGATTTCCCACCGCAATTCTGCGGCAAATGCAACAGATGCAAAAAACCGCCTCTTAAAACGGGATAGCCGCCATGGCAGGGGCGGAGGGGTCCGCAAACGGTCCCGCCGACGGGGCCCGCACCGTCAGCAGCAGATAGGCGATGCCCAGCAGGATCGCCAGCACATACCACAGCAGCTCCCCGCCTCTCAGCCGCCGCACCAGCACCTGACCGTGAAGCGTCAGCCCACCGGCCAGAATCAGGCTCCACAGCCGCAGTCCCCGTCCCGGCAGCAGCCAGCACAGCCCCGTCATGCACAGGGGCATGGCCGCCAGCAGCAGGCAGTGCCCGCCCCGCCCCTGCCTCTCCGGGGTCATCCGCCAGATCACCAGCGCCGCCGGCAGATACGGCCAATACAGCAGCTTCCCCATTTCCCAGGGGCTGCCGTTCACCGGCGTCAGCAGCGCCGTCAGCGGACATGGGAACGTCCGGTGCAGCAGCCACAGTGCCGCCGCTGCGGCCGCCGCCGTGAAAAATCCCAGGATATATCGCTTCATTCCGCCCACCTCCGTCATTACCCTATGCAGGCAGACGGCGGGGCAGAACGCTACCGGATGCCCCGCAGACCGGTCTCCGGGTCCACGAACAGCGGCAGCTCCGGCGGTGCGAAGGTCCACACAATAAACGCCGCCCACACCGCCGCCAGCACCGCGCCGCCGGCCACCTGCCACAAAGGCGCCGCCAGCGCCCGTCGGCGCAGCACCGTCCAGCTGACCCAGAAGCCCAGAAGCACCGCTATCTGGAAAATGGCGATGTCCAGCCACATGAGGTCCCGGCCCAGAACGCCCTGGTACGTATAAAACAGCACGGGAATGGCCGCCAGCCCCGCCAGCAGGCCCGCCGCCCTGGCCGCCGTCACCGGCAAGCCGCTCCGGCCCACGGCCACCAGCTCCGCAATGCTCCACAGCACCCACGGCGTGGTCAGCAGCTTCATATGCTCCCAGACAGACTCGTTGACGGCGGCCAGAGCCCCCGCCACCGGGCTTTGCCCGGTCCAATCATATACAAAGTGCAGCAGATTCCCCGCCGCCAGCACAAACAGCAGCCCCAGAACCTCCCAGGTACGCCACTTTTTATCGCTCATGCGCTCGCCTCCCTTTTACCGGAAGCATACACGCTTTTCCGCCGTTTTATACACGGCCCTGCGGTGCAGCACAGCAGGCACACCGCCGTCATCAGCAAAAACGGGCTCCGCCCGGCCAGTGCCGCCCCCGCCGCCGTCAATAGCCCCGCCGCCGCCAGGCTTACCCCCCCGGCCATCCGGTCGGCCAAAAACGGGTCCGTCCGCCAGCACAGGGCCAGCCACAGCATCCGCCCGCCGTCCAGCGGCAGAATGGGCAGCAGATTGAAGCATCCCAGCACCCCCTGGGCCCCGGCCAGCAGATACAGCGGCTCCCACCACCGGCCCAGCGCCGCCAGAGCCGCCGCCAGCAGCAGGTTCACCGCCGGTCCTCCGGCGGCGGTCAGCAGCTCGCTGCCGTAGCTCAGCCGCCCCGCCACCTGCATATTTGCCCCCAGAGCGGAGATCTCCATGTGCCGCACCCAGCCGCCCCGGCTGCGCAGCACCGCGTAATGCCCCAGCTCATGGCACAGCGCCGCCAGCAGCACCGCCCCCAGCACCTCCGGAGACGACAGCCACACAAAAACCGCCAGCAGTGCCGGGGCCCCCGGCGATACCCGTACCCGGGTCCGCTCAGGGGGCCGCATAATAGTAGACGGGATTCACATACACCCCGTCCTTATGGAGCTCGAAGTGCAGATGCGGTCCCGTGGCGTTGCCGGTCCGGCCCACCTCGGCGATGGGGTCCCCGGGCCGCACCTGCTGGCCGGAGGAGGCGGTGATGCGGCTGCAATGGGCATACAGGGTGGCAAAGCCCCCCTCATGCTGCACCGTCACATAGTTCCCCAGCTCTGCGCTGTCTCCCACCGCCGTGACGGTGCCCGATGCAAAGGCCGTGATCACCGCACCCTCGTCGGCGGCGATGTCCAGCCCATAATGGAACCGAGTCCCGCTGCCGCCGGGGTCCTGCCGATAACCGAACCGGTCTGTCACCGTTCCCGTCAGGGGGTTGGCATAGGCAAAGCCCAGCACCTGCTGGGTCAGACACACGTCCCCGGGGGTAGTCTCCGCCGAATATGCCGCCGGGTCCGCCGTCCCCTCCGGGACCGTCTGCTGGGGGCCGAACACCGCCGTATATGCGTCGTTCAGGGCCTGGCCCACGGCACCCTGTCCGGATACCGCCCGCCCCACGGCGGAAAATGCCGCCCGGAAGTCCGTCTGCCCGCCCATCAGGTCCAGCAGCTTGTCCCGGCACTTGTCCATAGCCGCCGGAGCGCTGATTTTCACCAGCACCACCGCCAGCAGCACTACTCCGCTGACGGCCAGCTGCCGCAGATGGCGATCCCCCCGCCGGGAGGCGGGCTGCTCCCGCTTGCCCCGGGCCGGGGCCGCCGTCCGATACCGCCGCCCGGTCTGCGGTCGATTGGTCATAGCACATTCCCCCTTTCGGAACAGTGTATGCCGCCGGCCGGTCCGTCAGAACCGAAACGTGCGGCCCCGCCGCGCCGCTGTCCGCCGCGCCGCCTCTGCCAAGGCGGTGGCCCGGGTGCAGAACCGTCTGCTGTCCCGCCAGGCCGCGGTGCAGTCCCGCCTGACCCGCACCCTGCGCCAGGAGCAGGTGGAATACGGCTATTCCTATACCGCCCTGTTCAACGGCTTCTCTGTCCGCACAGCCCGGAAGAATCTGGAAGCCATCCGGAACACCAAGGGTGTCACCTGTGCCTTTGTGGCCGGGTCCTACGCGCTGCCCACCACCCAGCAGGCTGATACCCAGGCTCTGCATGTGGCCCTGGCCAGCAGTCGGTTTACCGGTAAGGGCATGACCATCGCCGTGCTGGACACCGGTCTGGACACTGCCCACCCCGCCTTTGCCAACGCCCCGGCGGACGCTAAGTTCACCAAGGACTACATCAGCGGCGTCCTGCAGGCCGCCGACCTCAATGCCGAGGTCCTGATGCCCGGCGTCACCGCCGATGATGTGTATCTCAGCGCCAAGATCCCCTTCACCTTTGACTATGCCGGAAAGGACGCTCAGGTGGCCCCCGGCAGCAAGTGGGATGCAGAAAATCTAGAGCACGGCACCCATGTGGCGGGCATCGCCTCCGGCTATGCCGTGGACGGCGAGGGCGCCGTCACCTTCTCCGGTGTGGCTCCCGATGCTCAGGTCATCCCCATGAAGGTCTTTGACGACAGCGGCACGGGCGCCGCCACGACCACCATTCTGGCGGCTCTGGAGGATGCCTACCGTCTGGGCGTGGACGCCGTGAACCTGAGCCTGGGCTCCTACGGCGGCTTCACCGTGGACGAGGACGCCCTCATCAACGATGTGTACAACAAGCTGGATGACGCCGGCATTATGGTCATCACTGCCGCCGGCAACGAGACCTCCTCCAGCTATATGAAGAGCTACGGTACCGACGCTCCCCTCACCGGGGACCCCGACAACAGCGTGGTGGCCGCCCCCTCCGTGTACCCCGCCAACCTGTCCATCGCCAGCGTGGAGGGTCAGGAGGTCTATGCCAACTACGTGCTGCTGGGCGGCGAGAAGATCACCGCCACCGCCACCAGCACCACCCAGGATACCGTCCAGTGCTTCGTCACCGTGGTGCCCAAGTGGTACGACGGCATTCAGGCCACCCAGGATACCATTCATCTGAAGCTGGGCCAGGGCGCGGACCTCACGCAGTACCTGACCCTGCTGGACGAGTCCGGCGTGGTGATTCCGGAGCTGAACCCTGTGAACTATGCCAGCCTGGATGAGAGCATCCTCTCCGTGGATGCCAGCGGGCATGTCACCGCGCTGCACACCGGCACCGGTATGGTGCAGGCGCTGCTGAACACCGGCGACTACGCCCTTATTGCTGTGGAGGTCACCTGCGATCACGATCACACCACCCGCACCGAGACCCCTGCCGCCTGCACGCAGGACGGCTCTGTCACCGTCACCTGTGATGACTGCGGCGCGGTGCTGTCCACCGAGACCATCCCCGCCACGGGCCACGACTATAAGGACGGCAAGGGCACTGTCTGCGGCGCGGCGGACCCGGATTACCGGCCTGAGCAGCCGGAGGATCCCGGCCAGCCCGAAAAGCCGGAGCAGCCGGAGAATCCCGGCGTCAAGACCGGCGACAGCGGCGTGCTGCTGTACATAGGCCTGATGCTGCTGGCCCTGACCGGCAGTGCCTGGGTTCTGCGGAAAAAGCGTGCCCGGTAAACGGAAAGTTTTTCTTTACAAACGTCCCCGTTTGTGATATCGTATCAGAGTACGCTGCTGTGCGTGCCATGCCCCTTGCCTTAGTCCCGCGGATGCTCTGCCTGTCCCGGCACTCAGGATGTGGGCGCACAAAAAAGAAAGGTGGAAACACAACTATGATGCTGAAAGATCAGAAGACCTCCATCATCGAGGCCAACCGCACCCACGAGACCGACACCGGTTCCCCCGAGGTCCAGGTCGCCATCCTTACCGAGCGCATCAACCAGCTCACCGCGCACCTGAAGGTTCATCCCCATGACTTTCACAGCCGCCGCGGCATGCAGATGATGATCGGTAAGCGCCGTCGTCTGCTGGACTATCTGGCCAAGAAGGACATCGAGCGTTATCGTGCCCTGATTGCCAAGCTGGGTCTGCGTAAGTAAGCTGAAGACAGGGTGGTGTGCCCCGTGCGCACCACCCTTCTTTCACACCATCCCTGCCCGTGTGCGGAGCCGATCAAAGCCTTTAGCAGTTGAAAAAATGCCGGAATCCGGGTGTTTTCCGGCACTTTTTCAAGTGCTAAACGGCCCCGGCTCCCATGCGGAAAATTCAAATGAAAAGGAGCCAAACCATGTCTACCATCATTACCCACCGGCAGTTCCCCCACTACCACAAGTACACCATGGACCTGGCGGGCCGCCCCCTGACCCTGGAGGTCGGAAAGCTGGCGGAGCTGGCCAACGCCGCCGTCATGGTCACCTATGGCGAGACCAGCGTGCTGTGCTGCGTCACCGCCGCCGCCCGTCCCCGGGACGGCATCGACTTCTTCCCCCTGAGCGTAGACTTCGAGGAAAAGCTGTACGCTGTGGGCCGCATCCCCGGCAGCTTCAACCGCCGGGAGGGCCGCCCCGGCGAGAAGGGCGTTCTGACCTCCCGCGTCATCGATCGCCCCATCCGCCCCCTGTTCCCTCACGACTTCCGCAACGACGTGTCCGTTATGTGCACCGTCATGAGCGTGGACCACGACTGCTCCCCCGAGATCTGCGGCCTCATCGGCACCTCCGCCGCCCTGGCCATCTCCGACATTCCCTGGAACGGCCCCGTGGGCGCTCTGAAGGTGGGCCTGGTGGACGGGAAGCTGGTGTTCAATCCCACCAGCGAGCAGCGCAAGGTCAGCGATCTGGACGTGACCGTTGTGTCCACCGGCAAGAAGGTGGTCATGATCGAGGCCGGCGCCAACCAGGTGCCCAACGACGTGATGTTCGAGGCCATCCGCATGGCCCATGAGGAAAATCAGAAGCAGGTGGCCCTGATCAACCAGATGGTCTCCGAGATCGGCAAGCCCAAGTTCGACTATCCCCACGCCGACTTTGACGATGAACTGTTTGAGAAGATCGTGAACGCCACCATGGACGAGGCCAAGGCCGCCATGGATACCGACGATAAGAACGTCCGGGAGGCCCGCTGGAACCAGCTCATCGAAAAGTGGCACCAGCTGTTCCTGGAGGACTATCCCGAGATGGATAAGTACCTGGAGGAGATCACCTATAAGTTCCAGAAGAAGATCGTCAAGGCCTGGCTGCTGGAGGGCCACCGGGTGGATGGCCGCCAGAGGAACGAGATCCGGCCCCTGGCCGCCGAGGTAGGCGTGCTGCCCCGGGTCCACGGCTCCGGCCTGTTTACCCGGGGTCAGACCCAGGTGCTGAGCGTGGCCACCCTGGATACCCTGTCCGCCAACCAGAAGCTGGACACCATCTGGGAGGAAACCGAGAAGCGGTATATGCACCACTATAACTTCCCCGGCTACTCCGTGGGCGAGGCCAAGCCGGCCCGCAGCCCCGGCCGCCGGGAGATCGGCCACGGTGCTCTGGCAGAGCGGGCCCTGCTGCCGGTGATCCCCCCGGTGGAGGAGTTCCCCTATGCCATTCGTGTGGTCAGCGAGGTGGTATCCTCCAACGGCTCCACGTCCCAGGGCTCCATCTGCGGCAGCACCCTGGCCCTGATGGACGCCGGCGTGCCCATTTCCGCCCCGGTGGCCGGCATCTCCTGCGGTCTGATCCAAGACGACGACGGCTCCTTCACCACCTTCATCGACATCCAGGGCGTGGAGGACTTCCACG